>JAAUXU010096735.1_pt1 | contig 27990 bp, 24 predicted proteins | sample 7278151 | NCBI WGS metagenome assembly JAAUXU01 (sample SAMN14350113, study PRJNA611818) | marine sediment metagenome | isolation source: surface marine sediment (1.8m) | place: French Polynesia: Moorea | collected 2018-08
TCCCAAACAAGGTTGGACTTGTTGACAAAACTGCCATACTGGTCAGTCTTGTCACAACCTGTCACCTGTGCTTGCATGTGCACATCACACAGAAGCACAAAAAACTAAAAGACAAGAAATTTGATAGGTCTAGGGCAAATAATAACGATGCTGTTACCCATAACCCATTTTTGTGCAAAATTTACACAGACCTTGCGCCCAATAGGGTTAAGATTTCTGACGAGGCCTCCTAGGGCTTCTCTGGTAAACTGGGACTTCCTCACATCATGCATATACATGACAACTGCGTACCAGACAATGTAACGTGACCTTCGGCCGGAAGATCACGAGAGGCCAAACTGAGGCACCTTCTATTCAACTCTAAGGAGCTAGAAGTATCCGGGAAAAATTGGAATGACCTTGAGAGTCACACATAACTTGGACTGGGTCGAGGTGAAGTAAATTTCGAAATGATCCCGCTTTCATTCGCCCTCAATATGGACGTGGTTTGCGATGGAGTTGCAGATAGGGCTTTGTAGCAGAACTATTCACTATGAGGATAAGCGAGGTGGGCCAGAATTAGTCTCCATTCGACATTCGTTGCATGATCAATGCTTGCAGCAAAACGAGGCCTAGGAAAGCAACGTTCATCAGCAACAATGTGGAGGACTTACGCTTACTCTGTTAAAGTCTTAAAAAATACAATTTGTACGGCGTTCTTAACACCTTTAAAAAGTCTGTAAAGCTGAATTGGGACCTGCCTCACCACGCCCTTTCTGTTCAGCAGATGTGCCTGAATTTACTGAACAAAGTGTGAAACGAACAGATTCAAAACTTTACTCTTAGAACCTGTAAGTTGTTTACTAAGAACAACCGTTGCTCAAGAGTCACCTTAAAATTTCTTTACTGACAACTGCTTCATTTTTTCGATGAACCTCTCGTTTTATGTCGTGTGCCTACTTCACTTAAAAATAAGTATGCAACATTTTTGTACGTCAGTGTGCATTTTTCGCTTCTTGTCAAGAGCAATGAAGTTGCATTCAAACCCTCTCGAATGGCGTGGCAATAAACAAAATGTTCTTCTTATCGATGTCAATATCACTTCACACGATGGTTAAATGACGCTGCTCCGCAGACCTTCTAAGGGAAGCTAATTCTGACCCAACTGGCACCAGCTTAAAGTGGGGGGAAAGACCTCGGTCTTGACATTGCAATCCTCGAGGACGTGGAGATGCTCTTGGACAAACGACCTTGCACCCATTGCTACAAGAAGCTGGATCTTGAACATTTGGAGCGACGTGCGGGAGGTCGCGAACATGCCAAAGTGTAGCGACTTCACTCTGCGGGCGAAGGATTCGATCGAGGGCCACTGCTGAATCCAGCAGTCCGCTCAGAAGCCTTCAAGAACATGTTCTGGCCAAGACAACGAGGTCTTCCTCCAATTTTAATGACGTCGGGAACAAGTGAAGACTAGAGATGTGCGATTTTCCATGGATATTTCACACAATTCTCTCTATGTCATCCTGAAAACTGCCACCTTGACCTTGGGGAATGCGTTTGTCAGCTCTTCATCCATGGCTCCAAAAATGTCTTCCACTACAGATTTGACCGCCTATAAAGTTGCCCGGCGGCCCCTTACCATTGGGGTCGCTCATGGTGTCGCCTCTGTACCAAAAATCAAGAATGGGTGTGGCCCGGCCAGGCCCGGCCAGGATGGGCCTAGCCAGATCAGGCCAGACCAGGTCATGACAGGCACTCGCCGATCTTCTGCCGATGATGCAGCGGAGAACAAAAAACAGATTGACGTCATTTGGGGGACTTGGATTCTCTCTGTCGGCATTTTTCGCTACTTTGCAACTGCGGCATACCCAAATTTGACCTTGACTTTTTTTTGCTTATTTCATGGGCAAAGTCAGGGTGATGCTTTTGCATGTCACGTCTCAATGTCAAGTAAAATGGCACCTTTCATTTGCCACCCCGATTCTTAAAATTAGTTTCCTCGCCAGGGTGGGGTCAAAACGCTTGTTGACTGGAACACCCGGTAGAATTTACAATGGGCTCCACCTACAGTGGCACCCTTGGGCCAACCTAAAAATGCCACCATATCCGAATACTATACTGGGGGAGGTCTATAACATAATGGATGATGGGCCCAACGGAGAAACATTCTTGCCCTCCATCCCGCACCTCCAGGCAACACCGAAACTCTTTGAGTCCAACTGAGTTGATTTTTGGTTTTGTTCCTTTCTACATTTTGAATCAGGATCATGTCTTTTCGTAACATACCAACAGAAAAAGTGCCAATCTAAGCGAAATTTTAGGCTGCTGTGACCGAGGGAAATTACTTAATAAATGGCAGATACTTTCTGCCACTCTATCCTGATCGCCACCGTGTCCGGTGCCGCTATAAGCGGAGCCCACTGTAGATACAGTATGCATAAATAAATGTCTTGATGACTTTACCGGCATATGTGCAAGCGCTTTCACCTCTCGAAGAAAGCACGCGTTGCATCAGGCATGACTTGCAGCAAAACTCCTTGCCTTTCTCAAGCACTTGTCTGCTCATCTACCTCTTCCACTCCAAAGTGTTGAACTGGTAACTTTCCCTCGTCTAAGAAGACTTCTCTCTGGGCTCGTTGATTGACTTCACGTTGCTGTCGGCCACTGCGCACACGAGACAGACATTGTCCTTGCTCGTACAGCTTGCACAGCTTCGAAAGCGTCGAAACTATCAGGGGAACCGACCAATTTTGCATTACACTCGAGGTTTGCACGCCAAAGTATGGTAGTGACATCTTTGGGCAGAGTCCCGACCATCACTCCAGGCGGAGTTGGCCCCTGTAACGACGCTCGTGCTGTGTTAACAGCATCACTCACTGCACTCGGGGTCCGCTTAACCTTCAGAGCCTCCGAGATGAAGCAACGCTTAGGACGTCGGCATAAGACAGACCTGCGTCATAACAAATTTCTCCCTCCCCTCGTCTCGTTTCCTTCAGATTTCTTTCGTCTGTGCGAAAATTGACTTTCCGGGGGTCCCCTCATTTTTTCCTTCTGCTGATCTTTTCAAGGAGGGATCACTTTAATATCGGAATCGAATCATCTATCAGAGCGACTGGAGATGGATGGAAATGGGAAATGACGGTCTTTTTTACACTGACAGAGGCAGAGGTCGGACTTGTCAATGTCGTCGTCGTTGTCGTCGTCGTCGTGCTTCTCTGCCTTGATTCACACGGCGGAGCCAGACACAGGGAGCTTTTTCTCCGCCACGCCGTCGGGGGCGGTGTCGCTGACCCCATTGCCCGTCAAGGGGAGGGGAGACGTGCGATGAATGTGCAGGCACGTGCGCGGGCGTTTTCGGGACGCTTCTTCGTTTCCGGAGGTCACTGGTGTGTGTAGACACGGACAACGAGGACAGCCTCGCGGCCTCGCTCACGCGCCGTCGGGCTGTTTATTGGCCTGTTGACCCCCCCTCCCCTCTCCCTCCCCCCTGCGTTCCTATCAGGGACCTTTGATTGCTGTCCCCAATTCTTTACGTAGGGTAGATATCTGTGTACGAGCATTTGCAGCGCTCAGCGGCGATCGACACATTCGTCTTAATCACTCTTCATCAACCCTAAGGGTTTCCTCGCACATCTAATGAAACATCTACAAGGCCTTTCAGATTAATCCGAAAACTTTCCTGAATAGAATTTGTAACTGATATTGCCTGATGATAGAATGATCATTTGGTACATACATCGCATGGAATGAAACGTATCCAAAATATCCACAGAGCCCTTCAAGGCTATCATTGAGGCCTAATTGCTATTTCTTTTATGTTTTCTTGCCGGCTACATGGAGTTGGGCGGAATATTGGAGAACATGAAAAATATCACCTCTGTATGCCACAGTACCGTATATAATCTATACATATATAGAGAGGAAAAGTTGATTTTTGGTTACATTTCATTTCTGGTTTTCATGCAGTAACTATCAGGCATCAACCCCTAAGACAATTTATATTCTGAATCAGCATGACAGGGGGAATGTCTTTGGCCCCTTTTCATTGGGGCTCGGGTCCGGGTGCGGGTGCAGGAAAGATTTCGCCAACCGGTCAGTGGAGGAAGTTTTGATTGCAGAAAAGCAAGCACAATCAACCGTGCTGTGGCACTTTTGAATGTCAACTTCCTCACCCCACTGCGAGTGAGGGGCCAAGGAAGCAACCAAATCCAAGTTTGACGGCGCAAAGTGCCTGGCAGGCGAGATCAGGGCAGGTCCTGTAATAACCCGAGCAATGCCGGGTACCTCTGCTGGCCTCTTATAAAAGTAACATCTACTTGACACGATAAAATTGCCATTGTTGCTTACAACTTATTGCTTACGTTGTTCCTCACATCAGAATCAACCCTATGGGATGCAGTCTGGCTTACACTTGTGTGCTGCCTGTGTAAAAGATCGCTACACTTTGTGTGTGCATTAATAATTAACAAATCAATCGACTCTTGGCAGCGTTAGTTCGCGTGATTATTTATCGGACCGTCAGGTAGAAAATTGCATAGTGACGACAGCTGAGCTTTTCGGATTTGTCTGCACCACCCTGTACGTACGTCGCCCATATGAGTGAGGAGGGAAATATGTCAAGACGAGTGAGCTCGCCCGAAAAAAAGGGTTGACATCGTTGCCTGAGACGGCTTCCGGTACCTCAAGAAAAAGAGAGACGTGTTGCTATCACGGCCATTACAGGGAAGACCTAAAGTATTTCCAGCTGTAGTTTGATGAAAGTTTAAAGGAGGAAAAAATCTCCTTATCCCCTTTCAATTTTTAAGCACAACCCCAGACATCGTTACATGGAGGGATGACAGGAAAAGGATTCTTCCCTTCCTCCTTTTTTTCTGATTGAGAGGGAGGACTCGGTCCTTGCTGCATACGCGTTGCCTTCCTACTAAAAGGAGGGTCTGTGACAAATAACACTTTTCCAGACTCGAGTCCCCAAAGGCGAAAAAGTTCCTCTGCTTCTAGACTATGAAAGCGAACTTTTGTGAACTTTGAAAAAACTTTCCTAACCCCCTCCCTACCAGGATCCCCCCTCCCTTTTTGTCTACAACCCCCCCCCTCCCCTCCTTTATACCCCCTCCCCTGAAATCTATTCCTCCCAATTCGGCTGATCATTCACGCTTCAATGAAGTCCAACGTCTGATTTTTCCCCGCGATAAAAGTTGAGAGAAGTGTCTGAACTGTCTTGAAACATATCTGAAACATCTCTGTCTTTCCCTCACCGGGAATGGATGTGTCCAAAGAGGCCAATTCTCATTCGGATTCTTTCTCCGGCAGATCGACGTCGTCCATTTCCCCCCCCTCCCCCCTTTTTTTTCGTCTCCCCCCTTTTCCCGTTCCCCTTAAAGCCGTTGAGGCACTTTGTGGGGTTAGAGGGGAGGCAAACACAAATGAAAATTGACTTTCCCGTCTCGTATGGCAGCAAGAAAGTTACCTCTCTGGTTGGCCAGAAAGATTCTCTACCTTATGGTCTCACAAAGATATGACACAAAGGCAATTCATACATTGGCAGATCCAAACACAATTCAGGAGACTTTTTTCTGCCGTCGCTAGCGCAACTTAATTGCAAAAGGTCGCCGAGGCCTGTTTGCAAAAAAAGGCTCATTGCAAAAAATTGGCGCGTCCGCAACTGCGGTCACACACAATTGCGCACCGTTGGCAGCGAAAAGAGTGTTATAGGAGTGGAAAAGGCGTCGGCCAACGCCTCTCATTCGTCTTGACGTCGTGCGCCGAGGATGCGTAGTTGTAGTAAAAGCATGTGACATTTTAAAAGATCGCTGTTCTTCTTCTCCCCGTTTTTGTCACCAGAGTCTTCTCTTTCCATTTGTTGCAGCTCGGTTTCGTGCATCTTCTCCAAAAGGATCCTCCCCAGCTGAAGCTCATCTGGCTTATGGGTGCGAGTAAAGAGCGAGTTTTTTGGGGTTTCTCCAGAGACTCATTTCTTCATTCTCATGTGGTGCTCGACTAAGTTCTTTTTTTTAGCATCTTGGCTAAAAGTGACGGAGATGTCATGAGAAAAGCTGTGAGAGGTCAACAGACTGCGAAGATGACTTCAACAGATCCTTCTCATCTGTCTGCATTTACGTACATAACTGAGCAGAAGTAGGGATGGTTCATTCAAGCATAAGATTTGACATTTTCCTTTCCGATCCAAGTTGTCCCTGTCCCATTTCAGTGATTGAAACAAACGTGATCACTAACCGGAGATCGCGGTTGCCAGATTAGTCGCCACCAAGAATATGCAGCATTCAGTGATCGTCCCGTTCCACAGATTAATATCTCTGTATCCAGGAGGATCACAGAGGCGTGCCTGGTATCGAACCGATCTTAGGAGCATCAAGTTTTTGCACAGCGCGACAAACACTTGTTATGTAGTTGATTACTTCAGAAGCAGAGGGAGCAGGGAAAGGCTGGTCAATGGATTGAATTCATGGGAAGGCTTAGCAGAGTCAATTGCAGAGGTACTGAAAAAAGTCGTGCAAGAGTTTCAGAGTAGATGACTGCAAGTGGACAACTCAATGGGACTTGAAGTAAAAGCCTGGTTAAAACGAGGTTTTTGGCAATGCCGAGCAAAGACTGATTCGAATTTTAAAATTCCGAAATGAGCAAAATCAACTTCAGACTCTTCGGTTTTGATGCCAAGCAACCTCCCTGCAGCCCTCCCGGACGCGAAGAAATCAAAGTTTGTAGAGGGCCTCCTTTAAGGCAAGCTGTACATACGTACACTGCATTTCTCGAAGGAAATAAATATAAAGTAAAACACCGGTCTGCACTGTAAAACAGCCTCCTCGCTCATGCTGGTGATAACGCTATAAATCTACTGACGGCTACTTGTAGTCGTGGCCTGACTCAGGCGGATCCTCGACGTGATCCGGATCTTCAGGGGTAATCTCAGCTCCTTGAGTCCAGTTTGAATCGGATTCAAAAGTCCCGGTCCCGGATCCGAGACACACTCGATTTTTCTCCAACCCATCACTAGTGTGTACAGTAATAATAGCTAGAATCGTCGAAATCACTCCCACCCCTTGCAGACGGATCTTTGCAGAGAAGGAAGCACTCCCTCTTGGAGGGGAAAAATCCATATCCTGTTCATATGTCAGCTTTCAGGGAGCAAAAAAGAGTGATTGAGATGGAGTCTTTGAGTGTAGCAGAGGCGAAGAACATGTTCAATGGAGCATCTACAACTCTGCCTGTGAGATTTTATAAGGGGGAATGCCATCATGTCAGCCTTGATGTCAGAGACCTCGTACAGCTTTCGTGCAGGAGAGGAGGGAATCAGGAAGTAACCGCGCTCTCTGATTTGAGAATCCTTCCCCGACACATCTTAGCAGCAACGTGAGTCTTTTATACAGCGATTAAGCCCTTGCATTCGGCTTGGAAGAGACAGAGAGCTCTCCAGGGCTTCCACAACTGTCAGTGTCACAGGGCTCTCTGTAAGTGAAGCGATCCTGACAGCGCCTCCCTCTCTCCACCACTTTTGAGGTCACGTACGCACGCATGCCAACGATTCCATTTCCGCAGTACTTGGTTGGAGCACCCAAAAAGGGTTAGGCCTCCTGCTGGGGTACGAGCTCACTCGCTATTCTTATAGCCATTCCCATGCCACCTCTTTACCACCAGATTATAGGAAACTTTTTCTGCTGTCTCCGCCCCTTAGACCCACATCTCTCAGACCTTTTTCTCTTCTTCTTCGTCGTCTTCCTTTGCCTCCGAGAAACCAAGCAAGCAGCGTCACGTACAGTTGTCACTTTGCACTCTTCTGCTTGGAATTATTTCTACACTTTACCTCCTCTTCTGTGCTATACAGCAGAGAAAATTTCTTTATTTACTTTTTTTTACCTGCATTGTCACATGTGAAGAGTCAAACTCTGCACTACTGCACGAACTACTTCAATGTGAGGGGCATTGTCAAGGACAGACTTTTGAGACAACCGCATAAAGATATTCTGGGAATTACTTTTGTACGACTCTACGGTGTAAGAATCAGCTTTGGACCGAAGGATTTGATTCCCATTCTTCCAAGGAGGGGAACCTATTTTGCTTAAGGGGGAAAAAACCCGTGACCAACCAATTTTATGCTTACCTATTGGGAATTCCCACTGTGCCTGATATCACGAAGATCTGTGGTCCAGAACTATGACACAGCCGGGAGCCTCACTTCAACTTGGCGCTCCTCTTGGCGTGAAGTGATCTTGCTGGTCTTGGTCGACGCGACCAATTGATGATATCGATAGTCCAGAATGAATCACTGTGTTTTTGTGACACTTTGACTGGGTAAATAAAGCACGTACGAAATGTCCTCAATTCCTTCCTCTGCTCTACGTATGGTGAAACAGAGAGGCTCAACGACCAAATGGGTGGGTTAAGGCCCCCCCTCAGAGGAGAGGCACGCACGGTCCCCGGAGATATGGGAAAGTTGGCGTAAGAAGCAGCAGCACCAGCAGAAGTTAAGATTGCAGCCCCCCAAAAAGATGACATTTTCTCTATTCTTTTTTCACACTGAGCTTCGCTGGAGAGAAAAGGACGGGAAGTTTTTTTCCCAAAAAATGCAAACCAACCCTACTAGGAAAATCCAGTCACGCCTCCCCTCAACTGTGAAGGTCCACGGAGGCTTTTTACGGGCTTAAGAAACTTTCCAAAGTACCTTTCAATCCGTCCGTGTTTATGCGACACCCATCTTTTATGTTTCTATACATGGTTGAAGCATCTCAAGAATCTCCTACCTCCGTTCCTACTGTGGAAAGGTACCCGTAGCTTATGAACAGAGCAGTGAGGGGAGTGGCAGACATTTCATGCACACACAGGCAAGCAGATGGAGCCTTTGCTCAACTATCTCTCTTTAGGCAGGGTGCAGCACCCAGCAAGTTTCCCCAACTCATTCTCCTCTATGAATGCAGTTTCTAATGGCAGCCGCAACAGATTGCGTACGTCGATGGGAGGGGGAGGGGGGACGTCTACTCGTAGGCCTACTCGTAGGCCTACTCGTAGGCCCGCAACATGACGACTGCAGCAGCAGGAGCAGCAGCAGCAGCAGTGTGAATATCTCTACTTCTTGTAGACGTTTCAAGTCTTATGAGCTTTTGCTTAAAATGGAAACCAGCTACGAGAGCAGCAGCCTTTTCATCAAAGTTTTGTTTTCCACTGGAAATTCGGGCTTCCTGCGTAAAAGTTGACGCTTATGAATAGCATATTTGCTCCCACTCTGGCTCCCTCCGGTGGCGAAAAGCCCCATGGGGGAAGTTGAGGAAGAGAGAGAAAAGTTTGGAGTCGACCAAGGGAGGCAGAAAGTTATTATGCCTCCACTCGAAGCACGCGATCCTTATTGAATTTAAAAAAGCTCAGACGTGTAAGAGTCATCGTGCTCACGTGCGTTGTTACATGATTGTCCAAATTTTCAGATGCTCGCACAGTTCTGCACTGAGCAGTGAGTGAAATAGGCTGAAAAGTTGGTGCATGGCAGCAGCGAAAATGTGCCAGAAACACGAAACAGCGTCCTCTGGAATGCCAGAAATGTGTCCAAGCCATTTTGCATAGCACTCTTTTCAGCGAAAATAAAAAAGAATGCCGACGTAGTCGTTCTCTTTCGGGTGGAAAAAGAGAGAAGTGGGGGAGGTCCCATGGCCCAACAAGGCCCAGTAGTGCCACGTACAACAGAGCAAAAGATTCGGGGAAAAAACTTTCTGTAGACAGCATTGTTCGAGAGAAGAGGAAAAGTGGAAAGGGGCGGAAGTGGAAAACGTCTCTCAAGACTCGCACGATGCTCTCGTGATTGGAGAACTTGATGCAGGGTGTAGATACACGCAAGTCACGGCCACGGCCATTGGTGGCCAAGGTGAACATTGGCATTCACAAGGTCGTCCATCACAGCCTTGTTCGTCTCTCTCTCCTTTCTTTTCTTCTTTTTTCCGCAAAAACCAATTTAACTTTGCACTTCTATGGGGAAGAGAAAGAGAAAGTCAGAAATTAAGTCCCTGCTCAGAAAGCTCTGCATACCACGTCCACGTGTGCGGTTGCCACTGCTAACTCGCCCTAATAAAATATTGTGTCCTAACATACTGTATGTACGTTGGACGCCACGTGCAGTCACGACGGTATGGTCAGCTTAATTCACTGCACCTGAATATCATGTACATAACTCAGTCAATTTTATTTTGGTTAGTTAGGTTAGGTTCAGGTGATGAGAATCAGTTTGATTTGCTATAGACACTGGTGATTCATTGGCAATTCAACTGCACAGACGAGAACAATTGCCGAGGAAGTTGCGAGGGATCACAATTAGGCCCAAATACAGGCAAGATTACCATGATTAGGCAAATGCGAGCCATTCACCGAACAATGCCTAAGAAGATGGGAAGTCCAGGTCTTCTGCTTGTTGGCTCGATGGCCAATTCCCTTACCATAAATGGACATTCCACTTGCAGTCGTTCGATCAGTCAGTGGACTGTGGTACCGTTCAGTCTGTACCGTTCAGTACAGTTTGCTGTACAGTTTGCAGTACAGTTTGCAGTACAGTCTGCAGTACATTAACCTAATCTGTCTACCACCTCACATGCTCGTTGCATCAATATACAGGGAAGGGCCGAGTGTACCTTGCCGACGCGGCGCACAACCAGCATCCTCTGCAGAACAATGAGTTCGAAAATGGCTCATTTATGGATTCTCCCATACAATCAAGAGCTGCCAATTTCGAACCGGCCCTTCAGAGGTTGTTGCCTCGCTCTTCCAGCTCAATGTTGATGAAAGAGCGTCGAATCACGCTGGGAAAGCAGGTGAAACTGCTAAAATAGCCGAGGTGAAAGCCCCACCACAGAGAGACGTTGGCAGCCCATTCATGCAGGAGGCGAAGCAGCCTGTGGGAGTTCTCGTGCTTATGCAGTGCGCTCAAAATCAGGGCATCCCGAAAAGTTAAATGTGATTGACCGGGCAGCCCTTATAGCACATGGGCAATTTCCGCGTGTTTCAAAAAATAATCAGGAATCGAGGTCTCAACTTCATTATTAGCTTTCTGAATCCTCTGAGGAGCTGCATTAATTCTCTCGTCTGAGAAGGGAACTCTTAATGTAGTTGCCATCGGCGTCAACAACAGCACGGAGAGTCTTCCACGCAACTTCTCGATCCGGCCGATAGTCCAGACATGGCATCTTCTGTAATGTCTTATTAGTAGCAACGCAGCATTGCTGTATCAGCAACAACAGACATGACAGCCAACGGAAGGAGGCAGTGATACCCGGCCAACCAAAGGCTTGAATGAAGCCACTGGACATTACAGCTGCCCAGAACATCAATAAGATGGCTGTTTACGGGATCAGGAAGAAACCGCACAAGGCAGAGACGGTGGTCAGGAGGAACAGAGGGAAGTAGCCCGTGGCTGTGACTGGGACCAAATGTCACGAGGCTGGTGATGCTTGAGGCCATAAGATCCATGACAGAGATGGTCAGGGACTTGAAGCCTAGAAAGGGTCCGTGGAGAGGATGCCCAAGCAGGCTGACTTTAAGTCCATGGGCCCTCTGGCGCAGCATGAGAGCTTTCCAGGGTAGCAGGCAATACGGATGTCGAGGACTGAGAAGCTGTTGGAATAGAGGAAGGAGGACCGAGAAAAAATCATCCAGTGGACGGAAGAGAAGCAGTTTTATATCCATCAACATGTGAACAGGCAGAATGATAGGCTCCTGGTGAAGACAAATAACCCCAACCACTCCATGAGGATCATCAAGGGGAGGAAGAATGCCTGCCAGGTAGGGGCGGGCCCAAGGACCATCAAGGATCCTTGGCCAAGCCCAGCAAGAGCTTTTGCTTACTTCGGATGACTCGAGCTGAGCTTTCGCGTGAGTCTGTCAAAAACCTAATTGTGAGCTTTTTGCGGACTTTTTTCTTGGTGAAAAACCCGCTTACTGCTATAGAAGATCATAAAGCTAAAAGGCAAAGTCATTGCAAAAAAGCTCGCAAGCTTCAGCCACAAGCCTAAGCTCACGCCCACCCCTACTCGTAGGTCATGGTCATCATGGCCCAGCCTCTGGCGGATCTGTCACGCTCCCCACCTGCTTTGGTGCCTGTCACAGGATCAACTCAGCTGTCTGTCAAGACAGAGTGCACCAGCCTTTGGCTGCCTGGATCAAGGAGACGGTGGCACCAGAGTCCGTGGGTCCTGATGCAGAATGTAGGCCCTGACGGATGCGTCAAAGTCCATGCAGGAGTGATTGCGTCACAGCTTGGGTGAAGGGGGCTTTGGGCCGAGGGCATGTGGCCTCCCTCCTCCATGATTGCAAATCCTCTGGATATTAGCTTCTGGTCAATCTCGACCACTACTGTGGGGATCTCTGCCCCCGGGTAGAGGGAGGACCTTATCGAGAGAACCAAAGAGACCTGGTCCAACATCTTCGTGCAAACCTGCGCCTCTGTGTGGACGGCTGTTGTTGCTGATGTCAACTACAATGAGCGTTTCCTCGACTGTGAACGAAGATTTCAACTCCTTAGAGGAGTTAGATACTAAATTATTAGGTTGAGGCATGTCCCTGATTAATAAATGAAGTAATAAAAGGAAGTGAATTCCTTTGTACAGAGTCTGAACGATAAAACGTAGCCTCGGCGACCAAAAGTTAGCTTCCTTTTTTCTTTTAAGGAAGAGAAGATTGGGATCTACAATTCGGCGTGAATTTTGCAGATGCATAAAGATTAACATAAAAAAATAATTTATCAAAATTGTCTGATTGTTGGAAAACCGTTTTGAACAAGTATTCTTGACAATTTTTTGAAGCTCTACAGAACACCTGTTCAATAGGAAATGGATTTGAAAAGCGCCTATGATAGAAGGAACTACGTTAAACAGAGTATGTGAGGATTAATATACTTCTTCCAGCTGTTTAGGAGAGGGGCCCCTTTAACTGTTCTTGGCACCGTCAGAAAGAAATCGCTTCTTGGCCACGGTGAAAAAAATTTCTGCTAAGAGCATTTTTGAGACTGCCAAGGAAAGTGCATGCAATGTGGCTGTTTTGGGTGTGTCAGTCTTGAGATTTGGTATAGAAAGCAGGAAAAGATGAAGTCAGCTGCTCCTGAAGTTTCCTGGCGAAACTTTAAATTTTATTCACGGTCAAAGTAATAATGCGGTTTATAAGCCGCACACGGTATGAGGGCAGAGTTGTCAATTACATTTACTCTGTCTGATGCTGATGCTCTCTGCACAACTGTGAACAGCGTTGTGGAAAACCACAGCAATTCCACGGTATATAAATTTATTCCCCAACAAGGACATTGAGCAGTCTGCTCAGTTTTAATATCCTCCCTTGATAAAGTTCAGTTCAGCCTTAGTGGGCAGAAAAAAGGATACGATATCCTCCCCCTCCCACGCGTTGCTGTGGTGTCTTCACCGTGAATAAAGATTTTTCGTCTTAGGAGTCGGTGATGCAGGTCGAACAAAGCGGATTAGTCGCTAACTCTTGTTCCTTCGTCGGGGAAGCATATAACTTCGAGGGCTTTCGTGGTAGAAATCCTCGATGGCTGGGCTTGGCCGCTACCTGCCTTTGATGATAAATCTTTTTTTTATGGGCACGTGATACGTGTAGTGGTATAAAGCTGAAAGGAACTGGGATCCCTGGCGCAGTCCACTCAAACTTAGATAGAGTCATGTTTTGTTATGTTATTAAGCTCTTTGATTGTGGACGTGCGTGGAGCCAATCCGACCAGTCTGCTTTTTAATGTCGGAGCCCGAAATCATGTCTGGAGATGATAAAAGTCATCTGAGCGGGTCGCATGTCAGGTACCAATCATGAGTGCCAAAAAAAGGAGTAAAGGTATTCCTCTCAATTTGTTCTCCCTGTAAGTAAACGAAAGTACACTCATGTAGTACATACGGTATACACAACTCGAGTCTCTCGTCAGAGCTTATAAACGAAGCCTTCTCTACTTAACGACTTCTGCATACTTCTTTCCGAGCTCTTTTGTCTAACTCTCAGAGCTCTCATTTTAAGAAAAACAAAAAGGAAGCACAAGACGCAGCCTCCACACGTTTGTACACAGTACTTAGAAATGCACACAGTAGGCGTTTTAGGACTCAACTACTCATTCTTTTGTAATCTCTCTTACCTTAATTAAACCCTGCTAATAAAAGAAGCTGCAGCAACTCTGACAGAGGTGGCAGAGAAGTGCAGTGGGTCGTCATTAGTATATTCGCAAGCCTTGCAGAACTGTTGATGCGTATTGAGCAGCCTTGCTGAGGCAACATCGCTGTCAACTTGGACGAAATTGCACCAAGTGTGGTCCGCGTCTGCGCACGGGGTGGGCGAAGGACAAATGCAAGCGCAGACGGGGCAAAACGTGCATTCAGCACAGGGTGCGATTTATTTGGCTTCGCTCCACTCCGAAGGACAAAAGTCAGTTGATGTCGATGCAGGGAAAAAAAAGGCCGAGTAGGTGTTGGCGTCGCCAGCCTCGGCCTCTACGGCCTTCACCAGGACTGGCTGGTTCTTTGTGTTACACGTGGATTTGACCTTGGGAGCTTCTATGACCATAAATGTGGATTTAGCGGTGCAAAGTTGACAATTTAGGCGCCGTCTGAGAACGGTTAACCCTACCACAGGCAACCGTTAAACGTACGTAGATTTGCAGGTGGATTGACTGATTTACGGTCAAAAGATGGGGTGAAGCGAACTGAATCGCAACCTGAACAGGGTCGTCGTGCAAAGCGCTTACACCTGTATTGGCGGGAAATTTAAATTTACTGCATATGCAATCATCTCTTATGTAGTTAATTCAAATTTCTGGTCTCTTGCAGTAGGTCTCTTGCAGGAGAATCGTATTAGGTGAGGTCAGGTTCAGCACAAGGTGTTGTTCTCCAATCAGCTTGTGCTTGTATGTTCGTACAGACACTCCGAGGCGCAGTTGGACATATTCAGTGGGTGCACGTGTGAACAGAAAGCAAAGAAAGAAAACAAATGCTGAAAGCAATGGAGGAAAAGAAATACTTCACGTCACGGGAACCAAGGCTGAGTCCAACGTGAAGGGTTTGAGGGAATCCAGAGGGACGCTGCCTCGTCTGGAGGGACCCGCCGAAGAGAATCCGTGGATCCTGCAACCCTTCCGTGTCCTACTTGTCTTGCATGTTCGTGACGTAGGCAGAGGGCGTCGAACTTTGTTCCACTGGTTAATGGGCCGCTGGACGCAGCGTCCATGGTCCTTCTAGGATCGAGGAGGGTCTCTACGCCTAGCTGGGCACGGTCAGCGAGGCGTGCGCAAAGGGACAGCTGTCCGAAGAGTGGAGGCCCTTCTTCTACGCCTTAAAAGACACCATCAGCGTGGAGCTGAGGGTGGAGAGGAGCGGAGCCCCTCTGTGGCCTTCGCGGCCTCCGTCGCTTCGAGGATCAGCTACGTCGAAGTGTGCAGTCTCTTCGTCGTTGTCATCGTCTTCGAATCAACCTCACCCTCGGGACCCGTATCATTTTTGTGGTACAATTAAACTTATATACTGTATTTTAGTGCGTCGTAAAAGGTCGTCGTTGCGTCGTTAGGAAGGATGTTTGCGGTGGGTCCATACAGAGCGTTATTCTCCCGTCCACTTTCATTGCATCTGAGTGCATCCATCATTTGATATTCTGATACGTGCAATGCATACGTATGAACTACATTTGGGTGACTTCATGTGATGCCATTTGATCACCTGGGAAGCCAGGGTTTTGTTTGCCATGCCCTAAAAATAAGGAATAACCCCCAAGAGCACTAAAAGTATTTTACACTCGTGCATAGTTATCAAATTCGACCACAAAAAGGACAACCGGACCTTTCTTTACTTTGCCATTGAGTCGGACTCCTGATCTTCAGTTAGAGCTGGTGCGGGCTGGTAATGCGTAGCTTGACCAAACCGTGTCCTGGCTGTACCACCGCTAATGCTCATACAGCGGCTGCCAGGGAGCCTCGTTCGAAAGAGAATATTTTAGGTGAAACCTTTTTTTTAAAAAAAAACAGAAGAAAGGAGACAGAGACACACAAAAAATATTGCTTTCTACAATGGCGCCAGCTCTTATTCATAAAGCAGCAGTGATGCTTTATGACCATTGCCAGATTTTTCATTGGAAAGGCCTTGACGTAATGTAGGGAACATTTCGACGTATGAACATTGGATGCCGCCAAATAGAGCTGACTTCCTTCTGAACGAAGGTACTACAATGCGTGGCGTCCACTGTATTAAAAAATCCACCCCTCTTGAGTTCCTCAGCAATCTCTTTCACGAGCTTGCTGACAGTGACGAGCACTTTTACCTGTGATAGATAAGTAAAAAAATGAGATTTGAAAATGAGAAATTCCTTTTTTCCCTCAAGACGCCAAAAATTACTAACATTCCAACATGTAAAGCTATGTAAACAATATTATTTAATGTTTATTTTCAAACCCGCCCTCTCCTGACTGCGCAGTTCCATCCTTATGTGGTCATAGCCATGGAGACAGGAAGAGCAAAAATCGCCTTTGGCTTCGTCCTGGCTCTTTTTTTTGCGAAAAATGGCTCAAAGCTAGCAGTTTTCTACGGAAAAAGTAACCTTTGCCTCTTGTTTTTGGGGGAGAGAATTACGAAATGGTCAAATGAGACTCGAGGAAATATGAAGCATTATCTGGTGAGGTGAGCGAATGACATGAGATGCCTTGGTAGACCCATGCGCAGCAGGATAACTACTTTCTTAGTCAAGAGGGATTCCTGTTTAATGCACAGCACTGAAAATAAGTACTGCAAAACCCCCCTCCGACTTAGATTGTGACGTACAACAACGTGTCATACGTTGGCGACGTCCTCACACTTCTGCTGCGTGATAGGGGCCGGAGCGGCCCAGGGTTGTCACTTTTGGTCAACTTCAACTCCAGGTTTTCTATGGAAATCACCACTTTTCTGTTGTGCGTCTTCACCTATGGTCAACCTGCGCAATGGAGAGCCCGGACCTTGGCAACCAGCTTGAGTCTGCCCACATCCAACATTTCCACTGTGCATCCGCCTTTAGGGCTTCCACTACTACGTGACTGTATGTACACTTTCTCTCACTTTGACCACAGGAGTGTAAAAGAGGGCAGCTAACTCTTTCTTGCGTAAAGCCCCAAAAGTGGCTGGAGCACTGAGCTGCCCACCCGGAGGGCGGAAATGCCAGAACCGTTGTCACAGCCTTGGACGGCTTTTCTTTTCTCTCTTTGCTGAACTTATCTGTGTGTTGGCCTTCGTCCTCCCCCCCTCCCTCCCTCCCCTCGGAACAGAAAAGATCAGACGAGCCAGCAGCAGCAAGAGCAACAACAGCAGCAACAGCAGCAACAGCAGCAACAGCAGCAACAGCAGTAGCAGACATTCAATCAAACGGGGGAAAAAAATCGCCCAAAAGTTGCACAAACACGAGCAGAAAAGATGGGATTGGTTACCAATGAGACGAGTCAGCCAGTGAAAGTACAAACCGAACTTGAGCGTTCAATGAATGCAAGGTCTCCCTGTACTTGAAGACTCCATTCATTGAAAAAACATGAAAGTAACGAGGCTTGTGATCCACTTTGCCCTTCGCAGAAAGTTCATAACGATATGTTTTTGTAAGAGCGTTGGAAGAAAAAAACCCCGGTCGGATCGCTGCCATGGAGTTTCCCCCTAACGCAGTGCAGCTACAAAAACCGTAAAGTTATTGGCCTCTCCGTACGAGAAGCTCGCTCATACGTGCTGGGTCAGCCTCGACCGTTTATGCACATAGGTATGACTGTGCTGCTCTGAGCTGCAGAGCTGCAGAGCTGCAGAGCTGCAGAGCTGCAGAGCTGCACTGCACGTGTGTTACTGGAGGTGGGTCCAGCAGCCAAAATGAAACAGCTCCGAGCTTTTTTTTTCCTTCCATTCTTTTTGTTTCTCCGTGCAGCTCCTGAGGGAAAACCCATTCGATTTCCTTTCCTCTGTGCTGAAATTGGGCCCCTCTTTTTTGTCTGAACAGAGAAGAAAAACAAGAGAGAGAGAGAAAATTAAGATTCCATAGAAAATGGGTCGTCGATCGTCCAGACAGAGGGGGGCTTTCGAGAAGACCGATGGGGCAATCATGGGCAGGCGTCGAGAGAGCCTCAGATCTAGAGATTTTTTGCAGCCAGCTCAGGAGGTTTCAATGATTCGGATCACTTATTAATTCCAGCCAGTGCAAGAATCGATATTTTAAGGGCAGAGACTTGATTTGACAGAGCTGCCCTCTCCTTCAGCCAAGGAGAGCCTCATCTAAAAATACAATAGGCGGGGTGGGCGGAAAAAAAAACACAACCGACGTTGTACGTACACAGGGCTAAAGGGAGAAAAAGGCCATTGCGCTCACCGCCCGGAAGTACGCAGTTTCGCCTACAGAAAAAGTCACGCAAAGTGGCACCAACTGCATGCCTGAGGACGGCGTGAGGAGCAGGAACAGGGGCGGCAGCAGCAGCGGTGAGGACGTGACCTTGTTTCACGTGGCATAATTCTTCACCGACGATAAAAGAAAGGTCCGGGGCATGCCAAGACAAGTTTGTTGCTGCCGATATGCCACGCTGTTGCACTGCAATTGGTCGAAAAAGCGGCCAATTCGGAAAAAAAGTAGTCGAATGATCATTGGAATACACGTTACTTGGGTATAGCTTCACTATGTTGGCTCCCGTTGGCCTGGATCCAACATTTTGGTATCGCCACCACCACCCAAAAAAATAAGGAGTGGGCCCAGCATTCTTTTTATTGTTCGCTTTGTCTTAATTTATTAGGTTAGGTCAGAATTATTGCTATTTTATTTATTATTTTTTTTGGGTGTGTGTGCCACAAAGGATGTTGGAGCCAGGCCAACGCGGTCCAACATAGTTGGGTGATACTGTGGTTTCTCCCACGATTCTACTCTTGGTATAGGACAAGGCAGCTTCTACCCGTCCTCAACATCGTGTTGCATTACTATTCGAGTAATTTGCCTGATTTGACGAGGACAATTTGCAGGTGGGAACGAAGAAAGCTGAGGTCACCCATCAACGAGATTACTTGGCCGAAGATGCAGCTGGGGAACAAAGGGTCATCGGGATATGACATTTGAACTAACATTTTTTGCTTGAGAAGGCGTTTGGATATTCGAATATTCGCCGGCCGCCTCACGTTGTAGCGCGCCCGGTGGCAAGGTAGCATTTGTTGCATTTTTCCCAAGAGACAGAAAAAAGAAACTTTTGCTTCGCTTCAACTCCAGCAAGCAGCTGGGTTTGTGAGTTCTGGTCTGGGCTAAGAGTAATTAAAAGTTTGATGCCTGCGGAGACGCAATTAAGTCGAGCTTTCTTTTTCAGCGTAGTGAAAAAGTAGCATAACTCCGTAGTGTCGACAAAGCTGCAGCAGAAGAAAAACTTGGAGGTGCCGCTGTTGTGCGTGTCGGTTTGAGTCTTGATGCACCTCTTTGATGTGCTCACACCTTTTTCTTTCTTTCTCTTTCAGGGGAAGGTGAAAACCTTTACCGACGGTCGGAGGACAACAGCCTGCCTTACTTTCGATCTCACGGACAGACGTACCGAATAAAAGTGGGGGATCCGGTCACAATGACCTGCGTAGTTGAAAATCTGGGTGAGTTCCCTTAAGCCCTGAATCGACTGGCAACTCTGGCCGCGTGGCGTGAGAGGACCGCATTGTGGAATATTAGAAAAATAAACAACAACTTTTTGGTAGATCTAATGGCGCCTCAGGGCAGCCAGCATAAGAGAACCTGACTTACCCTAGCCCTAAACCTAAGACATCTAGGACGGCGGCGGCTGCAACTTCACCCTAAAGCACACTATAACCCCAAGTTTTCAACTACCAGGAGGTGTCTCAAGCCACTGACCACGACAGGGACAATAAGCTTGGCAACATCCCACCCACCAAGTCTTGGCACCACAGAGAGAACAAAAAGACTCGTACTGTTGTACATGAGTGTTTAAAGGCAACAACAACGACGAGAAAAAAAATCGCTTTGATTCCACTCGTACATCCACGAGTTCTCCTCCCTGGAGTCGTTCATTTTGCGCGCGAAAACATTTCCTCTTGTTTTTCACCTTTTCTCCCATTTTCCTCTCTGATATCATGTGTAAACGGTGGGGTCGTCTCGAGTTACGAGAGAGGCTTTTTCCCAGTCTTATCAGGTTTCCTCTCCTGCTTTCTTACTCTTGTTTTCCCACACCCTCTAGAGAACTTCCACTTTTTTCTAGTCCTCCATGACCCTACTTATGATGTGTGCATAAAAGACTTGTGCTTTTTGCCATGTGCCAGAAATGTCGTCCAGAAGCTTTAAACTTGTTTCAATCCTTCTCCCTCCCCTCCACGCACACACAAATGTTGTCCAGGCACTTCTGTGATAGTCTGGAAGCAGACCACTCGCATCATCTCTGCTGGCTCTCGCATGATCCGCAAGGACGCCCGCTTGTCCTTAGTGAACGAGACCAACGGCATCAGTCTGCACATCAGCCAGGTGCAGCCGGACGATAGAGGTACGTACTAAGGGGTTGCCACATGTCCAAATCGCTTGATCAACACTGCCTTTCTTTCGTTCAGGAGAATACATCTGTCAGCTGGAGACCTACGGAGAGCCTCTCGATCAGACCAATCAGCTCGATGTCTTGGGTGAGCATTGTTAGGTTACACTGCTGAACACATACTGCAGAACAAGAGGCTATCTCATGAGCCCAGCGCTGCAGCAGGGATTAGGGCAGGACTCTGGCAGACAGACCTTTGTACAAGTTGTTGTCACGAAAGTAGGTCGATTCGCCTGGCCACGCAGCAGCTGCAACTTACAGTCTTACGGCCTTTGCTGTCTGGTAGAGTACGTAATTATTGTTATTTAGTTCAGGAGGAAAGCAGATCTGGGGAGCCATAAACAACGGCCTCTGTGTCTCCCTAGACAGACCAAGCCCACCAGCGCTCCATCAATTAGATTTTTTTTCTGCTCCACTGATGAAAAACCTCCTGGGGAAAAGATGAGGGGGAAATGGTGTTGTGCGCTGTGTTGTCTGAGCTAAAAAGGCCTCTCCCCGAGCTCAGTCAGTAGGTGGGATATGTACACAACTATTCCACGCTGTTCCCGCTTTGGGCTTTAAAACCTCTGATTTAGTCACCATGATGCGAGTAGGAAAAGACCTGCAGCTCAGAAGACCCCATTTGTCTCTCTCTGTGTCCAGCAATATTTCCTCCTCAGCCTTTTCGCGAGCCCATATGGACGTAGAGGGGGCATCGGGCACGTTTGGGCGCAGCATAAATCAGTCACACCCTTGGTTTTGCCACTCTGGAAAAAAAAGAGCACCAAATGCAAGGGGAGACTCGCAAATCTATTTTACTCGAGAGCAACAAATCTCGCCCACTTCCGTGCGATGGCACTTTGGAAGGAGAAGAAGAAGAAAAAGAAAGCTTTGGTGATGCATTTTTGTCGCAATAATACCTTTCTTTGAGGCCCAATGCACTTGGCCCAAAAACTGAGGGAGAAAAGCTGCAGAGAGAGGTTATTCGATTTCACTGCTTTTCTTCGCTGAACAATAAGGATAATCTTGCTTTCAGTGCCTCCCTCCATCAACATGGTGGCTCCAGGAAGTCGACTGCGCGTGCGCAAGGGGTCGACGGTGTCGCTGGAGTGCAACGCCACCGGCTTCCCGGAGCCGAGGATCTGGTGGCAGAGAGAGGTGAGACAACTGACAACGTCTCTCTTCTTGCTTCCATTTCACGTTGTTGCTCTCGCCATCCGCTTAGAAGTCAGAGTGCGTACCGTATGAGCATTTCAACAATTACTTTAATGACTCCCAATGAAAGTTGAGCAGTGTGGTCCGGGATGGTCGATGGGACCCTCTTGCTGACAACGAATCCTGTGCAGCACAGTCTGCGCCAGACCCTTGGTTGAATCATTTTCAAAAATCCTCACCTTACCGAGCAGGAAATCAATATTCATTCTATGGGCACGCGCCGCCATGATCGATAGAAAGTGACCTCAGGTCACGCTCGAGATCCCCGTCAGGGGCCTGACATTATAACTGTTTTCCGCTCCATCACCAGGGAGGCCTTCATGGCCTCCAACTTGTTCGTGCGGGACAAGAATCGGATGGATGACATCAATGTTGAATGCATTTTGTCAAATAAAACCAACGGAACCAGAACACTAAGGTGATCTGATCTTTTGGCCATCTTGAGCAATGCACCGACAACATTCATGTGGAGCTTGATAGAAAATGCAACCCCAGCGAAACACCTTTTTGAATGCTCCAACCAAATAAGGGCTCCAGCCTGGCAAAGGTTGCCCGTCTTTCACAAGAGACGACCAGAAAATAACTCTTTCTTAATCTTTAGTCAAAATCTGAACTTTATACAGTAACATTCTGAAAAAAACCCATCCTTCATGCTTCAAAAGTTGTGACGTTTCCACCACACATCCAAAAATATGTTGAGAGACTGTCGGTTAATGTTTTTCAAACTTTCACTTCACAAAGTCCAGCTGGGTATTGACTGAAGATCAAGGAAAAGTTATTGACCGGTGTCTTATTGGAAAGGTCGTCTTAAGTAAATAAGATTTTCAATTTAGGCCCAGCACCCACAGCTCAAGGGGTTCTCCTCTGCCGTTCACCTTTGCAAGACCGCAGTCATTTGACTGTGGTCCTATTTCACGTGAAGTCGCACATAGTCGTCAATGTCCCAGGTGCATTTTCCGAAATTGCCAGAACTCAGATCCCCCCACTTCAGTCAGACACAATGATCTGTCTCAGTCAATGTCTTTTCTTACTTCCGCCCACAACGTCGAGAGTAGATTGGGCATATTGAGTTATGCTAATACGTGAGATCTCTGGGCATGATTGAATGAGTGAGAAGAGGTCACGATAACCGTGAAAAAGTCTCCCGCTGTGGTACGATCCGCAGCCGTAGGTAGGGTGAGGTGCACTCAGCCCACTGAGAATGGCAGATCTCTCTCTTTTACGCAATTTCCTATTCGTCAATTGCTCCGGGCTTGCTCATTGGGTAAAAAGCTTTTGATGATGAAGCTTTTCGAGACAAAAAAGAGAGTTGAGGTTTATGAACTTTTTTGTGAGATTTCAAGCTCCGGAAATAAAGAATGCTAACCCTGTAGCCCCTTCTTCACCCACATCATGCTTCTTTTTCTTCACGTACCCTGAGAGAGAAGAAATTTTATGCCGAGTTTTATGTGCGGATCAAGTTGAAAAGAGAGAGAGAGAGGATTTATCCGAAGAAAGAGGGGAGCGGCCAGTACACTTTATGTACTACCTCTACCCTTTCTCCACTTGTCCTGAGCTTCTTCACTTTGGCGCTTTTTTCTTCACCCCCAAAAAGTTTTCCTCGTGCACGGCAGGGATGAAGAGGAGAGGGACGGCCTTAGAATGGCGCATCCATTAAATTGCTCTCAGCGCGCGTAGCAGAAATGCCTTCAGAGTACAGCTCGTCCTATGCACAATGAAAAAGATACCTCAAAGTGCCACATTTGCTTCCATCTGTTCTCCAAGTTGCGGCAAATGATTCCCATCACACGTAAAGAAGAGGGAAGAAGCAAGAAAAAAAAGGGTTCAAGGGCAAACTTTGCAGTCCTCTGATGTTTCTGCAGACGAAGCCCCAGCTTAACAACTTTGATAAAGAGTTCACCTAAGCATGAAATCTGAGAAACGATTTCATGTGTGCAGTAAGAAAACAATACAGTCCTAAAATAGCATTGTTGGAGACAGATTTACGAGCTTCTTCCTTCCTTCCGCTTGTTGTTGCGCCCATTTTTTTGGGTAGGGGGGCCGCTTATGTATAGGAAAAAGAAGGCTTCTCTTAACCGTGCACACCTCAGCTTCAGACTCATCAAGCCGGCGGTGGCTGCAGCTTGAAGCTGGAGAGCGAGAGCGAACAACCCCTTCATTATAAGCTGAGAAAAAAGCGATTACTCTCTCTATCTGCTTCTCTCTCTGTTCTTGATTAATCGTGGTTAGTGCATAGCCAGGAGAGTCAGGGGGAAATAACCCCTCTCTATTTCTTCTCACCGCAGCTTCTGCTTTTGACGTATTATAATGCAGATCTCCACGCAGGCAAAATGACTACGGAGGAGACTCTCAATCACGCCAATGTCCTTTAAAGCTACAGCCATGCAAGTGTGATGAGCTTGTACTGGCAGCAGCTCCTCACAGGAAGAGTTGAAGGAGTCATAAAAATTGTAGACTGCCAGCGTGTGAACGTGTGGACGGCGAAGAAAGCGCGCGCAGTCCTACTATGGGTGGGATTGAGACCGGCCAAGGAAACAGTCGCACTTTCTTTGGACTCGCACAGTGCAGGATACGGGAAGGCGCGCGCTTCCGGCGGAAGAATTAACTATTATTGTGTGGGATATGTGCGTTTGGAGCAACTTTTTAGTTCAGAGGAAAACTTGCACAAGTCGTAAAAATTGTAGGTCTGCAATTTATCTCACTCCAACGATACCAACGATCTACACTATGACAAAGCAAGTCCAAGCACTGGCTCAACGCTGCAATCAGAGTGCAGAGACTTTCTTGACTCGCACGGTATTCCAGGGCTGTGTTCGAACATTTGCCGAGTCGGGTCGTTCAGCAAAAACTAACCAGTTCTGGCGGTTCAGGGTTTTAAGAACTACTCACCAAATACCTAAAAAGGATGTTTTGTGAGAATGCATGAAAAATTGTGCATACCATATAAACCATAACATATTTTTATAAATAAGTATGCGCGTATTTCCCTCTTCCACCTAATGTCACATCACAGGCAGTAGCAACCGTGACAGGATCGTCCAGGTCATGCCTGAAACTGTGGATGCACGTGCACACCGAGGCTCGTGTGAGTTAGCTTTGGTTGTTTTAAGTTAGCTTAGACAACGATGAAGAAATCTGTTGTTTGCAACGGTGCTCACCAATGACTTACGCACTCCTGGAAAAGCAAAGCCAAGCTTCTGATCTGTGGGCTCAGCAAAAAAAAAACCATCGGCAGAAACCGGGGCAGAACCGCAGAAAGAAGCAGGCAAAGGGGGGGGGGAAGTGTCATTATAAGAGGGGAATTTGTCCTGGTTTGTAGTGCTGTATTTGACTCAGTCCTGAGTCGGGTCCGGACTCACTCCAGTCACGCGTTCTTGGTGATTCGGATACCGCTTTAAAGCGGAGCAGCAATGAGGAAAATGCAAATTTAGAATCCGAATCTGAGTCACATGTCACTTTGGGGCTAAAAAGCTGTTTCAAAAATTTGCACCAAAACATGTCTCTCTTATCTCACTCATCTAAGCTCTGAATAGTGTCGAATTTGTCTTCTTTTGTTATCGAGTCAAGTTGAGTTGAATCATTTGTCACATCGATCCCCAATCGACTCGAGTCAAAATTCCTTCCGATACCAGTTAAAGTCGTGATCGGACAATCGACGTTCGAGTCCGTCATTTTTGGCGAGTCAGTAGAACAATAATTTTATCAGGGGCATTCTCGCAAGAAGCTTTCCTGTTCCCAATAGATCTGTCAGCAAAGAAGGGGGTTATTGTATCCGATGTCATTAAAAGTGCACACTTTTGATGAGCATGCTTGTACGCAGACATCTGTGACTTTAACCACCTGCTGCACCCTTTACACTTCTGCCCGGCGCTGTTGTGCGCTCTATGGAGCACATTCACTTACGGCTCAAGAGCTCCCCGGAACAATTGAGCCAAGCTCGGGTCTTAACCCAACCCTGGGGATTCGGGTTCAGGGCCAGCCCTACCCCCTTAAGTAACGAATCAAGGCTGTTGTCCTATAACCCGGTGGTTCGGAGGTAGACACGAGCTGGCTTGAGATTAGGCAGCCGAATCGGGCTCTGGATCTGGTGCTCCTGGTTAACCAGAACACGTGAAGGATCTTTCTGCTGAACATCTGGTCACCTCCACGACGTGAGACCCGGCCCAAGCGAGCCAGCAGAGGTTCGGGACGCTATATATTATGGACAGACCAGATTGGCCTTTGTTTTGAAATCATTTCCAGCGCTGCAGGAGCAGTGCAGTGGTTTTAAGCCTGGTAGAGGTGTCGAACCCAACGACTTGAGCCCAATGTGGGCCGTCTATTGCTTTATAAGCCTTATGCTTTTCTACGGCTTCGACCCACCTCTAAAGCCAGCCAAGGTTGCAGTGTTGGGCAAGTGTCCTATGTCAAACCAAAATAAGCGGTTTCATGGCGCTGAAGCAGAGGAACAGCCCACTCCCCTCTTAGGCTGTACTTTTCTACTCTAGAGGTCCCCTTTAACGATGCAGGGATGGCGGTGTCACCGGTGGCACAGCTCCCTTGACAGAGTGTGGTCTCAGTCACGACATCAAGTAGATGGTAGCTGCTGACTTCTTGGTCACAAAAGCCAAAAAACAAGTAAACACAGCCAATGCAACTGAAAAACAGTTTCACCTTGGAGGTCTTGAGAGACTTGATCCTCTGGTTCGTCTCATCTCAACATGCATTTTCACCAGCTCATCTCGCCCCTGACGTAGGCACATACAAAGAAGCTGTCATGGGTGGAAAATGTTCTGGATTGTCGATGTTCTGTGTGTACTTGTATATTAAGATTTTTATTTCTTCATGAAATAAGATAGAAGAGCACAGATGTGATAAGAAAAACTGGCCATTACAGTTTTTGGAATATATTTCCTCTACCATTTCCCAGTGACATGCAATATTGAGACGCTAGAAATGTTGAATTTTGGCAAGGTGGCAACTTCCGCTCATGACGTCACCTCGGCAGTCTTTTTTACTACCAATGAGTCTGCACTTATCCAGAAGAGACTTCTGTCTTGGGTCTGTCGCACTTTCCATCATAACATAAGCTTGTTCACCCTCGGCGATATCAGAGAATCAACACACCAGGAACCTGGTCCGTGAGACCTGGCCCTTGAGAAGAACCAGGTTGAAGGATCAACCTTGTCCTCCTCAAGTCCTGTTTTGGGGCCACACAAATGGGGCTAAAAACCCTCACTTCGGATGAATGCGGAGGTTCAGTGAGCGGCGATCAGACAATTTGAACGGGAGCAAGAGCGATGCTCCGATCTTGAACCAAGAGCGCTGAGCGAGCGCAGCTCAATTCTTTAATGGTCGACTAATGGTGCCGGTAAATGATGCTACCGTGGCATGTTTGGAAGATGAAAGGGTGAATACCTGGGCATCAGTGCTGCCACAGAGTTTCATTATAGAGCAATAATCCACTCTCTTCCCCAAATCATGGTTGCCACATGACGTGGATTCTCTAGTGACGACATGGGAGTGCAAGGACCGAACACAATATCGCGCCCTGCGACATCTTTGGCTGCGGGTACTTAACTTTCAGAAATGCTCACAGGGTGGTCACGAACATTGAGGGCCTCATCGATACTGCCCAAAGACTACCTGGCATATGAAGATGTCGGGACTTCCCTGTCACTCACTGGTGCAAAAAAGTCAGTGTTGCCACACTACCGGGGCTTTGTGTCTAAGAGCAAACTGAACCATTGTCCATAGTAATAAGTATGCGTCTTTGCACTCCCCTGAAAATGGCGCACCGTTAATGCCGAGGATCCTTTTCAGGGTTCCCAAATGTGCGTAAACAGGTCTTCTCTCTCCTACTCCGCATACACGGGCGCTAATTGAAAGAGACCCCGAGGCTGCTCTCGCTCTCGGCCTCCTCTTTTTGAGGCTTCTGCAATCATGAGGCGAGGCCGTTGGCGGCTTTATTACATCATTTTGCAGATGAGTTTTCCTAGAGTTCTCCTCTCCCTCCCATTTCGGGGCTAAAATTTTGGCTGCAGCCGCGGCTCTGATGAGAAAACTCTAACTACTACTTTCTTCCGGAATGGAGAAGAGAGATGAGAGGCCTATAAGAGGCTGAGGAAATAAAAACGAGGCCTCCGTTCGAAACAATTTCTATGTAAATCAGAAAATAAAAGTCAATAAAAGCGGGGGGAGGGAGGAAAAGGGGGGGGGGGGGGGCGACGCCCCCGTCCAAACCCCCTTCCGCCCGCCCCCCCGGCCCAGGGGTTTGTGGCAATTTTTGCACCCCCCCCGCACCCCGAAACCGCGCATCA
>JAAUXU010117888.1_pt1 | contig 27988 bp, 22 predicted proteins | sample 7278151 | NCBI WGS metagenome assembly JAAUXU01 (sample SAMN14350113, study PRJNA611818) | marine sediment metagenome | isolation source: surface marine sediment (1.8m) | place: French Polynesia: Moorea | collected 2018-08
CCTCGTGTCTGTCTGTCCTCGTGTCTGTCTGTCCTCGTGTCTGTCTGTCCTCGTGTCTGTCTGTCCTCGTGTCTGTCTGTCCTCGTGTCTGTCTGTCCTCGTGTCTGTCTGGGAATTTCCTTGAGGTTGCTGTGAACTACAACTCTTTTCATATCAAAGTAAAGAAGCACAAGCAACTGAAACAGGACACTTTAGTTTACATTATATCCCCCCATAACTTTTGGGGCTGAGCAGTAATGATTTGAACTTACAGTTCTGAATTACTAAGATCTTGTAGTTAAAAGGAACCACAAGCCAAACCGTTGGAAAAATTTTTTGGTAAAACTACATTTTCAGACACTCCGTGTGGTGTTGAGCAGGGTGAACAGGGAGATGATGTTTGGAACCAGACTGAACAGGAGACTCCTGAAGACCTGGAGGTTGTGGGTGATCTGTGCTGCAGTCCTATTAGGTATAGGATTTCTAATGTGCAGCAATGTGATCTTCTTTGTTGTGAGTAACCCAAGCTTCTCAAACAAGTGCTGTCAAAAAGACTTTTGCACCTGTTCAGCAAATGGACTCTTCTGAGCCAAGTGTCATTGCCAGCTTTGGATTAGGCAGACTTGGACATCAGGCAGGATTTCATGATGGGGTCAGAAGTCAATCAATGGCTGACATGCCAAGCTCTTCCTTGCAGATGTCTTCCCTGGCTACCCTCTATGCCTTCCACATGAAGATGGGTGTGACTGTGCTGCTTCAGCAACAGCAAGCAAAGCTGCTTGAGTATTACTTTGACTTTGGCCAGTCCAACCAAACAGTCTTTCATATAATGGAAAAATTTCCTGCCAGATGACTACCATTCATATAGCTGGACATTGGCATGCACGTAAGATAAGGTAAATAAATACTGGATCGATACAGGTCTCCAAGCTGTTGCTGCAGTTGTCACAAAGACTGTGGAACCTTCTCAAAAGAGCAAGCTTGAGGACAGAATTTTCAGCTCTTGGAAGTAGGATGCTTCAGCTGACGATCTGAAATTTCAATACCATTGCATTTTTCAGTTTTGTAAAAATGAGTTAATGATGTTTTTGCTTAGATTAAGCAACTTCCAGCCACGTTTCCTTCACAATCCTTATACATACACCGATCTTTTCTATGGGGAAGACGTGCCTCACACGGCAAAAATTGATGTTCTGCATCTGATTTCCTAGGGAACTAGTGTGCTGCAAATGTCCTGCGAGAAAAGTGAACCCATTTCTGCCGGATTTCTTTTAAAGAAAATATGTTCATATTCTGATGCAGAACTTTGTGATGATTACAAATCTAGTATTAGTTTGTCAGTTCAGCCTCAAACATTTGGAGATCTCGTATGTCTATATATAGACATCCAGCAGATGCACATACATTTTTGGACTTGCCTTCATTTTCTTACTGCCAAACACTTACCAACACCACAGACTGAAGGAAATCTATACATGATACTTAGTTTTGATAGATTCTGGCATAAGTCATGGAAAAAGGTTGCCATCTATGTATAGATTAGTGTTCCACCAAAGGATAAAACCTTGTGTCAGCTCACTTGTTTCAGAAGAAATAAGTATGTGCGTTAGGTCAGAAGAAGTGCCAAAAGCTGTGTGTGCAAGTATGAACTCATCTGTAGAGTTTCCACTGTGTATTGTTTTTTTAAAACACAGGAAATAAGTTACAAAGTCTTAGCAACTTTTGCATCAAAAGAGATCATGTACATGTACTGACATGGAATGTTTGACAATTGGAGCACAACAGGCATAACACAGAATTTATGTTCACTTCTGATAATTTTAGAAGTTGACACAGTATTGTATTTGTACAAGGAAGAACATAGCAGGCAGTGGATTCTTTACATCTTCTTCAAGAGGACAGTAGAAAAGCTAAGGTTATTTATGAATTTCTTTGAGTGCCCCAGCAAATCTGGGAATGAAATGTGATGTTTCTCCAGTATGCAGTAATAATAAAGTTGCTGTGCTTACATATTCCTGACGTACATACTGCAATATGTACTGATTGCTAAGCTGACAATATACAAAGGTATGTTACAAAACTGTTATGGCATTGTTGGGATGCTCACCAAAGCTATTCTTGCCATCTGAAAAGTTCATGCAGTGCATGCCGCACAATGTGGCGTTGCTTAAAGTAGCAGATTCTTCAAGTCCCATTTCATTAGGGTCCCATTAAAGCATATATTTCTACAGCAGCCACTTTGAGGGATTGAGGTGATAAGTTGTTGTTGACTATTGACTCATGTAAAAATGGGAACCTGGAAAAGCAGAATTTGGTATATGTCTCAGATTCAGGGCAGAGAGAGCCCATGATTGTCCTTCATCTGACCTCCTCTCTCTGCATGTGTGCATCAGACAAAAAGTAAGACAACAGTGTGAAAGAGCAATTGTCAGTCAATGTCACAAATGCATTTCATACTTCAGCCTGAGCCTGCTACATTGAGTGGCATCCACTGCATTTACAATTCCTTGTACAGCACAGAGCGGACATTGTTTTCTGTCCCACCTGGCTGATTTGAGTATTTCCTGCTACGGGGCATTGCATTCCTCAGCATCATGGAGAAGGAGCAATCGATCAGGGACTGGGTTCTTCCTGATTCCTTGACTTGAAAAAGGGCCTTTTTCTCCTAAGTTGGCATCACATTTCTTGTCAGCGCCATCACCAGAGAAGTACAACATGCAAAAGCAGCACAAACACAGGAAGTCTGACAGGTTGTGCCAACCTTTGCCCTATCTAAGCCAAATTTTGATGCTTGCAAGTTTCAGTTGTGCTAGTCTGACTCATACCTCAGATGCATTTTAAGCAGTAAATCAGTCATTTCATTTGGCCCCTCAGATTCTGATGAATGCAAGCGGCACGATGTGTAACTTTATTAATATTTTTCTGTCTCTTCTCTCTAACAATCCAGTCTTTGCAAAATTGGCCTTGAACATGTACATGATCTTGGCCGAGCTGGCATCTGTCCTTCAGAAGAGGCCTGGCCTCTATCTCTTCAACGAGGTCAGAGGGAGTAGTCTGACAGGACAGAGAGAGCTCTCCTAGGTAGGTGGATTTTTTCATGTGTTTTGTTGCAAACATGCTGGTCTCCCTAATCAACAAAATGAAGAGGACCTTCAGCATGCATTGGTGAATCATGGTGGAAAAGATACATTAATTTCTGATGTCTGGTCAGTGATAAGCATTTTCAGACTGGTTTGGGCCATGCACCCTACCCTTAATCCTCCCCAGAGCAAACTGGAAGTTTGACAAAACGCTGAAAGTAGGAAAAAACTGAAAATCTTGCTTTTTCTCAACCAGTTCGTGATTACACCTGGCAGGAAGCCAAGGTGGGACATGTCCTCAAATGCCTTTAAAACAGTCAAGGCTCGCCGGCTGACCAAAAACGGTACAGCGATGCAGGACTCAATTCGGACTCACACACACACGTACATAAGGGACTGTCCTTTTATATATATAGGGATATCCGGAGGGAATGGGTTAAGGAATAGCTATATAATGCATGTCCATGAAGTAGCACTTCATTTGCCGACATTTTCAATACTCAAAATCAAAGGAATTTGACATGTCACCCTCGGGCGCCAATGGTCCAAAGAAAATGTCAAGTTCAGAGGATTGTGAACATTAAAAAACAAGGAAAAGTAAGTGGCACTTACGTCCATGCCATTTGTAAGTTGACAGAAAATTCATTTTACAATTTTTTTAGCGCTATGACGAATATTCAGTGAGCTGGATGAGCTCGGCTAACAGGGCTGACTTGGACTGCTACTCTCATTACCTGTACTATAAAGCTTGATATTCTGGAAAGGCAGACCAAATGTCTTCATAGCCTGAAAGTGTTTGTGAGAGTATAAGTAGATTTAATTTTTTTACTTCCAGTAAATAAGACAGCGCAGTAGAGCAAAACTTTTGCGTCAAATTCCATGTTCAATGAAAAATTAGTGATCCTCTTGTGAGCCCTGAACACTTTTTCTTCCTCTTTTCTCATGACAAGAAGTAATCTTTTAATCAATAATCTTTCCCTGGCTGATTGTGATGCATTGCTTTATTAACAACAGCAGTGCCCAAAGCACCAACAGAAGCTCTCGATTACATTTGATGCCAAAAGTTGTGTAAACCAACTCTAAATGACCACACTGGAGAAAGAAATCTTCACAAGCTTTCCAAGTGTGCTCTTTTAAGCGAGGAGCTCATTTTTTTGCTCTCATGAGTAAAGTTTATCAAAAGTCACACCAAATTATTCAAAGCACCAAGATTTTGCTCTTGACCATGAGTTTCTCTTACTGGCCAAAGTTTGATACATGCAAAAAAAAAATACTCAGCCCTCTATGGCGATTCCTCCCTGAGACGTGGACATGCCCTCAATGCAGGTCCATACCCAAATGAAATTTCCTCCTTCATTAAGCATTATGAGGACATTGAGCAAATCTTCACATTCAAGCAACGCTTTATCCACGCTGCACAGGAGAGGCTCCGTGAAGTTGTCAAAAAATACTAAGAGGACAGGACAGAAAGAGCACAATGTGAGTGCAACTCATTTTAGAGATGGAAAACAGCACTGCTGCTCTCTTCACTCCACTCAATACTCACATATCTTTTAAGGGAATGCAGCATTTGTGTGTGTCCACACACATTTGACTGATTATGTTTACCACTAGGATGTCTTGTACAATCTGACACTGGTGGATACCACATACATGGACAAAGCAATCACCTGGTTAAAAAAGAAGTATCATGTGAGAATGGTGTGGGATGTGTCATCAATCACACTTGCTTTGAAGTACTCGTTCCACTTGCAGATGCCTTTGTTCATCATCCTGAGCGACAACGTCACACGGACTGAGGAGAACTTTTCCAGCTCTTCCAAGGGGTGCTCTCAAGGAGAGTGCTTTTTCTTCGGGACCAGATGTGTCAACAAGCATGCCAAATGGCATGATGGCAGTGAAGAGACTGGCAATGACTTGGCTACCCTGGCCGCCTGCAACCACACCATCCTCACTTACGGCACCTTTGGCATATGGGGTGCACTCCTGGCTGGATGCAGCCCTGACCATGAGGTCATCTTTCCAGCAGGCTGTGAAAAGACCACTGAAATTAAACAGATTCAGAGAGCCAACCCTGTGGGGTGGAAAGTATTGGACTGCTGATGATCCACTGATAGGGGAAGGTTCATAGAATGACGCATGCTCCTCCTCCATTTTTTACGTACAGTGGTTGCACCTTGTAAGAAGCACCCTAGGAAATCACATTTCGGTTCTTGCAAGGCCTAGTTCTCACATCCGGCATAAGTAAATAGGGATTTTGTGAGCATTGCTGACAAAAGCAATGCATTGGTGGCTATTTATTGCCTTCCCTTAGCTTGAAAACAACTTATGGCACGAGTTTTTGATCAGAAAAATATTATAGCATAGTTTTATCATAGTTATATTTATTATAGTTTGTTTTATCTCTCCTGCAGTTAATAGCTCAATATCACATTCATTCCATTCACTTCAGGGAGTGAAAATTGCTCCATTTTGTGCACTTTAGCCTTTTTTGTGCGTGTTGACTACTCAAAAGTGCATCTGTTTCCAGAAGTCAAAATGGGTCTTATACATGAAGTTTTTGGCACTTACAAATGACAAGAATTTGCTTAACAATGTGGACTTTAGAAATGGGGACTTGGTTCTTACAACGGCATAACGGTATGTCTGGGGATAAATGACCTCCACACGTACCTTTGATCGAATTCCTGTGTGTATACTATCTCTTACTCATCCTAATGATAATTCTCGATGTAACGATAAATTTTCTGCATCGCTATATCCAGAATGCACAGCGCTTGCGGAGAAATGTTGACACATTTAAGTTCCCTACTGAAGGGGAACTTCAGTAGATGCCCTTGACAACATACAAGGTTCAGTCTAATGCATTAAATAGGTTCATGAGGTAGAAGAACTTTTCTAGGTGTGAAAACTTTTTCCTGACCATGTACAGCACACACTAAAAGGTTCGACAGTGTTGCCTATACAAATTTGACTGGGTGGTCTGGACTTCACGCAACCTCGTATACACCTGTGCCATGGTCGCACAAACCAGATGTTGTCATCTTGGACAACCTTGACTTCATCCATGGGACTTATTCAACAAACACTCCTCTTTCATGGGCAATTACTACTACATGACAAACATATCAAAAATTCAACGATTTTGACATACGTGCATCATCTTGAAAGGATGAAGTCAGCCATCATTACTACGCATTGCACCTGCGCAAAGAAGGACTTTGTTGGCTGCGAATCAGTTGACTCCCTGACAGCCTTCGAGTTGTCTGAGGCTAATAAAGCCTGAGGACGATCAGAAGCGCTGACGGGAGTCAACTGATTCAAGACCAATTGAGGCCTGTTACAAAGATGCAATTGGTTATATGACCCGACCTTTTGGGCTCTGCTAAAGGTCAACCCCGCAAAGTTTTGTTTCCCCATTGTCCAATGGGGAAGAGATGTGCCAGGGCCGGTCAGTGCGCTCCCGGACAGCTGAAGCCAAGTGTTTTCACATTTCCCCCAAACACCACGTAGGCGTCAAAAAAAGGTCAACTGCTGCATGAGCCCAAACGCTTTTCGATGTCCGGGTGCTACAGTCGTAAAGTTGTCGACCTCGAATGTGACCATCAGCAGCCTCCTAAGTCGCTTCTAATCTCATCCGATCAGCATTTAGGACACCACTGTGTGGAAGTCTCTTTAGACACTTTTTTAGAGGCTCCAAGCTGCGGTTATTGGCATTTCACGTGCTACAGGTGATTCCTCTAAACGACCATTTGGGGCGGCTACTGCAGCATGACCTAATCCGGGCGAAATCCGTGGTCCTTGCCGAATAGGAACCCCCTCGGTTCCGCTGTGGGGTCGCCCAAACGCCCCCCAGTGTATTTATTGCGAAATATATTTTTAATAGCGCCTCTTAATGTAGCATTGGTTAAGAGTAGTCCGTGACGGACGCGAGCTTCCTGCAGCTTAAGAAAGTTGTTGCCCGAGGTGTAAGAGGGCAGCAATGAGGACTGCAATTAGTCCCCCGTGTTTGCCAACGGCTACTTCGTGGGAATGCACGCATCGTGTTCCACGTCAGAGGGTCCGATTTCGTCATTTGAGGCAAGCGACCGAATGAACCATATACGACGCAAATGTTTTTATCTTTTTCAGTAGTGCCTGAGGAGTCCTGGCCTGTATTTTTCTACCTGTCTGCAGTGCATAATCAGCGCAGACGAGATTTTGCCGCCCGCCGTCAGTACATAATGAGGGTGGTTAATTACGGATTTAGTCGGTCTTCTTGGGACAGATGAAGTTAACGAAAAATGGACAATTCGACGTTCAAGTTTTTTCTTCTTCATGTTAGGAGGAGCTAAAAATAAAACCTGCTATGAGAACGATCAATTGAATGATTACGAAGTACACCTAGCATAACTGACGCAGCCCGTGTAAAGAGTGACTTCGGATGTCGCACAGGCTGTTGAATCCGTCAGATTGTGCGGTTAAGCGTGTTCCACTGTCGTGCGTGAATGGTGGTGGACTCACCGTTGGTTCTCCTGTTCATTGTTCTGCCTGGCCCACGCGTACGGCCCGATGGAGGCGAGTGGGAGCGTCCAGCAGCCCACCACGATGGTCCAGATCTGCCAGGTCTTCACGCGCCAGGTGTTGACGAGCAGGAGCTGCAGGTAGGCGCCCTCTCCCAGCATCCACGTGTACGTAGACAGCATGAAGTAGTTCTTCACGACGTGCAGAGCCCGGCACCAGAGCTACGAAGAAGAAGAAGAAGAAGGATGAAGTTGCGGTTGACCTCGCCCTAAAACCGAGCTCTCCGGTGTCTGGAATCATATGTTTAGTGCATAGGGAATGTCTGGTCCCGCAGGGGGCCTCATTTATGAAAATTAATCCACTCAGCTAGTATGAGGGGCAGCAATCAATTACGCACAATGGTCTAATTGCTAAGTCAGCATCAGTACGGTGACGTTCATCGTGGCACAATGGGTGAAATGTTTGCTTGCATTAGACCAAGGTCGGTGCGTCAAGAAAGAACGAAAACATGTGCGATATTCAGAGTTCATCGATATTACTCATGTCGAGGCCAAATACCGCGATACCCGACACTGGTACGATTTGGTCACCGTCCAATTCATTGTCTGACACCGCGAATTAGTCCAGATGATGCTTTTAAGACCGTCCATAGCGAATTTCAATGGGCTGTTGGCAGTTGCTGCATGGTATCGCAGAAATGTTGCGACATTCTTTGAGCCATATTTTGTGTCGATACACACGATATCGCACAGTCTTCCTAGAAATGTTTTGTTTTCCGCCAAGAAAGCCACTTAGACGAGTCACGTCCATCACGCGGTCGCGCACGAGCATTTCAGCAAATGTTACGCATAAAGCGAAGTTACAATTAGCCCCTGTTGTGTTGTTATTGTACATGAGAAAATTATACAAATATGTTTTTCTGCGAGGATCCCTGCGGACGCATTGGCAAAGGAGGACATCTCCCATGATGCGTAAGGTAACTGTTACAGTGTGAGCCTAAAATTTGCAATTTTTGTGCTGTACCAAATGTTTCTTTTTACGAATGTTGTTGCACGTTCTTAATGTAACGCTGGTCAGTACAGTGAGTGCTATAAAGAGGTAGTGATTCTTGATTAATTTGAGGTCATTAACCCGTCTTACTTTCTCATCATTCATTAGAACCCGATTACTAATTTTATTCGCTCAAAATGTCACTGCCTGTTTCTTAGTTATTCCTTTTGCTCTGCATTTCAGTCATCAAAACGTTACAATATGGACTTTCAACTTACTTTCTTTCCAAACTTGCCGTCCATAGTTCAACACGCAGTCATTTGTTTTCGTTGTGATAAATCGCGTTCATACTGTGCATGCGTGCGCACACATATTGGTTTGTGCACGCGTGCGCTGTCCATAGTGGATGGACCCACGGCCCGGACGAGGTTGTGGAGAGCCATCATAATGCATGAGGCGTAGCCCGCCCATTTGCATATTCTCCTTCACCTCGCATAGGAGAGGTCTGGTGGAGTTGTAACGCTTGAGCGGTCCCGAACAACGATAGCGAATAATACATATTGTTGCACATGTGCGGGTCGGAATTTATTTTACTTTACTTTATGTGGGCTGCTTTATGTCATGGCTTTCATTTCCTGCGCCAGGAAGCAGCAGGGCTTCCTCGCACAGCTGAAGGAGCGAGAACGTCGTCCAACTGTCATTGTTGAAGGACTTCTTCGCCTCCTCAAGGGAGGGCCTTGATAACCTTGTCGGAATCACTACTGTTCCGCCACACGGGATTGACAAGAGAGGAGAGGCAAGACATTTAAAGCCTCTCAAACAACTCTTGTCTGGAACATGAGCTGGAAGAAAGTCAGCTTTGTCTGCACAAATCTGTTTGCACATTTCTCCATGTCCAATCGCAAAATTTTTTTGCCTGCCCCGGGCAAATGGGGCTTTTTTGGACCCTCCAAAAGCCCCGAGATTTGTGGACAGAGGAGAGGAGGGAAGCAACGACATTGAGGAAGGGCCTATAAAAGGTGGGGCCGTCCCCCCCCCCCCCTTTTCCTATTGCTCGCGTAATGATGGCTCCTTAGCGGTCATATAAAGGTCTGACTCACCGGATTGGTCTGCGACACCGCGGGCCTGTAGACGACGAAGGTGTACCACAGCAGCCAGCAGACGTTGTTCAGGGCCAAGGCCAGGAAGAGGTTCTTGTGCATTTTGATCCGGCCGCAGTTCAGGCTCCTGCAAGCAGGAAAGGACGGCTCCAAGGGTTAGTCAGACAGACGTGGGAGGAGCTTCTGTCGGAGGCGACGTCCATCACCCCAGATCACTCCAAGTGGTATTCCTTTTTTGATCAAAGGTGCACGTGGTTGACTCGTTGTTCTTTATAAAGGTGTTTTTTCTCTTAAATTTTGAAATATATGACGACAGCACAAAAGCTTGTAACACTTGGAGATTTTGTCCAGCGGATTCTCAGCTAGACAGCAATTTAAATAGGTAGAAACAATAGAAGTTAATCTTGACGTATGGCAAAAGGTGACTCACTTGAAGTAGAAAAATATGAATAGAGAGAGCAGGAGAGCAAGCAGGGATATTCCCAGGCCAGAGATGTAGACGACGTTCACCGTTTGACGGAACTAAAGTAAGAAATATTATTTAGACAAATAATCTTGGCCGAGCTAGATGGTTGCTGTCAAAATTATCTCACGTAGAAATCTTGATGATCCACGCACTGGGTGTAGTTGGACCATGTTCTGTTAGTCTCCGGGTGACGCCACCAACCCTCTGGGGTGCACAGCTTGTACGCAGTTCCTGAAGTAAAAGAGACATACATTACTTAACAAGATGTTCCATGTACACAGGACTAATTTAGTTCAATACAGTAGTCACCGCCTAATGCGGATGCTCCAGCCTCGGCAAAAATGACGCAATAGGTGGGGTGACGCAATTCAGCGGGGACAGAATTTTTTCAAGTGTACCCACCCTCATTTTACAAAATAGTACGTAACTAATATAACACTCTAAAACTGTAACCAAACTTAGAGGTTCAGATATGTTTCAGCAGGAGCCACAGCAGCAGGACTTTTCATCAGGGGGTTGAAGAAAAGAACCAGGGTGTAGGAAGAGCTGCAGAATGTGAGTAGTTAGTGGTGTAAGCACAAAAGCAAGTGTAACATGTACATTTTAAATGTATATTTTTCACATACACCGAACCCGGGTGAGATTCTTTGCACTGCACAACACAACTTGTCAAGATGAAAGACATGTTCTTTCTTTTAGTCAATGTGACACCAGCAGTAGAACCAAAGGTCTTTTTGACGTCACCTATTGTCAGTGGCGGTGTCAGGTCTTATTAAGCCCGTGTTTATTCAGGCATATATATATTCTTTTATTTCTTCCACAATCAGCCCCAAATCTCGATTGCTTCAAAGCTTAAAAGTATCAACAAAAGAAATGATCTGGCAGAAGTTGGCAGAAGTTGAAAAATGACTAAATCCTGCTGAATGATGCACTTGACATAACCGCGTTGCTCTCTCACTCTCCCACCTAACTGTAAGTGCAAGAGACAGAAATCCTACGTTTTACATTTAGAAAATAAACTTAACAACACTTCCATGGTCGACTTGCCAATGGTGTGCACAGGCCTTGGCCACTAAAGCAAGAGGAACTTCCTCATCCCCTTCTGCCAAACGACAAAAAGTGTCATTTTCCATATCATCACGCACACACGCACGCACACGCACGCGGGCGCACAGCTGGATGTACCTTATAAGCCCTGCTCTTTTTCTCCCTGGAGAGAAAATTCCCCTGGTCTGAAGAAGTCGGAAATGATGCATGATGGAAAGGGGGAGAAAACGTGGAAAAAAAGGGGGACGGAGGAAGAGCAGGAAGAAAAGATACTGCGTACACACGTGGGTATCAAATGACGACGTGTGTATGGATACACACATGTGGAGTCTCCCCGTAGTAGTTGAGGGCGGACCTCAGGGAGACGGGGGTCGGTCGTAGGTTGTCCGAGGCAACAAGGTCAGGCTACAGCAACGACAAAACAGCAACACTCACTGGTTGCCTTGAATCCCAAGTTGGGGAAGTCCGGGCATTCCTGCGTGACCGTCTCACCCGCCTCGGCCGCCCGCCAGCACTTCCAGCTGTCGAAGATCATGGGGCAGCTCTTCTGGCTGGTGTTGGAGGTGGAATCATCTTCTTTGTCGGAGGAGGAGGACTCAGACATCATCGTGAGGTTCAGCTTGTTCAGGCACTCATACACTCCGTACTTGGAAGTGTCGTCGAACACAATATCTGCGAGAACAAGAACGACAAAAGATAAAGACAACAATGCTAGAATTGAACCGTCTTTTTCTGGCCACTCCTCTCATGCTTCCCAGACATCTCTCTTAGGGCCGTGTCATCCCCCCCCCCCCTTACCCTCCTCTTTATGTTGCACCCCCTCATCATCATCACATCCGTTTTACGACCTTACTACGTTTAAGCTTCCCGGTTCTTAATTACAAGGCCTGATGAAGGCCTGATGAAGGCCAAATCGCCTTTTATCTTCATGTGCTTCTTTCATGGATCATTCGTGATATGCCAGCTCAGGATACTCGCTCATTGTACAGTACGTGAAGACTAACGTGCATCATTTTCTCACAATTCCCTCTTCATTACTCTGAATACTCGACATCCTTTAGTCAGCACGTCGAATCGCTTCGTCCTTCGTCAGCCTTGAATTGCCTTCTTGCAGCAAAGGCTGCTCAAATATCTGAATGAAATTTCATCCTCATCGATCTCAACCGCTGTCCTTGTCAAGATTGTGATCTGGAGATTTCTGTCCTTGTTATAACATCAGCCTGAGGAAAAGGGGTGCTGAAGGTTGGGGTTACCAGCACGAGATCAAGACCGGGCTCGGTCTTGAATTCGTAGGTCAGCAGTGAAGTGCGCAAATTTGTCGTGTCTCATACGGTTCTTGCCACAGATGAAGGGGAAACAGGGGATCCAGACAGAGATGTCACCAAAAATCGAGAGATTCATCTCAGGGATGCTCAGTGCACTCAGTAATGGCAAAAGTTGGAGTCCGAGTGACTTCAACATGGAAACTAGGCTGGGCGAAGGAGGCCCAACCTCACCCAGAACGACCCAAGATCCACTTTTTTGAGGATCTGGGTGACCTCGAGCATGAAAGTCCCACTTTTGGCCCCTAAACTTTGCTAGCTTTGTCACACTAGGGACGAAGCGAGTTGAGGTTGGTGTCCCTCTGGTGCTGGTGCTGGCTTTTACGCAATTTTGAAAATTTTGTGCATATCTGAGAAGGCTCACCCGATGTGCCAAATGTCACTTTTGGTAGGACTTTTGAACACACCGAGAATAATATTCCAATCTCTAAGTCATATTCCATCACTGCAGCACAAAAGATGCTGTCTTAGGTTTTCCCTCAGGAAACACTTCACAAATCATTCTTAGAATAACATGGTATTTTCGACCTGACTCATTACTTGGCCCACTTCTCAACACCTCTAGTGATTCTCCTGACAAGATCCAAAATGTGCCAATCCTAGACTCTGACTCACTGTGTGACTCTGGCGACGTCACGAACCAGATAAAATGCCCCAACTTTGCTTTCCAACGATAAAACAGCGACAACAAAAGTTTGCTCGTCGAGTCCTACTTGACACAGCAGCAAAGTCCTCCACTCGACTTGAACATACGTGCAGAGGCTTGGATTGAGCGTGTCATGAAAACAAGGAAAACTCACTGTTCACACTCGCATATCAATACTATGGCAAGGGCTTTGTGCACGTCAAAGAGGTAAAAGTGCTTTCTCCTGGCCGACACATTTTCATTTTCGACGCAGACAGACGTGCGCGTGCGTGTGCGCACAATTGTGCATGCTTATGCAGGCTGTGTACACAGACACAGGGTGTCCCATCTGAAGCCTGCAAAATGAGTTAATGGAAAGATTGCTCTTGCTCACGAAATGAAAGGTGTGTTGGCAACCCTGCAAAATGTCACCCCCTTTTTGGGCGTCCTACACAGCTCGATTCAGCTGCTATAACGCCCTTAACTTTGTCAGGATTTAACTAGGACACCACGTACGGACAGGATGGGTCAAAACTGTGTATAGTTTGCTCGGAACTTCTTCATAACTCTACAGACGTAAACACTGACAAGATATGTAGTACAGGTACTTGACAGCATCTCAAAAACTCTTTCATCGGCCTCAATTGAGCCTCAGTCGTCTCCTTCATTCTTGCTTTTTTGCCATTTTGTTGCTCTCTATATGTCTTCAGCTGATATGTTTTCATTTCATGACTCGAGCCTTGCCACTGAAAGGAGCCACAAAGTGTTGATTTAGTGTTATGGCCAATAGTACTGAATGATGTATGCACACTCTTTAAGATTGACCGCAGTCTCAGGGACAGTGCCAAGTGTAAATGCATTCTGACAACAGTATAATAACATTGTTGTGTAGCAGTGTCGATACTTGTCTAACGGAGGAGTTGTGTTTACAGTGTGCAGCAGCACCAAAGAAATATTTAGATTCCCACCGTTCTATCCAGCTTGTTTGGACGTCAGCCGTCATCTCTTTTTTTGCTCTCACACGCACTGATTGAGCCAATATGTCTTTCAACCTGAATGGTCCAATTCCACGTGCGCGCGCGCGCGTGTGTGTGTGTGTATGTGGGTGGGCTTGGGTGTGCGGGCTCCACAGGTAAGTGACTTTCCATAAGGACCTTGACACGTTGGTGCTGGAAGTTCAGGGTGTTGGAGATAAATGCACACTGACTTTAGACATGATTGAATTGGACGTTGGGGACATTAAAGACAGGTCTGACTGTAAACTCCACTTCGTGAGGGATACCATGGACACAATAGTGGGCCAAAAAGTCAAGGATCCTTCCAAACCGCCTATTATGCGAGTCTTTGTCACCACCACTCCTATATATGTGTCATTGTTGTCACAGAGTCTTACGCAAAAGCTCACTCTCGAGTCGAGCAAGACTTGTCTCTGGTGCCAATATTAATGAATTTGAGCAAGAGAAGACACCGCCATGCAATTTGGAAGTCACACCAGATTTGCATATCCTGACATTGTATGTGAGTGATGCACATGTAGTTCAGAAATGGTCCTCTTTAGACAAATCCTCTGAAGTCAACACTTGGAGCACGTGCTTCAACCCATCTCCTATCACCCAAAATTGGTGTATGTTCTGTGAATCATGACGAACTTTTTGTGGCCATTTATTTCACTGCCTCAAAGACATGTGAATGGTTGACCCATCATTCCACGTGCTCGTCATTGAGTCCACCATGTGCAAACTCAATCTCAGGTTGAGAGATGTCCTCTCAGAGAAAGCAGAAGGAATCTGGGCCACTGACTACAATAGTCCAGTCCTATTCTGCAGTCGGTCCAGGTTTTCTAAGCACCCCTGTAAGATTCCACTTTGCTTCTGAAGAGCCTTTAACGTCACACTGTGATAAATTCCTCTTAATGCCACCCAAGCAAACTCACACACTCAGATGGATAGATGGACACTCAGACACGGACTCAGATAGAAACACATTCTCTCTTTCTTTCTCTCTCTCTCTCTCTCTCTCTCTCTCACACACACACACAAGATCGAACTACAGGGTGATTCAGATGAACTTGGGCACATCATCTGCTCATTAAGTCATCAAGTAGAAACAATTCAGAGTGATTTCAGAGTACACATATGTAATATGATTTTCCAAGTGTCCCTGACCACAGCCAGAGACCTTGACGCAGTGGAGTGGCAGGACCTCCTCCTCCCTGGTTATGGAGGCCCACCCTGTCTTCGGAGAAACCCTCAGGTCTTGCCAAGTTGGTGCAGATACGACCCCCTTTTTCCTCTCCGGACTAACCCGGTCGCTGCTGACCTGGAGAGGAGGAGGCCACATCTGACCTTCAGGAAGTCCCGAGGTACCCGAATTTCCCCATCAAGGTATGAGTTACTCTGGTCCGAAATTCCCTCCGAATTTCTCAAATGGAAGAAACAGAAGTTTGCTCTGCCTAATTCTTGTTGGTGCCTTAATGAATGTAGCTTTGAGTGATCCAAGCACCAACTCTCTTGTCCCGCAGATTGAGATGAAACGCGCGGGTGAAATAGAATTTACTTTTCTTCCTTCTTTCTCGACCTCAACGACGTCTTCGTCGTCGTCGTCGTCACTTCAGCCCCAAAAACGTTTCATCACATTAGGTGCACTTTTAGCCAGAGAGAAAGAATAAAAAAGTTGGACAAATTTGGAAAACTCTTTTATTACGGGTGCGGTGCACACATGATAGAGGTCGGGTCGAGCCAGGAATGAGTCTGCCGGACAGATGTCGGTAATTAGGGCTGAAGGATTTTTTTTTTAAAAAAAAGGAAAACATCAAAAAGAAAAGGAAAATGTCACCTTCGTCTTTCGGTGCAATTTAAAATTTCTTTGACTTTCACTTAAATGCAATTTTTCTTTGCCATTGCAACCTTCTTACAGCACTTTCGTCATGAAATTTTTGGCGCATTCTACACGTTCAATTTACTCTTTCAGGTTTTTTGGTGGCTAGACTTCTATGAGTCTTTTACTGTCTGCTTATGAACATTCTTATTTTTGAGAAGGAAATGTTTCATATTGTCAATACTCTATGGTCGAGCACCAAGCCCATATAATTCCCGATCCGACCGACCTCTAACACAAGATGACACGAAGGGAAAAATCCTGCACCCCTGGATAAATTGTAGCATTTAATTCTCCTATCCACAGTACAAGGTGAACCGAGACTTTTGTAGTGAGTTGCAAGACTCCTCGGGTCACCCTGTACGTGCAGCACTGCTCATGCACGGCATGTGCAGCTGGTTTCCACTTTCTGGTCGACATTTTTCACTGCTCAGGGGACCGAAGAATACGAAAACCAACAATTTTTGCAAGAGTAAGCGCAGGGTTTTTTTTCCAAACTCAAAAAGTTGTAGCCGCAAAAAGAATACCCACCAAAATTATTTCGTTTCTTTTTTTTTTGGTCCCCTTTATTTCACGCCAAACGCTACTGTGGGGGTGAGATTAGGATTCACTTTATTACACAGAAAATAAGTTAATCACCTCTCATCGCCAGAAGGCCTCAAAATCGTCTAAGACCTTCTCATAGGCTTTTGCTGACTTCTTCACAGGACCCTGGATGATTTCATCCACAAATGTTTTATGTTGTTGAAAATGCATAAGGCTGATGACCTGCTGCATATATGCATGGCACATGGGTACAATGCAAAGCAAGGTTGAGATAAAAAGAAAATTACCTACTGGGTGTGAAATGAGGATGCACTTAATTTCACTCATTTTACTTTATGACACATATGCTCGTGTCATGCAAGACATTCGTGGAATAACGTACATCCTAATTCGACACCCAACAAACAGTTACAATTCCTAAGTGACGAATACAATGAGGTATTTTCACCGTCCTCATGCATGGCGCTGTGCTGATCTTCTGCTGTCTCTTCTTCATGTGGTTTTCTAGAGAGAAATCGCAGTTGGATACCACAGTGTCAAATCTGACTTCAGGCTTTGAAGTCGAATCACAGTGTCAGCTTTCTTGCTTTTTTCGTCGTGGGATAACATACATTGAAGGGCAACTAGAGAGCAGTGAAATGTGTGATTCACCTAAAAGTCTGGCCTTCTTTCTCCCGAGACACACACTGGACCACTCAGCACATTGTACACAAGTTAGACGTTGTGCATTGACCATTTTCAGATTCTACCCTAGGGAGAGTTGCTACGGGGAGGTAGAAAAAAAAGAACCCCAGCAAGTAATGGAGAAATCGTGAGTCTGACGACTCGAAATGGGCCGAATGGGCCGAATGGGCCAACCTAATTTTGTTTCTTTTCCAAAATTTGAGAGGGAACTCTTTCTGGAACTCACAATCCAGCATTGGTAAGAGCATCTGCTGTATTGTATTGTCCACACCTGCCAAAAGTCTTTCACCTGTGGATGCTCATTCTACCTGTTGTGCTTGAGACAAGCTTGGGCAGGTGATGACAGGACACTACCTTGATTTACATGCACTGGAGTTGCATTCTCAATAGCTTCTTCAGCAATGGAATGGTTCAAGGGTGGCACCACTGTCTGCGTCACTGTTGCAGATCCATGGAAGAAGATGCAGGTAGGAGATGCGGAAGAAAGCAGCTGAAAGCAGGACAAGATCGGTGGTGGAGGAAACCTGTGCTTTGTTCTTGGCAGTGTTGCTCAGCACCTCTGGAGAATAAACTCTCCTTCACCTACAAATCCTCTGCATCTGCCATGTCTCCAAGGAGAAGACCCACAACCGCCGAGCTGACCAAGTCTGGGCTGGACTGGCCCACCCAAGGGCAGGCTTTTCCTACATCTTTGGGTCGCTGTTCTAGCGAGGAATTGTCAACATCTATTTCCCATACCAAACAGTTTTGGGTAGAATCATCTGTCAGTTGGCGTCTGTACCCATTGGTGGAACTCTTTTTGCCCCAAACCATGAGTGCGTAGTGAGAAAGTAACTGGATGTGGAACACGATTTGAGACTTTGAGAGAGATTTGCCTAGACGTTCCTCTTTTTGCCCTCTTGGAAAGTTAAGTTGACAGGGTGTGGCAGCTGTTTCATGTACTTAAATTTAATGCTCACTTTCTGCATTGTATATGAAGCACCCAACAATGTACTTCAAGTGCACGTGCAGAGGCCAGAACCTTATGTAGCGCACAGTCCTGGCCTGTGCCAGCTAGGTGGAGTCATCAAAGAAGATCACATGCAAGTTGGGAGAGATTCCAAGTTTTGGAGAGGACTCCAGGCCTTAGATTTCAACTGCGGAATGCTTTCTAGTCGTGGAGAACGCTCCAGATGATAGACGCAGTCTTGAAACGTATGATGTAATAACATAAAAGACCTTGTCCAACGTCCCAATTTTTCCTGTGTTCCATTGGCCCCTCTTTGTTACACGTCTGATGCCTCCAATACTATCATGTGCTGTGTATACAAAGAATTAATGTGTTTGCTGCACAAATAAAAATGAGTGGGGCATCCAGATCTGCGTCAGTGGTTACTTTTTGTGTTCCTTAGACATCTATTTTCACACGTTTTTGCTTCAGCTGCCTCCCCCCAAGCCTTAACTACCTACTGAATAACTTACTATTGAATAAACAATGGCCCAGGTCTGTCAAATACTCTTTGTTCTTCATCCCTAATACGTGCGCTTAAGTGGAGACCATTGCATTGACTGATACAAGCATCAAAAGCTTATAAGGATCCATTTGACTAATCTCAAAGTGATCCTTGCATAGACCTATTTAACAAGGCACTGTACACCTTATGTGGATGGTGTTGGCACCTTAAGGGAAAATCGTGGAATTCCGGTCTTATCTTTTGTTATCTCTGATTAGACGGGGTGCTTCAGAAATTAAATCCTCGTAGCTAAAAAGGTACGAGGATTCTTGTTTATGTTGCAAACAAGAATAAATTGCTATAACGTTATTATGCCCGTTGTAGCCCCAGGCGCTTTCAGAGCTTCACGGATTTCACTGTCTGCATAAGCTTTCGAAACACTCATCATTACTTGATGCAACGTCAAAGAAAGCTTCAATCCAAAAACAAAGCTGTAACTCGTAAGGTATTAACATTGTCTAACGTTGGCATTAAATAAAGTTTCGCTCTACGTCCTTGGCATGGCGAAAATTCTTGCACGTTCAACCAGACCAGGTGTGTCTCCAACGTGATGCAAAAAATCAGTCCAGATTAGTCTCCGTCACCCTGTAGAAAAGGGTGTTTAGGGCAGTTTTAGACGGGGAAATAAAGTGTGACGAATGTTGTCAAGAAACTGTGTCCCAGACACAGTGTCCACGACCTTAAGACACCAAGGAACTGTGTTCAGGACACAAAGTTATCACATTCAGAAAAGTTGTGGTCTCACTGCCATGAGGCTGATTTGGCTGGAGGGTCAACTGATGCCAACACCGGGGTTGCCATCGGTCAGTCTCCGGCAATAGAACTTTGCTCTCATTTCTCTGTCTACCTGCCGACTCTTGAAAAAGTGCAGACGAAATGGCAACCCCTGCTTGTTTCTTCTTGAGTAACCTGGCAACACTTGACGATGCTAGGAAATTGTGTCCTGGGAGAGCGAACACTTGACAGGGATCTGTGTCTGGGACGAAGTCTCTTTGCTGGCAGCATTTGCAACTTTGCACCCGAGGGTAAAATCGCCTTTAGTCCCTCCTCCCCCCCCCCCCTCAAAAAAAAAAAAATGGGGGCTTCGAGGTGATTCCATAGCCTAATCCTCCAAGTGATGAAGCAGCAACAAAGAGAAGAACCCAAAAATTGGCTTACCCGTTTGGTTCTCAATCTCTTCCATCCTCGTCGTGGTGTCTGCCCAATACGAGTCGATCTTCTCCCAGAAGACATTCGTATTCTCGTCACTGCAGGAGAGACAACATGATAGAGATTTGGCTTCACTTTGGCATCCCTGTAAAGGCTGAGGTGCCAAAAACCCAAGAGGTCTCCGAAAATAGACCTGTCCCTTATGTACTCGCAGGTGCACATTTCAATCTGTTATCTGCTGCTCTCGAGGAAGAAGAGTGAGACGTGGGTGACGTTTCTTTTAGGAGGTGCTGCCAGAATTCAACAGGTCTCATTACTGGAATATTCAATTTGTCACGATATCTCTGGAGAGCAGAAGAGCTCGTTGGGATCTTGACAAAAAAAGTGTTCATAGAAACATTCTCTTGTGGCAATTCTCTCTCTCCTCCTCCACTTGATTGAAGCCGTCAATCACTCCGGGCTCGTTGGCGTTCGCTCACCTGATCGTCGTGTCGTTCCAGGCAGTGGCAGGCCTCAAGATGATCGTGGGCATCTTGGATGATCTCTCTCAATCCTCTACCTGGGACGAGAAAGGAGAAAGAAAAATGAAAAATGCCTGTCCAAATATTTGTGAAATGAATCTTTTATCTCTGCGTGCCTCTCAACCCTCTCCCCGTCCTAGTTGGGGTGGGGTGGGGTGTCTCAGGGGTCGTGCATCATCCTGTCGAGTTTTTTTTCTATATGGATGAACCCAGAAAGTTTTACCAAGTCCCTGGAAATTTGGTCTTGGGGCCCTGGTTTTCTCTTTATTTCCCTACAGGGTGACAACAGCGTAGTTGTCCACTTTCAAAGTGACTTGCAAGTCATCTTTGTGCACAAAAGTGAGGGTGGAAGGAGGAGGGTCGCTGTGTAAATTTCCACCCTCAGTTGCAAATCTTGCCTGTCCATCCTTTATGCCTGTGTATCTTTATACAGGGCGACACAGACGATTTGTTTTATAATTGACACGGTGTCACCTACCGTTAAGTCGACCCGTTGATATTTCATTAGTTGAAGAATGTGCCAAAAATACGTTCACACTGTTTGTATCCTATATTGGGCTCCTCCTAACAGGAATTCTGATGGAATTCCTCAACGTCTTTCCAGCAGCTTTAAATAAATGTTGTAGTCAGAACACCCCTGAAGCAAAATCCTTCATTTTTTTCCCCTCGTAGCTACAGCAAACTTTAATTTGGGATGTGGCAGCAGCAACAGTCTGTAAAATCTACTCCTCAAAAATATCTTTTTAGTCTCCTTGACGGCTCATTTGTTTGCCTTCGCTTTAGCATTCTGACATACAGGGTGGCACGAGAGGGTGCGAAGAAAAATTGCCACCACCCTGTTGCATCATCCACAGCTATGTCAAGTGAAAAGAGCCAAAGTCAATACTGCAATAGGTTGCTTTTTTGCCCCCCCCCCTTTTGGGTTGGGGGCGAGTTCACCCACAGCGATCTTGCGTAGCGTAACGTGCGTAGTCCCACTACGCACGTTAACCAGAAGTGAATTATCGTTCCAGCAGTAATTTGTCCTTCACGCTTGTCGACGTCTTTTTGCGGACGAAAGACTGCGCCCCATGCTTCCCGGCAAGGGGGAGTGGCGAAGAGGGGAGGGGAGGGACTGACAGTGAAAGGAGGCTCACCCCGACCCACCCACCTGCTCTTCAGGGGGCGCAATCACCCTGTCTCTTTGAGCATAACGAATTTTGCACGTAGATGGATGGAAGGAATAATCTTTTTTTTTGAGGGGGGGGGGGGGGGGGGGGGGGAATAGGAGGGAGCTGCAAATTTCCGAAGCGGAAATCTGTCGAGAAACCACCATCTTTCTCCTCTCGTCTTAGCTCTTACATCTTTTTCTTTCATTCTTCTTTATACAAAAAGAAAGGCAGGAGATGAATTTCTTTATCACATCTACGTCAATCGGGCAACTTTTGAGTGGTTTTTTGGGTTCGCACACCACTCAGAGTGGAATCTGCACCTAAATATGTCTGTTAGGATGCATTTTTCTTTTGCGAATTCCTGTACAGTTGACTCTGCTGAAGACTTGATCCCAATTCGTCAGACACAATCTTCACTACGACAAAGTGGAATCTCTGCCTCTGCTCCAGTTGCTCATTTCCACAATTGCTATAAGGAGAACCAAGTCTTTCAAACTACTTCTCATATCGTTGTTATAGGATTGCCATCCATAAGCCTGGTACGACTTCAGCTTTTTCCAATGATGTTTTCTTTTTGGAAGAGACAAATCTTTGCCAGACATTTGGACGTGCAGTGATCGCACAGTTCAGCGCATGAAGTGCATCATTGTTGTAGAAACTCCATAAGGAAAAGCTCCTGAAAGTGGCCAAAAGTTCCCATCATCCGATAAAAGGATCAAGAGTTCCTTTATCCTGAGCACTTGAAAAGAAAGATTATTTGTTTGACGAAAAATAAGTAAAGTTATTCTCCCGAGCAAATTTCACTTATTCTCGGGTGAACCTTGATCTCTTTTTTATGTGGAACGAGAGAAAAAAGTGTTCAAGACTCACAAGAGGATCAGAGTTAAATTTCCGAGTGAGAAGAACTACATATTTTTTGTCCAACATGTAATTCGACCCTTTTTCACAGTCCATTTGCAAAAAAACACAGTCATTGCCCCAGAATTCAGACGCAGAATATTAACTTTTGCCATGTCAGGCAAGGCTTGCCCATGTAGTAAAAATTAGGGACAGAAAGTAGAGAATCAGCGAAACAAAGTCTTTCCCCCACTTTAGTGAAAAGAAGAAACCTTTTTTGGCCATAGTTTGAACCAACTCTCTATTAATAAGGTTGACTGCACTGAGTCTCATTGATGAATGGATGTCTTTCTTCTATGAATCACAGGCGTTGCTCACCTACCAATATGTGACAGCTTTTTTGTGTACTTTCCACCTTTGCTCACACAGCCTGAAGGAGGAGGTGGTGGTGGTGGAGGAGGAGGAGGAGGAGGAGGAGGAGGTGATGGTGATGGCGGTGGTGGCAATTACAAACAGAATAAAGGAGGAGAGGCTCAACTACACTGGAGTCTCCCACAGTCAGCTGTCGATGAGGTCCATTCACGGGACAAACAGCTGCACAGAACAAACACAGTGGAGCTGTTTATTCAGCGTTTGGCTGTCTGGAAATGTTGGCGACTCCGGGTGGCTCCGGGCAAACAGAAGAACTGCTCTTTGGTTCCGGATTTTTAAGCATTTGTTGTTGAGTACAAAAAAGAGAGAAGGATTTCGAATCTCGATACTCTGACTTGGGTTCGAAACCCAGTTGTGTTGTGCTCTCATTCAACAGCTGACAGCGGGGTTCCCGATCGGAGTGTCCGGCTCGCTTGTAGCACGGTTGGCCACCCAGAGGGGTTGGGGACAAAGTGGCAGGCGTTAGCATATATTGCTGAGGAGCAACGATGATAAGAAGATATTATTGTACTGTTCTGGCGTGCGTCAACGCACTCGTGCTTCTCCATCCACGTGCTGGCCGGCAGCTGGCACTCCGGACTGAGGCCGCGGACGAGGAAGTCAGTGGAGAACATGCCTGTGTACAAGATCAGTCAATTGACATGTTCTGACGTCAGCTTCTGTGGTCAAGCTGAGGCGTCACGTCTGACTGGTGCTTTATGCCAGCTTGGTTGAAGTGGAAAAAAGAATTCGAGTTCTTGACCATCTCTAACTCGAGTTCGAGCTCGAGTTGCTTTCTTTCATCGCCGCAGCTGTAGTAGTGCTTGAACGAAAGCCAAGTGATAATTGAAGCAGTTGTGTCATCTTATATGCACTGGGTCAGTTCGAAAATGTCTATTTTGGCTTTTGGGGAGCGGAAAATTGGCATTTGACACTGCTATAGCTGATACAAGTCTGTCTAGAGTTTTGGGCAAAAACTGCTTAACTATAGGCACTTTTAACTCATTCATTCATTACAACATGCTGTGTGCAGTGGCCATTTCTTTTTTCAGCCACAACTTTTGACTGGATTAAGCTATAGAAGTGGTTCATCCCACTGTGGAAAGATAAGAATCTCCTCTAAAACCCGACTCATATGCACTTTTGCTCTCAGACCACGCATTTTCCCCACAATAGGATCAAAATTATGTGCTCCAGCAGAGTTGACTACAAAAAGGTATGACTGTATTGTGAACAAATGAGCAGTCCTAAGGGAAATAAGCATATCACAGGAACCATTTCTGCTGTTGTCACCGGTTATTCTGAGTGTTGATCCGAGTCAATTTGACATGAGGGGCCATTGACGAGGCCCTTGCTGTCACGGGGGCCCAAGGGCCCCCACCCTTCCACTCCATCCCCAGCCTGCCCTCGGACAACATAAAGCCAAGGACACATCAAATGACGAGGATCAGCTCGGGGAAACTTAAGCCTACATGTAGCGATGCAATCTGTAATTTGACGCCAGAGTTTTTCTTTCAGCAGACAGTCAGCTGTCGTGAGGCGGGGAGGAACAGTGCAGCTCTGTGCAGAGCAGTGCACAAAACTGCGGAAACTGGTGTGTCCTCCCTCTCAGACCAGGGAATGGAGTCTTGTTGCACCATTTCACTGAAAAATCCGGTTTGGGAGAACATAAGTATGTGTGGATTCATATTTTCGGGCTCCCAGCAAGTGAGAGACAACAGTAAAGAAAAAAAATGTGTCGTCCTCAGTACTGCCCATTCCCTTATAACTGGGTCCCACTCTCTTCGGAAACCCCCACTACCTCTAACCAAAGTTTATCTTTTCACAGAACAATGTGGGAGCAAAAAAAAAGGGAGTGAGCAGATTGCCTTGTATGGTTCATTGGCCCTTGCAATCTACCCTCCCCATCTCTGTTGCCTCGGATGAGACCAACACTGTTCAGTAGGAATTTTTTGCTCAGTCCTCCGCCCATGCCCACAACGCAGACCGTGTGTACATACATATGTGGTGGAGCTGCTCTTCAGCGTGGCCCACACAGTAAAAACAGCACATGAGCAATCCGGATACAGTCAAGTCTCCATTTGACCACATTGGAGGCATCATCGGGGTTGGAGAGTTTTCGTCAAATTGAGACTTCCTCTTGAAACGAACAACTTTGTCCCAATAGCAGCATCTGTCCTCCCTCAGTGGACTACAATAAACCATCTAAATGTGAACAAATGCGCAGATAGAAGCTGCGTCCGCCATTTCCCATACAATTCGTGCATAAGAAGGACCTCGGATGAGCTGAACCCAATGCTTCTTTCATCAAGTTGCACAAGAGCGTGATAATTTCCTGGCCTCTGACCTCTAGTTTTGAGTCTCCACTGAGATGCTTGAGCCTAATTGGGCGCTTCAAGACGGCGCCGGCGCACGTGTGCGCCAGTGCGCCAATTAAATTTGAACCCCTTAAAACTTTGAAACACACCGTTCTTTAACGGGATGCTCGTCTAGACTGAGCTCATACGCTGATTCAGCTCTGGCTTCATCGCACGTTGCGCCGGTGGTTCCGGGTCGAATGGCCTAAAGATCCCGGACTATCAATAGGGCTTCTTCCATAAAGGTACAAGGGGTGTCCAACCATAAAAGATTTGCATTGATTTTGAGTGGCAACCTCTAAGAGTTTTACTTTTTTTTAGCGAATGATCTCTAGACCTCTTGAAACTTCTTTTATTTATGTGGTGTCGGACGATCTTTGACACCAAGAGACTCACAAGCACTTGCCGAAAGGTGTCCTCCAAGACTTATCCAAGTAGCAGAGATTGAATGCATAAGGAGCGTGAATTCTTAGGATATCAACGTGAAAGCGATCAAGGAATCTCGGTCAATGATTCAAGTCATCCCTTTAGTTTGTGCCCCAGAAGGACACACTCAAATCCTCTATGAGGACCTGAGTATGTCCTTAAACTGTGTACTTTTAAAAGTGGATACATCCCAAAGGACGCCTCACTCTAAGTGCTTCTGGTTTGCCTTGAAGATCTACTAACACAAGTTGTTTGGAAAGGTCTCAAGATAAGTCACTAATAAAAATCCACTGTGTGCAGGTCGTCACATAAGTTAATACAATCAACTTCCGATTTGTTTCCCGCCACGATGTTGGCACACAGTTGGACACTTGCACAAGTTCTTGACGCACATGAAGGACAGGAAGGAGGTTTCCAGCAGCTGATGCCGAGTTCTAGGCCAGCGAGCCTTGCATTGCTGTCCTCATTGTGCGGGATTTTTCAAAAACGATCCATTTGGATCGTGCAAGCAGTACAACTTAAGTACCCAGTCCTGATTTTTAAGTCATCCCTGAATCGCTCGGTTAGAAAAAAGTCCATAGCTCTGCTAAACTATAGGCTGTCACCACGTTCGGACTGTTTAAGGACCGTCTGCTCTGGAGAAATTGGCCCCGAAGAGCCAAATCGGCTCTAGGGCGAGGTCGAGTCAGTTCAAGCAATATGCCACATACACACAAAAAAAATCGGACTTTTGCCAAAATTCGGTTTGTCCACTTTGGGCACTTTGTTCACAGGACACTGGACTTGGTACTTGGAGTGGTCACTTGCCGATACCAAGCACAAGCTTTTCACCACCCGAAAATCACTTCGTTGCAAAGGCTTATTTATAACTTTGTTAGTTTGTTGACCAAGTTCGGCATGACTGGCAACGGAATCTAGATATGGGTGGACCTTTCGTTCTTCAACCCTGATTCTTCTGCATACGGGTCAGGTCAAAAACTTACGTTGTTGCTCCTTTAACGCTTTATTATTGATGTAAGATTATAACTCAGGATTGCACCAGAGAACAAAAAGTATTTTTCTCTCGCGGATGCGAGCTTCTGACCTCCACAGTTCCTGGAACTGCGTGAGATACGAGTTGTTTTACGTCAGACTGTCCATTTTGCATCCATTTCGTTCCTACAAAGGAGGTCTAGAACAGAACTACTTTGTGTACTCAGAGAGTGCGTTAAAGTAGCGGTCAGTACTCGTAATGCTCTACAAAAAGGGGGGAAAATGACACAGCTACCAATATATGGGAGCTGCAGCTATGCAACGTGACCGGAGCAATGCGAAACTGCTGTAACACACGGTACGTGAATTTGGCACGTGGCATTTTACGAACCCTCGGTCTCTGCAGCCGCCATTGCTGCCCGAAGCATGAGGGCAACAACACTTTTGGGCAGCAGAGGCCAAGTGTTCATAAAATGCTACTTTGTCAAAAGCACCTAATGTGCAATTACGCAGTTAAACCGGCCTTCAAGAGTATTAGATGCCAGAGACCTGAGGGTAAAACCAATGCACCGTAAGTCATCTTGCTCTTTCATGTTTTAACGGTTCCCTACTTTTAAAAGCACCCCAAAATTTGTGCCATCTGCTTATAAGAGCAAAATCATGGTCATTTTGAGTTGGTTCACTCAGATCTGAGCATCAAATGTGATCAAGAGCAGCTGGCTCGGTGCTCTGGGCACAGCTGACAAAGCAATTCATCACAATCAGCCTCAGAAAGGTTATTTCCGTGATGAATAATAAGTAATGTTATTATCCTGGGCAAATTCAACTAATGCTCAAGTGAACTTTCTCCTTTTTTTCCACGAGGAAAAAGTGTTCAAGGCTCACAAGAGGATCAGGGTTAAACTTGCGAGTGAGAAAACTACTTATTTTAGGTGAAACATTCAACTTTTTTCAGTCCATTTGCAGCACACTCTCAGAAATCAGATACACAATATAAATTTTAGTCCAAATGAGCCCCATACTTTCCAATAGTAAAAGTCAGCCTATGTATGAGAATTGTGAGGGAAACACGGCTCAAAACTTGCTTGCTTCACAAAATCTTGTTTCACAAAATCGAAAAATGCAGTTTTTGGCCCCTCAGGTACAAACGAAAGCATCGCACTTTGAAGAGCTGCAAATCCTGGCCTCAAACCTTATTGGTGCTGTCGAATCTCTCATCAGCGAAGTTGTTTTCTTCTTTTCTGCAGGTCAAAGATTGCTTTGTTTCTGGTGCTTCTTCCACAAAAGGAACAAGGCTCGATCTCTTTCTCAGTTCCACAGCGTCATTGTGGACAGCATGGACGACTCAACCGATAAGCGCATGACCATCTACACTCCCTACTGGGGAACTCCCACGATGGATTTGGACTAGGGGGGGGGGGGGAGGGCGGCCCGGTCGCGCCCACCGGCAAG
>JAAUXU010154693.1_pt1 | contig 27981 bp, 24 predicted proteins | sample 7278151 | NCBI WGS metagenome assembly JAAUXU01 (sample SAMN14350113, study PRJNA611818) | marine sediment metagenome | isolation source: surface marine sediment (1.8m) | place: French Polynesia: Moorea | collected 2018-08
AAGCGCTCATTGTCATGCTAGAGCACTTTGAGTGTGATAAGTTGACAAGAGCACTGTGCCAGTTGCGGCCGAAATTTGTTGGTTTTTGAAGTGGCTGAAATTTTCTGGGGGCCCCTGTCGCCCCCCCCTCCCCTCTTGGGGGCTATCCCCCCGCCCCCCCGGTGTTGTGCTGGGCTGCAAAAACACTACAGAAGACTACGCAGTGCCAGGTGCAGAGGCTCATGGCTCATTGATATGACAATAGCGACGCCTCTGAGAAGGCCTGGGACCTCGAATTTTCGTCGACGAGGCTCGTTTGAGCTCAATCTGTACTTGAATAGAATGAAGGATCGGGTCATTGAGGCTATTGCGAGTGATAAAAATGCGTCATGTCTTGTCTCCACGAAATAAACTATTCTGTGTTCTTGTCGCCCACCTGGCCATTTCAGCCCAGTATCTCTCAACCTTCCCAGGCCTTGTTTTACATAGCACAGCGCCGTTGGGGGGAGGGCAGGAGCCCCCCCCCCCAGAATTTTTCAGCCACTTTTACTTTCATAAAGTGGTCAAAATCATCAAAATTCGGCCTCGACCAGCACAGTGCTCTTGCCAAGTCATCGCACTTAAAGTGCTCTAGTGTCTTAACAAACACTCAAAATGGTGATCTTGTGTACTAAAAGTTTTGTCGCAGGGTCTGAATAATCAATTGCACGTTGAAATTTCACTCGGAAACATCCCGAGGCTGCGTCTGGCAGCCTGGGGATATGTACCAAGCGACATCATTTACGGCAAGCATTGTATTTCCCTGCCGATTGACTGCCTAGAGGGAAATACCGGCCTTGGCGTAAGTAATGTCACTTGGTACATATTGATATCATATGCTGACCGGATGTTGCCAAGATAAATTTCAACATGCAGTTGATTATTCAGACAATGTGACATAACTTTAAGTACACAAGTTCACGGTTTTGAATGTTTATGAAGACACTGGAACACTCAAAGTAACATGAGTTCACCAGAGCACCGTGTCAGTGGCGGCCGAATTTTGATGTTTTTGACCACTTTCTCTCGATGAATTTGCTGAAATTGCCTGTCACTGCTGCTGCCGCTGTGTGATCTTGTGACACATCTCAGGCATTCATAACGACAAGCATTAGAGTATAAAGTTTGAGGAAAAACAACTACGACTGGGGCCTTGACAGCGTTTGATCTCTTGAAAGATTAATTATTAGGAGAGTGCATCTGCAAGCTGCAAAAATAGTGGTCTCAAAACTTCTATACTGCCATTAAATTCATGAAGCTCTTAGGATTTAAGGAAAGCTCTGCGTTGCTAGAGTGGAATACATCGTGAGGCTGCCACTGGCTGCTCTCGTCGTCCAAGGGTGTGTATGCGATGCATGCAGTTTAACTTTGTAACAGTGAATGCACCAAAGGACAACAAAAGCTTTTTTAACCCTGCGCAGACCCCTTTTTAGACCGTAGGGAAGCCTGAGGCCTAATTAAGTCATTCATTTCCTTTACGTTCGGGCCTGATTAAGGCCAAGGCAATGATAAACGCAAAGAAGCTGCTACGAAACCTGTCGAGTCTGACTCCATCAGTCGAACATGAGAACAACGACAAAGATCATTTGTTGGGCAAAAAATAAAAGCTGTGTTCGTCAGAGTTAAAATTGCAAGTCAGAATGAGACTCCGTATTTTTGATCAAAGGTGTCATTTTCTTTCCCGAATCGACTTCTTCCGCAGTCCATTCACAAGACTCATTCATTCGTCCCCCAAAATCAGACACGGAATATTAATGTTTCCCATATGAGGCTGGGCTTGGACTTAAAAGGCTATCAAGTATAATTCAGCGAAAAAAATAGGAAATGAGTGAAACAAAGGACGATTTGTTTTTTTTTTAAAGGAATAGGACTTTCTTTTTTTACACACCAGATCCCGGCACCGAGTGATGTGTGGACACTGCAGGCTTGAACGGAGTGAAAATGAAGCTAAAGAAGTGGACATTTCTTTCGGGAATATAAATTTGTGTTATGCAGTCACATCTCCAACCTCCAGAGGTTTGGGACTACAAAGTGTGATTTGGTTTCTGGTGACTCTCCAGGCGTATCTGGATTTCTTACGGTTCGTGGCATTTCACCAACTACTCTGCCTCTGCAGCCGTCCTCGCTGTCCTCGTTCCTCGGGCAGCAACACTTCCCGGCCGCAGAGACCGAATGTTTGTACAGTGTTACTTGGCCAAGTGCAAGAAATGTGCTATTTCAGTGAAAAAAAGTCGATTAGTTGAACGTATTTGTCCCAGTTCATCTACTTCACTCTCGACTTCCTCCTCATCTCCCAGCTGACGGATGACTGACTTGAGTCGATTGGAACTTGGCTTTGCTCATTCCCCGTTCTCACCAGTGCAAATGAGATGAACACAAAAGGGGGAATCTGACGAATCGAAAAATCCCAGGCAATATCAAAAATTTCCCTTTGGCGAAAAAAATCTAAGCGGATTAACCACGCTGAAGAGCACTAAGATCTTGACCAGGAAGTATGAGAAGAAAGGGTTTCGCGGATTACGAGGGGATCGGGCTGAAAATCATTGACTCGCCCAAGTCCAGCGTGGACTTTTTTCATGGACTTTGTCTATTAAAGGGGCCACGTTTAACGTGCCAAAGATGTTCTCTTTCAACTACTTGGGGTTGCAAGGGCGCCATCTGGCTGCGAGGGTCACGTCGGACGTGGCCTTGAGCAGCTACGTCCGCTGCGGCCCGGAGTAGCCAGTGCACTACAATTCATTTTCTCTTCTTCTCCTCCTTAGTACGGCAAGACGTCCAAGTTCTACGTGTACTCGCCCGGGGATATTGACTTGAACGCGCTGGTCGGCCGCTGCAAGGAGATGCCCCGCAAGAGGGAGCACCAGGAGCTCCGGAAGTACTCCAACACGCCGGCCCAGCAGCTCCAGCAGGAGGTCTTCGTTCACTCGAATCCTCCCAGAGGTGAGTCACCATTGGTTCAGCGTTTCTGCCACTGAGATCGTGTGAGCCAAAAAGAAAGAGCGTCTCCGGTCGTCTCTGCTTCACACGGTTCAAGGATCTGCGTGTGCACACTTGTGACTTTCGGCCTTTCCAAACGCAGATTGATCCGTCTGGACTTTTTAATCTGGGCCAAAGTATTCGGAAAAACTTTCCCCTTTCTTGTTGCTCGGGTGACGTTATCTGACACCCTGTATCGAACGAATACACTTAAAAAAAGCTCTCTCACTCTGGGAAATATTAGTAAACTTTGCAGTTGAGGAGTCCCATGTATGCCTTACTGTGTCAGTCCTGAAATGTACGTTTCTGTAGGCAGTTGTTTTTTATTGGGACACAATATCGCTGGCATAACCGTTTATTTTTGAGGGCGTTTTTAAGGTGTTAGAGCAGTCAGGGAAACGTATAACAGATGCAGGGTCCGAAGCTGAGCATCAAAATGGAAGACTGCATTTTTATTTTTGTCATGAATATTGATATTTGGCAAAGGTTGTCAGGCTGCCAAGGCACACCCACAATGGGAACAACAAAGACTTTTAGTTCCTGTGGCTGAAGCACAAAAAATGTAATGTCTTTTAGATTTCACTTCGTAAAGTCCAACGTTTGACTTATTTAAAATTATTATGTTATGCTCAGAATGTCTTCATTGGTAAATGACGTATTGAGTTGGGGCTCATCAGACCAACACCCACACCTTGAGGTGCCCTCTGCCTTTGCCGAGACGAGATCCGGTTGATAAAGAACCTGATCCGGGTTCAATTTTTTCTGAAGCCCCTCTTAAATGTCAAATGTTACAAATGCAATTTCCAACATTACCAAACATCAGATCACACCAATGAGCAGACATACAGGGTGGTCCAACATAACCGACTCATTTTTTATCAACTCATTCGTTTCAAAATTTAAAGATGGATTCCAGTAACGAGTCCATTATGGAGGAGAAGGCCGACCTGAAGCCTGCCCAAACTGTCAGCGCTCTGAAGGCCAGGCTCACCAAGGCCTGGGAGTCTAACCTGAAGGTGACGTCAACAAAGAGATTCAAGGCTGTTACGAGAGCTGGAGAAGGCCAGTTTGAAACGTAACATTCAGTTTTTTGTAAGGCGTGCTTGTGACGCCTTTTTGGCCCCAATCAGGTTGTTAGTGCTGTCATCTTGTACAGAAGTAAACAACGAGTGAGCCTCTTCTTGGACCACCCTGTACATACTGTATCAATTACTAGTCTTAGTCTCACACTCTTCCTTGGTAGTCCTTTCTACGGCTCAAATCCGCTCGTGGATTCGCCATTCCGACGTTGAGAGCCTTGAACAGGTCGTCCTGGATGGTCACGGAGATCGCCTCATCAACGAGAACGCCTCGGACAACAAGATCAGAGCATTCATCAAGGCCGTGCCGTCATACATGGTGGGGTGTTTCTTTTCTTTGTCATTTCACTGTGTTTCCCCGGCACCGCCAACGAGTTCTCCCTGCAGAAGCGCATCGAACACCTCCACGAGTGCGTGGTGAAGAACGACTTCTCCGAGCTGCAGGCGAGCATCACGCGGCGGAAGTTGGCGGTTTCCAAGGACGACAAGGGCCACGGTTTGCTTCACAAGGCCGTGTTCTACGGAAACAGGGAAATCGTGATGTGGCTGCTGGAAAGGTACCCAGAGACGGCGGAGGTTAAAGATTGGGTAAGTCTGTACTTACGTATTTATGTAACTGTTGCACCTCCTCGAGTCAACAGCCGAGATGTGATGCAACCCACGTCTGCCGCACGTATCTTGGTTCCTCATGAATGTGAACTAACAGGGTGTCTGACGTTACGTAGAAGGTGCAAACTGTCATAATCGATCAAGGGCGAAAGCTTACGCAACTGCATTATCTCCATGCCAAGGTCGACGGCGTTAGTTGTCACACTTATCAATGACAGCTAGTTATACTGTACAGTTCAAAAAAGAGCGACGGGGTGACACTTTGACATGTAAACAAAACTCATCAATGACAGTCGGGAAATCTCGATCTGGACTGCCACATTCGCTACTGCTGAAGCTGATCCAGGCTGCCTTCTCTTGCCACTTCTGAGTCTGATCAGGTCCCCAAAGCGGCGGAGTCCGGACTGCCTTCTCTCGCTGCATCTGAGTCTGATCAGGACTACCTTCTCTCGCTTCTGCCGATGACGGTCATCCGGACTGCCTTCTCTCGCGACTGCTGGGGACGATCTGTCGATGAGTTTTGTTTACCTGTCAAAGTATCACTCTGTCGCTCTCTTTTTGCTGCTTCACTGAACGTAGCAACCTCTCAACCCGGATATGGGGTTTTTGAGTGCTTGCTCATGGCGCCAGAGGGCCTGGGGAGTGAATCCCGATGGAAATGGTGGGCCAGGGGGTCAGGATTCTTCTGCAAAAATTTGAGCCAATTTTCAGCCAATTTCATCCCCTTTTACCCACTCCAAAAGTCAAATTTCTCTTCTGTTTGGCATGACTCCCCCTCCAGGTGGCTTCCTTTTGAGCATTCTGGCACCCAAATGGGCAGCCTTGGCATTGACCCTGTTTATTCAACATTGTGCTCAAGTATCTCATCTACACGTTCCACATCAAAATTCCACCTCAACACGTTTCAGAACAGCGTAGGAGGTGCCGTCAAGCTCGACGCAATTGCTTTTTTTCGACCAGGACTGTACATGTATCAATCACATGTACATGTATATGCTGTGCTATCATATACTCGTGTGTATATCATGCACACGCTGAAATCCACGGAAATGCAAATATTGTTCCTCTTATTTGTAACATTATAGTACACAAGCTAAAAATCTGACGCAACAATTGTTGCGACTCTTGCATGCAAGATAGAAAACGTTTATTTGCCTTCCTGCTGACTTGACTACAACATAAGCACGTCATTTGGCTTGTGAATCAGTGGCCCCACTGCAAGTCCATGGACTGAAGAGCTACTTGTATGAATTGAGAGCAAACGTTGTCAGCTTCAACGTCGATGAGCTCTGAGCAGATCAATACTTGCTGAGGACTGAAGGCAAAGCACAAAAAAGTTAACATCTCTGTAATCGCTACTTCAATGAGGTAACAACAGAAGAACTTTTTCTGTTCTGTAAAGCTGTTCAGCTGTACTTTTTACTAAAATACCCCTTGTAGGGGCACCGGATAAAGTGGCAAACCGCGTAGACAGGCAGAAAGTATTTTTTCAGAATCAAATCTGGAATTGAAGTTTACTTCGGATATAGTGGCATTTTTAGGTCGGCCCAAGAGTGCCACTGTAAGAGGAACCCGCTGTAATTAGAAATTTATCGGTCAATGAAACGACGCGGTTGCCACTTCTGTTACGCAAGAGAAGCTTTGATGTCTGCCCCCAATTCATCTTGTCTTCTTATGACGACAAATACCTTTTACATATGACTGTGCACTTTGCTTCCACTTCTTTCATACTAAGGAGGTGCAAAAAGGAACACCTTTTCCACACACACCATTTTGCAATGAGAGCAGCGGGTGGTAAAGTAGAGGTCAGGGCTTCTAAGGCACTAAAAAAATACGGCCACCAATACATGGGACCTGCAGTGACGCAACGAGCGCTGGCGATTGAAGTGGACAACAATCTTAGGTAAAACACGGTTCGTGCGCGTGGCACACGTGAACACTCTGTCTCTGAATGCTACTTGGCCAAATGCACGCAATACACAATGTTTATTCACGTTGTGCTGCTGACACGCTTAAGACGGAGGCTGGAATCGCCTTTGCTGCTCCCTATGGCCCAAGTGGAGAGATCTAGGTAAAAAAAATATTCCATCGAGATCTTCAGAAGATATTTGCGTTTTCGTTTATAACTTTTGACGGGATTTAGCTACAGAAGCGGTTCACCCTCGTATGGAAAGCTAAAAAGCTGCTCTAAAACTGAACTCATTTGCACTTTTGCCCTAGGATCACAAAACAGTCAGACGTTGTAGTAAATCTTACCATAGGACATCCCTGTGATCCCTTATTGTGGAATAATGGGTAATCCTAAAGTGCAAATGGGTTCAGTTTTAGAGGAGCTTCTTAGCTTTCCATTGAAGGGTGAACCACTTCTGTAGCTCAATCCAGTCAAAAACTGTGGCTAAAAGATGAAGTGTCCACATACAGTATGTTATAAAACAAAGGTTTTATATGAACCTTTGAAAGAAATAGACGTAAGTCTTGAAAGACTTCTAAGAAAGATTTCTTTTTGACCTAGGTGTGCTCACTTGGGCCATAGGGAGCAGCCACATGAGATTCCAGCCTCAAGCAGCTTTTTCGAACTTAAACGTACGTGTTAGCAGCACACTGTGACACACCGTTCCTAGGTTTGACTGAAAACAGAGCAGTTATCCAAGTCCCAATAAAAATTCAGGTTGCGCCACGGGCTATTAACTGACACATTAGGTTATGGTATGACAGCAAAACTTCTTATAATTTAGTCTAGCATGAGCATTTCTGTTCGCGTCGTCGTCGAAGCGACCCTGACGATACGGATGGCGTTGCCAGGGGCAAATTCAAGTGTGCAGTGGAGCCTCTTTTAAGAACAGCTCAACTTTATTCTTATAACGTTAGTGAGGTTCTTCTGACAGAGTAAGGCCCATTTTGCATAGGAAAAAGTGAGCCGTTTCATGTTTGTCCAGAGGCCCTTCCGTCAGAGGCCTTTGTGTTACCCAATAGGCCTTTTCGTTGCTTGCTCTTGCTCTCTTCGCGGGCAGGGCAACACTTACTAGAAAGCAGAGGAAAAAATGTAGAACAGCAATCAGCTGCTGCAATTGTTGTGACTGTTATCAATTTGGCCCTTACCTGGGCTCCTTTCCCCCATTGTGTGCGGTGCATTTTTCTTCTGGCATGAAAGAAAGCTGTGGCTACCCCAGACAATACTTGTAATCACACGTAAGAAAGGCCTGTGCAGGGGGAGTCAGGAGTAGGCAAATGGCCTTCCCCCCGCTGGCCGCCAGCCCCGACACCGTTGCCGGACTCAGCCAACAGAACATGCAAGACCCCACCGTGACGGCCTTCAGGGCCGTCAGGAGCGCCAATCTGGAGGACATGCCCTACGACAGGCCGAAGAGCAGCCAAGGTCACTGGACTTCGGCGATATTGAAGTCCCAAGACAATCACCAAGATCATTTCACTCGATTCCCGTCCTCCTCGTCTTCTCCAAGAGCCGCCACAGCCTCGAAGAGGCCTTCTTCACCAGCTCAGCAAAAGAGGTCTTCGTCTTTGGAAGCGCGGAGAGCGGAGGCGTACTACAAGCACCTGGAACGGTTTCAGATTAAGCGGACGGAGTCGTGGGTGGACATGAGGCAGTCGAGGCCGCAGACGAGGCCCCCGACCATCCTCAAGCCTCTGAAGCTCTTGCGACCGCCCAACAAGGCCTCCAAGCCCAAGTGGGTGTACGGTAATCCTTGGTCACTGCACGGCGATTCGAAGTCTTCTCAGACCAGAGAAGACCCCGAGCATGCGGAGATTGACACGACGGAGCTGGAAGTCGTGGCCAGGCTAAGAAATGACGACAAGAAGGGCAACAACATTTCCAAGATGTCTTGGCAGTCACTCAGTAATGGAAGCAGCACTAGCAGTGTTCAAGGAAAGAACCGATTGCTTGGACCGAACAGGGTGCATCCACTCAACCCCCTACCCTCGATGTCGGCCAGGAAGAGCATCTTGAAAACCAGAGGCAGCAGAGATTGCAGACCTGATGAGTGGGACAAGCAGGACGCCGACGTCCCCCTGTTCCAGAGGTCATTCCCATCGTCAGAGGTGCCAGCCGTCACGTCGAAGAGCTTCTACAAGAACAAAGAGGTTGACGTGATGACTTTCTACCATGATCAGGTCAAAGATGACTTTGCAAAGGACCTCGATGAGGGTGAAGGCAAGGCCGTGCTGCTTCTGTCTGGAAGGAAAAGTATTCTCACGAGCAGACGCAGACAAGATGCTGATGCTCCTCCACGTGTGGATTTGCCATCGACTACTCTGAGTGAGACCTTCAGTGACAACAGGATGGCGGAAGTCGTGACTGCTCAGCATGACAAGGAGCGTCCGGGCAGGCAGATGTATTCCTTCCCCACATTGTCCGCCCGGAAGAGCGTTCTCAGAGCCAGAGGAACCAGGGAGTGTCACGACGACGAGAAGGAAAACAGCGAGCTTGGCGCCGAGGGTGGCTTCAGAACGTCTGAAGGGGTGCCTGCAAGCACGACAACGAGTGTTCGTGACGAGGTACAAGTTCAGGTCATGACTCTCCACCACGACCAATTCCAGGAGACTGAGACAAGTGACGTTCCTTCTGACGAGAAGGACATGACCTTGGAAGAAGCTTGTGATGTCCTTGAAGACGTCTTTGCCGACTATCTGGTCAAGACTGACCAGGAAGGTGCTGAAAAGTACTTGCAGGACAAAAGCTCTGACAAGATATCTCAAGGGCACGGAAAGACAGGGACGAAAGAGAAGAGGTCCAAACGAAGAATGGTCCGGACGAACACTTCGAAGAGGGGGCAGGTCCCAGTCCAGACGACTCAGACGAGTCCTTCAAGGAAGAAAGCTCTGACGGTGAAAGGTGCCAAACCAAGAGTGGTGCTGCCAAAGTCTCGTAGCAGGCAGCTGGACACCGACGTCACCCAAGCTTTGGCAGCTGAAAGTGAAATCCCCGCAGGGGTTGACAAGAGCAAGCTGAAAGAAGTCCACAAGGTGGAACCCTCGTCAAGGACGCAGGACGATAAGAAGCGTAGAAGTAGACATCGCAGCTCTGGAGCGTCAATGCATCGGCACCGTTCAGGACGCCAAAAGAGCAAGGATGACTCAGAAGATGCTCAAAAGGTGGACAAAGTTCCTCGGGAAGGGTTTGTTCAAGATCACTTTAAGAAGGTGTCCGTCCCCAAAGCTCTTTTTACTGACTTCAGTGAGAACATTGCCAGTGACATCCTCGAAGGCGCCCTGGCCGTTTACAGATATCTGGCCGCTAAAGGAGAGCTGAGGTCAAAGAAATCCGCATTGGATGCTATTATAGAGGAGTCCGTGGAGGGTCTGGAGGAGAAAGAATTTGACACGGCCGTGGACGAGCTCGTCAGCACGATACTTGAGCGAGAGATCCAGAAGAGTGCCCAGGAAGCCTCCTTCGAATTCAGCCTGACACCCAGAATCGACTTTGTCGAGCAGGCAGTCCATGTCGTCGACGACGGCGGCGAACAGCTTATAGACGCCCCTGTCGGGAGGAACGATGACAGCAACGAGTCCGTCACCGGGGTCGTGGTCTTCGGCGCCGATCCCACCAAGCTCCTGCCCCAGAGGGGAACTGCAAAGAGGCGGCCGCTCAGCTTCATGGAGAAGAGACAAATTCTCAACGCCCACCGGAAGAGAAGAGGGGCAACCTAGTGAAGACTTTGACGTCTGAGTCCCCGTACTCTGTACGCACGGGACTAATGTACAGTGTGAGACACAAAAAATATACCACAATGTGATACGTAGACGGTCGAGATGAAGTGACTGAACTCTGCAGCCATCAGTGAAATCACTCTTTGAGCCAATCAGGGTTTCCAGAGGACCAGAATAAAGATGGTGGTAAAAAGTGCTGACACAGGTGTACTTAAAGCTTTTCCCCAGTATTAGTCAAGGCTGCTGGGCCTTATCCAAGGCCTTGTCCAACTGCAGTCGTCACAAGTTGGCCTGGAAAGCGAAGGTTATTTTTGCACCCAGACGCGCTATTTTTAGAGAGAAAAAACCAAAAGAAAAATATGACTATAAAGGGGAGAAATCACTATTTCTTGATTAAAAACAAAGGCTCATTTTTCTTCCCGTACTAATTTCACGCTGCTGTAAAGCGGCCTTATGACGCTGGTTTAACGAGTAGGAGCGAAAAAACGGCCGTGATGCAGCAAGGAAAGTGGTAGAGGGGGAAAAAAGGGTTACTTTTTCTATTTGAGCATAATTTTATTTAACTGGTATCATTTTTTCTTTCGCATTTTGTGCCGCTTCTCTCAAAACTTCTGGCAACATAAAAAAAGCAATTGCAGCATGAAGAAACTAAGTCACATTGTGAAATTAGTTGCTTTTCACACGCTGGCAACACCGAGGAAAAGAAAAAGGGTTGCTTTTTTCCCACCTTCAAAAGCAAAGTTTTATTTGAGATCCACGAAAAACCAACCCCAAACCCGACGCTTTTTACCAGATATTTGAGTAATGGAATACGTCGCAGAAACCGCTGCGAACTCATGATTGCGGCCATGAAATCAGGTGATTTCTTGCTCATCTCTAAAATATATTGGGCTGGTTCGAAAAGGTACTTTTTGGGGAAATTCACATTTTTTCATCCTGGGTTTTTGGCATAGGGTCAAATTAAGAGGATTTTACTAAAAAAGTTTTCTCTATAAGGTCATTTACTATCTGCACTTTTCATTTGAATTTGTACCCCAATAGCACAGAACATAGAGCAGTCTCAATGTGTAACTCTAAAAATGCTGTTATAAAAGTGTCTCTGATTGATCTGAAATTTTAAGAGGTAGGTAGGAAATGTCTAGTATTAGCAATGGATTAGAATCACGAGTGCAACTGCAGCAAGGCCCAAGCGAGGCCGGCACGGACGTGACCCTACCCAACGGGTCCTGGAAAGCGGCCGCACTATGAGATATTGAAGAAGCTGCCAAACTGTTAGTGTTAGTTTCTCTCACCATCGTTGCCTGATGATTTTTCTGTCACTTAGATCAATGCGTAAAAACGTCGTCAAGCTGGCAACTCTGAAAAAGATTTTCTCTCTAAGGGCAAGATTGTGGTCGTTGACGTCGTTTGTCAATGACAAAGTCATTGTTCTTGTACATTTTTCGTTGGACTTGAAAGGCCTTAAAAATTAAACTTTGTGACTGAAAACCTTGTCTGCAGCTTTGTGAAGCACCCTTAGGTAATCAGAATGGAACTTGTTAACGTATCTACGAGCCACATGCAAAAAATATGAATGTTAAGTGTTGAAAACTAAGAGTTCAAAGCCCTGCATCGAGTAATTTCACCCATCCGATAAATTTTAGGATAGCCAGAGGTCAGTTCAACCTAATCAGGCCTTCTCAGTCCCTTGACAACGGCGAAGTTTGAACTTTGACACAAGGTCTTTTACATAATTTGTGTGAGTAGAAAATCCGCGAACTAAAGAAACAGTGGACAATAACCCAAAAATCTTGCTTCAGTGTTAAATCTCCCGGACTTTCGGCAATTGGTTTTCTGCTCTCTTTCAACTGTTGAAAGATGTCTGCTGCCCAAAGCCGCTCGGCCAGACAAAGTCGGTACTCTGATCGACAGTGGCGTCCCTTTTTGACTTCGAAGTGTCGTCCTGGCGGAGTAACCAAAATGCAGACTCGATTTTTCGCCATAAGTCAAACTGTCACAAGTACGAAACTTTGTCGGCATCAAAGCTGTCATAAATATGATGTGTGACTTATGATATGTGCCAGGTTTGGCCGTTTATTGTGCAGAGTAGCACACGGAATGAATTTCTTAGTACTTCATTCAGATGCCTCTGGAGTTTTTGTGATGTTTTCTCGTCTTCAGGACGGCCGCATCCCTCTCCACTACACTGCCTGCAACGCCAAGTCCATGGAGATGTACTCCGCCCTCATCAACGCCGGCAACAGCGACCCAACGACCAGCGACAACAAGGGAAACACGGTGCAGGTATCAGCGGGAATAGAAAGCTCGACGTTGCATGAGTGTTGTTCGTCCTTAGCTACAGGGGTGTGCAAAAGTAGAGACTGCCACACTTTGACAAGGAGAAACTGCGCGAGCTCAGTTTCGAGGTCACCACGTCTGATCGAGACCTCACTGGCACGGATGGACTCCGAGGTGCCGACGGTTTCGTGGTCTCTCTCTTCCTTGTCTTAAGCCTTGTTCTCCATGTCAAGCGTTTTGATCTCGCTCAGGCTTTGCTCATTCGCTCACCAGACGTTTGGGGTCATGAACTCTGAGAATCACTACTTTTGGGCATCCCTGTAGCACGTGGGTGGAGGCCTCGACTGCTTCGCTGACGAAGAATCCCTTCCTTTGCAGCGCTTGCAATTTTTTAAGAACTGCGTAAACATATTTTGCCTCTTTGCAAAGAATGAATGTTTTGGCACGGGTCTGAAATTCGCCATGCGAGATGGACACGCTTGATTGCTTGTGGCCAGGGCTTAAAGGGATTATCTGACCTTCTGTGTTTTCGAGGGTCCTAGGGTTGCCAGACGATTCTTTTCTGCACTTGGGAGAAGGGGGTGTCAGTAACTCCTTGATGGTGGAAAAGGGATGGACCAGTGGGTTCACTACCCGGACGGACCGGGGGCATGCGGAAAGCACATCTGGGTCTGCTGCACCGGGGCTGTATTTGACTCAGCCCTGAATCAGATCAGGAATGACACGAGTCAGGATTCAGACACCACTTTTGCAGACTCGGAAATGAGTCAAATGCATGCATGTAATCAGAATCAAGATCACGTGTGCCTATAAATTCTTTATAACGAACTAGTTGATTTGTAGGTGACTTTGTCACAGACCATTATACAATGGCAATGAGTGAAATCCACTTAACTCCGACTTCTACGGTATCAGCAGTCTATGAAAAAAATCACAACAAAATCCGAACTGTGCGAATCAAAATCCGAATTTGTGTGCTGCCCACACCAACTTTTATTTTATGTATCCCCTCCACTGAGGGATGGCAGCTGCCCGTGGGCCTCTGAAGGCCAACAAGGCCGTGACCGCTATTGCGCAGATTGTACAGAATGACCAAACCCTGAAGGCGTCAGCGCCACTAAGACATGAGAGCGACGCCAGGAAGGGCAGAGCCGGCACCGTCGCGATCCGTCCGGGGTCGATGTCACTCCCTACGCACGGCAACCGTGCGAGGACCTCTATTGGATGAGTAAGCCCCAAATTGCTTTTCAGTACTACATCGAGAACAAAGACGAGATCGCCGTTCCCGAGTGGAATCCCAAGCCCATTTATTTCCCCCCAACATCGCCTAAGAAGAGTTCCCCGGCCTTGAAGGCCGGAGCCGGCCTGGAGAGGGCAGCCATGAGCCTCAAGGCCAAGAAGGAGGAGAGAGAAGCTCAAGAAGGTATTCTTGTGATTCCTTCCAAGGAAAAACTCCTCACTGTAGAAATGTTTTCTCTTCAAGCTGTCGAGCGCAAACTCTTGAGTCCGGAGAAGAAGCGATCTCACCAGCAGAAGCTGGCGGTCATTGAGGGTAAGGAGCACCAACATCACCTGGACACCTAAGGCACGACAAAAAATCGCAACTTCGAAAGCACGTGCAAAAAAATTGCAAGAACTGGAGATATTTGACAATATCCCCTGTGCATATTCAGAGGACGAAAGAACAGTTCAGTCGACTGACACGTACGATGCTACATTTTTCTGCATGTGTGTCATGTGTGCATCGCGGGGGCTTCTTCCCCCCACCCCCACCCCCTGCAGTTACTCGCTTCCTTAGCATCAGCTGATGTTGTGTTGTACATAGCGTTATGTACTGTAGATACATAGATTATTAGAGATTTCCTCCTAAAATGATCCTGGTGGAGTAGCCTAAAAAATCACATATTGTTAACATTCGCACACTTTCACGGTAGTTGCGAAGCCTCCAAGGACATGGAAATAAACAACACATCTATTATTATTATTATCTGTAGTATTCATTCCACTACGTCTATGCAGTCATAATGAATGTATAACTTAGCCGAGTGAGGTAAGGCAAAGTGGGACACTTGAGCAACCTTCTCCTTTACCCCCCCCCCCTTCCCTCCCCCCTAAAGGTCCCACTTTCATCCCTCCAACGGGTGTGTCCTACATTTCTACCTCGACTCTGTAGTTGTTTGATGAAGTCTGAAGATTACGCAGCTTTCAAGGAGTTTAAGGGGAAAAAGTAGGGTTGAGGTCCAGGAACTATTGACTTTGTACAGGGTGCGTCCGAAGAGGTTCTGGCAATTCATGGACAGATGTTGAATATGTAATGTAACTTCTACGCTTCCGTCTGGCAAACTGCGCAAAAATGATGTTGATTTGAGCCCACTTTAAGTGTGCTCTTAACGTCGGTTTCCTGCAATTAATAGCGAGGAAAGGTATATTAATTTGGTCAAAATGTGTGATTAGGATGAAAACCAACAAATTCGGCGAAACTCATGGTCAATGTGAGAGAATATTTACCTGATCTCTACATTTCTAAGGTGTGATAAATAGGAGGTCCATGTAAGACGTCTGTGCAGACGTAAAGGTTACACTACCGATTTTCGCTTCTACATGATGTTGCACTGTCAAAACTGTATCTCATTTCAAGAGGTGCTCCAGTTGACCACCGTTTTCACGCTGACGACTGCGCAGTCCTTTGCTGACGCGACCAAGGTGATCGCACTTTTAAGTCATGAATTAAGTTATGAATGAAGTGCGTCCATTTTTGAGTCTCTGTGATTGTGACACCGAGGTTGAAGTCGGACAAAGCGAGGCTGTTGCGCGATGTTCGAGGCAAACGAGAACTTCCCAGTCACCCTGTAGCTCATGACGCTTCAGTTCCATTTTCCAGCGGGACCGGAAATGGTGCAGCTGACAGCCTCTCTTGTTGGAAGCAGCCTCGACAGCTTGGTCGTTGTTAATAATCGTCCTCTGTGATGAAGTAAATAGCCCGACCCACCTCTAGCCACCTCTTTCTTTCCTCCTTTCCCTTCTTTTCTTGCGAAATGGAATGACTGCATGACAGCCTCGACCCTTTTTTTGAGGACGCCGAGACGACCCCCACTCGACGAGGGTCTCTGGAAGGGGCAACCTCAAAGTTTGAGAGCTGTACAAAATGATCATAGACGAGGCCATGTGCCACAAGTTCGTGCCTGACAGTGAGTACGAGCTCATCACGGGCTACTTGCCCTATGTCGAGGGTAAAGAGGAGACCTACGAATTTTAGAGGGAAGCAACTCTCGCAATATTTGCTACTTTGGAACCTCTCTGAACGATTCTATTTCACTGTGGAGGAGACGTTATTCTCAAGGGAACGAATGAGCAGGGTTATCATTTTGAGCAGGTGATTTTTCAGAGGTTTCAGTGCAACAGAAATTACACCAATACATGAAGAGAATGAAAAATGAAGAGCCCCGAATGCAATTTTTGTGAAATTGCCATTAAACGTCCTCCCCACCTAAAATTCTGAGGTCTGGCAATGAGGTTGTTGAAAAAAAAACCATGTATTATTGGGGTCGACATTTTGCTCAGGTATGGAGGTCAACAGCACAAACATTCGCATCTGGATCCACGAGAAGGACTTGGCCAGCCTGGAAAAGGTCATCTGGGAGGGCTACGGGCACCTCCTCATGGGGCAAACAGGCGGGCAGAGCAACAAGGTGAGGAAGCTCATCGAGGCCACCCCGAAGCTGCTGGTGAGTACAACACAACGCTCAGAGTTCGTCAAGATATACGAAGTTCACAAATGGGTGAGAGATGTTGATGTTGTCGCAGAACGAAATCCGCGAAGTTCACTTCGCCGCAGTTCAGGGGGACGCGGCCTCCATCAAGGACAAAGAGTTCAGGCAGAACGTCTACACGGCCAAGGATGTCAATGGCCTCACAGCATTCCACAAGGTAGCTTCATTATAAGTGCATGGGTTAGTCAACTATTATCGAAAGTTGTCCAGAAAGTGCAAATAAATCGTGCACTTTTTTGCCATTTGGCATCTTCTTCTTGCAGTAGCTTTCTTAAGAAATTCTTGGAGGCAACATCATAATATCTGGCCACTCTGCTGCTCAGTGGCCTCATTTTTTCCATCACATTTTATGCCTTATTGTTCAGAAATTCTTTGAAAAACAATCGTCTGTGTTTAGTACAGTAGAACCTATAAGTCATAATAATCCTTAAAAGTTGCAGTAGGTACTCTGCTGCTTTCCGATATTTTACATGCGCTTACTTACTCCTTACGGTGAAGGCCATCACCAACGGCCATCGCGCCGTCGCCCTCCACCTCTTGGAAAAGACCGACCGGGCTATCATGGAGATCCCAGACCGCTTGGGGCGGCGGCCGCTTCACTACGCCGCAGCCGCCATTGGACACGCCGCCAGTGGCGGCGAGAAAAGCGGGGGCGCATCAGCTGCGGCCGCCGATCTGGCCTCGGTCCCCGCCGGGGACAACATGTACGAGTGGCTCGTAGAGCACGGGGCGGACGAAAAGCAGGCCGACGACGTGAGATTCAACAATGGTTCTGTTCTTTCACGTAGCAGCTCATACATGCGTAGAGGGTTGGGGGCGTGAACCAGTAGCGAGACAACGGGGGCCTTTGGCGGGAGAGAGTGGAAAAGCAGGAAGGAAATGCCTAACTGAAGTTCTTACTGAATCCACACACACACACCCGACCTCTACAGCGACCTCGAGCTGGCATCTGAATGCACCACGCAGCTCCTTGATATAACTTTTTCCTTAACTTTCAAAAGGCGGGTTTAGACTGGGGCACAACATAGTGAATGTTGCCCTACTTTTGCATGTGAGACTCGGTGACCTTCTGAACATTATCCTATCATTCATTTAGACCGGGAAACTCTATCTTGGACCCATCATAACATTTAGAATAGGTAGGTGTCTTTGTTGGACAGATTTGGCAGGCCAGTCAGCTCATGCACGTATCCCAGAACAGAGGTTCCTGTCAGCCAGTCTTGAGAGATTAGGTTCTTCTTAGGTTCTTGAGAGGTTAGATTCTTTATTGACCTGCCAATTCTGCATTAGAATGGTGAGAACATGAAGGCAATCCCTGCTTGTTCCTCAGCCACTGCTCCCTGGCAACCAGAGAATTGTATCGGTGGGGTATGAACATTTGATAGGAATTGTATGTGTCTTAGACGAAGTCTCCAGGAAACATGTACAGCTTTTAATCTGTGCCAGAAGCCACCTAAAAATCTATCTGACTCAATGTGAATTTTACCTGTATAGTCTGTGTGGACACCCATTGACAGCAGTGCAAGCATTTTACTCCCTCCGTTTCAAAACAAGTGAGCCATTGGGAACTGAAGCTTTGATCATTGGCAGATTGTAATAATTCCACAAACTGTTTGGCTGAAAAGATTTCCGGTGTCAACTTTATGATCTAGTGTTTGCACAATACCAGAAATGCTTGAGATCACGAAGTTGGGAACCAACGAATTCTTGATTTAAAGGTGAGATCAAAATCACTCCTGCTGTGACCAGAATGCTTCAGTTTTTGTGCTGAAATTGAAGGATTTGTGGTCCCGGAATATAACAAAGCCAAACCAGTCGAGTAAAAAGTTTCTTGAGACCTTGCATGTCTTGCTGCTGTGAGATCAAGATGATCTATCAATGCAGTTCTATGACCATGCTCCAGAGTAAGTCATCTTAGCCAGTCATGGTCCTGACATGGGACAGATTGCCTATTACATTTATCTGACTACATTCCTACAGACGTCCTACGTGTTTGTACTTCAATCAGCCAAACAGACGAGGGAATCTCAAATGGCTCATTTATTCTGGAAGAACTGAAATGGGATCATGGCACACTTATTGTGAAACGGAGGGACTATTGAGAAAATTGCAGAAACCTGCATTGCTCGGGTTAGCACAAGATCCTTCCATTACAAGGCCAAAATTGAAATCAAACCATCTGCATCCCTCCTCGTGTCAATGTAGTAAGCAAAACTTTTGATCGCAATTTGGGCCTCAAAATGGCCTTGAAATCCACCTCCAACCCCACTCATCCAATGACTTGACCCATGCCTTAGGGTGGCCACAAACCAAGTTGGGGCCCTTCAGGTCCAACGGTGTGACACCTGAGCAAAACTGCCATCTTAGTATGTTAGGGGACACCGACTGTCTCGCATCCTGGTGTCCCCCAGCTCCTGTGGAGGGCCTTTTTGTGGGCCCACGCCGTTTTGTTTTGTCTACTAGTAGATACTTTACTGATTCCTCTTCCACTTCTAGTGCCATCTGTTGTGCAGTTCTGCCATGAAGTCAACACTGATAAAAAGTTTTATATTTGCGAATTTCACGTCAATTCAATGGTAATTTCGACTCCTCAGTGTCACTGCTCAGGTTAGGGGTTCTTGTTTGCAAACCGGGGGTCAGGATCTGTTCCACTATCTGAGAGGAGTTAGGGACCAATCAAAAATGTGGCCAAGCCCATTAAGGGAAGGATTGGAGTCATTTATAAAAGCAGTATAGAGAGGGTTCACCATTGGGAATAGTGGCCACATCTGCGAGCTCTTAAGGGTTGTAAAAAAACCTGCTTTTGCCTACATTTAGAACATTCAGTTGACATTACTTTAGTAATTTTTTAATCTTCCAGCCGAAAATTGGCCCCGCTTATATTTTTTCGACAGTTCTTTCCTCAATGCTTGTAAAAGCAGGACTTTGTGCTCCGTAATGAATGTCAATTTTTTCACTGAAAATCAGTGAGAAAAAGTCTTTGTTTCTGATTTGCAGTTAATGAATTACATGTCTGACAAAAAATAAGCATTTATTCTCACTTGGTTCTCTTGGTTCTCGCACTCTGGTTCTCGCGTGAGCCTTGAAACACTTTTTTCACTCGTTCCTCGGGAAAAATAGCGTTCAAGGCTCACTAAAGAATCAGTGAAATGTGCTCATGAGAACAACTTTTCTTATTCTTTGTTAAGCAAATAATCTTTTCTTCTTACTGGGACTAAATGTGGTCTGCTTCTTTGGGGGCTGCTTTGATACTGTTTCTGAAAATCAGGAGATACGTCCCATATGAGCCGATTTCTTATGTATGACTTTTTATTCCTTAGGTTCTTTAGCTCAAATCCGGGGCTTCCCACTCACAAGTCATTTTGTACAACCTGATAATGTGTTCGCCATTTTCATGGACGCACAGCTCACATCCTCTAAGGACATTTGAGTGAATGCACGACAGCACTTCTTGACCAATTGAGTCAATCCACAATTTTCATGAGCTACTCAATGACGAACCTCCTGCTGAATGATCACACTTGGCATCTCAGAGGCTCTGAAAACTCCAAATCTAGTTTCCTCTGCTCAAAGAGTCTCAGTGAAAAGTCGCTGAAATAAATCCGGACTCACTGCATGTGTTCAATCTATTTTTAGTCATTGCTAGAGAGCAGGTAGATGTGTAACAAAACTTGGTGAATTACGCAATGATTGTGTAAAAATCCTTGCACCGCGTGAAGAAAAAGCCAAGTCATGTGACAGTGAAGTCCTTCAACGGCGTGCTCGAAATGCCGAATTGGGTAACTTTAACAGTTTGACGACAATCCTAATTCTGGGGAAAAAGTTATTTTCGGGGCAAGTTTTCTTTTGTGAAACACTGATGTTTGTCAGCAGTATAAAGAAAGTTCCCCATTTGAGCTGGAAAGCGGACAGAATTCTCAGCTGGCAACTTGCAGCTGACCAATCCCATGAGGGAGGCTTCCATTTCGGCGTCGGCCATGTCTGCCCTCACGTGCTCCTGAGCCAGCATCTCCCAGTCCTCAATTTTAACAGACCTTCAATCTAAATGTAACAAATCCTTAGTCAAAATTTAAGATACGTTTTGGCTGTTCTCATCATTGCTACTGCCTTTCTCTGATTTGGGCTGTATCTGACTTTGAGCCAAGTTCAGTTTCGAGCTTTCAGTTCCAATTGTAGGGACTCAACTTTTTTCATTCAAAACCCTCCCCTACTCTTCCGCTGATTTCTCGTCTATTCCGTTAAGGCTTATTCGATTGAGCTGGACAGCAAGAGAGCAGCAGCCTTAAGCTAATCAAACAGAACAGCCATGAAAACACGCTAAGAAATTAGTCGTTATTATATATAGAAACTGGCTCTTTCGCACCTACCCGCGTTAATGTGTGGGAAAAGTATGAAGCGCTAAGGGTGTCTGTCTGTGTCGCACCCTTTAAAATGAGGTAAACCTCATCAAGCACGGTCTCTCTATGCAAGAGAGCGGACTTGAGCAACTCTTACGCGCTCGCCGTGGCCAATTCCAGCGGCGGCGTCAGTTCCGTCACCCTGAACTCGGTCCCTGCGTAAGTCAAGGTCGTTGTGGACACGAGACGCTGAATTTGCCTTGCAACTTTCGGGAGCGAAAGTTTTGCAAGAGTACTGTGATTAACTCGACGGAAGATTAGATTCTCTCCCGAGCTCGTGTGCCAGTGGGATCACAATTCCCTGTCCTTCCCAGAACTGGCGGGGTTGGTGGAGACGGACTTGGTGACCAGGAGAGGCAGGCACAGGTTGACGATGGCTTTGGAGTAGCTTTTTGAGTTGGGCCGGTCCCCTCTTAGTCCGGGAAAGCTTCTTCTTCTCAGAAGGACCTTTCAGCCTTCCAGAATGACCTTCCTGAACAAATCTTGCGGGAAAGTACGAGCTGATATTGCCTTACATCACACCTAATCTCGAGAGAGAGAAAAAAATAATCGTCTCATCTCTTCAGCTGATGAATCTGCCTTCTCACTATCAAACCCAAGGAAGCTTCATAAAGTATTCCCACTGCAGCCTCATCCCGGAAGCCCCGAGGATCACTAGATCTAGGATATCAAGGTAAATAACTACAACTCGGAAAGTCAATGTCTTGAAGGCTCAGACGAGTGCAGCTGAAGTGTCACTCTTTTCTCACACACCCTGTTGATTGAAGGATGGTAACTCCGAGCCTGAACGGGACTACTTTTGGTGTCAACTTGTGTGATAACCTTGAGCTGTGACTTTTCTGGCGAATCATTAGACCTTTCCAAACAACTTCCCTTTAGTTCATGTCAGCACTTAGAGAAAGGTGCTCTGAAACACCTGTGCAAAGCTACGCAGGAGACGTTGAGTGCTTGGAGATCATGAAATGTTGGTCAAGGAGAACATTTACGCTTGTTAGCAACATGGTCAAGTAGGGCGATTGAGTCTCCATCAACGATTTGCGTGACGTAGTTTGTTTGCTTCTTCTCTTGGAGGACCTGTATCTGCCCTAACACTGTACTTTTTCGAGAGTCACACCTCACGTGACCCCTCTTTTGGAGTGCCAGCGGTTCAACGTCATGAAACAAGTGTTGGAAAATTTTAAAGATTATCCCCAAAAATAATCACACCTAGAAGTTATAACACAGCACAGTGGCGTTTAGCCTCGTGCATTTATGCTAGTCGCACTATGTACTTTCCTCGTGTTGACCCCGATTTTTCCCTGCCCTCGGCCCTATCTTTAAGTTGGCTGAAAGGGCAGAAAAATGAAGGGCTTTTTAATTGTAAAATTAAAGATTGAAATCTGAATCCTCTGAGGACCCTCCTGGGTTCTGGACCAATCGTCACATCGAGTCAGTCAGTAGGGTCAGTCGCAATGAACAAAACACAACTTTCTTTTATAAACATAGATTATTCATGGTTTCATAGCAGAGAGAACCCGGGGGACCCGGATGCTGCCGCCAACAGACGGACGACGAGCAGAAGTCGTTCGAGAGGAGCAGCAGCGACGAACAAGAGCACCAACGCAGGTGAGAACTATTACAACGTCGACGTCTGAAGTGTCCTCGACGTCTCCTCCTTCACTTTCTCCTTCTCCCTCTACCTCCAGCTGGAGACGAAGACGCCGACAAGAAAGCTCAGCAAGTGATGCCGCAATGGAACAAAATCACGAAGGATCACGTAAGTCCAAGCACGTGAACAACCGGACGAGTGTATTTTGACTGTTACGTATCTCGATCTCGATGCTTTGTTTGTTCACCAAGTCCTCATGTTATGTCGTGACGGATCAAAGTGCTTCATCCGATATTTATTTAGCGCAGTCGCATAAGGACAAAATGGCAACGAAATCGGGGCTCCATATCACCAGCTTTGTCATAGCCGAATTTTGATGCTGGAGAGCTCGGGTGTGCTGACCCGGAGAGGGCACCAGGGGCTGAGTCTACGACTGTGTTAGATAGTTTTGGGCCAAATTGGCCAAAATCTGAGACGAGTCCCCCACTCGTCTCAGATTTCAGTCCCCTCAGTCGGGGTCAGTCCCCTGACCCCGATTCCCAACATTATACTTCGCAAGTGACTGCGCCAATTTTACAGTCAAGTCTCAGACTGGTGTACTTACAGCAAGAACCAGGAGTGATGATGCGGGTGTCGGACAAGCAATATACGTACAAGCGATGGGAACTCGTGGTTTTCCTCTATGTCTTCGCTGAGCTCCGGCCTCCGGCCTTCCGTCTGGCCCTGATCGTTCCGATGCTCGAGTAACTCGGCAGACCTCTTTTATAATCCAAGCGAATGATATAGCTGCTTGTTCACGTCCATAATTTATGTTACATCAAGCGCTTTGCATCAAAGTGCATCTCTTGAAGTGTCCGGGTTACAGCGGGCATATCAACCAATCGGTGGGTGTCGACCTCTTAACGTGTCCTCTGATTTTATATCAATGTTGACATCACTAGATCCACCTGTGGCCTTCAACTGCCCGTCCTGAAGTGTCTCTTGATTATCACCTGCTGAATGGGCAACAGGTGTCTCACACTGTTGTGTCAGGATGAGAGTGCGTCCTGACTGCCACATATTGACTTCCACTGTACTCTGACCTCTATGGGCAGATGATGTTTGAACTGTCTGTTGGTGCTTGGTGATCCCTACGTTAGATACTGAGATGGGTCGTAAGGTGGGTGTTGGCCGGGGTCCTTTCAGCCTCACTGGCCCCGGCCTTGCGCATTTCCCGACTCCGCCGGTGTCACGTCCTCTCCATAGTCGCTGTCGTTCTCCGATTCCGAGTCTCCTCTGTCCGCATCCCTCTGTGACTCGGGGTCGGACTCTCCCAGGTGTATGGTGGCGACTTCGGTGTCCCGTTTCTTCTTCCCGTGGGACTCGCCTCTGGCGGCCTCCACCGTTCCACTTGTGCCGGCTGGCGTGCGCCCTCCTGAAGTCGTTCAGGAAGCTGTAGGCCCTGACGAAATGTCCCTGCTTGTCACAGGCCAGACAGCTCCCCTGCGCCTTCACGCTCTGGACGTCGGCCTGGTCGGCATCTTTGTCCGGGTAGGCCCTCTACAACTAAATTTTGATGCGTGCAGGTCTGCAGGTCCTCGTCCGGCTCCTGCCTGGCCATCTTGAGGCTGGCGATGGTCATGTCAGAGTTGGCGTTTGGAATGAGTTTTTCTTCGATGCTTCTCAGAGCTGCGCGGTCGTCGAGCATAGCGTGGCCTGCCTCTTACTGAGGGACAAGCTTGAGTCCGCCTCATTTCCCCCGTGACGGTGATGTCTAGCTTTTGCCTGGCGCATCGTGCTCCCCGTCGTCGGAGTCGGTCTCGGTGGCTTTCGCCGCCTTCGAGGCGCCTGACTGTGTGGCCGTCTAACGGCCAGGAGGGAACAACAGTGTTGTCTGATGTTTTCATCTTCACTGCTCTTGCTGGGGGTAAAAAAACAACAAGATTTGCACGTGAACACTCACATTAAAATACCATGAAAGAACCCATACACCTTCATGTCTTTTTGTTCATACCCATTCCGTACGCCAGAGTGTCTCAGCACCACATTTCGTGCGGATATCAGACCCCAAAACATTACTGTTCAGCATATGCAGGCGATCTCCGTCATTGAGAACATCGCTTACGCCAAGGACTGCATGTACCTGGGATCTGGATCTGATTTGAGAGACATTTCTGTTGAAGGCATTGCTGACCGCTGCAAAATGGGGAGATCAGCCCTCGCAAAAAACTGCTGCAATGACAGAACAGACTTTTGGGTGACTCTGGACCCTGTTTTTGGCTGTCATCATGAGCTACTGAAGGCTTTCAAGTGCAGAAATGGCAGTCATACGGTGTGTGAGAAAGATACATTTTTATCAAAAATGTTTTTGTCAATGTTTTATCAGACTTGGCGTATCAAAAACAGGACACCTCCACGCTGCCATTTCTTGTTTTTCCTAAAACACATGTATATCATTGTTGACCTCTGCTTTCATTCTCACCATGTCTGAGTGACTCTAGCCCAATGTCAATCACACAGAAGTGTCACATCATAGCTCAATGTGGGTGCCCAGAAATCGCTCATTTACGAATCTGCATATCAAAATGGGACAGGGTGTACAGTTCCGCTCTGCTGGGTCTCCATGTCCAAAACACACGTGTTTGTGTCCATCCCCCATCTTGCTGCCGTCGTCAGGTGCAGCGTGAGCGCAGCACGTGCCGTCGTAGTAGACCTTGCATATATTGCACGTGTTGCTGGGCAAGAGCTCCCTGAAAAGAATTTGGCAAATTTCATTAAAAACGATGCGAAACTAGTTTCTGTATGGGTCAACATTCTTTGTGCAGTCGTGCCACTGGACGGGGACTTGAACTGCGTGCCCGCCGGGTTCTGCGCCTGGAGCTCCGACCCTTTTCGCCCTCAGTTATGCCAAGTACTGCGCGCTGCAAGTGTGTTTACACACAGTTCTCACATTTTTGGCCTTTACATGCATACACAGACAGATCGAGCGAGTGATAGTTTTAAGGAGTCTTGAAATTTCATTCCAAGTAGCTCGCCATCTGTTTGTCAGCCCAGTCACTAACCGAAAAATTCACTGACACCGAATCCAGCCCCCTCTCAGTGCTGGTGGGAACCTACCTGCCAGTACAATATTTGACGTTCACTCACCTGTTTTATTTAATGCAATGGTCAAATAGGGATCCGCAGCACTTTCTTTTATAATGGAAGAGAACTTAGTGTCTTCTATGGAAAAGATCAGAGAGGGTCACAACACCTCTTGAAAGTCTCATAGAACTGATGATGAACTAAAAATGATTTTTGTAAAAAAAAAAAAAGAAAACAAGCAGCAAAGTCTTCTGAACAAAACTTATTTTATTCATGTTCTATTCAAATGACTCATTCTGAGGCTGCAACAACTTCTTGCCTCCCACCATGATGCCCACAACTCACACCCAGGACAGTGCATATGAAACACGAGGGGGGTAAAACAAAGGAAAATTGAACGTTAATTTGTCTAAAAACTTCGCCTCAACCCGCACAAAGTCAGTCACGCCAAAATGCGCCTTTACAGTCAAAATTCTGCTTGACAGCCACAAAATATCTTAAAAAACTGTATCTGCCCATCAAACGCGAATGCACTGTAAATTTTCTCTGCTTTGGTCTGACATATCCAAGTTGAGTCGTTTTGAAAAAAAGAAGCTGAGGCTGCTTTTTCTCTGTCTGTCAATGTTTGCCATGATCTTTAGAATTTGGAAATTTCAGGTGCACCACGCTCAGCTTCACCTGTACCGGGTGCACCAATATTTAGCAGCACTTGCTGCTTTCCATCGTGAGTGACACCAGTAGTTCAGCAGCACACTTTGCTGCCTTCATGCTGAACTCGTAAGGTTTGGCATGCTCAACGCAGAGTTTGGCATAAACTTTTAAGCTCTTTTAGACACCAACTGAAGCCAATCTGGGGCCTTAAGAGCCGCTCATTTTTCTGCAAGTCAAAGCTGTGACAAACAAGTTGATGCAGAATGTAGAGACTTCCAACTTTACTCCTTTCGGTTGTCTTCAGCTCTTGGCTTAGAAATACTGCTTAAATCTGATTTTAAAATGTATGTGCACTTAGAATAGACAGAATTAAGCTCCTGCTTGAGAGCTGCCAAAACCAGGTGATCAGCACAAAAACCGTTAGTTTGTTCTTTAATGCCACTATTCAGCATATGCGCCTCTTCTACATACTCCCTTTTTTGCCAGATTGTCTGTTTGCTATTGTGGCCAAAAAGTTCAATTCAATTTTTGTCTCGTCAGCCCACAGTACTTTGTCCCACTGGGCACGAGAGTCAGCGAGGTGCACCCGGGCGAAACTTGAGGCGCGTCGCCAGGTGCCTTCTAGACTTGAGCGGCACCTTCCGTGGACGATGCGCAGCCACCCCAGTCTTGTTCAGTGCTCTTGTCACTGTGGACTTTGAGACACAGATGCCCACCACTGCCAAGTCCTCCCTGATGGCCTCCTGTGTCGCAGTGGGGTTGATCTTTGCCATGATTCTGACCTTTGCGGCCGCATGGCCTTGTAACTTTCGTGGTCGTCCCTTCCGGGGGACATTTACATTCGTCCCGAGGGCCTTCCAGCGTGCGACCACCCCCTGGACTGTACAGTGTGGGATTCCAAACGTAGCGGAGACATTGGTAAACGTAACTGTTTCCCTCCTCAAAGTGCCTGACGATGGCATCTTTGAGGTCTGCGGAGAGCTCCTTGCGTGGTGGCATCGTTATGAGGACTGACAGTACTGAGTACAGCGAGTAGTCCATCTGTGCTCCAGTACATTGCTCTGTACATTGTTCAGTGCCTCCCCCAGTACCTTGTATTCACTGCTCACTCATGTACATCATGTGCAGGTCCCAGTTCCGGAGTGAAATGTGAGGTGTACGCTGACTTTTGAACCAGGAGAACAGTGGGGAGAAAACTTGAGGGTCTGCGGGCTTGCCCCAGCGGGGGTCCAGGGGGCAGCGCCCCCGGTGGGGGGGAAAAAAGGATCATATTTTAGTACTAAAAAACGCCCTAAAAATAAACTTTTTCGTCTTCTCTCCCGCTGTACGCTCACTTCTGGCCCCCACTGTAGGTACCCTATATACTCTATATCACTGGAACAAGCTTGATCTACCTGCTACATCAGGTTCATCACCTGTAGCACCATCTATTGAGAAATATTGAACTCTGCGCATGCGCACTGCAAGGAAATGGAAATCTGGGAAGAAGCAGAGGCAAAAAACGAACTTCATGACACCATGGGTCAGGTTGGAGCGGCGCCTCTGACTTGAACTGCCGAAGATGTCTACGGCGGCGACGGAGCAATGCCTGTGATTCCAGCTGCTGACGTCGCCAAGTTGGCTTTGTTTGGAATTTTCTAGTCACGTAGAGGTTGCACTCGGAATGACCGGGAATATCTAAACAAATCTGTCAGTATGATCGATGTCAGTAGAGAGTATTCTCCCCTTTGCTGTCGCGGCGAATCGACGGGACAGTCCCATAGACAAGAGAGAAAAAGAACGCGCTTCCTTTATACTCTCGCCCTTCGAACGTGGGACGCAAAGTCCACAGCTGAGTCAGCTGCCACTGAGCCCCAAATGGTGCCAAGCACTGTACTCGGGCCACT
>JAAUXU010059677.1_pt1 | contig 27973 bp, 42 predicted proteins | sample 7278151 | NCBI WGS metagenome assembly JAAUXU01 (sample SAMN14350113, study PRJNA611818) | marine sediment metagenome | isolation source: surface marine sediment (1.8m) | place: French Polynesia: Moorea | collected 2018-08
ATCAATCATCCCGGTGTCCTGAAGGGAAACACGTCGGACACACTGAGACGCAGATTGATATCGTCTTCCCAGACCAGCAGTCACCAAGTGTGGCTTCGGACCCTGGACTCCAGACACTGATACCGCATCTGGACAAGCTGGTCAACATCATCGATTCCCGAGACAAATTAAAGAATCTCTTCATGGAAAACACACAACAGCTGCGAAACATCTTACGAAACGATATCGCAGAAGATTCTGCACTGACTTTGACTACGGAAGGTAAGGAATTGATCAGCATCCGTATCTACTACATCAACAAGCGTTTCGAACTGAAGAGTTGGGTTCCCGTTTGCGGCTTGGTCAAGGAAACGATCGTCAGACGGTGGGAGGACTTTATCGACTTCGAGAAGTCCCACACAGTAGACTTTGTCACCGTCAGTGGTGACGAGGATGAGGTCTTGGAAGATCTGCTCATCGCAACAAATGTCAAGTGTGTGACGCACATGCTTCAAGAGGCCATCGAGTATGCCTATGATCACTGTCCAGTAGAGAGAGCAGCAAAGAGTGATGCTTTGAGGATTCGGAAGGAATCACTGATAGCTCAGAATAGAGCATTGAGGGCTCAGAATAAAGCATTGACAGCTGAGAAGAAAAAGTTGATAAAACATAATAACAAAGCTACAGCCCACAATCTATCATTGATAGCACAGAAGAAAGCTACGATAGCTAAGAATGACGACTCGATGACTGAGAATGACGCATTGATAGCTGAGATTGCAACACTCCAATCCCCAAAGAAACATGGGCCTGCTAGCTGGCGTTCAGAGATGATGTTCTTAAAGAAAGTCGTGGAAGAAGACAAGGAGAGGGTGTCCGATCGAACATTGAGCGACATTTCCCAACTGGTGCTCGTGCTGACCCCATTTGAGGGTGTCTGCGAGGACTTGACGGCAGTTGGAGTCCCGGTGTCCCACAAGGTCGTACCTGGGCTGAATAAACTCGATGCGCATCTCGAGAAATTCGTAGCAATAGAGGATAAAATGGAAGGAATTGCTGGATGTCCTTCGTTTGCACGAACTTTGCGCCAGAGGATCCAGCTCTGTGAATGGGGCCAAAGATATTTCGCAGCGGCGTATCTGTTGCACCCCAACTGGGAGACGACGGTCTTGAAGGGCCTGACCGACAGCATTCGAATGTCCCTGGACAAAGACGTTCTCACACCTGATGATGACGTTGATACTCCAGGAAGAGTCATGGAGCTATATGATAATTTTCGCTATAAATGTCCGGATGTTCTCCAGTTCTGGTCTGATATGGAACAGTGCACAGCTCCTGGCGAGGCCCAAGAGCCAGAACAGAAGGCGAAGACATTGCTGGCACAGAGAGCCAGAAAATTTCTGGCATTACGAGCAACTTGTGGAACTTGTCAGACCAGTTATCAGCAACTGAGCAACTTGCACACAAAGACACGCATTGACGAACTTATGTTTCTAAATGAGAATATGGATAGAATGGTTGAGCACAAGTATTGAAGGTCATTCATTGCAACCGTAGTTGTTCCAGCCTCAGCACTCTACGTGCAATAAGTGGCTTCCACTGAACTACGACAGGATGAACATCTCGCATGCAATTTTTCCCTGCCAAAAGAGTTTCACATTGTGCAACAATGAATCTCGCATGAGTGTTTTAAAGGGAATTAAATGTAGTTACACAAAATTGACCTTTCTTGCATTTCATGGACTCGATGGAGTGAGGAGGAATGAAAGGATTTGTGGAGTTAATAGCGTCATGTGGGGTTCGGGGTCGACCCTGACCAGATCCACACTACTAACCTGCAACAGCTTCTCAGAGCAGAAGTGTCTCCTGTTGACCTGGAACACGGATCTCAATTGGAAGGGTTGGTACCTGAAGCAAACGGGAGCTTAGATGGGTCAGTGGTTACTAATGTACACTTCATATTGTACTTCCATAACTGAGAAAAAGCTAATACGCGTTCTGGGAGCCAAACAGACCGACCAACTCAAGTTACACCACCAGTACCTATTCTGGCCCGTCAACATCACGTAGAGTCCGGCAGTGATTGACAACGTCGAGTAGAAGCTGTCACGAGTCACAAATTTCCTGAGTAGAAGTATTCAAAATTTTCAATGTCAGTCCCTGACGATAACTTGACTGTACTTGCTTGAACGCCCAATCGCGGACAGGCGCGTTAGTGTCGTTGAAGCTGACGCGTCGGAATCTGTAGTCCAGGTATCGAACCTCCTTCATCAGAGCACCGAAAGTGGTGCCCAAGTAGTGCTCATCCCTCAGCTCCGCCAGCCCATTCAACACCTCGTCCTGGAGCTTCAATATGCTGCAACAAATCACACCGGTCAAGTGATTCATTCGCCTTCAGCGATTGGGGGGGAGGACTGCTGAAGATGCTGGGGAAGTCCCCAAGGAGGACCTCACAAAGTTGATGACATGTTGAAACACACTTGCTCGGACCTGACATGGGAAGCCTCGGCGACGATTAACGTGGACTTCGTGGTAAGGGGGGAACAAATGACTATTTTCGGTCGTGATACTCTTGACAAAGATCTCCAGTCAGCTGGCGCAGCCTCTCAAGGCGCTTCCAGGGTCCTGCCTGACGTCAAGTAAGTGACAACTGATGATGTGACTCACCTTTCATTGGCCACGACCGACGACTGAAGGATCCTGGTGAGGTTCTTGGCATCTCTGCCCACGGCTTCGACGGCTTTGATGACGTCGCCGGCAGACGTGGCCGAGCCACACTTGGAGTCGCAGGAGTCGGTCAGGAACGCCTGAAAAACGTTTGGGTCTTGACAGGAAACTTGGTGACGAAGAAGAGGAACCTCAGAGGCACAGAAGGAGCCGAGGGCGGCCAGACCACCGGAGGGAAGTCCCAGCTGACAACTCAGCGGAAGGAGTGAGCAGACCACGCTGGAACCAAAGATCGCCAGACCTAAGACAAAATGACTCATACAGTACACATGCACTCCCTAAAAGGCTGAAGTCCCCTGAAGTCTTGAGAAAGCTTAAAGGCCCCATCGACCTTGTCGACGTCAAAGCCCCACCCGATGCCCGAAACTTCCCTTTAGTGTTCAACATTTAACTTCTCAACAATGTGAGCGAGTCGAAGTCAAGTCCACAGTCAAATCTCGATTTAACGATATTTCATGGACTTTTGGTGTTTTCAACACAGCATTCGGTTGTTTTTAGGGTGAAGAACAGTAACGTTGAATGGCGAATCCACGCGTATGAACTTCTACTGGACCTTCGCACCAGACGTTGGTCTGGCTCAGTGCGAAGACGCAGGTCCTGTGGCACACGTCCTTGGAGCCGTCATCCACGGCCCGTCCCCTGGAGAGGCCGCTCTTAAAGAAGTGTCTGGACGGGCCCGACCCCGAGATGTGCCTGTAATGAGCGTGCCTTTGATCCAGTCCTCGTTGGCCTTCCCAGTGGTAGGAAATGATCCTCTTGGAAGCCTCAGACGAGTGGCGAAGGAAGGACGCTGCAGAAGTTCCCCCGTTATCAATGCAGCTGAGGACCATATCCTTGTTTCATTGTAACCGAACTTTGGCCTTGACTTCCTGCGCATACTTTCCACAAGAGGTCGTTCTGTTGTCTCATTTCGTCCCCGAAGAGCTTGGAAAGTTCTTTCTTCGACCTCCGCTCGTCCCCGGCCAATAGCGAGTACGTTGACATCTCCAACACCTTGAGTTGAGCCTGGACCAAGAACTCCTATCATAGGTTTATGAATGAATTCTTAATACGCTTTTTCACCATTGCCAACGCTGCTACCACGTGGGGCGTGCAGAACCTCTTCGGCTGCACTCTGAGGTAGCCGTCGGGCCCGAGCACCATCTCGGACAAGGTGAAGGACAGCCAGTCCAGGCTCCTGGTGACGACGAAGCCGCCGGAAGTGATGTCCACGAACAGTGACCTGACACCATCTGCCAAGCAATGAGCATTCGCCGCAGCACAGTCGCCAGAGTGCAATCTTACCACGTCTTCCTCCAGCTGCTGATAGCAACTCTTCAAAGATGGCCTCGGTGGCCGCCAGAGCAAGCCAGGCACTTTGGAATGTGCTGGACAGCCTCAACTCGGACAGGGAGTTGTACAGGGCCTCCTAAAACACCGAAAACGTCATCGTCCGGACAGAGCAGGAGACGCTGCATGAACTTGATCAATCCGTCACAGAGATACCTTCTTGGATTTACCTCCGGTAGGCGAGATCATTTCAGGTTGGACAGGACCCTACTTCAAAAATTTACTAATGTATCCGGACCCTTACGCTGTGGACGAACCTTCTAAGAGGTGGCGGATTACAACGGTCAGAACGGTACCTGAAGCTTGACCTTGGCGGCCTCCAGAGGCTCGACGAGTCTTTGCAGCTCTTGGTCAGCTCTCTCCAGATCGCGCTGAACCAGCAGACCAACTTCGTCCACACTTCTGAACAAAAAGAGACATTCTTCAAAGGCCTCGACTCGAGCAACCTTTCGCCCCCCTAAAAAAGTTTCAAATTATTACTACTTTCTGAAGCAAGATTCAATTTACGAGGCCGTCAAATGTGGCCTCGACTGACCTTGAAGGCCGCAACTGCCCTCGTCTCTACGCTCTAGGTCTTCTGCTTACTGCCAAACGTGCCAAGTGTGACCTCCTAGGCCTTAGGACCTATACATAGGCACAAACGATTCCTCTGATGCAAACTTTTGCTTTACATCGACTTTCACAACGTGATGTTAGTAGTTTCTTCACGATTTCATCTTTTCTAAATTATAACGAATCAATTCAAGTCACTTCGACAGTCATTTAAAAGCTTAGAATGAATATCTCCAGTTGTAGGTTTACCTAAGAATGTCTTCGTTGTCCCTCCCAAATCCGCAAATCCCGGTGCAAGGATCGATCCCCTCGCAGATGGACCCCAACGCCGAGAGCGCTGCCGTCACGAACGTGCCCAGCAGCGGCATCACCGGTTCCAGAGGGTTCGTAGCACTGAGCTGGTCATAACACAGCGACATCAATAAGATCTCGGGCGACTCTGACACGTCACAGCAGTCTGCCCTTGTAAGATCGCACTACTACTGTCACGTGGAGTGTGGACCAAAAAAAGTCACCCTTACCAGATGACTAGACAGCGTTGCTGCGGTGGCGCACATGGCCAAGAGTGGCGCGGCCGCCCTGTGGCACTCGCCTTCGCACCACTCGGCGCGCTCCTTGCACTCGGCGTCCAGGGGCGCGCAGTTCAGTAAGCTAAGGAGCAATTGGTTAGGACAATACAGAAATTAGTGGGTTTCGAGGTTTACTCTTCAAAGGAGGACGACTCCAAGGAGATCCTATGAGCGTGGGAGTCTGCGAAGAACCTCAAGGTCATGATCAGGACCACTGACAACAACGACGGCATCGTTTTCTGTGTTGTTTGTGATGATACGAAATCGTACTTTTTCCACAGAAACTAGGAATGTGTTCGAGCCAGGCTCGAGCCCTCAGATATTTTTGATTTGAAGGGATACGGCGACTCGATCCGAGCCCGCAGAGAAAGAAGCCCGACGCATGCCCAATTTACAAACTAGATGAGACCAATCTCATCCTGCTCAATTTTCCCAAGCCCGGATCACCCCGGGTCGAGCTCATAGGGAATGAAGGAAAAGACAGTCATTGGGATGTCGTCGATCACGTTGGGTCAACGTGAGTGGAACAGCAGGACCATCTCTCATCCCACGAGGTAAGGGTTCTATTCCAGACTGCACAGTTTATGTTTAGTTCATGATGTCTTATAAAGTATTCAATCTTCTTTAGTTTCTCTTGAATCCTGGTTGAGCAAAAGGGAACATCTTTCACTTTTGTTTGATCATTGAGTTCAACCAGATTGCTGTGAATCAATATGTGATCCTCACCTCTCCGGTTTATCTGGTTGGTTTTGACCCTGGCAGTTTTCATAGACAACCCAAAAGATGACTCACGGACACCCAAAGGGTCGTCCACACCCGGCCGTGGTCAGAGCAAACAGCAGATATGGTTGGGTTCAATACAGACTCGTTCAACATATTCATCTCACAAAAGTATCACCATGACTCACTCGAGTCTGGTTTCAGTGGTCAGATTCTGATTGGAGCAGATTGCAGACACTTGGCAACAGCCCTAACATCAGTTCTGCTTAAAGCACGTGGGTGAATTCCACTAATATTGAATAGTTATATCATTATAGGAGTCCTGTACTGGGGTGTACAGGACTCCTATAATGATGAATCCGGGTGAGTCAGGTTGAAGCAGGTGCATGATTGTCCTTTAGCTAGAGATGAACAGAGGTTGAAAAGTATCATATATGAATATCGTGTGTGCTTGGCAGAACTGACCTAAGGTCGTATGACGTCGATGTGAGGAGGACATGGACATTTTAGGAGGTCAGGTCTGAAAATGACCAAAAAACCTGAAGCTCCTTCAATGGCAAAACACCAGTTTCTTTGCAACCTGTAAGAATGTTTATTCATTCCTGTCAAAAATGTCGTTTAAACTTCCCGATACAAAACCAATATGAATATAATAAAGATATTTTCAACTGCTTGTAAGACGTGTGTGACAAAGGTTTTGTTACTTTCTGCGTGCTCAAAAGCATCGGTATCAAGGCCATGGATGGGGGCAGCAACGCCAAGCGTCTCATTCGAGGCCTCCAGCAGATGATCCTGTGCACCTGCACCGGCATCCACTTCTTGCGCACGCGGACTTCTTGACAAACCATAGCTTAAGATGCTTGAAGTGTCCTCCGTGACCACAGGACAGACATGAAGTAAAGACTCCACGGACGCTAACATCACACACAACACATTTGGAGGACTCCGCGGTCCGCTGGCACGCAAAAACGCATGCCAATGGCTCGTCATCCAGCCTGGAGAACTTGCGCACCTCGGTGCAGTTGTAGGCTAGACGCAGGCGCCCTAACAGTTCCCGATAAGCCGCTAAGGCCTCGTCTGCTTTAAACGTGTCGCCGCGGAACGGGTTGGTGCCGAAGAGCCCCGATGGCGGCGGTGGCAGGGAAGCGAGGAGGGCAGACGTACCCGACGCAGCGTGGGTCATGGTCTGATGCTCCGAGGCAGATCGAGTCAAGCCGAAAGCTACGGCCTCCATGGCGTCGTCGCGACCGCTGTCCGTGTAGGAGGGGACGCTTGAGGAGCATTCAGACTTGCTGCTGCGGGAGCGAGTGGGGCGCACCGACGCTGCGCTCTGCTCAAACTGGCGCCTGTAGGTTCAATAATGTAGTATGGCAGGCACGCGTTCAAGATTCCCTTGCCCTGATCGTCCTACCTGGCCTCTCGGAGGTCTCTCAACTTCCTCTGCCTAGAGGACTCGACCGCACACACCACGGCTGCCACAGTCTGGAAGTCGAATGCGGCCAAATGACTGCGAAGCTTAGATCGTAACAGTTGCTTCCCCAGTGGATTCGTCTCCCAGAGTCCATCCTTGTCCAGCTTGAGTGACAGCGCAAGGTTAAGCCAAGTCTCGGCCACAGACACTTTGTTGCACTGGAGCGCGAGGCCAGCGTTCCAGTTGCAAAGCTGGGAGAGAGCAGCACCGGACAAGCGATATCTGGAGGAAGAAGACGAGGTGAATGGTAAAGCTGACAAGATGGAGGACATCATTGGCGCTCCCACGTACTTGGTCGCCAGACTCTTGTTGAAGGGTTGCAGCTTCATGGTGTTGAAGATGACAACTCGAGACTCAGAGGTCGCTGCAACTTGCTGTTGGTCCTTGCCAGCGCCCTGGTCCTCAGAGGTGGAAGATCCCAACGATGTTTTTGTGCTCCTACGATTATATCGCTCAGTCGTCCGCCGGGGCTTCGTGTACAAGGGCAAATTCTCGTTGGAGATGGCCGACAAGGCTCGCGGCGTCTTCCCAGAGGTCTTCCCAACCACCTATGAGATCAAGAGCAGCGTCTTGACCCGTCAGTCACACTAAACACACCGTGTTCACCTGAACTGAGGTGGGCATCCTGAAGACTACCAGCTGGCCAGCACCGCAGAACTGGGCTCCACAAGTCCTCGGATAAGGAACGTTTGCATCCTGAAGGCCCCCGAGCAGATCGACTGGGGATGACTCGACGTCGTCCTTGGATGAGCCATCCTACCAACACGCAAGGGATGTGTCAGAGAACTTGTAGTGACCGTCAATATCACCCACTTCTCTCCTCTCCTGGTCCTTGATTCTTTGGATGGCCGACTCGAGGTCTCGCATGCAGAGTTCCATGCACCTCTGCATCCTGAACGCTCTGAGGTTGGCAGAATGATTCAGACGATCTAAAATGGACTGTCGTTTGTCCTCAGGTAGAGTGGTGGCCTCCAGGAAGGTGAACACAGGTGGCTCCTACGTGAAAGCAACAATGAGGACTCACGGTGGTCGCCGATGGGATTTTCTGACCTTGATAGGATATCGGTTAGGAAAGCGAACGTGCAGGTACGCAACGTGCTTCGAGGTCTTGGCCGAAATGACACAGAAACGGTCTCTGCTGTCCCTCTGCTCCAGTTCCAGCGTCTCCCTGAAGTTGATGAGTCGGAACTCTTGGTCCAAGCTGGTCGGCTCCAATGAGTCAGGGCTGTCAGCATGTTCAGCAGGTGTCACAAGGATGCTGTCAGCCTCGTTGTCCTGGCAAGGGAGGGTGTCTGGCAACGAGGACGGTTCCTTCTGTGACACAGTGTGGCTAGAGATCTTTTTTAGTAGGCAACAGAGTTAAACAACATCTTACTTCGACCGCAACCTCCGGAATAATAGCCTCTATGGTAGCTAACGGACATCGATCCTCCACTGGTTCGCCCTCGCTGCACATGTTCCGAATGTGGTCGTGAATCGGCCAAATTCGCATGGCAGCGTTTTGACCCCAACTCACCAACTGCAATGACCATGGAAAACACAGCCTGGCACACGGACTCGGGGTGGTACTCGACTCCAAGGAGGCTCACTTACGTTGTATTTGTCCCGGCCGCCCTCTTGATCGCAGTTCTGCCAGCAGAATTCCGTGACGACATCTCTGTGGCCGAAGAATGTGTACACGGGACTGTTGAGCTTGGAGGCGTTCCACAACTTGACGCTGTTCTCGCCGCGGGAAACGGTGTTGAGGGAGAGCGTCACAAGGCCTTCCCCGAAAGGAGTGTAGCGAACCTTCCAAACTGGCGACTGAGGAACAAGCAGTTCTCTCTCCGGGTGCCCGTGGTCAATGGAAACGTTCCAAAACTTGACCTGGAAACGTCACGCAAAGACTTTGTTGAGGTCGTGGCTGAAAGAAAGCCTTCGAGAGTGCGTACTTTGTAATCCTGGCTCGAGCTGACAAGATAGTCTCTCCTATTGGTGCTAAAGTCCATGGCCAATATCTCCTCCAGGTGAGCGTTAATGTACTGGTAAGGGGCTTTGGCAGTGCGGATGTCCCAAAGTCGAATCTCTCCTCCGTGAGAGCTGGCGAGAACGTTGCCAGCGATCCTCTCCCAGCACACCTACGAAATAATTACCTTCAGTCTCGACTTGCGCATGAGGAGAGGACATTGTTAAAAACCTGCGAGGCTCCTGAGACTGATTCCAGCACGTTCGAGGGGCGTCGAGGAGACCTTCTGTCCCATACGTAGATAAAGTTCTCCACCGAGCTGGAAGAGAACAAAGAACAACACTGGGTGAACAGTTTGACTGAGTCACAGCAGCTTCACTCACCATGTGGCCAGCATATCGGTGCTCTGCTCGTGCCAGCTTAGGTCTTCGATTCCTCTGGTGTGTCTCCTCATGTCGGCCAGCGAGCACAGGCGGCCGTCCGGAACCCACTCCACCAGCTCGACCAGCTCGTCCGCCGCGACGGCACAAAGGCCCTCGCTTCCAAAACTGAACTGCGTCTCGCGAACCTTCCTCTGGACGGCGTTGGCCACCTTGGCGAGGAGAGGCCCTTCCGGACGGTGCATGTCCACCAATGCCAAGGTCCTGCCGCCAGTCAGGAGGGCCAAGTTCCCGCTCCGACTCAGACTCAGCGCGGTGCACTCGTCGCCCAACAGGGGGCTGAAGTCGATTGTGACGCCGCCGCCGGTCTCCGCGGCCACCGTCGGTTGCAGCATCGTTGTTGCACCTGTTGTTCCACTTTCATTTACGAACAGCATCAAACAAGAGGTTCTCTCCAGACAAGGAGGCCAACCAGTCCAGCTAGCGGGCGCTCATGCGTCAGTGGGTGAAGGTGTCCTGGACATCTAGAATGGGCCAAGCAGTGGGCATCACAGACTACTGATGTCCTTCAGTACTTCCTGGCGCTGTCTGCCTTCAGACGCACTCGAGACATCTACGATACAGCCAAGCAGCTGATTCACAGACCGCAGCGCTGCATGGCCAAGTAAACACGGCGAAATGAGCGGCAAACGCAGCCGAAAGGACCCAGGCCGAATAGAGAGCACCTTAGGAAACGTTCCTGGCTCAAGTGAGGATCTTGGTCATGTCGACCTCACTGAGGCCCCGCAGGTCGTCTCGCAATGTCCGACGGACAAGTGTTGAGCAAAAGTCGTCGGATGACGAAGAGGACAACGACATTCAGGACCTGGAATCGTCCGGGTCCGACTTCGAGGAGCAGCTAAAGAAGGAGAACGAACTGAAGCGAAGTTTCCTGCTTCCCACGAAAAAGAGCCGTGGCCACGAGGAGAAGTTCTCGTCCTCTTCCTCCTCCTCCTCCAGCGATGACGAGAAGGTCGATGCCGAAGAGTTGGAAGATTTGGGTGTAAAGGGCCTCAAGAAGACGAACAAGCTGTCCAAGTCGTTTGCCCGTAAGAGGTCTTTGATGAAAACAATGGCGGCTCTGGCCAACCATAAAGGCAAGAAGAAGACCGGAGTTTCCTTCACCTCGTCGGCGACTCAAGGGCCTTCGCTAGCCTTATCAGAGTCTTCGTCGTCAGAGGCGGACGTGGACTTGCCCGAGGAGACCGGCACCCGGCCGAAAGTTGTCATTCATGCTCCAAAGAAGTCCCCGTGCAAGAAGAAGCGGGAGGATGAAAACGAGCAACTCGTCGTTCTGGCCTCGCAACAGCTCGATGCACTGGCCTCGACCTCATCCGCGGCGAGTAATCAACCATGGGTCAAGCTGTCACCGAGTGAAACGTCGCGACCTCATAATGTGGAGTTGGAAAGAGCCAAGCAAAGCTTCGATCTTGAGATTGCGGAGGTTTTGGCCATGGGCGAGCAGCAACAAGATGAAGATTTCACAGACGTCGAATCGGTCGAAGGAGAAGGGTCAGAGGTGAAAGGAGAGCCAAACGTCCTGGGAAACATTGAGGTGACCGTTGCTCTGCCCGACCAACAGAAGCGCAAGAAGAAGAAATCCTTCGATGTCGAGGCCTACGTCAAGCGCGAGATCGCCAAGGTGCGGCGTGAGACGCAGCTGGTTATGCACAAGACTCACTTCCTCTGTTTGGTTGCTCACCTCCGATACATCAATTCCGTGCTGACTGAGTCTCTCGTCCTCAAAGGTGTCGCTCTCTCCATCGTCCCATTGGCCCATCTCAGCGCCATCGAGGCGTCGGCGACGGCGCTCAAGATCTCTCAGCTACTCATATGGTTCAGAAGCACGGTGACGTCAGCATTGTCCAGAGGGGCAGAGGCTTCAGGAGATGATGTCTTTCCAGCCAGGTTGAATTTGCATCTGTTACATAGATTTGATACGCTGACGACAAATTTCCCCGAGGACTTGGTGCAGATGTTCCTTCTTCTCCTGAGATCGCTGGGACTTCAAGCCAGACTCGTGTTGAACTTGAACACTGTGTCGCTTAAGCCGGACCCCAAGGAGTTTCAAGTAAAGACCGAGAAAACGTCCGCAGAAGCCAAAAAAGGGACTTCTCAAGGAAAGCAGGACCAGAACAAGAAGGACTCATCTCCAACAAAAGAGGTCAAAGTGAAGGACGAGCCAGGAAGCAGCTCCAGGTCCTCACGAGATGCGACACCATCCAAAACCCCGTCAAAGTCCGCGGGAGTCCGCTCAGAGAAAAAGTCTTCCAAAGCAAAGTCGCTCCCCTCACCGACTGACGCGAAAGAGCAGGCGGAGGTGACCGCCAAGAAGAACAGCACGTCAGAGGGACGACGAACATCGCTACGTTCGAGCCGGCGGTCCGGAACCAGCGGACAAGAGCTGCGCGCGAGTTCTAAAAAGAAAGACCAAAAAGAAGAGTCCGATCCGGAGACAGCTAACGCTAAAAAGAGGACGCCAAAAGCAAAGTCACGCTCGGAGTCCGGGGTGAACAGGAACTCCCCACCGCGATCTCGGTCCAATTCGACCAGGCGGGCAAAATCTAGCGCTTCCAGAAAGTCCCAGGCCAAATCACGAAAGGAGAGCTCCAGTGAAGAAATCTCAGACTCGAGTGATGACGAGGAGGTCCCTAAAGTTCGGTCGAAATCCCAAGCCTCCAGGCAGACGGTCTCCGCGGCCAAGAAGATGCAGCAGGCCAAGTCAAAGTCCAGGGGGACCACTGAAGACCAGAAGGATCCGAAGAAGTCTGAAAAAAAGAAGCGTCCTACTGTCGCTGCGCAAGGTCCATCGCAACGGAGTCCTCAAAAAAGGGAGAAAAGAAAGACCTCCGGAAGTCCGTCGAGAAGGAACCGGGCGAGGAGTCGGTCCAGTGGGGACGAGTTTGAACCCAAGCCCAAGATGGTCAAGAAACAGCACGGGTCCACCCCCAAACAAAAAGTGACGAAGAGACCGGTGGACTACTGGTTGGAAGTGTTGATCAAGGGCGATTGGGTGTGCGTGGACGTGATCAGCGGAAAGTCGGACTGTGCTGCCGAGATGGAAGCCCGCGCTAGCCAGCCCATGCTCTACGTGCTTGCCATTGACTCGGCCGGAGCCATCAAGGACGTGACCAAGCGCTACGCCGCGCATTTCCTGACTCAGACACGCAAGCGCAGGGTCGACGAGCGGTGGGTGCGCCAGACGCTGTCGCCTTTTGCTCCTGCAGACGCAAAGGCAGATGCCGCAGAGGACCGCAAACTCGCCCTGCGTCTCGAAAAGGCTCCTCTGCCTACCACGATATCGGCCTTCAAGGATCATCCACTCTACGCGCTGCCCCGACACCTGCTCAAGTTCGAAGCCATCTACCCCCCGGACGCGCCCACTCTTGGCTTCTTGAAAAACGAACCTGTGTACCCTCGCGAGTGCGTACACACTCTGCAGAGTCGAGTCACCTGGCTCAAGGAGGGACGGAACGTAAAGATCGGCCAAGAGCCGTACAAGATAGTCACGGCTCGGCCGAAGTGGGACCGCATGAGTGGCACCGTCGTAAAGGATCAGCCCCTCGAAGTATTTGGCCGCTGGCAGACCGAGGTGTACACGCCGCCTCCCGTCAAAGACGGGAAGGTCCCCAGAAACGAGTACGGAAATGTCGAGCTCTTCAAGCCTTGGATGCTTCCCAAGGGAGCCGTGCATATTCCAATCCAGGGTAAGAGACTAAAGTTACGCGAATGATCAGAGGTGTTTTTCCTCCGCACAACGTTCTGATGCTGTGCTAACATCGTCATTATTGTTACTTCTCTCTTTTTTCAAGGGTTAAACCGCATTGCCAAGAAGCTGAACATTGACTGCGCCCCTGCTATGATGGGCTGGGACTATCACGCCGGCGGATGCCATCCAGTGTTCGACGGGTTCGTGATATGCCAGGAGTTCGAGGACAAGCTGATGGATGCTTGGAACGCTGACGTGGAGGAAAAGGCAGCGAAAGCCGTGGAGAAGCGAGAAAAGCGAATCCTCGACAACTGGAGAAAGTTGACCAAGGGGCTGCTCATTGCGAACAAAATTAAGGCCAAATACTTTAAGAAAGATGCCTGAAGGAAATGAAAATTTATGTCGACTACAACTTTTTATGACACTACGTACATAATATTGACACTACATTGCAGACCTCACAGTTCTTTACAGCCGCTCAAAGTTCTCGGAGCTGGCACCAGAAGATGTTCTGCTGAAGAACTCCCTGTCGATGAAGTGACACAAGTCCATCAGGTTCTTGTGCTGCTTGATAATGTTGGCAAAGCGGGTGTCCGGCAGCGGAGTTGTAAGCAGAGTGAAGAGGTGGCCAAACACGAGCGCGTCCAGCTCGGTGGGTCTGGTGGAGGCAAAAATACCATCAGCTGGGAATTCCGGAGAGAAATGGGATAGCGAGCTTACTTGTTGTTGAAGAAGTACTGCTGAACGTCCAGCCTCTCGGAGAGGGCTCGGCAACAGTTCTCAACTTCACTATAGACCTAGCAGGTGTAGCAAGTAGGGATCGTCTTTGAGATGTGCAGCTTGAAGTAGCAGGAGCAAGTTTCTTACCTCTTCCTTTGCCTTCTTGGCCCACCCCAGAGCGCCGAGCTTACTGTGGATCTGCCTTCGTTTCTGCCAGGTGAGGATGTGCTGGAGAGGCCATGGGTACACCGATCCATAGCGAGGCTTCGTGACCTCGTTCAGGGTGACTTCGTCGATCCACGAGATGTAAGCCTATGAAGTCTGAAGAGTGTAATATGCCACAGGGGTTTTTCTCCTGCCAGCTCACCTCTGCGTTTCCCAGAACGTTGGTGACGAGCGACATGTACGCCTTCATGTCTGCTTTCTGAGAGGCATCCAAGTGCTCGGTCAAGTTTATATTCTACGATGAAGAAGTACAAGTCTAAAACTCAAACAGCGTATTACAAAATGAGACGTGACTGCACGGATCTACCTTGGAGGACACAAACGAGATGATCGGCTCGAGGTCGGCCACCACGAACTTGCCAGCGCGGATGAACGGAACGCGACCTAAATAAAGATGCGATTTGTCACAACTGCCAGTACTTGCACTCGCTGCGCTCACCAGACGGCGACATGTGCTCAGCATTGGCTCGGTGCTCGACTCTGAACTCCAAGCCGCACATGTGCAGGAAGCACTGGACGGCCAGACATGACGCGTTTTCCGCCAGCAGGACCTGCTCCACCTCGTACGGCTGATACAGCTCTGCGTCCGAAGGCCATGGTTCGATGGCTGTAATGCGACGAGGAGGCCCTTCAGTACGGACGCCGCTTGGCTACACAACGTGATCTTACCTCCCAACTCCAACTGAACGGCTTCAGTGATGAGGCCGGGAGAGGCGGCGGCCGTCATGATCGATCTCAACCTTAGACGTCTCGACTTGACTTCTTCACTGTTTGTTTCACATTGTCAGCTTTCAGGGCTGCCATTTTTCAACGTCGGAAAGATGAAGGCGAACGAAGCAAATGGCTACAAGCATGTCTGCGATGCACTCGATCACTGCGGTACTCAGCATGGGTGCCCTCTGCAACATCTCGGGCAGTACCACTTACATTGGCGACTGTGCCACAACAGACTCTGTGACCGTTCTTCGCTCTTGCAGCCCAGACCATGGCAACACTGAGACCGGACTAAACAGCAACAGCTGCGACGTCGCCGCCGCCACCGCGCTTCACAACAGTAATGCGACGCTCGTAGTGCCGGACTCCGGAGTGATCTCGAGCGTTTTCATCTACCTCTTCTTCAACATGGCCACCGGGGGCGCCTCCGGGGATATGAGTAGTGGCACTGGCGCCGCTGACGAGGACGCCTCCGAACTCGTCTTCCCCAAGGAGTTTGAGGATCCCGAAACAAAGACTTTGCTCATCTCGGAGGTCAACATTCTGCTCGACCACCGCAAGCAGCAGAACGAGTCCCAGGAGGAGGAACAGGAGTTCTCCGAAGTGTTCATGAAGACGCACAATTACACGCAGCGATTTGCCAAGTTCAAAAACACGGAGAACATCGCGTCCATCCGGCAACTTCTCACCAACAAAAAGATCCACAAATTCGAGCTCGCACAGCTGGCCAACCTTTGTCCGGAGAACCCTGAGGAGGCCAAGAGCCTCATCCCCAGCCTGGAGGGCAGGTTTAGCGACGAGGAGTTGGCCAGCTTGCTCGAGGACATCCAGACGAAGAGGAGTTTCCAGTATTAGAAGTCTGTCGTGTACAGCACTACGCAAGATGGTGAACACAGTAAGAGCAGGGAGGACGCGAAGACACTCACGATGTCTTTGCTGCTGCTGCTCTCTTGCCAAAGGCGCTTGTTGAACTACGCGATTTGTATTTACTTACTCTCATTAAGCTCGAAGTAGACACACCAACAATCTTACAACGATTTGGCATAGAATAAAACGATAGAACAAATTCATCACAATTTGGATGGCGTCAGGCCGGGGAACTTCGGCCTCAAGTAGTCCAAGGGTCCGGGACAAAACAGAGGGTGTTGGAGACCCATGTCTGCAGGCTCGTGCTTGGGGGAGAAGGTGGCCGAGAGCTGGGGAATTCTTGGACTCTTGGCAGGACTCGGCGTTCTTGACGAGCTGCCGCCCGTCTGCTTTTGCTGCTGGGGCGGCGAGAACGAGGACGTGGACGAGGGGAGCAATGCGAGTGGACTGTGGATGGTTGTCGAAGGTGGCGTCGGTTGCTGTGGCAGGAGCTGAGCGTGAGGCGACGTCAGAGGGGGGAACGGCGGCGGAGGATATTGGCCGCCCAAGGCCATGTGGTAACGCGCGGCGATCATTTGCTGGTAGAGGTCTAACCTGCCGTAGGGCGGCGGCAGATGCGCGGTCAGCGGCGAAGGGTAGAGCGGCGATGGCATGATGCATGCCGGCGGCGGGGGCGGCGGCGGCGCCGACGGAGTTCCCTTAGCCTCCTCTTCCAGACGACGCATCATGGGACTAAAGGTGTCCAAACCGTCGTAGGAGAACGCGGTTCGGACAGTGGCGGCCGACGGAGACTCCGAGGAGGAGGAGGTGGACGACAGACAGGAGGTGGTGGTTGCAGAGTCCAACTTGACCCTCCTGGACTTCTTGGTAACTGACGAGAATCCAAGCTTTTCCTCGAAGACGTCGTCGTCGCCGCCGCCGCAGGGAGATTCTGGTCGCTGTCGCTTGGTAGTTACGGTCTCTTGTCCGCTGCCTTCGTCCTCCTCGTTGCCGTCTACGCTCTTGCGCTTGCCCCTCAGCTGGCCGTTCTCGCGGAATCCTTTGGCGAACGGATTGTTGTCGATCTTGAGCTGCGTGATGCGCTCGTTCTGGTACGCGGTCACCCCCAAGAAGCTAGAGAGCGAGGAAAAGAGAAGACATGTGAATGACTGCGTGGTGAAGCGGGTGCTCTGAGCTCTCACCTCGTCTCGGGGAACACGAACGTGTTGAAGACGCTGAACTGCAGCTTGAGGAGGTCGCTGGCCTGGACCACGTGCACGCGGGCCACGTACTTGTGCATCGACGTGAGAACGATCTGAAAGGAGGGAGCGCAATTACTCATCACGGACGGAAGAAAAAGCGACCTCGCACTGCAAAGTGGACACGTCGACGAAGGAGACATTCCTCATCTCGTCGGAATGTTGGAAATGGAGATCTCCTCGTGCAGGTGCTTTTAAGAGCGCGTTCACACGTGTGACACTTTACGCATTTCAGGCCGGAGGAATCCGTGAGAAGGATAGGAACTTGGGCTTGTTAGGCAAATTCCGGGCATTCTGGGCCTTATGGCACAACCGGTTCGACACTTACATGTCCGTTCGGCTCCTTGGTGTAGTTGGTGAGCTTCACCTTCTGGAAGGAGATGTCGTGCTTCATCCACTGCGCGCCGGTGGCCGGGCTGTCCGGGTGGATGAAGTATCTGGACGGGTCCTGCTGCTCCGCCTTTCCCGCTACCGTCCACTCCTTGCCGGTGTACTTGTAGCGGCAGTCGTCGGCCAGGTGCAGGTCGAGCAAGATGTAGTAGTTGGCCTTGGGGTCGAGGCCGCTCACCGTCGTCTTGAGCGTGGGGAACATGCGCCTGTGAGTGAAAAGGAGAAAACCCTGTTCATCTGCAGCATCAATTATTTGTCCCTCTCCTTCTTCTCCGGGTGCTTCCCACGCACGTTATCAACGGAGGGGGAAGCAGACTACGCCTTTGGGTCGCATTTAATTCGCATCAGATAAACTGTAAAGCGGAGAACGTTTTTGGGCACACCGCCCATTTTCCAATCAGCTGGGGCCTGTTGAGCGAGCAAAGTGTCTTTGGCGGCGGCGGTGGCGGCGACAGCGGCAGCGGCAGCGCCGCCAACGCCAACGACAACGACGACGACGACGACGACGACGACGACGACGTGTTCTTGTCCGCCGTCTCACTTGCCACCTTTTCCCCCCGTCGTTGCACTCACGCAAAGCAAACAGAGTTGTTGTGAAGGCGGCGATGGATGCTCTCAAGGCGAAATTGATCTCGTCGCTGTCGCCCCCTGAGTGCTCTGTTTTCGTGCGATCATTATCACCACTTCTCGACAACGATCGCGCAACGTGATAGAAGTGACAGCAGGTATGGATGGGTGAGGAGGCGGTTAATTAGCGACAGGACGGGCACTCATATGGACGAGCAGGCCGACGACAACGACCACTTGGGCTACGACGACTCCTCGGCCGAGCCTGACGCCAGAACCATTACATCTTTATCATCTGGAGCCGCCGAACCAATCCCGGCCAGAAGGGGGGGTGCAATAAAAAGCTCTCCTTAGCAATTGGTGAGGCAGGAAAAAGAGCTCGTCTAGAAGGGGGCCGAGATAACCTCTGACGCCTGCAATGTGTCGAAATCGGGAGGGCCGCGACGGCGCCGGCGGTGCCGGCGGTGCCGGCGGCGCCGGCGGCCGCGTGGGACGTGTGGAAAACCAAGCAGTGGGATTATTAGTTGCGCAACGACGCAGAAAGAAAGTTGAGCCAGTCTTATCTGGACTGAGAGCAAAGAGCTGTCGTTGCTTCACGTTTATTTGGACAAGCAGACTTTAATGTTGCTGCTGGAGAAGTAGTAGCAGCAGAAGAAGAAGTACTGGAGATCGCTGGAGGATCACTGAGGAGTTTGGTGGCGTTTTAGCACCTGCCACATGTCACTTTTTTGCCCTCCAGACGTCGAATGAGGAGAGTCTTTGGAGACCAATTTGTTATGCTTTGAAACGAAAACAAACGGTTCAAGCGTGCGTGGCCTGGAAGCCGGAGGACGAGGGGGACAACAGGCAATTCACCATAATGGGAGCGTTGTTTTTAGTGCATCGGCATGATCGCGGCCGCCGGGGAGGATACAGACATCGACGGCGACGACTGCGTAGGTTAATGAGCGCCAGATGTATCACATTTCGCCATCAGACAGAGCCAATGGTCTCCTTAAACGGCGCGCAATCTCGCCAGATATCTCGGCAAAATATCCCCAGAACTGAAATCCTCTCGCTCCTCCTGGCCGTCGTCGTCGTCTTCGTCGTCGTCGTCTGTCTGCGCCGGGAAAGGGTTGACAGACGGCCCGCACCGAGGTGTCGCTGGCGCTCCAGCGGGCAAAGGCCACGCCGGTGGACGCCGGCCAGTCGGCGGGGTGGGCGGGCCAGAAGCAGAAGACCATGTCTGCATCGACGACCACGTCCGTGTGGATGTGGTGACACGACCCGTGGTGGCAACTTTGCTCTCTTGACCGTCGTCTTCGCCGCCGCCGCCGCCGCCGACGTCGACGACGACGACGACGACGACGACGTCGTCGCCGCCTCTCAGTCGGCCCGACCGATGTCGCGACAAAACGGAGAGCCAAGAGATCGGTTTTCTCTCGCACGATCCCCAGGGAAAGGGGGAGAATTACGTCCGGGGCACCCGCCAGAAAACGATCCTTTGAGAATTGCATACTTGACCCGTCAAAGAGCTAAATCAAGCCCTCCCTCCCTCCTTCTCCGCCTCGACCATGATGGATACGGTGCCCGAGGTCACCGCCGACTCCCTGGTCAAGTCAACGTGCAGGCAAACTTGAGGTCCAGCATTTATGCCTTAAAACAGCAACATGAGTGTGGTCGGTCTCCAATTCCTCTCTCTCCCCACCCAAAAAGTTGAGCACCTAAGCCCAAAATCTGCCCGCGGTCAAACGAGCGATTGAGAATTACGTACTCCAGCATATGTGGGTCACACGTGTGGCAGGACAACGACGACGTCGTCGTCGACGTCGTCGTTGTCACACTAGATGTTGTCCAACACCAAAGGAGCCGCTAAACGATACACTCAAGACTGTTTAAAACTCGCCCCCCCCCCGTTCGTCTCCACGCTCCCCAACAGCACGGGCAAATCACCCGAATTGGTTTGTTGCGTCTGACTGATCCGTGACCTGGGGCGGGGGTGAGCGTGAGAGATGGCAAAAGCATCTCTTTGTGCCCGTAGTCAAGGGTTGTCGACGTCGTCGTCGACGTCGTCGTCGTCGTCGTCGTCGTCGTCGTCGTCGTCGTCGTGGCCCTAATGGGTGAGCTCTTGGTGTTCGGTTTGGTTTTGTCCGACAGGAGCAAGCGAGATGTTGACAGATATGACACACAGGGGAAAACGACGAAGACTTTGCACTTGCACGCGCCGCATCCAGCATTGGGAGCGGCCTGCCAGCCTCTCAGCATAGGGAACGGCCTGCCAGCCTCTCAGCATTGGGAACGGCCTGACTGCGCCGCTGTCTGGGGCTGGATTATGGGTCTGGACGTCCCAGATTGCCTTCTTAGCACAATGAGACTCTGTTTGTGACAGAGTTTGACAGGTTCAATATGATAACCTCTTCTCCTTCGGCGAGGTTGTCATCGTTTACAGAAACGGCAGCAAAACAACCATGAGACTGATCGAATTTCAAACGAAAATACGAGAGTCTTAATGGCGCCAGTCGCAGAGACAGATTAAGCGACGACTTGGGCACTCTGGCGGTGGCCGAGCGCTCAGGGCAGCTTGTGGATGCGTTCACTGATCAAGAATCGTGTTCAAGCTCCGGACAATCCCGGACGGACGAGTGTGAAAAGAGATGCGCGTGAGAAAGCGAGACTCAAATCGGGAACAAATGTGGAGAGCGGTTTTTGTTTGCCGCCAACGTCACCCCAAGGGACAAGGAGGAGGGGGAGGAGGAGGACAAGATAAGGTCCGTGCAAAATTCCCCCCGTGAAACGTGAGAAGAGCAACAACATGTGTCTTACCTTCCCATCTTGGTGATGATCATCTCGGTGCCGATCTCGTGAAACTCGCGCCAGAGACTCTGGTTCTCCAGGGTCACCTTGATGTTGGGGTCTCTCTTGCCGCGAAGGCCGGGCACGGGGCCGCCCTCGCTCAGGTTGGAGCACGAGGGATCGACTCCGAAGGGTCCGTATGAATACGCTGAAGAAGAAGAAGAAGAAAAAGGGAGTTAACGGTGACGTCCACGGAAGAGGTGATGCAGTCCGTCGTCAGGTACTTGATGCTGCTGTTCTTACAAGGAAAGATGACGGAGCTGGGCGTTTTGTCCGGGCCGTTGGTGCCGAAGAACTGCGCCTGCGGGTAGGGCGCCGGCGGCGTGTAGAAGCCACGAAACCCGAGCATGACCACACAACACGTCTGCTTCGTTGGACGATCGACCGACGACTGCGTCACCTCCGTCGCCTTCTCCGCTACTGTGGCCGCCGTCGCCGCCGCCTTCCTTCTCCTTCTCCCTTCTCCGCCCTCTCGTCGGTGACGACGCGCGCTGATTGGTCGTCGGCCAAGGCGCCGGCGTCGCAGAGGAGGCGAGATTCGCACTTGTTGCGCACCCACCTCTCCAGGGAGCTGCAGCTCCGGGAGCTGCTGCCACGTCGAATTGATGAGCGCCGATGTAAGCGGCGTTGCTGTCCTCCTCCACCAGAATCCGGAACTTGTGCAAACTCGAGTATCTTCGGCGGCGACAAATTCTTCGTCGCGACAGACAAGATTCCTGGATGCTCGTTGCTCCGTGGCCGTCGTCTGCCTGCTGGGGTCCGGTCAATATTTGCAGTTGGACGCCACATTCAACAGGGGTCTAAGAAGGAGGGGCGGCAGTTAGATTAGAAGGTGCTAAATTGGGGGACAACTTGAGGACTCTCATCAACGTAAGAAGGACTGTTGTCCTGGCGAGCGAGCGAGCGAGCGAGCGAGCGAGCGAGTGAACGAGCGAGGGAAGGATTGACACTGACGTCCAGTTGCTGGGGTCGCTTTCGCTGCTCTCGCTGCTCTCGTTGTCGTCGTCGTCGGTCGGCTTCATCACCCTGCAGAGGAATGTGGCTGGCGCAGTCAGAGAAGCAGTTATTTGAACAAGCTTCGCCCTCTTTTCCTCCCCCAATTAAGCGGAAATCAATCCTGGCTGCTCCTCCGGCTCCTTCGGCTCCTCCGTCAAAGTGTCCGTTTGACCCGAATCGAGCCCGAGGCGGATTCAGGTGTCTGGTGGTGATGTCTTCGGGTCGGATTCCGACGGGCCGAGTCCAATGCACCACTGGCGACTTTTTTCACGAAATTTTCTTCTTTTCCATTTTAAAAGAATAGATAAAGAAAAGATTTGAAAGAATCTTATAGAAAAAAGTATATAAAAAGTATATTTATATATACGGAGGGTTGGAGTCCAACCCCTTCAGGACCAGTGCACAAAAAAAATAATAAAGAGAAATAAAAAAAAAAGAAGGGAAAGTGATAAAGCCAAAATCTGGCGTCCAATTTCAAGTTGACTGACTTCACTGTGTTTTTCCTCTTCATCCTCTCCGCCGGTTTGATCTGTCCTCGGCCTCGGGTTGTCCTCCAAAGGCCTCCCAAGGCCCTGGACAATCTACTCTGGGAACAAACAAATCATATTTCATCGTGTTTCGACACAAGAGTGTTTACTTCTCGACCGGCTGGCACGTGGACTCCTGGACGAGGATTTGCACCATGTCGATCCGCCACCTGATGGGGTCCCAATGACACCGGTCCGGGCGACCGCAGGAACAAGACCGAGGTCAGCAGGCATGTCGATCGCGTCACCGCCTCAAATAGCCCATCAGAGACCACACGTCGCGGTTGACCAGGTGCCGCCAACCAGGGGGCGACGACGCCGGGATCTTGATGCCGGCGGGTCTAATGGCTTCGAGAGCAGCACTACGACGTCGCCGACCGCTCCTCCTCCTCCTCCTGGGGATTCCTCTATCATGCAGTCAGAACCCCTCTTACAAAGGCACGCACAAGGGTTATTTAATGTGCCCCTTAAAGGTAGGAAGAATGACTTAAGAATAGAATCAAGAATTGACAGTTAACCTGGAATTCAGGGATGTCACACTTTGAATCAGTTCGAGTCCGAGTCCGCGGGGCCGGGAGCTGTGCTGTCATCCGAGTCGAGCCGACTCGCTATACAACTCAAGTGTCTGACGGGCGACATCGCCGTCCAACACCCTGTCCAGACCACACGCGGGCCAGAGCGTCCGACTTAACGGCCGTGACGGAGGAGGGGGAGGAGGACGGCGACGTGGAGACCGCGGTGGATTTCACTCCACTGGGGGTTTGTGTCGAGCCGGAGAATCATCCACTCAAGCCTGGCTCAAGCTGAGTTGATCCAGTGTCCAACAGATGTATCCAAGACCTGAGTAAACATACAGCAAGGTGAAGTTCAACGTGGTCGCAGCCAGTTCCTTCCTTTGATCATGCTCAGGTCATGATTGAGCCTTTTTCGAGCGTCAAGCCTTGACCAAGCTTCGAGCTTGAGCCCAGGCTTGAACCCATCCCTAGTCCACTAAAAGTTTTTTCACGGGACGGCTTTAGGGCGGAGTCGAGATCCACAGCGCTATTTCGAGCCGGCTTGCGAGTCGGTCAAGCCCGGATCAAATGGGAAAGTATTTACCTTGTGCTTCATCACTCACTTGTTCCAATCGTACGTACATCTTATATATATATATAAGGATGAGACCTCTGCCGAGTTCGGCAGACACGATTAGCCTGGTCTCGTCATTCAGATGACGTCCAACGTGACAAGATCAGGGTGACGGGGGGCAAATTGCGAGCAGCAAACAGGGATGACTCCACTCAAGAACTATTTTTTCGTCTGACGTATTTATTTCTTCAGAAACACAGGTACTTTTTCTCTGATTTCTCCTTCCTGGAGTCAGCTAGTAGCCATAGTAGTCATGAGCTCGAGTGAAATTTTACATTGATCCCGAATCTGTAGATTTTCGACGTTATATTGAACAGTGATCATATATTGAAGAGGCATCACTGAAGTATCTGCAATTGAGGACTCTTCTGTGGCTCTTGGTGCTCGAGACCCTGAGATCAGTGCTTGTATGTGCGAGTATCACTTAACCATACATGATAAGCAGTGTTGACGTCATAGACATTGTGTACAATTGCTAAATGACAGTGTGACCTTTGTCGGATCCATCTATACATGAAGCTTTTTCTCTTCTCAGATGTTACTTCCTCGGCCAGAACAAGTCGCCTCAGCATCGCATGACCTGGCACAGAGTGTCGACCCCCCCATCAAAGCCTGCCTGCCCCTGTCCAAATGTAGACAGGACGGAGTTCCTGGCCAAGTGGTCGTTGGCCAGCTGCAAGAGGCCCACGCTCGACCCCAGGTGTGCCGCAGACTTGTTTGCTTTGGCCTGATCACACGTTAGGTGTGTTGCTTGCCGCGTCCTCCACGACCCAGGTTAAGTGTCTCAATCTCTTTTTGCTGGAGAAGGAGCAGGGCCATTACCTGGGTGGGTAAGGGCGCATTAGAGACCCCCTGGCCGGTGCGGATGGAGCCCCAGAAGATCTCCTTCTTGACGAGGGACCCTTGGAGCATACTTTTCATCGCGTCTGTCGCCAATTGGTATCTACAAAGGCGTGGCCTCCCTTGGCTCAAAGCTCGAAAATTTCTTGATAGATTGAGAGAAGGTAAGAGAATTTGGCCCCCGCGCTTCCTTGATTGCGGGTCTGCCACGAACGAGGCAGTGATGGATCTTCTGACAGAAGCTGGGGGTCGCCAATGGCTGCGAGCCCCACTTGATGAGAGCCAGCCAAGGATAGAGTCGGCCAGGAGTCATTTGACGCACTCCACACACTGGAGGAAAGTGAGACAGAAGAAATGGCAATCTGCATGCATCTGTTCCACTTGTGTGTGGCCTCCATGAGGAGATTGAATGCCAGCCTGTTGTTGATGGGATTATAATGCGCGGGTGATTGAGGAAAAGCGCTCTCGCAGTCAGATTCGTGACGCCGAAAATGCAATAATTTGCACATCGCGCCCAAGTGGATCGTGCTTCTGCAGAGTGGGACGCAGATTAAGCCCTTTGTCGTCGGCGGCGGCTAATCTGTCCAGCGCCACGGTCACAAAAACACCAACTTTTATCGGTAGACGCATCAGCTGATGGTGCGGACGGCGCGGACGGAGGCGCGGACGGACACGTCCGGGCCGGCGGGGTGCGGCCTGGCCGGGGCCAATTCCGGCAACTGGGCTTAGGCCCGGGCGGCCGGGCCGGCGGGCCGGCGGGCGGGCGGCAAAAATCATCGGATGGAACAAAAAAGAAGAAGATGATGATGGGCTGAAATGATTCGCTGTTTGGTCAGGCGTGATTGATGATGATGCTCCTGATGATGATGGCTCCAATGACAATTGACTGACTTCACGGCATTCCGAGGAACATTCCTGGGGGCCATCGAAAAGCCATTTGCCGCCAGGAACCATTTTCTCCAGAAATTGCCACCCAATTCGAAGGGAGCCATGAAAATAGTTCTCTCCGGTGCCAGGCAAAGGGGTCATGCAAATGAGACGCCCGGAGAGACAAAGCCGACGGGACCGCCAAGGTGAGCCACGGCGACGGCGTGGGAAGCCACCAGCTACTGGAATGCCAATAGTCACACCCTTTCATCTGCTGCTGCCTGTGTAACGACGTAGACGACGACGACGACGACGACGACGACGACGACGACGACGACGGCGAAGACGACCGAGACCACTTGGCGAACCCCCCAATTTGGGACCCGGACCAGGAGAAGCCAACATGTTTGTTTAACGACTTGAATCGCTTACGTACGAGAGTGTTGAGACCTTCATTTTCCACCTCCGCACCCAAGACAGAGACAACACGGAGATCGTTGTTGCCGGCCGTGTTGACGTCGCCCCTGCAGCCGGCCCAGCCGGGGTCGACGACGCGCCCGAAACGAGCCATTTCGGTCACTTTTACGACAAGAAAATCGCGGCTCCGGACACAAAGTGAACGGAAGCTTGGAAAATTGTCACCGCCGGACGAAAATGACCACCGGGGTCATTCATTTTCCTTCAACTGCTTTTAAGCTTGGCTGCTGTGACCTCATTAACGGAGCATGCGAAATGAGGGGGGGGGCAACGCAAGCAAGATCAAACACAGCAGAACAGTGTATGAGGTAATCAGAAGAGACAGCATTGCTCAATGGTGCTGCCCACGCTGTGGCAGTGGTTGAAGACGTTCTCGGGGTCCCACGTCTGCTTGATGGCCAACAGATGCGCGTAGTTGGAGCCCCAGTACCTGCGCGGACAGACAAGGGAAGCGACGCAGTCAGACTGGGTCGGAGTTGCGTGAATAGGACGTGGGCAAAGTTACGCACCTTTCGTAGAAGGGAGTCTCGTTCGGGCTGTCGTGGCAGGAGGGCGTGTTATAGTACTGGTTCACCGGGATCCCCAAGTGCCGGTGGGCCTCGTTGAAGTAGGTGCGGACCCGGTCCACCTGGGCCTTGCACTTCTTGGCCTTGTAGCGGTCGCGGTGGTTGTAGTAGCAAGTGAAGTCCATCAGCCAGAAGGTTCCTTGCCAGAGGCGACAGTTTTAATCACAGAGACAATTCCTCATTTAGCTTCCATATTGAATGCTCGCTGCTTGGGTTGCAACGCCTGCGAGGTGTGGTCGTTGCCGCCGGCCATCCTCGCGTGCGCGCTGGCGCGCTCTTCTCTTACCTTGGAAGCCTTCTCGGGTGCGGTCGTTGGAGAAGAATCGGATCCTCCTGTCGTACACTTGCGAGTAGATGCCGAAGAACCAATTGCACATGTCACAGCCGACGTAGTCGCCGAGGGCCACCGCGTCCATGTCACTCGTCAAGCCTGGGGAGCAGCAGCAACAGGACAGTCCAATCGCATCCATCGGAATGGAACAAGAACGCCTCACCGAATATCTTGTCGCGGAATGCAAAGTCCGTGAACGTCTGGTGCGTCGGCGCCAGGTTGAACGTGGCCGAGAGAAGACCTTGCGTGCCGTAGCGTCTCCTCTCCTCTGCGTTCAAGTACAGCGAGGTGGGATCCTCCAGGCTGTGGCTGTAGTTGTCGAGGCCGAGGACTCTCGTGACAGTCTCGTCTATGCCCAGGGTGCTGGGCAACGCCACCTTGAGTCTGTGTCGGCGCAACTCTCTGAGCACAGCCTTCACGCTCGTCTTGGGGCGCTTGGAGTGCAAGTCCACGAAGAAGGTGGGCAGCGGCTCAAAGGGCGAGCGGTGAAACCTGCGGAGCGTCTGCACGATCTGCGTCAAGGCGGCGTTTTGCTGCACAGGAACATCAGGTAACGTTAGTTACGGCTACAACACCACGATGGTCAGTCAGGTCCTCCCTCCCCCCCTCACCCCCACCCCTCCTCACCGCGTTGTCCAAGCCCCCAGCAAGTTTCCTGAACCTCTGGATCCTGTAGCCAGAGATCATGAACCTTCCCTTGTCGGAAATCTTCTGCAGCTTGACAAAGTCCCGCGGGCTGTTGAAGAAGACAAAGATGAGCACAGCTTGGGTCTCTGGATGAGGATAAGCCTGCGGGGGGTGCGAAATCGTCAGGATCACGCAGAACGACACTGAATGATTGTAGTATGGCTGTAGCTGAAACTGACCTTGTACAGGAACTCGGTGACGATCCCATAGCTGCTACCGGCGCCCCTAAGGGCATAAAACAGATCGTTCTCGCCCTCGCTGGGCACGGAGGAGATCTAGAAGAAGGAGACCGAGAGTGTGCAGCAAATGGGCTTATGCGAACAAGTTCGTTGTCAAGTACCACTCCTCCGTAGAAGTCTCTCTTGGTGACGCTGTCCTTGTTGACCGTGACGAGATCTCCATCAGCGGTGATCATGGTGTACTCGAGGACATTCTCGGCCCCGGTCCCGTACACCATGGGCGGACCGGCCACGTTGCTGCCGCCGCCCAGCAAGTATCCGCCCACGCCCACGGTCAGGCAGGACCCATGCACGATCGTGTACTGGTCGATCGGGATCATCTCCAGCACGCGGCCCCAAGTG
>JAAUXU010102522.1_pt1 | contig 27964 bp, 30 predicted proteins | sample 7278151 | NCBI WGS metagenome assembly JAAUXU01 (sample SAMN14350113, study PRJNA611818) | marine sediment metagenome | isolation source: surface marine sediment (1.8m) | place: French Polynesia: Moorea | collected 2018-08
CCTCGCCGGGGCCCGGCGGCCCCGCCCCGGCTCGGGGGCCCCCCCCCCCCCCCAAGAAGACTTCCGTTACTACTTGTACCTGCTGCTGCTGTAGGCACCAAGGACTTCATAGGGCCTTGCCAAACTAAGAGGCTTTGAACAGGTGGATGCGTGCGCACAATATGTGGACCCACGTGCACTTACCGGGGGTAATAATGAGGCCATACTTGTACCTGTTGAGGGTAATCTCTCTGTGCTATTGATCAACGCATGCGGCGCTGTTTAAGGCTATCTGCATTGTGTAGGATATATGTATGCACACGTCCTCGACGTGGGGCGGAGGTCGACAGTGTGAGGGGGGGAAGGGGAGGTGATCAGGGGCCAGAGGAACAACTTCGAACAGGTGTCGGAACAAATGTGGAAGAGCATCACGGCATAAGCTATGACTTGTCGACGTTGACATTCGACAGGGTGCACCTGGTGAGCGCCAAGACGGACACCCAGAACGATAAAGGAAGTCACGTCCTTCAAGACGCTTCTTATCCGGAGGCCTCCTTTTTTTGCGGTGGGCGGCTTATCCAAGTGTCGCCTGAAGTGCAGCGTTGCCAGACAGAGCAACAACATGTTGCTGTTGGACACACTTGCGTCCACTGCAACTGGGACAAAGCGCCCGACTCCTTCTGTGGGACGGCTTTGGAGGAGACCGCGGCAATAACTCACTGAGGTCCAATTCGACTTTGTCGGCCAGGTGCGGTTAGACATTTTTTCCCCTCCTCCGTCAGAAAGGTGGAATTCTGTTCGACGTCGGTGATTGAGAACGAGACTGGCTGCGCCGTGCCACGCTTTGCGTCCAAGTTCCCCTCCGGCGTGGACGTGACGGAGCCACATCTCAGTGTGGAGCAGCCAAAAGAAATGCCTGCTCTTTACCACACAGTTATAAAGGCCAACGATTCCGGTGCCAGCTCTGTTCAGCTCTCCTCATCTCCGTTGCCAAAGCATGCAGCAGTTGACCTCTTAGCCCCATCATAGTGAAAAGAGAATGTGTATAGGAAATTCGACGCAAATCATGCAGCAACGAACGGACTGGCGAATCTTGCCCGTTTGTTTGAATGCCCAATTCTTTTGCTTTAGAAGGAGAAGTTCTGCAACTTTTCTACGTCTTTGCTGGAGTTGCAGCTCAGTGAGCTTTTTTTAATCTCTTCTGCTGCATAATTAGAGTCTGCTGCCAGCCAAGAACAATATATTTCAGCTTGCAGCGCTGGTTTTTCTCTCTCTCTTTCTCTGCCCTCCTCTGTAGTTTCTCCCTGAAGCAGGCTGAAAAATCTCCAGAAATGAGTGTGAGAAACGGAGAGAGAAAAAAAAAGAGCATTGCTTCATGCTGATTGTGTGAACGGCCCCAGCTACTTGCACAAGTCCGCGGAGGCGCGCAACCTGTGGAACGGCCCCAGCTACTTGCACACGTTGGCGGAGGCGTGCAACCTGTGGAACGGCCCGGGGATCAGGCTGATGTTGGCCAAGTCTGGGGCCGGGGGGGATTTATCTCCTCAGCTGACCTATTCCTCTCATTTCGACGCTTCCTCATTCATTTGCAGTCAGAATGTCTTGAGCGCAGCAGCAAAATCCACTTGAGCTTTGGCGTAGCAAGACTTATTTTCGCCCCAGGAAATGCAGTAACGGAGAGAGAAGAAGGCTTGGAGCGCAATCTTCATTGCCGAGGTTGGAAGGGTTCCTTATCGTATATCTCCAGCCGTAGTAGAAGTGTCTGTCTGTCTGTCTGTCTGTCCGCGTGCGTGTGGTTCGTGTCGGACGTCACGGCCTCTTCCGTCCTCGCCCAGATCTGTGAAGTGGTGGAGGCTGCGTCCAACAGGACTTGGAAAGTGGCCTCCGATTGACAACAGTGCCAAGGACTCTCTTCTTCCGGTTCTTTTCCTCCCTGACAGCTCTTTGAGGCTGCCTTGAGGTAAGAAGAGGACGGATAATCCGTCCATAGAAATCGGCAGTCTGAATGGAGCGGAGGTTAAGAAGGTTTTTGCGTGGACCGAGATAGCTTTTTCTCCTCTACTCGTCTTAACAAGGCTGCCGCTTTTTTGCGCTTCTCTCCGCTCATGCAATTGTCAGATGATGCCAATTTAGAGACGCTGGCCATTCAGCCCTGACGGCAGCGGATGCGTGGAAATAATTGCTCCATCAAAGAGCCCCAACTCTCTCTCTCTCTCTGTGCTTATGACGTTTGAGCAGAGGTGCGGACGTATGTAGTGTGCAGTGTGTGCGGGGAAAAGTGCCAAGAAATGTCGCACTCTTTTTTGCACACTCTGTCCGTCAGGCGGGTGGCGCGCGGGAGACTTTGACCTCCTTCAACGATCCAAAGTTGACAAATCTGTCAAGATCATTGAGGACCCGTTGAGCAACAAAAAGTTCCTGCCCGTCCAATGTCGCACATTCTGCCTTGCTCAATACTCTGCCCATGTTCGTGGCATGCGATGTCATGTGTGACCTTTCAGATATAAAAGCGATCCGTCTAATAGGGGTTTTCCCCCATGACATTGCAGCCTCTGACTGAGGCTCTGCCTGGCCGAGAAACCACCAGTTATGCACAAAAGAACTGAGACTCCAAGTAGCATATTGTGTCATGCTCCTTGAGTCTTATGAAATATCGGTTTTGTTAGCTGGCGTGACAGAGCAGATGTCGTCGTCGCCATCGTCGTCCCCCATCTCCTCCCCAAACATGTGCGTGCAGGCTCAAAAAAAGCGGGCGGTGGCAGCGATCTTATGACCATTGCTGCGGTACGAGATGTGACCTTGTTCGGGAGCTCAAGAAGAAAGTGCAGCCATCTCTTTTTTTGCCACGCACTCTAAGCAAATGTGAGAAGGCCAATTTTTACATGCGAGTGAGTCTCTCAAGTACACATATCGTGCGTGCGGGGGTTGGACAGACAGACAGACTGACTCACTGATAGACAGACAGACAGACAGACAGACAGACAGACAGACTGACTCACTCACTCACTGACAGACACAAGGAGAGAGAAAATAAGGTCAGAACAACGACGGAAAAGCTCAAACTCCAAGCACGACATCTGCGTGAAGTGTCGTGGGTGGGACGAGCGTGAGTCTGCCTGGTGGCTAATTCACCCTTTACACGTGAGATGCGTCATGTACACGGGGACGGAGGTCACGCGGGAGAGGCCAGTCAATTGGAGGTTGTCAGCAGTCACACAGCTCGGGCTTAGGGCTGGCAGATGAGATGGAAATGTAAACAACAGCGCCGTTCCAGAGTCTTCCCTCGACCTGGTGCAGAAGGCGGGAGTCGTCGCCGTGTGGGATCCGCGCACTTGGCGAAGCTGTGTGAAACAGCCGACGTTGTGGGTGTGAACCTGCGGTGCGGCTGATTCGCGCTCCACGCATGACTTTCACATGACGTGAAACTTTGCACGTTGAGCCAGGTGAGGAAGGGGGACAAATTGAAATGCCAGAGAAAAAAAACTTTCAAAATGTCGCACGTGCGTTTTTTCTCCCCGGACTCTTCTTCCTGTGATTTTTTTTTTGTCAAAGAAGTCGAGGTTGTGAGAACAACCAACCCTTTGCCTGCCTACGTCGCCAATCACCAAAGCGACGTGTCATGGAAGAGGCTCGAGCAAAGAAAAAAAGACTTACAAATTCACGAAGAAAGAGCCACACGTACGTAATGTACGTCATCCACACGCACGCATCCACGTTGGCTTTTGAGGAAGCCTCAGCAGTGGATGACAAGTACATTTTGGTCGGCGCGTCCGCCCGCCCGCCCGTGGCCGTGCACTCGTCCGTCCACACGTGGTAGGAGCTGCGGACGCACACAATGATGCGTGCGCCGGAGACGATGAAAGAGAGGCAGCAAATTATACATTTCTTCCGCTCTCAAACTGGTTTGTTTATTCATTTTTCTGAATCTGCCCCGGGGCCTCGGGGGCCGGTCAATGGGCATCGCGTGCGCGCCAGAAAAATGGGCACAGTTAGGAGCGATTCAAATCTACCCAGAGCGATTTCGCCAGTCAAGACTGCGGGGGCCTCGCAAGCCAGGGAAAGAAATTAGATGTGCCAAAAAGTGTATGCCAAAGCACGTGCAAGCACTCACTCAAAATAAGGCCCCAAATGGGCATCATGCATACGTTGGCACTGCTGTTCCAGCGTATGAGAGAGACGGACGCTGCATTCCCTGGAACGTACAGCAACAGTACCTGCATGCAGACCTGTACAAGTCATTCTTTAAGTCTGTAAAATATGCTGCCAGAGTCCCTTTAAGTCCAGTGGGATGAAGCAGTGTTCGCTGGGGTCCGGCTGTAGCTCTTTCTTGGACACCACCAGGCTCATTTAGTAGTGCAGCACAACGAGACCGAGGCGAGGGGTCAAGACTCTTCTCTCTCTGGTCTTTGGCATTTGGCACCAGACGATAGACCAAAGACGGACTCAGTCGGATGCCAAAATGGCGATTTTGCGACCACTTCAGGTGGTGTCGTACAAGGTACGCTCGTACTATCGTGCATGCTACATCTGCGCATTATCCTTTCGAGCGTGAGTAGATGCGTGTAAGACACGGACTTCTTGTCTCTCGCCGACTTCGCTGTAGGCAACGTCTCGATCTCTCTCACCGCCGCTTCCACCCGGGCCGCGGCTGTCGCCCCATTGCCCGTGGAGATACCGGAAGACCTTTGCTTACTCGTGGCGTCAGCTGATTTAAGATCGCCGATAAAGAACCGCTTGCCAAAGCGCAATTAACGATCGCTGCGCCGCCGCACCCGATTCTCTGCGTGCGTGCGAGCTCGCGCGCGCGAAAATATTATCTAAAGTGGATCGAATTAGGGCCAATAGGACGGACCCCGGGGTTGAGGCGGCGTCGCCCACGCTCACTGGCGGCCATGATTTATGCAACACCTCTCGCTCGCAGCAGAAGCGTGCAAGAAATATCGCCGGACTGAGGAAAACAAGACAAATTTGGGGAGGAGAACAAAGTCCATTGGATCAGTTCGCATTTGCTCCGCTATTTCGTCAGCCAGACTCTCTCCCGCTCATTCTTTTGCAGCCGGGCCTCCCCTGCCTCCTTCTCGTTTCCAGCCAAGTCATCTCTGCTAATTAATTATTCGTCAAATCTCCTTTTTTTGCGACCTCTGCCAGCCGAGGCCGGCCGAGGCCGGCCAGGCCCGCGTACCCGAGGAACCCCGTCTGGCGGTGCCAAAACCTGGGGGCGCGTGAGCTATGGCGGACACGCATGGATGGGGGGGGGGAGGAGAAGAAATATAAAATATACCGTTTGCTGGGGCTCTTTTGACGTTGCCACGCCAGAATTTGCTGCTGGCTGAGTGTTTGTAGCTGGAAATTTCTGCACGACGTTCAAAACATGTACTGCGGGAGCCTCCTCAGCTTCTGGAGGTGCCAACACCGCAATGCGCACTTCGATCACGCTGAGAATGAGGCCCGGTGCACCCGGGCGGATTGGGGTGCTGCCCGGTGGGCAGATTCGGCAGCAACAGTGGTCAACGTGCGCATATCCATTGACACGCCCGACTGTGCCCGGCGTCAGCACACTCGGTGCCATCACCCAAGTCAGACTTCCTGGCCATTATTCAAAGGCGTTGCTGTCCTTCTATGGTGAGATTGTATTAGATAAATGGCCCCGAAGAAATGGGTCGACTTTATTATGCATGGTGGCTCAATTTCGCTCTCTGGGGCAAGTTTGACATTGCGAGCGCGCCCTTAGAAATTAGTGCCTCTGCCTCCTCGCGAGGCTGCGCCAGTTCCTGTCCTACCTGGTAGGTATCTGACGTCTTTAATGACACTCTAGCCTGCATAATGACACACATCTCCTCGTGCATGTGTCGAGATCTAAAAAAGGCTGTTCATCATCCAGTAATGAGCACCTTCTCGTCAGTTGACGCACAAGAGTTGGCCCGGGCAATTGCTCAATACAGCGACCAGAGGTAGGAGCAGCAGCAGATCTATGACTCCTACGGTGGGAACTCATTTCTGCCCCGACGCAGTAACATTACTTGAAACCCCGACCTGTTACAAAGCAGTGCCCACTTTCACTGTCTTGGTCAGTTGCTCGCTCCTGCTGCTGCGGGTCCCACCGGGTCACACCCACCCCGACACGCCTCACCTCTCCCTTTCTACGGGCGTGATTGATGCACCTGCGCGCGCAATAATTACCCACTGGCAGGAGCAGACGGACGGACGGACGGACGGGCAGACAGACGGACAGACAGACAGACAGACAGACAGACAGACAGACAGACTTCTGGTCTAATGCTGAAATGGTGGAATTAACGCGACATCCAAGCCCCGCGTACCCGTTCGCGGAGGAGAAAGGGTGCAGAAATAGCTTCATCTGATCGCTCGAGGCCGAATCGAATTAATTTTTGGCCAGCCCTGTTCACCCCAGGATTTTTCAGAACATCATCATGCATGCATGCAATGAAAGCTAGATTGAATTTTTTTTCCACCCCGCCCGCTCGCCTTTGTTGGCTGGGCTTGGGCCTGGTCTGCCTCGTCCGCCTCCTCCTCCGAGGGCCTGAAGTGAAGGCGGCCGAAGTCGAAGCCGGGGCCCAAGTCGAACCCAAGCGAGGCAGCAAGAAAGAAGAGAGAAATTCACTTCTTCTCCTCCTTCTTCTTCCTTCTCGTGTCGTCACTCATTTAATCGAGTGAGTTGTGTGCCTGTGTGTGTGCGCGCGCGCGCGCGTGTGTGCTCTACGCATGCTCAAGAATGCAGAGAGAGTCTTGATGTGCATATGATACTGATGGATCACGTTGTAAACGCGGGAAAGGTGAAAAAGAGCGCGTTCAGTAACAGGACCCTCAGGTGCGCACAGAGCAAAGTCAGTCCTCAGACGTTTCTCCCCTTCTTGGCCTCACATACGTCGCCGCTTCTTTGTGACTCATGGTGCACGTGTGTGCGAGGGGGTAAACTTGTTCTTGCGTAGCTCTAGCGTGTAATTTCATTTGATGCAGCAGCTCTCATTTTTGTATGTACTATGGCAATAGGTATAGGTATGTATGTACATACTGCGCTGTCCATACCTACCTGTACATACATACCGCAGTGCATACGAGTCGCGTGTGGCCTACTTTGATAGACGTGGTAATACGATGTAGTTGTGAGGAGGAGAAGACTCTGTATAAGAATGATGATGAGGCGAATTATACGCTCTGCTTGACAAAGCCGACGTGCATATGTTTGAGCATCCTAAAGTGTGTGCACGCACTGGACGGACTGCACGCTATGCACGGCACACACTGCATCCGTACGGCACAGACGAGCCGACTACAGACGGACCAAAGCTTTTGTGGAGGGGCAGATTATACCTACGTGAGCACCACCTATTCGTGGGTACGTGGCGCCTGTTATTTGCAGGTGCTCAATCCTCCTGTAGCACTATATAAAGCGTATAAAATTTAATATCGCCACGAAGCCCTGTTTATGGTCTTTAATACCGTACCTCCGGGCTGAGGCTGCGGCTCATGCAAAAATGGGGCAGACCCCGGTGAATCACGAATCGCTTATGTATCTCACGCACCCAGAGAGAACTTTTTTTGGGCATGTACCAAAAACAGAGAGAAAGGTTGGGCGATGACACCAAAAGCTTATGCAGATGTTCCTATCACGATTGCTCTTGAGGGGGGAGATAAAAGGAAGGGGTTGGGGAGGCTTCTTTGGCCGAATAATGGGCGAATAAAATGGGGCAGGAGAACGTATGAGATTCATATGGTCCCCACTCATAAGACCGACGATATAAATGGCACCGCTGTTCTTGATCCGGGGTTCAAGATCCCGACCAAATATTGTCCCTGAACACCAGCTTTTTGCTCCTTGGCCAAGACGCGTCCTCGCCTGCCTCTTCCTACCACAGGCGATCACCGGCAACCAAATTGCGTCCCTTCCTAGATGAGGGAGTTTTCATTTTGGCAGTTGATGTCTCCCGGAGAACGTAATCGATCACGGGTCGCCCGGGGCGGAAAAGTCCATGTTCTGCGGACTCCGGAGCCGTCATCTCTTTCCCTGATTGCTCGTGCGTGGCTAAGCTTGCACTGGGATCTCCGGCGAAGCCATTATTGTGCTGTCAGACGACACAATGTTCACTCGATTGACGTCGGAACATTCCTCTTCCTACTGCTGGACGCGCTTCGTCACTGACTTAAGTCACATCTCCCTCGAGCACGTGAAGAGCAGGCGAAGAACGCGTCCAACTTGGGGTCCAACCACTGCTTGTGGGGCTGCGTCGTGTGTCTGCACTCGTGCATGCAACCTCAACGGGGCAGACGTGTGCGTGAACCGCCCCAACAGCCACGACTGCAATGATTGCTTTGCTCTCTGCCCTTCCTGCTCGTTTGCTCCCCTCCCGCATAGATTCACAGCGATTCTGCCAGCGCCTCGAAAAATGCAGAAAAAAAACCCTCCGCCACTCACTTATCTGTGCTAAGTGGCGGCGAAATGCTGAGCAAAGAGCTGAGCATTCTAGGATGATTTCTTCTTCAGGTTCTCAAGAGCTCTACGTTGCACAACCGCCTCCACCGTCGTTCAACAAGTTCAACTCTCTGGACCGAAGAGCTCTGGCGAGGAGACACCAAACCTCAGCAAACCTCAAACTCCTGCCAGGAGGCCAAACCTCCGGCGCAGGTGAGTTGGTCATCCTGTACTGCTCCACAATGCTCTCGACGTCCACGATTGCTTCTTACAGAATCGCTGCCCCCTCAATACACTGCCCCACCTCCGGTCATCGTCAACTCGTCCTCGTCGTCCTCGTCGTCGTCCTCCTGTCACGCTCCCTCGCCAGCCGTCACCAGCACGGCCTCGAACAAGCACGGCAAGGAGCCGGAGAGGAGGCACTCGTGCTATGACAGCAGATCCGCGGGAAGGTACCGACCGGGAGCACACAACGCCACACCCACCTCGGCGGCGGCGGCGGCGGCGGCGGTCGTCTCCACGACTTCGGCGGCTTGTCGGGTCGGGGTTGGCGGCGAACCCAGACTCAGTGCCATGAACATCAATGGGCTGCCCGACCCATTCCACCAGCACGGCCAACAGAATAACAGAAGTGGCGCATTCAATCAGGTGAATTTCAGTTCAGGCACTTGGCCAAGTGGACGAGTCCAGTCGATCGTAGTTAGTACTATACGTACGTGGGTGCCCCAGGTAGATGCTATGAACTGTGTGCACGAGCGTGTACAGGGCTGTGGCAATACGTTGTCGTGTACTCCAGCGGGCAATGTTAAGCAGCTCTTGAGCATCCCAGATTGAGCTTTGTTAAGGCAACTTTAACATGAATCAGAAGTGTAGAACACAACCAACCATGTTGCTTCCTCACAATGACGTGAGTGGCCAGATTGTACGTGTAAATGTGTGTTATACAATAGCCATCACCCAATTCTCTGCTCAGAGAGTGTGTTCAAGTCCGACAGTGACTACATAGAGAAATGACCTCAGCAAAAATGAGAATCAAGTTTCTTCTACACATGAGAGTGGCTTTTCTTCATTGTGGAAAATTACCACAATTATCACTAAATGAAGCTACTACTGTCGTCCTACTTGCAGGGCTCGTTCATCTACTCCAGTCAAGAGTCTCTGCACTTCCACCAGCGAAGCAGCAGTGCCAGCAGACTCCCTCCTTCATCTTCAGCCACCGTGGGTGCGCCACCGACCTCGGGGCGTCCCGGCGCCGGGACGCCGCAGTTCCAGAACTTGAGCGGCGCAGTCAGAACAAACCAACTACAGCAACAGCAAGTGCAGAGGTCCATAACGAGTCTGAACAGCTGCAACAGCAGCGGCAGCAGCGTGGTCACGGTGACTCCCAACGGTCCCATCCAGAGGAGCGTCAGCGGCACCAGCTTGCACCACGTCGTCGTCGTCGACAACACCAATCCGGGACAGCAGCAGCAGCAGCAGCAGCAGCAACAGCATCACAACCACCATAATCATCACCTTAACCACGTTCAGCACCAGAGACTATTGGTACTGCAGTAGTGCTAGTTGCAATAACATTAGTACTAAGTGTTCACATCTTTCTCTCTGTCGCCAGGATTCTTCGACCTCCCACGTAAGTTCTTCATCTAGTTCGACCGGAAGTGGCGGCGGAAGTAGCGGCCAACAGACGAATCAACAAACTCCTTCTCCGTCCGACTCGGCCGTGGGAGACCTTGAGTCCATGCTCAAAGAGAAGGACTCGGAGATCAACTATCTGAGGGAGACCATGGAGCAAAACGAGCAGGTCATTTTCAAGGTGAACAACATCTCTTGCGCAGATATTGTTTTCCGATGCTAATTGGACTCTTGGTGTACCTGAGGTACCTGAACAAGTGCAGGATACTGAGTCAGTCTGGGGTGCTGTGCGACCTCGTATGTCCGGAGTCGACTGCGGGCACTATCGCGGCTGCCCAAAGCACTGAAACCTCCCAAAGTTCTTGGCCAAGTATTTATCTTGCCCCTTTTTTTTTGCATCGTCCCACCACCGGAGCCGGACTACGGACCTCCTGTGGCTGCCCAAGTCCAACACTCTGGCCCAGATGAACAAGCTTTCTCTCAGTGTCTTGACGTGACCCTCGCTCGCATGATGTGCATGCAGGCCGTGGTCCGGCCCCAATGCAATGCATGATATTGGTAACGTGCACTGCAGATGATTGCGTGCATGCATCCGCTTATGCATTGGGCGGCCCTGATTGCGCTGTAATGCGAGTGCGTGTGCGTGTTGGGCCTGAATGAATTAGCCGCTCTCTTCTGAGCGCAGCGATCGGGGTCCAAACTGAATCATTAGCCTTATCATTAGCAATCTCCTTCATCAAAGAATTGATGCTCGTCGCTTTGGCTCTGGCCGCCGACCCAAAAGACCGGGTTGCGCACGAACAAACTTGGGCATGAATAAAACATGTCAGTCAGTCAGCAGCTTCGGTCATCACTCTTGGGCCGGGGCGAAAGCGCTTCTAATTCGCCAAGTTGCCAAAACTTCACGCACACGCGAATTATCCATACTCTTTTTGTGGACACTTCGCGCACATTAAGGAATCGGCGCCTCAAAATTTCCACGCATTAATTTTGGGGGCCGAAGCCTCTTTTTTGCGCCACAAAATCCCCAACTCGCCGACGGTCGAGAAATTCTTCACGCCACCTTTTTGCATTTATTTTTCTCCTAGGTGTACGAGGAGAAGGAGAAGATGTGGGAGCGGGAGCTGCGCAAGATCAAGGGCCTGTACGACAACAGGCTGAGGGCGAGTCAGCAGAAGTCCTCCAAGATGGAGCAGGCGCTCACCAATCAAACCTACCAGGTAGGCAGAGACTCTTAGTTGAGGACTGATCGAGGCTGCCAGCCAAGATTCTTTTGGTTGCTCCTGCTCCACGCGATGAGGACGCCACCGAACCCGGAGACGAGGACGAATTGAATCGATTCTCCCATCCATTGGGGATTTTCTCCTCATTCAAAATGCAATCAGACGCCCATAGCTCAAACCATTCTGCTGTAGGAAGAGGAGCGCCAGTTTTGACGGATGAGCGCGGAGAAGAATGGAGGCGCTGGCGACTTGCAGAACAGGACTGGATGTTCGCGACATGACTTTTGGCAGCAAAGTTGGACTGGTGCTCTGCGGGGGGGAGGGGAGGGAGGGAAGGAGGGGAGTCCTCGACGACGTTGCCGACGACGACGTGTGCGAAGTCGGCCTGCCTGTGGCCGGCAAGGGCCACAGCCAGCAAGTGATGACTTACGCAGGGGTCATGTGGTCCGTCCAAGCTGGTTTTCTTACTCTTCTGAAGCCATCTTGAATCAATACTTTGTGCAATTCAGACACACAACAAAAAAGACGAAGTGAAGAAAAAAATATTGTTTGGCAGTCCCAAATTATGGGAAACGGAATAGGGAAAGGCCATTTTTTTTATGCTCTAGGTTACAGGTGCGCAATTATGTTTTTCCCCCTCTGCCACTGTAAGATGGGAATGGGGGAAGCCTCGATCTTCCTCGCCGACAGAAAAAGTGGCTACTTTTTGTCGGTTCTGCGCTATTCTTAGTCTTTTGCGACTGCGATTTCACCGAGCCTCATGATTTCAGCTTCAGAACGATCGCCGCAGACTGGAGCAAGACCTGGAAGCCGGCAGAAGAGAGGCGGAAGAGGTCACGAGAGAAAACGAGCGACTCAAGAAGGAGCTGGCGTCACTCAAGTAAGAAAGACGCGATCGTGGTGAAAACTGCGCCACCGCTAACGTTGATGTCGTTCTAGGAAAACACTGGACGAAAGCGAGTGGAGCTCCTGCGCAAAGTCCGGCGAGATCTCCTACTTGCAGGCGCAGGTCACCGAGACCAAGTCCGCGTCCACCGGTCAACACAGCCAATACAAGGTGAAAAAGTTTGACCTGCTTGCGCAAACTTCTGCATGCCAAACCGAGCTGTTGCTGCATGGAGTCGCTCTCATTTTCAGGAGCTGCTCGAATGTCGGGTGCAGGTGAAGGAGCTCCGAATGGAGCTGGACCGCCGTGACGCCACCATCAAGGATCTGGAGGTGTCCAAGAGGTCGCTCCAGCAGGAGGTCAATAGTCTTAAGGCCATCATTGACGAGAACGATGATGAAGACGACGACGAGGAGGAAACCGTCGATGAAAACGAGAGCCTGTCTGGAGCTAGACTCAGAGAATTGGCTGCTCAGAAGGAGATCATCATTGCCAGAGATCAGGTAAACGAACGAATAAAGGACACCAAATGTGAATCACCCGGACTTGCTCGTCTTCGGCCAGTTGAAGGGCACTTTAAGGTCGTATTTTTTTTAACATTGTCATTACTGCATGCTACTGCAGAGATGAGTGAAACCCGAGTGGACTTTTTTGCGGCGCACACGATGCAGAAAGACACTTTTGACGTCCTCTTTTCACTCTGGCAGGAGATCGAAAAACTGAGCACTGAGCTGGAGTCGAGTGGTCGTGAACTGCGTGAACTGAGGGCAGACCTCGACCGACACCGAGAGACCTTCGAGACTGAGAAGGGGCACTGGCTGGAGGAGAAGGAGAAGGTCATCCGGTACCAGAAGCAGCTGCAGCTCAACTACGTCCAGATGTACAAGAGGAATAAGACGTTGGAAGCCGAGTTGGAGGAGGCCAGGAAGGCCCGCGCTGCTGCTGAGGCCGAGGCGGCCAAGGCGGCCGCCAGGGCCGTCGAGGCCGCGGCCGCCACGAGCAAGCCCAAGAAGTCCTCCGGGGGCATGAGAGCAAAGCTTTTCAAGATGACTCTGCACAGCGAGTCTCAGTGTTGAATGTTTTTTTGTTTGTTTATTTTTTTTACCTCAGAGCTTCGATGTCGTCGTGTCTGTGCATTTTTTGCGGTGCACACGTGTGCATACGCAGTTGGCCCCCATTGCTGAATGATACGTGCAAGTGCTTCTCCGACCAGTGCGGAAAATAAAGTCATGTCAACCAAGGACCCCGAGTCTCCAGCGGAAAAAGAGACCTCGCCCAGCACCAAACCTGACGACACGATGATGACACCATTTCTCCGGGCTTTCGAACTCCCCAGCTACTGACAGGTTGCGCGGAGCTTAAGAAAGTCATGTCATGAGTGGACGTCGGAACTTTAGGCGAAGAAACTCAGCAACTGAGCAGACAAAACAAACTGCGTGTTAATTTGCCTGGCAAAATGTCTGCCAAAATGTCCTCCTGTCAGGTCTTCTCGTGCCCATCTTAGGTGTTCACCTAAAATTCCGCGGTCTCCTCATGACAGTCATGACTTCCCTCCGGGCCAATCTCGGTAATGACGCCAAACTTCATTGTGAGCGCGGCCTTTTTTACCTCCTTCCGCCCACGCTCTCGTCAACAACGCGTGCCATAAAGATGATATCTCTTTCAATAAAGGCTGGCTGACCGCGGGCGATCACAAAGGTTGATCGCAAAGGTCCGAGGCCGCCTGCACAGCGGCAAACACATGGGTGAAGAAGCAGCAGCCTCGAGACGAGGCCGGAGAAAGAAAGAAAGCCCGAAGCCGCCGACCGGAAAACCGCGTGACGGTGTCCGATCGCTCTCTCGCTCCTCTCCGTCGACTCCGACTACTCTGCTTTCACGCAGGCGCTTGTTTTCTTCAGCAAAAAGCCGTCGATATGTTTGCAGGGGAGAACCTCCTCGGGTGCACTGTGGATGGAGGGGCGTTGCCGATACGCACGCTCGTTGTTTGCCGGGAGACCTAAGCGCATCTCGGCTGCGCGTGTGGTACAGAGGACGCGGACGACGCGGGAGGCAGGGGGAGGGGGGAGACGGGTGCCACGGGTGGCAAGAGGGAAAAGGAGTCGTCGGGAGCCACTGGCAACAACGATATCGACGTGACGGTAAGCAACATGTTCGTCACTTGCCTCAAGTCATCGCTCACTTGTAATGACTTGACTGGATACTGGAGCCTGGCAAGGCCCACCAACAAACGTGCATGTCAGGGCTTAAAGGCCGATAGTCTGAGTCAATAAGGAGTCTTTATTCTCAGCCACGAAGGCCTTGCATTGACAACACTTGCCGCAATTTGTTTCCTCGTCACGAAAGCCTTTGTTGGCTCATACTCTTGGTCGCGCAGGCAGCCCAACGTGTACGCGGACGTCGACGGAGACGTCGTCCTGGAGTGCTTTGCCGAGTGAAAAGTCATGCCAGGACAGATTGGGCAGGAAGTCCAGGCAGTCCTGGAAAAGCTCCTTGGCCGACCGGAAGTCTGGCCTTACCCCTGCATGCATGAAAAGAGGAGGCTTCCGTCCCACTGTGGTAAAACTCACGGTATCAACAGGCGGGGTGAGGGAGAGGGAAAAAAAGGAGGGGGGACGTTGAGCACAGACGAGGCGGCACCAGAGGGAGGGAAGCTGCAGATGTCGCCCTCCCCGGAGACCATCGTCAGTACGAATGGGGACACTGGCTTAATTTGTTGGGGAGGAGTAAGAGAAAACGACTTCTACTTGGGCTGTTGTCGTGAGTTTTTGAACTGCACGCCTGGAAAAACAAACGGCTTTGCTGAAGTAGGCCTCGGTATCTTAGGCCTGTTACAGCGAGATAAAAAAGGATAAACAAAAATTGAGGGGAATCGCCAAGAGATACACATTAGTGACATTATTACTGCTCTAAGCTAATATAACGCATACCATCATGCATGTCTCTGCAGCTTCGTACAGTCACTGTTTAGATTACACAGCCTATCCACCAGTACATGTACTGTTTGCGTACGTATGGACCTGGAAGCAGTGCTGCAGAGCGCAGTTCTTGCCAGAAACTTTAGGCACCGGCAGCAGTGCATTAACTGCCATCATGGCGTTGTTTGTCACTCTGCTGCTGTCTGTGTGTCGACGTGTGTTCGTCCCTTATTCACGCCGCACTGAGTCAAGGTAGGGTTAGACCGGGTGTCGGAGATTATGGCGAGTCCTTCAAGTCCAGAGGTCACCGGACCCCAAAATTCGCAGGTTCAGAGCTTATGTGGCATAACTTGACCTTAGAAGGCTGTGTGTGGGTCTTTCGGGGAGGAAGTCTCACAGAGGGGAGCCCATTTTTTAAAAGTAAGGAGAACGGGTGTCAAAGGAGAGTTACCCCCCCTCTCAGCCCCCACGCGGAATCCCCATTGCAGGCAAGATCAAGAGCCCATCTTATCCATGAACAGCCTGTACACAGAGCAGAAGGCCCAAATCCAATTTCCAAGCTAATTCATATCAACAAGCATCTCAGAGAAAGCAAACTTTCCTGGTGTCCGGAGCTCACAGTGTGCTATGAACTCCCTGAGTCCATTCGTGCTATTACAATAGCATTATTGGAAGAGCCGTCAGAGTCGTGTGGAGAAGTTTTTCGAGTGCACATTGAGAAAGAATCACGTTTTCGTTCGGGGCCAAAAAGAGAACACTTTTCGTCATTTTTGGAGACAAGAAGCTTTGTTGTGAGCCTCATTTCTGGAATTTTGCGCCTCCATTCACGGCTTTCCCCTTTGTCCACCCTTTTTTGGCATATTGGCATTGCCTCAGCCACCTGTAAACTCACTCACATCCATTGCACTGACGTGGAATGAAGCATTTCTCTCTACAAGGACACATTTGGCGACAAATGGACGTCACCTGATGCTCCTCGTCTGTGAGGACATCTCCTGTGTCGTGTTTTCTCAATCAACGTCCAAAACAAACCTACGTCAAGGCGGTTTTAGACTGGGGAACAGAGTTGTGAATGTTTCCAGACGACTTCATCTCAGTCCTTCCCCGTCAAATGTCCAAGCTCCAGTGTCAAGTGTTCCCAGGGAACAGTGGCCGAGGAAGAAATGAACCAGGGTTGCCATCTTGTCTACACTCCTTCCACCCTCCTGCCAAAACAGCGCAACAATGAATTCTCTGAATCGGACAAGTTGGTATCCCTGACACAGTTGCTGAGCCTAAATGTCTGTGGTTGAGGAATGAGTCCAAGGCAACAATGCCTGAGACTCATGTTGAACGAGTGGGAATTCTCGGTGTCGAGGAACTTGCCACTTTTGCCTTCTCCTTCCTCGAGAAATTATCCCCTCTTTTCTCCAGTTGCAGCACATGGTAAACAAAACAGTAATTACAGTGTTTAAGGTGAGAGGATTTTCTCTCTCTCTGGTGTGTTTGGCACAAAAAGAGAGTGCGACTGCAGGACAAGACTGTTATAATATGCTTTTAATCCTCAAAAGTCACTAATAAAAAGTGTTGCTCCCATAGGTTTTCTAGCTCGACTCTGTCTACACCAGTGTGTATGTAGTACGAGAATTCTCGAGGTACTGGAGAAAAATCCTCGCCACTTCTCGTTTCTCGAGTAGTAAAATTATCGCGCTTCTCGTTGAACATAAACAGAGACACAGTTTTTTGGCAACGAAAACCAATTGTTTTCAACCTTCTTGTCATATTTGTACCGATCGGTAGGTTAGATTTTAAGTTAAATTTAGTGTATTTAATCACAATTTTATCCTAGTTTCACTCTTCAGTCCAAAATAAACATCCAACACAAAGACTCCAGTGAATATAGACTCACAACTTTAGTCTCACTATTCTAAAACGAGTCTTTTCAATATTCTTTGCCAAAACTCCGTACTAAAGATATCATTTTTTTGGAGCCCAATTTTAAAGCACTCCTTTGAAGGCTCTAGAGTCATTCGAATCATATCACTACCCAGCCTGATACCCAAAGTGCGTAAGCCTAGTTGTAATTCCAGAACACGCAAGTGCTCGGAACTACCCGATATAAGCAAGCATCACCTCTGGTGGGGATCGTCTTGTCAAGGTTGCTGTCTAACTGGGGCGGGCCCCGGGGGATGACCAGGACCAGGCTTGAGGGGGTTACTGGGGTCCCCACCCAAAAGATGGCGATGCACATCGTCAGCTGAGGCAGGTGGGCTGCACACGGTGTGGAAGCTGCCGCTCCTCTTCAGCATGTCCATCACGTTATCCTTTCGGGCTAACTTGCCTGGTCGGCTCGTGGTAGAGAAGGCCTTCACCGTTCAAAGCCCTGCCCTCTTGAGTCACTTTCTTCCGCTTGCTTGCCATCAAAAGGCATTTGCAAAAATAAGGCCACAGTGACACGTTAACGTCGTGACGCAAATGCTGCCGTCCTTCAACAGTGTCACAGGCTTGTGCGTCATCTTAGGTAGCACAGCTGGAGAAAGTTCAATCCAGAAGATGCTTTCAGCATCATGCAGGACTGAAGCTTTTCTGAGCAATTTGGCATCTCAAATGCAGTTAGCCACTCGGAAGGAGAAGAGCTACAAGAGACCGGACGGGCAGAGTTGCCACTGTTCAAGACAAGAAAAATGGCGCTGTCTGCACGCACCTGAACGTGATCCGTGACTCCTGTCCGGACGTTGCAAGTTTAGTCTATTTTATTAAATAAATCCCGACGTTAATATGCAAGTTGAGGTGCGTGATCACCCTTTATGAGCGTTCTTTTGCGAGTCATCTGAGCACCGTGAATACTTGTGAAATTCTTTTTCACAGCCTTTGAGCCCTGATGCATGGTGTGAATATTATAGATGGATGTCAAGTGCTTCCAGTGATGGAGCACAAGAAGTTTTACCATCATTATTACGACGCATCGTATAAAAAGTGTCTGGCTCAGAAGTTACTGGGTGGTCCACATGAAATTGTGCACTCAGGCCAGGAATCGGTGCAGCAATCAGACGTTAAAAGTATCAAACAGTTGAAGGTTTGAAGTAGCAATACATTTTATAACCGCGCTAAGTCGACCCTTCCCTATTGTGGAAAACATCTCGAATACTTTGTCCGAGTATCCAAGTCTTCTGGAATGAGCTGATCAATCCTCCGGGTGCTTTTTGCCCCGTCTGGAAGCCAAACTCGTCCGTCCCCTGTTGATTCGCATTGAGACATTGGCGCTTCTCTGTCGAGACCAGAGCGTTTCCCCGCTCTGCGTCGTCCCCCGGGGCTGTGGAGTAAATGACCCCGTCTGAATTGCCCCAGAGGAGTGCGGAGCAGAATGCCAAAGTGCTTGAAAACCGCTTTCTTCCTCCCCCTCCTTTCTCTACCCCTCCTTGAGACTTTTCTCGGTGGAGACGACGACGTCGTCGGACTTTTTCGCTCACTCACGCGATTTTTTTCCCCCTGTCGTGATAACTCATCACTCTTCCCCCAGCTCTCGCCGCCTGCTGTGTTTACGGTAACTAAGTTGGCCTGGCAAAGCTTGAGCGGCGAATTCCTGGCTGAAATGTTCGTCGTCCGCTCTCTACGTGTCCATGTGTTACTTCTGCAGGGTGCAGAACAGCAGGTGTCTTCCCACTCTGTGGAGGCGAAAGCAAAGCAGAACTGCCCACAGACGCGCGTTCATTTGTTTCTCTTTCTTGGGCGGACTCACTCGGTCGTGATCAAAGAGGACGAGGACGAGGCGGGCCTGACGAAGCTGTCGACGGTCGTTGACGCGTTTCAACGCGCAACCAAGCAGACAACTTAAGCCCGAACATTGGAGCTGAAAGACTGACTGACTTTGGTGAACATGCGTGTCACGTCAGCCTTATCAAGGCGCTGTCAGAGTTTAACAAAACTCTGAGGTGCGCGCCTCCAGCCTCAGGCAGTTTGAGTCCGGTGCCAAGTGACTGACTGATGTCAGCTAAATAAAAGAGTGGCACAAATAAAAGTTGGTGGGGAAAAACCCGCCCGGATATCAGGGTAGGGAGGAACCCCGGTATAACAGTCAGCCGGGATTGCACGCCTCTACGGAGGTTATTCTCCCCGAGAGTGACGTATTTTATATGGAATACCAGTGTGACGATCAGACAAAGTCAGCTCAAGATCTGCAACTTTGCATCCTGCCTTAAGTGACGCTTGCACCAGCGTCACCCTGTATCCACCCTCGTGCGGTAAGCCGGCAACTTGTACTCGGTGAGCAGCTTGGATGCTTCGTGTTGCACACACCACTTTTACGGAGGAATTTTGTTGACGCACTCGTTGGTCTGACATTTGACAGCCGCAGCATTGGCTTATGCTTCTTTCCTCGACGTGTGCGGGTACTCGTACGTGCTGTCCCCCTTCCCCCCTGACACCAGCAGCTCCGGCATTGTCGTGTCGACGGCCAAGATTAATGCGCATACGTTCGCATGTGCGAAAGAAGAAAGAAAGAAAGAAAGACGGATGAAATTGTTCCCTACGGTGACAAGCAGTTGGTTCCAGTGGGACGTGCATTAAATAAATTGGCTGCTCTCCCTTATCTATCTGTCCTCGCCTTTCGCGTGATGCTCATCAATGGACGTTCCTTTGTCACCATTGTCGAGGACCCGCCAGGTCCTGCTGGCGCTCAACAGTTGCACTTTTTGTGCTCATAACGAAAGGAAAGCTCGCATGTGTAGAAGTCGGCCTTCTTGGGCCTCGCGCGACGCAGGCACAACTGGTGCGCAGGAAACTTTTTTCATTCTAGTTGCTGACGCACTCTTCTTGTCTGGAATGCCCACCACTGGGGTCAAAAGAGCTCCTGGACGCAGAGCTAAAGTGCTCAGTCTTGTTCCATGAAGTTTAGGACCCCATTTCATTCAGCGCTGTCAACACCTGTACGGTGCAGTGCGCGGGTCCCTTCCTCATCGCTGTCTACTGGGCCATGTGACGAGAGGACTCGTCCTCATGTTGCACACCAGTACAGCTGCTGTACGTACATTACAGCATTTGCTTACTTAGTACATCTAGATAGTATCGACTGTACTTGCCTAGCACAGTACTTGCTGCACTACCCTGTGCAGCAAAAAAAAAAACCGCCGTTCCTCAACAGTTCTACCATTCTTCACCGGGCCCGGAAAAGAGCAAGGACTTGACAGTCGATCTGATGGTCCACTTTTCAGGGAAAATGACTCCTTTTTGCTGCTGCTCTCTGACCTCAAGCTTCAGGAGAGGCAAAGAATAGCTCTTAAAGTTCCCTCCTGAACAACATGGGGTGAAGTGAATGAAATGGAAGTCCACAGCTAATGGCGGCTGTTAGACAGAGTCCTCCCTTCTCAATATTGAGGGTGCGCTGAAGCATTTGGCCAGAGTCGTTGGAGGCACGCAAACCGCCATGATTGATTGTAATTATGCGAAGAAAGTAACGTTAGCTAGAGCAATTTGTGAACTCTGAGGCTGACACAGTCGAGACCACACACGCTTCTTTGTCGATAGAGCGAGGCAAACCTAATCCAGGTAAGGGCAAAGGTGCCTTCTTATGTGGCGAGAGAAGGGTCGTAACATCTTACGGAAACGATTGCCACGATTGTGCAGTCATTAAAAAAGTGGCTCCAAGTGGTTGATGAACCTTTGTGGGGAGGGACTTCTGGCAGGTGCAGTTGCTGGACTCCTCACGCACTCACTCACACCTGATCAATATGAGCGATTCCTAAATTTGCACTGAGCATGCACGGCTGAAACTTCCGCACATAGCGTGAGGTACACGGACGTGGCCGAGAGGTAGGAGGAGTAGCGGGCTGTACAGCGTCCTGGGGCTGAGCTTGCAGTGAGACACGAGCCACTCCTTTTCCACCCACAGCATTGGACGAGCACAGAGCCAAAATTTGAGCACTTCTCTCCATAGGAAGCGGAAGTCAACTAGTTGAGGACAGAGTCTCAGGGTTCCGATGTCACCATGGCCAACCCACTGCAACAAGCTCTGCAGAGGCAGGCGATGCAAGACAACCTGGACGACAAGCTGCAGACCATCAAACCAGCACTCAGCCACCTCTGCATGTACGTGGGGCTCGTCGCCTACACCATCATCGGCGCTAAGGTGGGCGTTCTCACAGTGCTGCCTTGTAAGCTATGGACTGGCTGAGGCAATCTTTTCCTTCCAAGATCTTTCAAGCGTTGGAACACCCCCTGGAGGTGGACAGCCTGACCGGGATGCGAGATCTCGTGCTACTTGAACGGCAAAATTTTGTACATTTTATATTCAACGGCAGTTGGAACTCCGTCATTCACCGTGACAGGATAGATCAGGTGAATCACACCTACTGTACTTGTGCATTGCATTCCGGATAGGTGACGTGCAACCTTATTCACTAATTCCACGTGTGCAGAAACTGTTGGAGTACGAAGAGACTGTGGCGGTGGCGGCTACAGAGGGCATCGACCTCTCCAACAAGGAGCCAGTCTACAAGTGGAGCTACATCCAGGCAATATTCTTTACCTCAACCATCCTTACAACAATAGGCAAGTTGGGTAGAGACATAAGTACTGAGTAATGTTGCAACCATGAACAAATCTAGCTTGAAGCTGGATGATCCAGGCTCCTCGAAGCTTGGCGATGAAGGACTAAAAGGAAAGGGAGCTCCGCATTATTTAGACCTTTTCATCCTCCATCAACGTACGGTAGTACAGTGAACAACGCATAGAAGCGACACTGGCGGCCGAGGATTTTGATGTTTATGTCTTTCACCACTCAAGTCACCCTTCAGAATTACATACCTTAGCAGAAAGCCACCTTTTATTACATTATCAGGCATCGTCATAGTACGCCCGCTTCAGGAAATCCTTGAGGGTCTGCCTCGTGTCCTCCTTGGTCTCATGAAGCATGCGTTTCTTCCATCACGATGGGGACTCTTGTCAGGCATGTTACACGGTGGCCCTACGCTGGGCAGGCCGTCCCTCGTCTTCAGGAACCGCTCCTCGATGATCTCGTAGAAGTCTGAAAGAGATCAGAGTGAGTCAGGACTCCAAATAGAAGCTCGGGGTTCATTTCTAACCGTGAGAATGCGTCAGAACCGTACAGTAGGAGAGTGAGAGATGCTCGCATAGTGATCTAACTCGCTGAAACCAGGGGGCCGCCGTCAAAGCAGAAGTGGGGGTTCTGGGCCCTTCACCCCCGGGCCACTCGAATTCCGAAATAATCGTATATAGCATGCCCATGCACGTCGTGGAATGCCCTGGTGACGTAGGCCCGGACGTCTTGGTGCGTATGTCACGAGGGCCTTATCGGCCAACGTCATGTAGGTCTTCGTGCGTAAGAATGCGTAACATCAGAACCGTACAGTAGGAGAGAGAGATGCTGGCACGGTTACGCAATGCTCCGGGGGCATTGACGTGGGTCTGATATCTGCGGACCAGACGGAACCGTCGCCGGAAAAGACGTCTTTGAAGATAGCGGCCATCTTTGTTCGTCACTGTTGCCGACCTCACTGATTTCTGGTAGGGACGGATCTAGACTCGTACTTGACCCATCATATTTCACTTGTACTCAAAAGGCTTCAAGTCTGACCATTTTGAGTCTAGTGGCAGTGGCCATATTTAGAATCCTAGTTTGTCTGAAATCCAACCTGATGTGAAATGTTGCTTTGTAAAAGAGATTCGAGAGTTCACACTTCTCTTGCAGCTTCATGCATTCAGTAGGCTCAAAATTAGTCTGAACTAGACCCAATAGGACTTTTGGGAATGGACTCAACCTTCTCAAAAACTCGATCCTTATACTAAATACGCTGCTTTGCTGTGACACGGTGCAAATGAGTCCCAAAACAATGCTGCCACCGAGTTTCAAGAAGTGTCAGTTTGTGAGAAAATGATAAAATATGCCTATCTAGCAACCCCGCTGAATGGACGCGTTTCCTCTGCCTCGTCCGGGTTCACCCGCCCAAGTCTAATGGGAATACTGAATGATCCAAAGTTCCCACACGGCAAAGCACTGACCTCCAGAAGGTGTCTCCAGATGAGTCCTAGCAAACTCCAGATGCCTGACTTTGTGCAGTGGCGTCTTCCATGAGCAATGGCCATGGAGGTCGCTCCTCTGAAGAACCTAAGTACAACAGTGCCAGCCTCCCTCAAGTTGTGCAGAATCTCTTTTGTGTTGACCCTGGGGTACTGGCACAAACCAAGGCTCAGCTCCCTGGTCTTGACCATGCTGGCCATAAGCCTAAAAAAGATGGTCCGGGGCAGTGTATTCACTTTTTACCTACATTTTTTACTTAAGGCCGGTCATTTTGGTAGAAAGATGGGGTCCCAACAATCGGCGCATCACTTATTACAGCAAGTTCCACTGTTCGTAGTTTGGGCCAAGCAGCTACAGCTGGTGTGCTTTTTAGGCTACGGCAACATTGCCCCAGTGTCGGTCGCCGGAAGGGTGTTCTGCATCCTGTTCGCCATCGTGGGCATCCCTTTCACATTGTCTGTCATCGCAGACGTGGGACAGATCTTTGCGACTCTCGTCTCCGCGTTCTGGGAGAGATACAAGCACATCATCAAGCCAATGGTCAAGCGAGTGCAGCAAATGGTGGGTTTCACAGGTGATTGAGCGTACACGAGCGAGACCTCGTATGCACTTACATGACAAGCTCTGGCCATGACTTCCTGGTGAACTACTTTTTGGACCTTTTCAAACAACTTTATATCAACTTCAGCTTTTCTATAACATAAGGCAAGCCACCAGCACTTCAAGCGAGGTCTCGTGTCAGATGCCTCCACTTCCATGCAAGAGAGATTGTGTACTGTACATGCTGTACATGATGAACGAGAACGTTTTAGCAACCTTGGTTCGTGTGAGGCAATCAGGTTGTGCCACGGAACAAAGAGTAGCTTTCATCTTGTATTCAGACCCGAACACGTCCTGAAATTGTGTATATTGTTTAGCGGAGGCATCTCATTGCTTACCTTAATATGAGTGCTTGCGGTTCAGCCGTATGTTGAAGATCAAATGACATGACACGCATAGAAGTTGTTTTGCAAGGTCTCAACATGGTTCACCCTAAATTTCACAGCTACAGCTTGCCACATAAGTGAATGTTTATTCTTTATGCTCAAGCACCCCTGGTGCATGTAATACATACGTTATACTTCCAAACGTTACGTATATGCACATTCCTGCGCGCATGAACACTGCGCGGCTGCTGCACTATACAAATGTCCCTACAACGTATCGGGTTCCTGGCAAGTCGCTGTGCACTATATAGAACTGACTTACAGTCGACTCCTGTTATAGCGTCCACTGAGGACTGGGGCCATATGGATAATATCAACGGAGCTCCGATGTACTCGGACCAACAGTGAATAGGCCGAAAATGACTATATTATCTAAAATGAAATGTTTGGGACTGAAGGAGAACACTGTTTATAACATTTTATGCACCAAAAAGGGCAGTAGAATCTCAATTCTGTCAACTTGTTCGGTCGGCACCAAAAATTCGATCGTCTCAAAAAAAACCCCCACGGAGTAGTGAAAGAAGCGATGTCATAGATCAAATTGTTTAGTTCTGAGCACTAAGTGTATTTGGCCAGAAATGATTCAGTGCTCGAGCTCTCGAAGCTCTTGCACCTCTGGTCTCTGTGCTATATGAGTAGAGATGTGGACGGTATATCGGGAGTCGATAAAAGAGCAAAGAAGACCATTCAGTCTTATTACGCATTCCGTCAGCTTGAACGTTTATTATTAGCAACCCCATGTCCGGCATCCTCCTGGCCAACTACAGTATCACGTTAGCTGACGTGAAGAAAGGGTACAACGACTTTGGCAAACCCGGTACGTGCACCGTACACGTGCTGTGCATGTCTAGGTAGTGTGTGCAGATGCCATCTGTCATTCCTGTAGCCTACGTTTCATGTACCAAGTTTGTGCTCACGCATGTACAGACTCAGCCAAAGGCCAAAAATACCGAGGAGGATGGTGAAGGCAGTGAAGGGCCACAAGTGGGACTTCAGTCAAATCTGCTGACCGCCTTCTTCGCCCTGGCATTCCTCGCCCTCTTCCTCAGCATCGGCTCCCTCGTCTTCACCATCTGGGAGGGCTGGACGTTCTTCGAGGCGTTCTACTTCTGCTTCATCACCATGACCACCATTGGACTGGGAGACATCGTGCCAGGTTCGGATCTTCTCCACTTGTACACATGCGATCGACCCCTAACATGCGCTTCTCCGCAAACCATCTAAGCCCTCATCATCCTTTTCAGATATTATGGGAGAAGGTAAGACAACGCCTCCTCTGTGCGACCGCTGTGCTGTTCAAGGGCCACATGTGATATATCACGCCTTAAGAGAGTGTGATATCTCACACTGTCTCGTCGAGACCTCTTGCCACAGTTATCAGTAGAGGTCGGGCCAAATAGGCCTTTTGGGAGATCACCAAGGTTCTTCTGTCATTCTCCAATGTTGTGATGAAGAGAGAGGAGTTCCAGATCATGCACACGAACGAAATTCTTGCTCTGTGTAACGCACGCACACCAGGTTTGGAGGGGGGAGACGAACAGCGCTCATTGTCTAGAAATCTACTAGTTTCATCTGACCGAGCAACTGGAAGGCCAGGCTAGAAGTAACCATCGGGAAGTTGTCGACAGATGATACAAATAAGTACTGAATTTCTACTAAAATCTGTTGCTGTTACTTTTTTCTTACATTGCGATTGCTTTTTTGTTGTCAAGTGCACACGTTACAAATTCACTGCCAAGTGACTAAAGTTATCACCCGCCCAAAAGTCCCTTGAGATATGAGGACAGGGACGGGAAGGACACAATGAGGAAGGTGTCCACGCACATGAGGGAGAGCGAGAAGAATTACAAAAGGAGGATGGAGGGCGTAGAAGAGAAGTGGGAGGGATAAGACCTTCTTTGACTCGCACAGTGCCCGTAGGTGTCGACGTGCATACACGTGTTTAAGTTTCCTTGCTGCTCAGCATTGCAATGTACTTGCCCGCCCCTATGCGTACTAATGTACGTATTGGCTCCCAATCGGTTTATGGTTCAGCAGAATCGTTAAAAATATTAAATACTCATTGGAGAACATAGGTTGCGCTCATTTAAGGCATCAAAGTATTTATGAGTTTTTGGGCACAAAAATTTAAGTGATCGATGTGTAAAGAGCTTACTTAAAATTTTCTTATATTTAAATTATCCTAAATTGACTCCAACGATGAAACCTCGTAAAAGTTGGTACATTTGTGCAGAACACGCAAATGGGAAAAAATGTTTCGCAATAACGTCTGAGAAGAAATATTTTTATAAAGTAGCTTTTATCCTATGGATTCTCCTCTTCAGTTGTTACTTTATGGGTCAAATCGCATGAATGCATCCTTAGGCCTCAAATTGCTGTGCTGTACGAATCGAGACACTCAATGCAATGAGACCAGATATCACGATATTCAATACTTTTGCAAATATCAAGATGATCGATATCGATATGATGTATCGTACAGCCTTGTTTGTGTGAGGGTTCAGGTGATGCTATCAGACAGCACCACGTGACGAGACTAATCTGATTTCTTACCTTTCCCCCATTGATCGCATACTAACAAGTTTCCTCTACCCCTCTCATGACTTAAGGCCTACCTAATGCCATCCATGTCAATGAACCTGAGTAGGCCTTTAAAGTCGGTTTTTTGGCATGTCCATCCGCTCCCTTGTAAATGCTGGGCATACAAACACAAGGTGCACGAACTCCTCCCGTTTCTCCCGGCAGATACGAGTTCATGGTCCGGGTGTTGTCCGACCTGCACGAGTGGATCATGACCAGTCCGACTCAGTATGACTTATGTATGATGAGGCGGAGCAGCAGAGACGTGGGTAGGGGTGAGGATCATGGGCATGGGGGATAAGAGGTGCTCAAATATTCGAACAAGAGCTATCGGCAAGCTGAGAAAAAACATGATAGTCAAAGACTTTCTGAACATTTTTCGACTTTTTTTTTCTGCTGGGTAGATCCACCATAACTCGTTGGAAAGCTCTGAAAGTCCTATTTGATACTCTTTTCAGGAATACTCGATAACAAGGGCGCTGTAATCGATTAACCATAGTCAGTAGGGCTGTTTTTGACATTTTATGGTGCAAAATCTTTGGCCGAGGAAAGAGGCAGCAAAATGGATGATGTGAGGTCCATAAAGGGGAATATAGGAAAGTTGTTCGTTCATGATTTTTCACTGGTTACATGGTCTAAAAGTTCACGACCACGCCTTGAGCCCCTTAAATTCTACGAATATTTAAATTTTAGTTATATTATGTATGGTTAATACAGTGCGTTGTGCACAAAAATGACGGTGCACTCGACTTTGGATAGTCTTGATGCCACGGAGATGACTGTGTTTCTGCTAGTTGCAACATAACTTCATAGCTCACAAACGTCCGGCGTTCTTATAGAGAAGACTGCTTACATGCTGGTTTGCATGATCTACATCCTGGTGGGCTTGGCCTTTACGTCAACCATCATTGAACTCGTGCGGCGTCAATATGCAGAGTCTTGGCGCAAAATGCAAGAACTGAGGGCACAAATCCAGGCCCAGCTGAAACTGGCAGCCACCCTGCGTCAAATGGCAGACGCGGCCGGAAAGAACAACATTGAGCTTGAAGGCCTGGACATTGCTGGAGACCTGGTACGTCCTGTACTACACGAAGTGTGACCTTTGGGCCTGAAACATGTTTTTTTTCTCCTCAGGCCACGCTGAAAGACAACATCTCCAAGTATAAGAAGGGCAAGTTCGGCAAGGGCCTGTCGGACATTGAGATCAACGACCTCGACTGGATCGAGTCAGGGAAGAAGGTCAAGGCGGTCACTATCTTTATCTACGAGACTTCAGTGTAACAGCAAAAAGTCTGGACTGAGGGAGCGAGACGAGACA
>JAAUXU010047809.1_pt1 | contig 27933 bp, 26 predicted proteins | sample 7278151 | NCBI WGS metagenome assembly JAAUXU01 (sample SAMN14350113, study PRJNA611818) | marine sediment metagenome | isolation source: surface marine sediment (1.8m) | place: French Polynesia: Moorea | collected 2018-08
CTGCCTGCTGCTGCCTGCCTGCTGCTGCCTACCTGCCTGCCTGGCTCGCGGCCGCCGCCCTCGCCTGCATGCCTGTCCGCCTCCCTGGCCCCCCCCCCCCCCCCGCCGCCCCCCCCCCCCCCCCCCCCCCCCCCCCCCCAAATAAATAAATAAAACAACTGACGCCGAAGAGTCTTGTTGTTCTCTAGTGATCGACTAAAAAAAAAGGATCTGCATCCCGGGAGGAGAAGCGGCGCATTTCTACTGTCACAGAATGAGTGAAGGATGATCAATACCAAGGATTCCTTCCCCAATGATTCAGGTACGAGAGTGTCAGCAGATCACAGGAGCAGTTGAAGCCCCGTTGTTGTGCACATACGTAACTACTTAAAACAGTAGTCACCGTCCATCTCAACCTAGGCTTTCTCTTCCCCCCTCCGGGAGGTCTGACATTTGCTGTATCTGTTGTTCTCGACACAGTCGATTTATTATCTCTCCTTTCTTTCTCTTTTACTCAGAGCGACAGACAGCAGAGGCTCAAAGCTCTGCTGCTGCCTGAGGCAACTTGCGAGGCTTGTTGAAAATTCGCGATGGAGACGACTTCATTCATCACGTATACAGACAGACTACAGAAGAAGAAAATACCTAGTGCAGTAAAGCGCTGCTGTTACATTACAACGAACACCTTCCTCTAAATACATATATACCAAGTATGTGCCGAGCAGGTACTTAAGCGCATTTGACTGCTCTAGGTCTTCCCTCTAGAGTTGTTCAACCTTACATAATGCGGCAGTAGGACCAATGTGCTGCACCGGAGCTGACGGAACAGCTTGGTCACCGTCAGCCACTGGTGTCAAGGACCTGAGCTGAGGATGCTCGAGTTCTTCTCCCATACCGCTAGATACAATGTCAAATTGCAGGTCAATGATAAACGGCTCCCACTGTAGCTCGCGAGGAACATTCGTCACTCCGGAAAGCAATTTCGGCAGGTTTTTCTCCAGGAAAATCCACTACAAGAAGACGCTTAAGATATGGAAGGTGTCAGGCGAGAAAAAAAAGAGGGTGAGAGAGAAGGAGAGGAGCCCTTTCTTGTGCTTTCTTCCTGTGCATAGGATAGCTTGACCATGAAGACTTAACACGAAGAAAAAGTCTAAAAAGCAGCAAAAAAAACAAAAAAAACTAGCATCACCGAGAGAACTTAGATGCATGGTACAGTCAACTTGGCTTAATCTACCATTAGGTGACGTCACTTCTGCTTGATGCACCAGTTTTAGGGATGCCCCATGCAAATGCCCCATTCCTTCCCTGGATGTCAAATTCTGTCTATGACCCGTAAAATGAATATTCAAATTGACGGTTCGTTTTAAAAATTGACTTGTGAATAAATTTGGATTGTGCAGACTTGTGATTTTGACACCACTTTAAATCCCCAAGTTGCTTGGCCTGACCTTGCTTCGTGTATGCTGCTGTCGCAAAGTGATGTTGGATAATACATCACTTCAGATAGTATGTCAGTTTCTAGATTCCCCAAGGGTATTATCAGCGAGCGAAGGAGACTGTACTAATTACAGCACGAGACAGCACCGTAGTAGTTAGGCAGATCAAGATAACTGAGCGTCCTTGTGCTTCACTTCACTTTTCTTTTTTATACTTTCTCTGTCACATGTCTTATCCTCAAAATTTAAATTACCCGCGAAAAAAAAAATTTGTGGGCAATTTAAATTTTCCGCAGGTAATTTGATGACTGTAGGCGGAGGTTTAACTGATAAAAATGCCTCCATTTTATGAGGTAAAAAATCGGGACTGGGCAGCAAGGTGACTGCTAACCATGATTATATATAACTAATAGGCTAGGTCGAAAAGGGGTCAACTTCCTGAAGAAAAAAAAATTCAACTTATTTTATAGTAATATGCAACTTTAAATGCATTTGGGCATAGCAAAAACTCCTTTTTTCACTTTCATTTGACTACAAAGTCTTCAAATGGTAGGTGGTGACAAATTTTGGGCACCCATGGGGAATTCCAATTTTCGACCTAGCCTATATAACCGGAGACTACTGCACTCGCGTCTTTGTTCTGTTTGTATTGCTCTCCAGGATCTGACTGAAGCGTTTGCTTGGGCGTCATCCAGTGAGTACTCACAGTGATTAGGAACATTATTAGGAGCACCTTGCTGAGAACTTTCTTCATTCGGTGGGCCCAAAAACTTGATGTAACTCCATGCTTTCTTTTCCCTCTTCCATGATCATTTTTCTCATTTGCCTGCGCAGAAAGTGCTACAGGTAAGGCAAGGCAGGCATCCCAGGACTCATCACAGAGTGAGCGTCTAATGTGAAGGCAAATGAGGATCTCCTCCCTTCCCTGAATCCATAAGGACTAAGGCAGCTTCAAGCGGAACTCTTGGGAATGATGCAAGTGTTTCTTCTGTGTTTCTTCTCTTTTTCCTGCCCCTGTCGTAACTCGATTTATCCGTCCCACTCAAAAACAAGCGCATTTCTTACGTGAGGGATTCAGTCGACGTTGGCAGGAGTCGCACAGGCAGGTACAGCCTTGCCGAATACAAAACACAATCCACCCATTTCGCCGCCACTTGGCCGACGACAAAGGAAATATCGGAGTCAAGAGGAGGGAGTAAAGACGCGTGTCTGCGTTCTTGCCCGTCTGTCAGTCTTTCCACGTCACTAGTCCTGTCTGCGCTGACTCGTCCCTCCACGCCCCCAAATGACTGAACACTCGAGTGCTGCATGGATGGTGAGAGAGACATCTGTACCCACCTCTACCTTCACCATTTGTTCGCCCTCATGCGTCTACCTAGGGCTGTGTATGCAAGGTGAAAGCATTGCCCAAGAGGGACTGAGCAGAGACCAGCACTCATTCGGTTGTGCAACAACAATTGCTTCTGGAAAAGGGGGCATCCCAAAGAGGGAGGGAGATTGAGCGAGACAGAAAGAGCGGAAGGCTCTTGAGAAGGGATAAGTTTGGCAGCGGGAAAAAGGTAAATTTCTTCTGACGGGCTGTCTCTCTCATGGCGATATCATCAAGAGGAGGAGAGGCCTCTTCAAGCGGGGAAAAAAAAACTTGTTTCTGAAACAGTTGGAAGTTTTTATCCGACACATCTTCAAGGAAGGAAAGTGATAGGACCAGACTTACCAAACTCTGCTCTTCGGGCAGATATTAAAAAGCAAATGGGACCACAAAGAAGTCTGGGGAGCTCTCGAAGCAAGATGGGGGCCACAGAATGCAGAACCCTTGCCTGAGGTGGTGTCATCAACAATTGCTATGTACGTACCTAACGGTATGTTATTTTTGTACAGCGTTACTTTGTAAGGGTAGGGATCAGGAGTTAGAGTCAGGCGCGCACGTGTTCGTGGGGTACAGAGCTGTCACTTGCTCGTAGGCACGAATATTACCTCATCAGGGTCATCACTTCGTCGACCTCCCATCGAAAGAAACTATAACTGTTTCTACTAGAACTTCTAAAAATATGGAGTCCAGGAGTCAACCCTCATTCGACGTGCTACTTTTAGGTCTGACTGTATTCCTGAGACGACTCAATCTGCCTTTGTGTCATGAAGGACAGCTGAATAGTTTGTGTTGCAAAAGTCAAGTACAAATAAAATTGCCACTTGACGGCTTGGAGACTAGAGAATATTCGAGAATATTATGGAAAAAATCGTCCATCACTTCAAAGCTAGTTCATACCGGGGACTAAATGCTGTCCAAAGAAATTGCGATCGCATTTCATAAATTGGGTCCCACTGTACATTAGCACAAGCAGATCGAAAAAAAAAACAAAGAAAAGGAAAGGAAAGAATAGAGATTATCGGAAAAGAGATCAATTTTGTTCAAGGCAGTCGCGTGGCTTCTTCAATCGAACGAAAACACCTACATAGAGAAGGAATCCAAAAGGTACTTTTTACGTTAGAGGATAATTTCCATTCAAAGGACCGAAATAGAGAGAGAGAGAGAGAGAGAGAGAGAGAGAAAATGCATGCTAAAGGGGATTGATCCGCTCGTTCAGAAATTGAATCAGATACATGACACTCAATTCTCCTTTTTTTCCTCTTATTTATGGCCGCAAAAAAAGGAGAAAACACTTTTTTTGGGGGTCGAGAAGAGATATTGCCCTTGAATAAGAATGGGAGAAAAATCGAGGGAGTGTCAAAATGGAAAGATGTTTCTCTCACTTAATGAAAGCTCCTCTTCCTCGCCATAAAAAATAGCTTTCCCAGCCTACGCAGCACTGCACGCACGTGGCTCTACGACACTCGCCAATACTGCGTTAGCATATTTTTTTTATATATGACTGCTCCTACAAGCTTGCTGCTCACCAGGCTCATGAGCTACCCGAAATTCGCGTATCCAAAAGTTCACAAACTATTGTATGTATGTATACGTAGAACGAGGAAGAAAGCAGGGAGAAAAAAAGGGTTATGGAGCTTTACTACATTGTGTAAAAGGAGGCCGTTGATTTAATCCTATATGCAAGAAGCTCGTGGGAGCTATTTGTATGCTCACGCCCACATGAGCTGGTGGTTCTTCTCAGGGTCCCTTCTCTTATTGGGCCAACAAAAATGGGCCCCATTTTCTCTATATGCACGTACAGTGTGTGGCAGCATAAAATGCGTGAAGCAGGCGCACTAACGCCGTCATCAAGATTCTCAAGAATTTTAAGGCCTTAATGTGTTATTTAAAATATTTGTTACTCTGTTGCACAGCTCAATTGAACAGGATCAGCTTATGATATCAGTCTCGTGTTGGCAAACCGTGGCCCTGAATCTAATGGGGGAAGGGGCGAACAGACGAGCAATAACTTAATGAGGACGAAGTGAAACCTATTTGTGACGTCAATGCCTCTTTTTTGCAGGGGCATCTTTAAGGAAAAAAGTTATCAAAACCTGTCGTCCGCGAAATTCATCCATCAGTGGCATCACGAGGGAAAACAGTCTGGACCACTTTGTTCCCGAGCAAGTCGTGCTACTTGGGCTACGTCGCACCAACTTGCTCTTGGCTTCTCATGCACATGTGTGGCGAAGGCCGTTGACGTGCCCAGCTCCCATGGTCCTGGCCACGAAGTTGGCATCTCAGCTGCCCCACGCTGTAGCTCCAGGTTCACACTGTATTGTGCCTCCTGGCTCCTGAGCAACGCGATGATGAACAGAATGAGAGACGAACAAAGCAGGCGGGATCCTTTTCTCTGGCACGAGCGTCCCTGTTTTAACAATGAGGAATGGGGTGTGAGCATGCGCGTTGGGAAGAACCGTCGGTGAAAGGACACACGTACCACATCTCACACTCTCGGCTGCGGCTGCCAGAGGACCCACGACAGGAGGAGAAGGAGGCGACGGAGATGGGATGACAGCCATCCACTTTCTTTTTCTTCCTCCCAAGAGACAGAGAGAAAAAAAGGGGGAAGGAGAGAGATAATAAGAGCTGGTGGTTGAGCTGACTCCGCGGAAGAATTAGAATTGCATGTGTCGAGGGGAACGAGAGAAGCGGTCATCGTCATATTCCCTCTCCTTCTCATGCTTAATGGCGATGGCGTCGGGTTCGGGAGGGTCGATCTCATATCACATGTGACGAGAGAAGAACGACGTGACAAGAGATACTGTACAATGATTGCACGAGTCTGAGTAACGCCAGCATCCTTTCACCCGTTCGCTTCTTGGCCAAGAATAGTTCTTTGCTCGACGCACATGCCACGCATGCACGTGCCATAGGTAGATGTGGTACGTGTAGGTGTGCGTGTGCTACCACGCGTGTGCTGCACGCCAGAAGAGACAGGAGCAGGCATGGATTTTTTTTGAGGCGGTTGCCATTGCATCAGCAGGAGGCTCACTCAAAACAGGAAGGGCAGAAAGGCAGTGCACTTACCGGGGAGGTAAGTACACTTTCACAGCGTTGCTCTATTCGCCCATTTTCATGCACGCTATGAGCTAGAACCTAAACGTCTTGGAGAAGAACAAAAAATCACGAAGCTGGTCACATCTTTCACCCCACTTTATACTCTCCTCATGCGTTGGAATGAGAGTAACTACGTTAGTACCGTACACAGAAGAGAGGGAGATGTCCTGCGGAGGCTTTCTTAGGAAGGCAAGGGTTGCGGTGCAGCAGAACAACAACTGCGTGACCGACCAGGGGTACAACAATGCAATCACAGAACCAGAAAGGGGTTCTAGCCATGATGTGAAAAAGAAAGGGGGAGCTGCTGCTCCTTGTCGCTCAATTGATCTCTTTCATCCCCATCCCCATCCCCGACCCCGACCCCATCAATGACGCCAAGAAGGGCACGAAAGCATCGGACAGAGCAACGGAAATGATGTGCACGAGAATCAAACCACATCACTCTGGCTGCACGCATTTGACAGGAGAAAAAGCCTTGTCATCGCTCCTCAAAAATTGGCCGAATCTGTCAACACTGCGGGATCTGAAACCACGGCCAATCCTAGCAGGCATTTCCTGCCTTCTGTACATCGTAAGCCAGGCAATTTCTACGCGGTTTTTCCACTCTTATCGTCTTCCAGCCAGACTCTATGAGGTTTTCCACCCCTTGATTGGGGATTTCACGGCAATTGGCCAATGCTAAATCGGGCGAGCGACTGAGACGGTCGCAGGAGAACTTCTCTTCCCGTTGCCCTTAGAGGAAAAAGACAAAGTAGGCAAGTTGCACTAAACTAATACACGACAGTTAATAGGGCAACTTGTCACAGGAAAGGTTATTTTTTTTTTTAACGAATGACCCCTCGTACCTTAATAGTTATTTATTGTAGGTCAATAATACTGCCATAGCGTATCAAGGGCGGTTCGGAGCTCCAAGCTCCAATGCTACGCAAGTGAGGGGCAGGTATTTACACGGTTTTGGCAACATATGCATATCTGAAGGTTAGACGGGGCCTTTCCCCTCAGGCACACGGTTTCCATCAGCCCAGGTGGACCAGTAAGAAAAAAAATTCAAATGCTGGCCCGACGCACTGGACCTCAAATGGAAAAACGTGAAGCTGCAATAAAGATGAGCAGTTGCAGCATCTTTCCCGGCATTTCTGCTGCCCGGAAGGTCAGACTCGTAAAAAGTTAAAATACGGTCCTCCCCAGAGGTCGTTCAGAAAAAGAGAAGGACTAAGACTGGCTAACATGTCCATAAAACCAGAGAAGCTATTGCCTCCTTGCTGCAACCGGCCTAAATTGCTTTTCTCTATCCATGGTCCCCTGGCTCCCCTGGCTCCCCTTGCCCATATTTTTCGAAACTGGTCGACATTTTGAGCTTCCGTTTTTCCTCTTTCATTGCCGCCATCACACTTTTTTTTTTCGCCAGAAAATCGACTCTGAAGACCACGTCCACTTCAAGCTGGGATTTGGATGGATTGCCTGCCACGTCAAAAGAAGTGGGAAGGAAGGGAGAAAAGGAGCGTTGTCGCGTCTTGTCGCATCACCTCAGGAATTCAATTGTGGCCTGCTACAGACTCGGCGTGATTTCGTAGAAATTGCGGCCACGTCGGGTGGCTCTTCAGATAGGAGCCGAAAAATGGGCGTCTAGGCACAGGAAGTGTCTGGGACGCACTTCAACGTTGAATGCAAAGCAAGCACAGGCAGGGACGATATGAAGATCCAGGCTCAATTTACGTAAGGCAGTAAAGTATCGGCAGGCAGTTCTTGTAGTAGGAGAGACGTTCGAGTTCTCTCGACGTGTTCCACAGTTGCTAACGTTCCAGAAAACGAGAAAGCACGAACGTTTGTCTTCTCGTCTGATTAATTGCCACGAACTGGAACTGTATCGGAAGAGGAGTTCCCTAATAGCATCTCTTGACTCTCATGCACGGGCACAGCGCAGTTCATGGTGCACGATAGCATTTGCGGCGGCCAAGGCGGGCTACGAGGAATTAGCGGTGTACTCGCTGTGCTTTATCTGGCGGGCGACTTCTTTCCCCGCTTTGAATTCCGCTTTGTTGGGCATCAGCTACAAGGGACGCCTTTTTTGCATCAACGCTTTCATTTCTTCTCAAAGGAGCCTAAACTCTTTTGGGTGCATTGCCAACCACCACTACAATCCAAGGAAGAGGATGGGAGGAGGGAAAAAAAAGAAGAGGAGGATCATTGGCTCACTTTTTACCAGAAACACGAAATGGCTTTCTGGCGCTGGCGCCAACGGGCGTAGCACGTAGTACACGTACACAAGAGAGCCTTCTCTAACACAATGTTTATACTGCAAAGCACTAGAAGCACAAAAAAACGAAATGTGCGCACAACACACGATGAGGCCGAAGCAGAAAGAAGTTTTACACGCACGCGGGGACGATTGATAAAACCCAACGCGAATTAACAGTGAGTACGACACCAAAAATCTTTAGTCAACAGGACCTTTAGGAGTGACGCATTGTCTTGTACAGTAAATGTGACTGCGAAGGCAGAGAATCGGAATTCGGTAAGTACAAGTAGGCACGTACGTACATATAGATTCTTAGAATGGAGCAGTGACTGAACAAGCACGCATACGTCACAACGACGAAGCTGAAGTTAAATACGAAGTCTCAATTCTGCTGTGGTAAAAGCAAGCTCCTAGTTCTCGTTGATATCGTCAAAGATTTACTCGGTTTTGAACGACCCTACTAGATTTGCACGTGCCCGATTATTTGAGTACATATGAACACGACGACATGGAGTTTGCAAGGAGACATTTTCTGGTGCATCAATATTGCCGTGATCGAAACACTTTCCACGTCATTTTCGAAAGAATCCTACATTTGTCATTCACGTACCAGTCTTGCGCACGTATCCACAGTTATAGCAGCACTATTAAGTGGTCTGTCTTGGCTGCTCTGCGAAAAAAACATCGCACTACATCTACGTGCCGACAGTGACTGTCAATGGAAAAGCCCACCAAAGCCGTCATGACAGGCCAGCTTACTACCAAGAGCTCTCCCAAATTTTGGCGTCTTCGGACCACAACGCTGCACAGTAGCACAGTCTTAATCCGATGGGATGAAAAAGCTTTCGAAGCAGGGCAAAGGCAACGGTTATTGCATGATACTATTGAGCCGCTAGTGTGTGTGCATGGTAAAACATTGCCCATAGTAAATATTTAAAAAGACCCCATGCGAAATTTCATGTTATTATTGGCTCTCTGGCTTTCCACCCAGAAAGTACACAGAAAGACAGCAGTGGTCAGGTCTTGGAGGAGTAATGCCCCATTGGGAGCATCCGACGTCTGCGATTGCAGCTATATTTCTTTTCCTCGAGGATCGTTATCCCGCGGTCTTGGTACTGCGGGTCAATTCTGCCAGAGCCACACGTGTACGCAACAAAAAGCAGGATGAACCCACAGACAAGCGCCCTAAGACAGGTCCTTCTCGGTGCTACTACTAGTAATTTAGACAGCAATATGTCTTAATAGCACTCGACACTAGAAAGATAGTTGCCACAACTGTTACGGATGATGTGAGGTCACATAAGAAACACTGCTCAATAAATGGACACTGAAAAGCCTGCCGGTCGACTACACTATGGAGGAAAAGCAGCTACCACTTCTATAGATCCGTTTGTGCACACGTACAAAATGCATATCCAATTCAAACGGGAGAAAGAGGAGGAGAAATCTCTCTGACGCACACGATTACGTGAAGACTATCTTTAACTACAGTTCCAGCAATTGGACAGATGTCTTATGTCAAATCATGCAGCATTTGTCTTGAAAATGGACGTGTCCACAGACACTGCAATTTTTCAGAGGAGTGAGTCACTGTGAATACAAAGTGACATTGGTCTCCGCGGGCCAATGTCGCCATTAAGGCCCTACTAGGCGTAACAGCCAAATTGAATGCGACACCGCACATTCCTTAATGAACCTTGAGCTATCAAAATAAAAAAGTGGCATTGGGAATCCCATGACAGACATGAGGACGACTTGAATGTTCTGCACGAGCAACACCGATGTGTTCACCCAATGCAGTTAAGCCGAACTGGAGCACAGTTGGAAGGGACATGGAAAATCGCAAAATAGGACTGCGTGTCCAGATTTCTGGCAGCAGCCAGATTTGGAAGGCCCGTTACCCTGTTCACAGTGATGCAAGCCGCAGAATTCAGACGCCCTCATCTCGCCACTCTGCAGCCTGTTTTGGTCTGCGAGAGATGATGAAGCATTTCGTCTGGTGGACCATGACTAGTGGATTTCTTCTTGTCCGCTGCGAAGAAGAGATCAAGCGTTGGAAAAAATACCGTTTAGTCAGCAGCCTTCGCGCTACGAGAAACGTAGTAGCTCTCGGAAGCTGAGACAATTTCCTCACACTCACACGCTCGGCAAAACAGCTTCTTCCTGCTACAACACTTGTGGTTGCGGCTTTTTCCTGCCTATGATGACTCGGAAGCTACGGTTGAGATGAGAAACATAGAAGATACCGTAGGTGCACAAATTATAAATAGTGGAGACAAAATGGATTCTCCTCCCGACAAGAAATTCTCGAGAACCATCCAAAAATAGAGATTATATCTTTTTAGCTTTATAGATCAGATATGAAATGCGGCCAAGCAGAAAAGAAACTTGAGCAAAACCTCCGTTAATCTCTCACCATAAAAGGATTCATCAAGATCCCATCCATCACAATGTGCCACAGCAACTGCATAGGCCTCATTCATTACTGGCATCATTTTAGTAAGGGTAAAAAGTGGTGATGCGATGACGGTGCGCTTATAGCACACTCGACTTTTAGCGAATTTCTTGCACAAGCTATGCATTGAGAAGATGCTCTGTTAGGTTTTGTCCTACCTCACTAAATCCCGCCGCGGCTGCCACTGCTTCAGGCGACGACACGGGCGGCGGCGGCCCAATGTGCCCCATTGGGGGGCTAGGAACAGCCAAGGGAAAAGCATTTCCCATTGGGTGTCCCGCGGCTGCAGCTGCGGCCGCGGCCGCGGCCGCCGCAGCCGCTGCGTGATGGGGCTCAGCTAATGTAGGAGCACCACCAAACGGTGGCGGAGGAGGAAGGCTGTTATTCTCTAGGATCATCTAAAGAAAAAAAAGTCGAGTGAATTATCAGCTTGCTCACTGCCACCACAATCATGAAACCGAACCTGTGCGTGAAATCCCTGCTCCATGTGTTGCTGATGAGCTTGGTGATCCTGCAAGTCTTTGGGAGGCCTCGCCGAGTCCGCATCTTCATCGGCAGAGCAGTTTTGGTTACTAGAAGATGAGGTCATTGATAGCTGGACGGTTTTAATTTTGTTTCTGTATTTCTTACCTGAACCCGTTTTCAGCTTGCTCCAGGCCATTTTGTCCTTTCAGATCGTCTGATGGAGATCCGGGTTTTTCTTTCCTTTCTTCTTTGACCTTCTGGAAAAAACTCTCGTTCATAAGCAGCTCTGTGAACTCATCAAAAAAAAAAAAATCCTCACCATGTTGAGCCCGACCATCGCCTTCTCAATCTCGGCCATCTTCCCGCCTGCACCTGAGCTTCCGGAACCTAAGACGCCGGCCAAACTGTCAGTCAGCATGAGCCCGGCCATTTCGAGACTGCGCGTGGCCACCGCATGTGATTGAACCTTGGAGGCTTCGGGCATAGGCGCTGAGGAGGACGAAGAGACCGTGGTGGCGACCGGCGGTACATCTTCAGTCGGATTCGCCTGCGGCTGGTTTTGTCCAGCGGAGTGGGGCGGCCCGCCGCGGCGTGAAGAAAGAGCCATGTCTAAAGGCATCATCGTCACTGACTCGTCACATTAAACAATAGTGCAACCACCTCACCTGTGCTCCAAGTGGGCCCACCGCTCATGTTCTTCCACATGGTGCTCTCGTTAATATTTATCATCGTTTTCTCATTCTTCTCACCCTCAGCATAAGGGTGTTGTTCTGCTCTGGCAACGTCAGAGGCGATAATCTCGAGTGGGTATGGACGGTTCGGACAGGAAGACGAAGGCCACAGCTTGGATGATGAGGAAGGCGTCGGTATTATCTATCGAGAGAAGAACACGGGTCACCTGAATTCTGATAGGACACAGTGAGTCAAGGTTTAGTTCGACCGTCACAACGTTTGACCGCCGCAACTCTCGTGCGAGTTACCCCCAGCGTGAACAAGTACTCGCGGCACAAGTATCTCATCCCTGAATCATTGCTACGACCACAACAAAGGATCTTTCAAGAAAACAAAGTAAATCACTGCTGCCACAAAGACTCGTACAACTGGAACGGTGTCAAAGATGATGCAGCCTTTGATCTGGTGGCCAAATAAATCGACTCCACCATTCTGGCCTCGAATCTCGACGCAATTACATGTGCCGCGAGAACAAGTGCCAGAGAGTTGACGCCCGAGGAGCACCGACTGATTTTCTATGGCCGAACAACACACCTTCTTCCTCCATCAGCAGCCGCTGTTTGTTACCGAGGCCGCTGCCGAGGCCACTCGGGCCAAGTTGGCCGCTAGCGAGGCTGCTGGTAGCGTACGCACGCGAGCTTTTGTTTTGGATGAGAAAGCGTGGCCGGGCGAGAAGGCGGAAGCCGGCATTTCAAGACGACGCGCGTCCATCTTACGCGCTCCGACGCACGAGGACAAGACAGACCTCTCGGGTTCGGAGCCCACACAAACACCGAACTTTTCACGCTGTGGGAGCTTTTGTTGCTCCTCTTCTTGGCGCAAACTTTGACTCGACGCTAGTGACCAAGACGAGGCTAAGGCTGACGCACACACACGGCTCGCGGAAGACAGAATGACCGGGGACAAGTCAGAGGCCCTCTAGAAGAGGTCCGATATCTCTCAAGATCGTCCTCGTCAAGTCGCTCTACACTTCACTCACCGAGTCCTTCGCGGTTCTTCCCGGCATCGCCTTCGCGGACCCGGCCGCCGCGCCCCTGGCTTCCCCCCGGTGGGCGCCGCCACCGCTGTCGCCCCGAGTGGTCCTGTCGATAGAGGCCGCGGTCTCCGACCTCTCCTCGCTCCAGTGCTCGTCGTCGTCGTCGTCGCCCTTGATCTCCTTCTCTCTCTTTTTCTTTACTTTTTCTTGCTTGCTTCCTTCCTTCCTTCGTCCTTCTCTTCCGCCGTGCCCTGTTGCTCCGCTCGGGGCTGCCGGCCAATTCAGCCCGGGCGGCGCGCCTGCCTTGGTCTTGGTCACGTCCAGCCAGATCAGCCCGGACAAACCGCTTCTGCGACTTGCGAGGGGGCAACGGCCGGAGCGAAGAGAGAGAGGAGAGAACGAGGAAAGAAGGAAAGAAGCCGGCCGGCCGAAGGCAGACAAAGGAGTTCAGCTCACCGGTCGGTCGACGGCGGTGGCGGCGGCGGTGGCGGCCAAGGCGAAGACCAAGGAGTAACTAAGCACAAGGGCAGACAAAAGCCGCCGACACCGCCGACACCCACCCCTCGGCGACGAGTACTTGGACGAGTACTTGGGAGGAGGGCAGCAATGGCTGCAAATGACAACGAAAAGGTTTTTTTCAAAGATTTGACGAGACAGAGGAAGACAAAGATTTGTAGAGTGAAAATGTCTTCTTGTATTCTCTGTAAGCAGAATATTGCGACCGCACAATATCCAAAGCACCTACCTAAGTTCAATTCAAAATATATTGTGGCATATCAGAAATATTGAAAAAAATATGATCTTTTGCAACTACTGGTCGGTCCGTATCAAATTGAATGCTGTAGTGGAATTTTCAAATCACATTGCACAGTTATAAGGATGCTTCGAACGATTTTTAGTGTGCTCCATGAGAGTTAAAACTTCTAACTATCAATCGATACTGAATGGTTACGTCAACTTGGCCTCATTGCAACAATTTGTTGTCTGAGTGTGCAACTTGACAAGGACCTCCCAGTGATACTTTGAACGCAAATACTTGTCGTCAACTTAGGGCGACTTTCCACGTATATACCGTACTAACGCTTAAGCGCTGGCTGGGAAGAGTTTCAAACTTAAAATGTTGCGCGTGTGTGTGTGTGGCTGTGTGAGTATATGTGTGTGTGTGTGTCTGTGTGTGTGTGTGTGTGTGTGTGTGTGTGTGTGTGTCTGTCTGTCTGTCTGTCTGTCTGTCTGTCTGTCTGTCCGTCTGTCTGTCTGTCTGTGTCTCCCACCTCTGGACTGGTCATCCCCAAACTTGGCAGCCACGCACGCACTTACGATCGCCGTCACCCTCACCACACAGGACGTAGGGAGCCAGGTCTGGGCCAGCCAGCGGACGTATTTTTCCTTCTGGACGGGAGCGCGGGAAGTACACAACCGTGATTTGTTTACATCATTTTTCGTTGTGGAATAGAAGAATAAGGACTCTGCAGTCAATATTGGCCTCGGCATCATTTGAAGGAGGCACCTATGACAATTTTCTTCCTCTCCTTATCTTTTGTCTCCGCCACTGTGCTTCCTCTCGTCACAGATAACTGTGTCAACCGTGTAAACAAAGCAAAATTAAATGCTTACTTTCTGCCATCTTAAAGCATCAATCTGACAACTTTGCACGTAGAGGTGTGACAAGAGGTGACACGTATCAAGATTGTACACACGTAACATCAAATTGCTTTGTTTCATTTTAGTCGCAGTGTCCAGATTGCCAGATGTCTCTAAATGGCGTAAATCAACAGAATCGCCGTTTCTGGCCCTCTACGTTCCTTTAACCCCTCACGCACGCACAGATGTACATACGACGCTTTATATAATAGATCACTTGATATTTTTTAATCGCAACCCCCTCTGGTAGAGCAGTCCCTCCCAGGTAGGAGCGCCTGTAGCAAGTGATGTATGTCGCGTGTCCTCCAAGCTGAGCAATCCATGTCACCTGTTCCAGAGCCCTGCATTCTGTGCAGTAATTAGGACAATACGACCACCATAGACGTGAACCTGATCAGAGGTCCTTTGTATGCGTCAAGGAATGTAAAAGGTCGCCCCTCTTCGATACTACATTGTCTTCCAGGCAGCCCCTCTCAAACAGTAAGCTGCACCAATGGAATACTTGCCTCTGACCAGCCCTCAGCTCATGTTTGGTTCAGTATAACAATTTCTCATCTCACTGTTTTATATCCAGACACAGTTCACAAAGTGAGCGATGAGTTCGTAGGGAGCCAACTTAGAGGATCAATAAGGTCTCATCCAGAGCCTCCCCCAAATGTAAGAGGCCTCAGCAATGGCTCTCAAGGTCCAGCATCATCATTGCCATCACTGTCATCATCCATTCTCCAGAGGGTCAATGAGGAGGTGGAGACTAATTCAAAGACTTCTGCCAATCCACAAGAACTACTGAGCCTTCATGCTGAAGCCATGCTACTGCAGGCTCAACCTCAGGGGAATTCCCCATTGCAGCAGCCGATCTTTTAGATTCAGGTTTGTATACTTAATGTAACATCTAACTTAACCTGAGCCAACTCAACCTAAGAACAACATTCCTTTTTTTAATGATTGTTTTTTCATTCCATCTGGTGGCACCCAACCCTATCAAGGGGAAAGACTTCATTCCCAAAGTCTCCCAACAGCCAACATCCTGGTGCAACAAAGAAATGCAGAAACCTTTTCACAGTTTCGATGAGTGGGTCAGGGGCCTCTCACAAGTACCAGTGTCTTTTGTGCAAGAGGACCAATTTCCTGCATGCCAAGGCCTTCTGGGGGCACACCCGGCACAACCACGAGATGACCAAGATAAAGTTCCCGGAGAGCTTTGGCAAGACAGATTTTGTCCAGCATCATTCTGAGATTGTGTGTGTGCTGTGCAGACAGAGCGTGTTGCATGACTACATCATATTGCAGAGGCACGTCAATGAGTGCCATGAAAACAACAGCCTGAAGGAGTACTTTCTGTACATAGCCGCCGAGGAAGATGGCCCGACCTTGTACATAGAGGATGACAATAAAGCAGGTCAGGATAAAGAGGATCAGGATAAAGAGGATCACAATGTAGAGGATTATGATGTAGGGGATCATGACGTAGAGGGTCCAAACATACAGGACCACATTGAGAATGACAAGGAAGCAAGACAAGGACATGATAAAGCATGTGGTGATGACAGCTGTGAAGACACTATTGAGGACTTAGCAATTTTGCCGGCTTTCGGATCTTGCGATGACGGTGCCAGCGCATGCGGGAGATGACTAAGTACTCCTCTTCAACCTCGGGATGAAGTATCATTCCTGTGTCCTTTCGATGTTCCTCCTGTTATTTCGGCTCCAAGTGTTCCATAAACCCCACACTCTGGCAACACATTATGATACATAACATTCCGCCGAAGGTGACTACCCTGGTAGCTGCATACCTGCTCATCGAATGAGTCAAAGACAGTTTGATTTCCTCCATCTAACTGTTGAGCTGTTAGGAAAAACGCCGGATGGAGATTCTCACACAGAGAAAGATCCACATGCTTCCCCAGAAGTACGCGATAATTGTCATCTGATCCCTTAGAGCTCCTTGTCTAATTATTGACTGCTTGCTTAAAAGTCTGCTTGAAACCCAATGCATGGGAGATTTCGACCGAAGTCATGTCACTGAACCTAGTCTTGCATGTACACGGAAACTGCCAATTCTTCTTCCACACATCTGCTGAAAGTTGCTTTACAGCTTCAACATCTGTCAAGAAAGCTGTGATGAATTTGAAGGAAGATGTCACACATGGAGGAACAGGAGACAAGAGTGCCAGCCATGTTCTGTACTGTACACTAAAGCGAAACTTTAGTCTCTCGGACGCTAGGAAGCGTCCGAGAGATATGAACAATAATAAATACGAGCACGAGGAAGAGGGTTGGCCAGGGTAAAAGGGTCTTTTCGAGTCTCTTGACAATTCGTGCAGCGCCGGGTACCTCCGCCAGTCAACATGTGTGCAAGTTATACGAAAAAATAAAGCGGTAATGCTGGAGAAGCTGCAGACTTTGTTAAAAGGGAAAAACAATTTATCTGATACTTGCAGTTGATGCTTGAAGGTCCAGAAGCGCAAAAAATTCAATTCAGTCCTCACTCAACATTCCCCCCTTTTGAATCGTCTCAAAGAACTTCTGCCCGGGTAAAAACACGGCAGGTCGCGAAGTAGAAATGAGATTTTCCTTGATTTCCACTCATTCAGGGATTCATTTATGCAGCATATGCGCTATATGTAGCAAAACTAGCGTCCAGGGAAGCAGGGCGTTGTTCTTGGTAAACTGACCCGATTTTCAAATTTGCTGCCCTGCCCTGGCCTCACCCAAGTCTAGAGCAAGTGTGAACAGTGTCTACCTGGCAAATTCCTCACATGCAACATCGTAGCTGTGGTGACTAAAAACAAAGTTGAAGACGTTGAACGCCGCTTGAAAGTCAGCAATAAGAACTAGACTGAGTGCTGCATCTAGAAGTGGCGTGATGCTGAGGGACATGCTCACTTATCCAGGGGAAAAACCTTGGTTCCCCCCTCGTTTGCCCTTCTTCTCCAAGCATAACACCTTGCTTCCCCGGACCTACTTTTGCCGCGTAGTGTAGAAAGTGTGGGCAACTTTTGCTAAAGCTGACTGGAGGGGGGTGATTTGAGTTTCTACTTTGCAGTGATCCAATTGAGAGCCTCTGTTCAATAATTCAAGGAAGCAGAGGGTTTCAGCGAAATCTGCCTCGGTTTCGCAGAGGCATTTAAAGCAGGCTACAGGTTATTTGATGCCTGAGAGCGAAGACACCTCAGTGAGGAAGACGACGAGGGAAGCAGAACTTACGGAGAATGATAAAAAATGACCAGTGGGTTTCTTAAGAACATATAATCGCCAAAGTTGCCAACTCAACAGTCGCAACTAAGCATCTCTTAAAGAACCCATCAACATAGCATAATATAAAGTGATGTGGGTTTCTTGAAGAATGCATCTGATATCTACCTGGTATCGACGACGTGATTATGAGGTTATGTTCTTTTGATGATATGTTGCTGGATTCCCTAAACTTAGGTGTGACTGCTTAGTCGGCAACTTTGTGGTTATCACATGTTCAAGAAACTCGTCCCGGATGGCTTAAAAACTAAAGTTGCTGCGGAATTTTCACCGACTCCACTAGAAATTCTTTTGCCATTAACATCAAGGAGCAAAAACTTGCAGTACCTCACTGGCTGCACCTCCTTGGAAAGGTGCTCCAAAGCCACGCATGAGGAATATGCAAATATTTTGCCTCCGTGAATACGCAGTAAATTGACGAAGAAGAGCTGCTTGTCTGGTTCGAACGATACAAGGAGGAAAGCAGCAGTTTGCATCCTCCTCTTCCGGCTTTTCCGACTACATCCGCAAAATTTTTCCTGCCCGTGCAATTACAGAATACCTCGATTCTCCCAAGTTTCTCGCAAGTCTCAACAGCATTGCATTCAAGTGTATATTGTACATCCTTCTGAATTCTGCAGAAGGCTTATTCAAAACAAAGTTATTTCCCGACGTAGTTGCCAGAGGTCTGTTTTATTACCATTTGAAGCCGTCTAACGTCAAGATTATGGATTAAATTCTTCGGAATAACTGAACTGTTCTTGATGTGTTCTCACCGTTGACGATGTAATGTTCATGCCTAGCATTCGCTTTGCATATCGCTCCTTGTCGAAACGTACCACGGACGGTGCATATAAAGTAGAGTGATCTCATACTTGGCAATTTTGGAAACTGCACCCGAAACATTGATATCTATGTGGGGCTTGGTGTAAAATAGTCACATTTTTTTATGCTTATCCTTTATGTCATGGTTATATTTTCTCAAAAGTTGTCAGGCCTCCAACATATGCAAAGGGACTGTTAGTTCGTGCAGTTGCAACATAGATATGGTAAATTTTCTGTAAAAAAGAAAATACTTTATACAGTCTGCGTTTGAACTAAAGATTGGGAAAATTTATTTTCTAGTCTTTTGTACAGAAGTCCTCGTTGAGGAAAAATGTTTTGACTTAGACCAGTACCGACAGCTCTGGCTTCCGGAGCCATGGGTTTGACTTGGTTGACTTGACCAGCTCAGCAAAACTCTTAACTATTCTCTTGAGAATTGCTTCTTTTAACATTGCGATCACAACAGAAGTAGTTCTGAGTGCAATGTTTTAATCCTACATTTGAGACCTTCACTTTCCACACAAAGGACAGATCGGATCAAGCAGTGACCCGATTGAAGGATGAATTCATTGGCGAGACTGAATCATTCTGAGTCAAAATTCATGCGAACCTTTGTGCTCACAACAATGGTCTACACGGAATTCTACCCAATGATGCAAGTCAGAGGGGGAATCAGTTTGCTCATGGGGTCGCAGTATGTATCTTGTTTCAGCGAATAAAAAAGTAGCAACGTAAGTCACTGTGTCATACGTATATGTCATAACTTCTGGAACTTCAAAAGTTCAAAGGACTAGCACATTAATTCATTCATTTCTGCAACAAAAAGTGATGGCAGAAATTTCTGTACCATGTCGGCTCTGAGGTCATGGGTCAACATGGGAACAACCTTGAATTTTTTGCATTGTTACAAAACAAATACTTTATAGTCCGGGAGAGCACCGAATAGGTTCCATTTCAGCTCGGCCCGGTTTGACCTGGTCCGGCCCGCCAGGGTCTTACTTTTATGCAGCTCTGCCCGGTGTGGGGCCCGGAAAAACCGCCCTTTCCCATCACGGTCTGGCGCGCTGACGAAACATATGGAGAGGTTGCTGATGAAGTTGCGACCGATCACGCGTCCGCTGCCTGGCTGACCTGGCCTGACTCGACTTGGAGCATGGCGGGAAGGGACAAAGTCACGAAACCAAAACAACTCCAAGACTCCGACGCCACCGTCGGAGTCCGACTTCACATTCCTAGTCTTGACCTCGCCGGCGTTAGACGGACCGTGGAAGGGCGGGAACTGGTCCTGCCCCTGCCCCGCCATGGCCGAGGAGTCCTTCGTGGAAGGACCGAGACCGGATTTCGAGGCCCGGTCTATAGCAAAGGTAAGAAAATTGCTTCGCTATTGCAATCATGTCAACCTAAGGATCCGTGGGCGCGTGCCACAGTGGACCTGAACAGAATTGTCAGGTTCTGTCAATCTGTCCATACTGCATCGGCTTGGCTGAGACGACTTTATAGCAATGTTATGTCTGCTGACCACAAGCCCCTGTCCTTGTAGGGCGTGTTCGTCTTCAAACGTGGTCGACCGTCTGCGGACTCAGGAAAACGGCTCAAACCTCACTCGCCTCGTAAAAGACGTCGGGAGCCTAGAGTCTCTGCTCCAGACAGCAAGGACGACCGACGTGATGAATCAGCCGCAGATCCTTTCTCGCGCACCTGGTCGGCTGCCGCCTCAGCGTTTCGCTCCCTGCTGTCCGAGTCTGCTTCTGGCACTCTTTCCGCAGTTGTCGAGTTTTGCGTGCGCGAGAGTCAGGCTCTCGGAGACGGCAATTACAACTTTTCGCCGGGAGCGAGCGTGCCTACCTGCGCGCTGCTCACGGGCGTCAATCTGCCGGACCACGAGGACTTCTTCGAGATGCTCTGTGCAGACCTGCGTCGTCGCGCGAGTCCGCACGTGGCTGTGCTGCGTTCCGGCGACTCCAAGAGTCAGAGGATCATGATGCAGTCAGCAGTGGAGCAACTCATGATGGCTGACGAACGCCTAGAGCTTAAGAGGACCGACTTGACTTTGGCTACACTAAACGTTTGGTATGCCAACCAATACCCGAGGGAAGTTGGTATTCTTCCAAACTCTTCTGCAGAAGGAACTAAACAACCTCTTAATGAAGAGAAACCACTTAGTCGGGCACCTCTAATTGTCGTCCTGGAGGATTTTGAAAGCTTCAGCCAACGCGACCTTCAAGACTTTATATTAAACATAGTGTAAGTGGGACCTCATCACATCAACGCGACTTGAGCTGAGGTCCTCGCCGTTTCTTTGCAGGGAATACTCGGGATCCTTGCCGTTTGTGTTCATTTTCGGTGTGGCGACAACCGTCTCTGTGATCCACCAGAAGCTGCCGAACCACGTCTCATCATACCTACCTATAGAGAAGTTTTCGGGACTTAAGGCCACAGAGATGTTGGCTCACTTCATAGAGAAGGTCGTCATGGACGACGGCATTGGGTTCAAGCTGGGTGGAAAGTGCCTGGACATGCTACTTGAGATATTCCTCTTCTGCGACTTCTCCGTGAGCCGGTTCATCGCTGGATATAAGGTACAGTACAATTCATCCCATGCACATGGCCATGATCACTATCCCTGCCTTTCAGTATTGCTTGCTGGAACACTTCTCCAGCTCCCCTCTAGTTCCACTGCTGTGCACGTCAGATCGCTCTCTGCGTCTGCAGAACGTGCGGTCCCTCTCTTCCGAGATGCTGGACCAGTGCCGATCGTTGCCCTCATTCAGGCGATTCGTTGAGGCCGACGTGAAAAGGAGGGCTAAGTATCTGGTGGACGACAAGCCGTTCGCTTACTTTCTGGTAGAGGAACTGAACGAGTTGGACGAGGCTTCCAGGAAGCTTAACATCTTCGTGGCTATTCTGTACGAGATGACAAGAGATTTGCCTGGGAGTCCTATGGGGAAAAAGGTACGACAGTTGGCTTTGATGCTCCAGTACAACTGTGATGCTCCAGTACAACTGTGATGCTCCAATACATCTCTTATTTTTACAGATGTACACCGTCTATCTCTCAGCACTTTCAAAGAACATTCTTGAGTCCCACGAGTATCGAGAGTCTTTTCAATTTTTGTCTCACCTGGCCGCAGAAAACTTGAGGAAGAAGCTCTCATCGTTTATTCAAAGCATCCAAGGTGTGGCAGTAGCGTTACGCCTATCTCTAATGAGTACTCTTTGTATCTCATTTGTTCTCTGCAGACGAGGAAGACATGACCATAACTGAAGTAAGAGAGCGAGCCGAAGAATATCTCGATAGGCTTGATGCTCTTTTGTCGGACAGTTGCGAACTGATATCGCCTATCAAGAGCTTGAAGATCAGGTCAAGCCCAGCGACTCCCAAGAACTCCCCTCGAGTGACGAGAGAGGATCTGAAGAAGGTCAGAGACTATAGTGTCAGTTTCAGTTCAAGGCCTTGTTCTACCTACTCGTTTCCTCTTTCAGCAACTACTGGAACAAGCCCAGGCCAAGAAGCGAATCCAATCTCCCTATGAGTCACTCCGCAAGGAGGTTTTAGATTTTTTCCACGAGGCGTTCAAGACATTTCTTATGTCGCCAACGAGAATGACATTTCACGAGTTGAAGTTCTTCGATCGGGTTGTCAACATAAGGCGCCATCTGACAGCTTTTCCAAGGGGCGTCATTAAGGCAGCATTGGAAGATCCCTTCGTCTATTTGGCTGTGAGTATTTTAGAGACGAACCCTAAAAATTGGCTCCTCATAAGCTCCGGTGTGGCCTCTCTCAGAACACATGAACTTTAAGAATGACTTGGGCAAGTAGTTGGCAGCGGACACTTGACTTTGGGCATTTGCATTGGAAATTTAAGTCCTTTGACCCATTCAAACACTTGGGTGGTGATGGTACGAGAAAAAAACTCAACAGTTATTTTTGATTGCACTTCAGTGCACTTCTTCATCATTGGAAATTTGAAAGGTGAAAAATTGAAAATTATATGGTTTTAGTTCTGCCGGATCCAATTTTTTACCTCATCTGACAAATCTGCCAGCTTCAATTCCATGTCCTTGATACCCTACTCCATAGGCTATAATCACTGTGGGAGACGCAGCCCTCCTCTTTGTCATGTAGAGGAACTGTGGCGTACTCAACTTTTTGTGTTGAAGCTAATGTCTAATGTTGGTTCACACACGTCGTGTTAAGAAGTCGCCACCTTTGCAGAACGACAAATTGGACATTGAGGATCGCCAGGAGATCCCCTCGTCTTTCCCTGACGTCGCCATAGCGTACAAGCTTCTCTCAGAGGCTGGCAAGTTAATCAACTTATATGACTGGATGCAGGTAAGACTTGCCATATGTGTGTGACGCAATGATCATAACTTAATGCTACAGTGGATGTTGCGCATTTTAGGCTTGGATCTCCATAGTTGATCAAGAAGCGTCGACGGAGGTGGATGATACGACAGACGTTGATCCAGTCCTGCAGGCCAGGTTCACTCGTTCTGTTTCAGCCTTGCAGTATCTCGGCTTTATCAAAGCTTCCAAGAGGAAGACGGACCACATGGCCAAACTAACATAAAATGTAGAGACATTTGTACCTATGATTTATTTCAAAGCTTGTCAACTACATCATGACGCTGTCCTATACTGAGTTGGCCCTTCTGTCTATACCTGAGGTTAGGCTGGGTAATATAATATGATTGCTTGATGAACGGACCGTCGATGGATTTTAGATCAGTTGGTGTCCAATGACCTTGGAGTCAGTCTCCAGGACTGTGGTGGGGTTGATCGGATGGGCGCCAATGTGTGTATAGGTCACTGGGCGAGTGTACTCCTCCACAACGGGAGTGGCAATGGGGGCACGGGCGACCACCGTCTTCACAATGGGCGTGGGAGCGGCCACCACAGTCTCCACGACAGGGGCAGGAGCGGCAGCAACCACAGGCTCAACAGCCTTAACAACAGGGGCGGAGACGGCAATGGTGGGAGCGGCCACTGTGTATGGGTAAGGGGCGTAAGCCAGACTGTTGGCGTAGGGCAGACCTGTGGTATAAGCGGCTGGAAGAGGATTGCTATAGAAAGCCCCAGCAAATGGGTAGTAGGGGCTGAGGGCATAGGGGAGGGCGCCGACGGAAGTAGCCGGGATCAGCTGGGGATCGGACTCCGCCTCACGCTTGGCCAGACCAGCCTCCTTCAATGACTTGACAAGGCAGCCTCCCTCAGTCACGCAGTCATTGGGACCAAGGGGACGGACATGAGGCACCACGGCGCCGGAGGCGGTGGCAATGGGGGTAACTGTGCGGAAGGGAGAGAGGGGATTGGACAGCGTGCGCACAGTGGCCACTGGAGAAGAGACCGTCTTGGTGGAGAAGGTATCGGCGGGCACGGCGCTGTGGGCGAACTGGTTGGCGTAGTAGGGAGCATAACGACGGGTCAGATATGAAGGAGTGGCGTAGGGAAGAGCGGAGTAGACGCTGGCGTAGGGAAGGGCAGAATAGACGCCGGCGTAGGGAAGAGTGGCGGCATAGGGACCAGGGGCCAACAGGACAGTCGGGTCGGCTTCAGGCTTAGCGGCGCAAAGGCCGGACAGAGCGAGAACTACGACCTATGGCGTAGCAGTGTTAGAGACGTCCATCAACTCTCGTTTGATCACAGACTTGACGTGACTATTGTTCACTTGTACTCACCGAGAACAGCATGATGTCTAGGCAGCTTGGTACTCCAGAAACGAATGAAGGCACATGGAGCCTGCGACCGCTACATATAATCTTTTACGCATGGCTGCCGGAGTTGCGTAAGTTGCGTATGCCTCCAGGCGGGAGGCGTTGGCCGACAACGAGCAATTTTGCCTTAGGTCATTTAGCCGCTACAGCCGGTGCGAGCGTGCGCACGTGGGCGATCAACGGTTGGTCGTTGCCTCCTGATCCACGGACGTAGTAAGCGCTCGCATGCGTCGAACAACAAAGAAACACTCGTCTTCTGTGGCATTGCATGAAACATCACCTTTATAGTCCCTCGTCCCTTGCACTTCTCTACATTGCTACCTAGTCTTTGGTACGCTATGCGTTCTGATTGGGCGTATCTTATCACACAATGACCTCGCCCCCACTGTAACCATTGGGAAGGAAGATGAACGCTTAGTGCCAGAATGACACATTTTATTCAGTGCTAACTGTTTGACCTAAGGAGAAGAAGACGAGATATATTCACACTCGAAGGCGTACATATGTAGGTCACTACCCTGTCCCTAGGCGAGGAGCTGCCCTTGAAAACCAGCCTGTCTTAACTACTTGTACATCGTCTAAAGGAACAAAGAGATGGCTGCATGATGTTTCCTTTAAGCCTTCCCCAAGTTACTTCTGAGCTTAAAGAATTCCGAAGAAGAAGAAAATAAACATTTGTCAATCTGCGTCACGTACTACAACAGAAAACAAAACGCGTGCGTTGCTCCTTTGACATGGACGAAAAGGACCCTGCGATGCAGGGAAACGTGAATAGGACTCAAGTGGACAACCCCAAGCCCCCTACGCCACCTCCAGAGCCTGGACGCACGCCCCTCCGGCAGAAAGTCCTCCGATGGGCACGAGACAACGTGCTCACAATAGCCGTCCTACTGGGAGTCCTGGCTGGAATAATTCTAGGAGTTGCTCTCAAGACGAGGACCCGTCCATACACCGCCAGGGAAGTGATGTACGTGGGATTTGTTGGCGAGATGTTCCTGAGAATGCTGAAAGGTCTTATAATCCCGCTGATTGTCTCAACGCTTATCTCTGCCATCGGAAAACTCGACATTGGTTTGAGCGGCCGGATGGGCGGTCTTGCCATCTTGTACTATCTCATAACTACACTCCTGGCCATCACCACTGGCATTGTCTTGGTCACTTCCATCAGTCCGGGCGCAGGAGGCAATGCGACATTGGGAACAGCGAAAACTGCGCCTCGCGAGGTCATGCTTGCAGATGCCTTGCTTGATTTGCTGAGAAATGTATTTCCTTCCAACGTCTTCGAAGCTACTATGTATATAGCGCAGACTACTCTGGAGCAAGAACAGGATGTTCCCATTGAGCAATGGCAGATGAATCATGGAATGAGAAGGGCACCAAACTTTTTGGGTCTGATCGTCTTTTCAATTGTCTGTGGCATCGCTCTTGCGTCTCTCAAAGAAACTGGAAGGCCGCTCCTCCTCGTGTTGGAAAATTTCGCCAGCATCACGCTCATCATTACCAACTGGCTCATGTACATATCTCCTGTTGGAATAGCATTTCTCGTGGCCTCGAGCATCATCAGGGAAGATGATTATAGTCTACTCTTCGCTGGATTGGGCAAGTACGTTCTGACTGTGCTACTGGGTCTTCTCATACACGGGCTTGTAATGCTACCTCTACTCTACTCTCTTTGTACTCGGTCATGGCCATTCACATTTATCTACAACATGGCCAAAGCCTCAGCTATGGCATTCAGCACCGCTTCGTCTTCAGCGACCATTCCCGTCACTGTTCGCTGTTTGGAGGTGAACAATGCAGTGGATAAGAGAGTGACCAGATTTGTCGTACCCATTGGAGCAGTCATTAACATGGATGGAACAGCATTGTACGAGGGTGTAGCTGCTATCTTCATTGCCCAGGTTCTGGGCAAGACCCTTTCAACTGGCGATATTGTTATGATTGTTATCACGGCCACTACCGCAAGTATTGGAGCAGCGGGGATACCCTCAGCCGGATTGGTAACTATGGTGATGGTTTTGGATACAGTGAACATCTCTTCAGAGCATGTTGGAATAATCTTGGCTGTGGACTGGATCCTTGACAGGTGCCTAATTGACTGCTTCACGAGATGCCCATAAAACCTACATTACCGTTCCATTTCAGGTTCCGGACCATGACAAATGTTCTTGGCGATGCGATAGGAGCTGGAATTGTCTCTCACCTGACGAAAACGTCTTTGGATCAGCCCTCACATGACGACGGGATATGCACCGGAGCACCGGATGTCTGATGCTGTTCCATAACGTCATCGAGGGGGAGGAAGAGTGGAACGTAGCGGACCTAGAACAGGGACAAGCGACGCAAAAAGAAATGCATTGAGACTTAGTGCCCAGAAGAGATATACTGCAAAATCTGTTCTTGGTATAGGCAGGAACACATACATAAAACGAAACATTAGTGAAAGAGACCCTCGTCAAGTCCTCTTGTGAGGCAAAAAGGTAGATAGCAAATTGAGCACCAGAAGTTGACTAAAAGGGATTTAATGGGATGAAATTGCATCAAAAAAGTCATTTTGTGAAATTATTCAGTCTCAAACAGATCAACATCCGGCGACTTAATTACGTTGCTTTCATGTAGTATGTGTAGGGTCACTTTCTTCGTCGAGCACAGATCCAATTCATCATGCGTCTGCCCTTCTCTCTTAGTTTCTGCTACTGCACTTGCTACAGTTCGCACTTCTTCACTCGTTGCCGTTGAAGATGGATTGTTCTCTCCATACTTATAGCTGCAGTCTCTGCACCACTCTGAACTTCAACAACGGGATTATTCACCAAAAAATCAGTGTTCTGACCAATTGCAAGAATATGAATGCGTTGCCGAGCTTGAGCAGGGCCTGGATGCTGATTATCTCCAGCATCTCATGCTTTTCAGCCATTGCAATGACGCGTAGAATGAGCTTCTTCGTCAGTGCTTCACCCAAGCTGAAGTAGTATATTGGTTGTTTCCCGTTGTTGTTGAGGACCTGGGCCAATACAAGGGCAGTTTCTTGTGTGGGCCATAGCCAATTTTGCCCCTGGAATCATACTTCTACTTTTCCTTTACGTCAACTTCATCAAAGTTAAGTACACTAACCTGAGCGTTTGCCTCGTAGCTGACGAACACCATTTCTCGAATCATCACTAATCCATCACGTTGAAGTCCAGGCGCATATGTGAGGCCAGTGAGCCGACTCTCTAATGGAAGAGTACTAGGCAATGCAACCAGCTTCTTTAAACGATTTGTTCTTTTGATATCCTCGGTAGAACTTGGTGTCCTTGTGCATCATGTACCGCACCGTCGCATTTAAGACCCAGGCTCTTATTCAAATTTTCTGTCCCTGGCTGCGGCTCTTATTTGAGGGTGGCTCTTTTTCAAGGGCGGCTCTTATTTTTGTTGGGCGTCCCTAGAATTCTTCTGTATTATTGTACTAGCTGAACCTGCACCCGGCTTTGCTTGGGAGAACTCTATTGATCACTCTCTCTCCTCGTCCACCACGTACTTCACCCTGTCCATGCGCCTCGACCTCACCATGCACTATTTTTGTTGTTACTTTTGGAACTGGCTGATCCGGACACTCTCCTGCTCTCCCCAGCTCATGGCAGTGATGTCAGCGGGCCGTCATTTGACAGGTCAAGCCCCAGTTGGCTTGCCGGGTTTGTCCAGCCACAGACTTAGTAGTTACACCCAGATGTCCAGCGTGGCAGAGCCATCTATTGGATCCCTGATAGGCAGCTTGGAGGCAGA
>JAAUXU010082570.1_pt1 | contig 27916 bp, 25 predicted proteins | sample 7278151 | NCBI WGS metagenome assembly JAAUXU01 (sample SAMN14350113, study PRJNA611818) | marine sediment metagenome | isolation source: surface marine sediment (1.8m) | place: French Polynesia: Moorea | collected 2018-08
CTAAAATGACCCAGAGTAACTCAAGTCGGTGCGGCAGCGATCGTAGCGGCGGTGCGATGTGCGAGGAGGATGTAGAGACAGCAAAGTCTGAGTTCAGACTGGGGATACCATGTATTGTGCACAGAGGGTTTAAATACAAGTAAATGAGGAAAGGGAAGTGTAGTAACTAGGGTGTGTCTTGGCCTGGGCAAGAGTAACAAGGAAACTAGTACTAGTCTAGGCACTATTACAGTGTCTGCTTCCTCATGCCCATGACCTTACACACATAGCAACATGCTACAAGTATCGCGCCTTTTTTTGCTGGACGACGTGAGCTTGATTTGCATCTCTCTTTTAGTGCAAAGAACAGTCAGCTCCTGCCATTTTTTCTTCGAGCTATACCAGAATGTCAGACCTACATCAAAAAGTTCTTGAGGGCATTTGGCTGGTCTTCGACCAACAGATATTGCCAAGTGCTTCATTGTCTCCGGAAGGTTCGTCTCCAAGGTCAAGAACGCGTACGAGGCCACTGAGGACATCAAGGAGTCTCCCATCACTGGCAGACAGTGACCAAGTCCTTCTGTGAGGACAGAGACCAAGGAGGCTGAAGTCAATCCACATCAATTCGAAAGTTTGCAAGTGACCACAACATGGCTGTGACATGGCCCTTGTTTGACATCATCCAGATTAACTACATATGCGTGTTGTCATGGAAAAAGTGAGCACAAACTCACGGTCCACATCCATTGTAAACCAGTGGCGAGGGGGGGGGATGTTACCCCTTCACTACTCCCTTGGGGGGGTTCACTCTCCACAGGGGTGCCAAATTTGATCGAAACTGGACCAACGTAGGTAGAGGAGAAGCGTGTCTAACGTACCAAAAGTTACTTTGTACACAGCTCGGTGAGAGATAACTTTCCAATGAGATAAGGCTGGAAAAAGCTTACGTTTATTACTTAACAAGGAATATTCATACATATTGACAAGGGCGACGCTGATGATGTCAATGATGCAGTCTTTTTTCTTTCATTTCATATGTCTCGCCCGCAGACGCTAGTAGACGTATGTCTATTAACTGTCTGGGTTTTTTCTTGTTCCTCTTCCTGGCAGGGGCAAAGCTCAAGAAAATGTAGAAACGTCGAGAGTTTGCAAGTCTCGGTAAATAACATTTGTGCCTATCGACAAATAATGCAGCTTCGTCCAAAACAGAGAGAAGAAACATGACTTTCACTCAGGGCTTAGGCGGTGATCCCACGGCCCAAACTCATTTTTGGGACAGAACGATGCAGAAATTGGCATATGGTCACAAAATAATAGGTGAAGATCACCGCCTAAATGGTCCGTTGATGAGGTCAGATCTGGCCTTGAAGGCCACATAAGGCCACTAAAAGGCCATTTTCATTCATAAAATAGAGGCTCTTTTATCAGACAACGTAAACAGGGACTGGCCTTTTGGTTATGACCAGTATACTTTGAGGCCACAGAGTGTTAAAAAAGTTAGTTTAAAAAAGTTGTTGAGAATTATACCTGAAGCTTCTTACTAATGTCAAGGTCTCAGCCCTTTGAAGAAAGTCTCTTTTCTCACAATTCCTGCTTTGGCCACCACATTCTTTTTTTCCAGTCCTTCTCTGCCCTGTTATTCCAATCACGTTTCTGCCGTTGTTGCCCCACTGGCCTGAGCCAATCATCACGCACGTATCACACTGGGACAAACTGAGTGGGTTTAGTGGCAAGCTTTGGGGCTGCCGCTGCCCCAAAGACCAGAAGTCTACTGGTATATGAAACTCTCATCATGCAGTGATCCAGAAGTATTTGCAAGCCTCAAAGTTGTTCATAGGCAGCTCTGGTCAGTTAATTGCGCCATTCAAGAGGACCAGAGAGATGCATGCGAGGCCCCTACTCGTGGAGGTGACTTTCCAGCTCGTACTTCGGGCTGACTTCGAGTTGTCAAAGATCGCCCACAAGGGTTGGAGGATCGCCTGGAGAGAGAGACCTGCTCAAACGCCACGTCTATGCTGTTCCTTTTAGGTAGGCCCCTCACAAGTAGAGGGGCCTTCCTTAGCCTGCAAATTGAGATGTGACTCGATCAAAGGGTGCAATCATTGCTAAGGACACTGCGATTTCACGCCAATCACGCAGTCTTGAGCTTGCCTTACGAGGAGGCTGCTTTTTTTCCGTCTACAAAGTAACGCGTGAGGTGTCACTTTCGATTGCATACAAAGACTACAATTTTACTATACCCGTATCTTCTTGCACGAAAAAAAAATGATTGATTGCAGCTGTTGGCTTTTAAACAGGCATGACGGAATTCATTGTGGCAGAGGGCGCAGGCCTTCAATCGACCTTGGCACTGGCAGGCATGGAGCTTCTTTCTTTCTTCGTCTTTCTTTCCAGGCGATCTTCACAAGGGATGATACTATAGAACAATCTGCGGTGCTGCACAAGGATCAAATTAAGCTGTCCACGGACTTGGCCGCCGTTCGCTGCCGCCGCGGAGGCCGCGGCTGCCGCGCAGATTTGGTCCGACGCAAGTCAGAGACCGCGGAGGCTGCGGCAGCTGCCTTTGCCCGCCTCGCGGCAGCCGCCGACGTCGAGGCCTTGGACCCCGAGGACGAACGCGGTCTCGACTTCTCTTCTTCTCGTTGGTCGTCGAGGACATCAGGCAGAGACTGGGCACGTTGAGCGGTCGTCTGGGGACGGTCGGGAGATCTTTGACGGGTGCTCGCATACCTAAAGGTTGGGATGAACAGACTGATGGTGAAGAGACAGAGTTGCCACCAGACACGAACTTTTTTCACACTTTTCATTCTGTCTAGCTGACTGCCCAGGACAGTCAGCTAATGTGATAGCAATATGCATTGCCTGCTGAATGCGTACAAACATCATAGTGTGTACCTTGCCATGGGTCTGGGAGCGTTAGGGTGGGCAGCATAGAACTCGTCTATGTACTCCTGACGGTCCTTGTGCTCCTTGATGATGATGCCGGTGGAGTAGCCTACACAAGAAAGACAAGACCAGCGTCAAAGACAGTTGCAGTCTCGTTGCCTTAATACTGCCAGGAGTGTCCGCAACATCGCACATCTCAAGACACCGATTTGGATGAACACTTGGCATGGCGGTAGGGGGCCCCTGGGGCACATCGCAAAGGATAAGACCCCTCACCCCCCTCCTCCCCTCAACAATGGGTGGGATCCAGTTTAGTGGGGATAGAGTAAGAAACGCTTCGCAGCAAGTGGCGACTCAACCTAAATACGAGTGCACTCCTTGTTTCACTTTGCATTATCATTGTTGACTTCTTCTATCGTGTTTTCTTTGACACCACGTCATGGCACTAATAAAAGAAATGCCACAAGCCTCATTTAGTGGTACTTGTTCCATTCAGCCGCAGATAATACCGCAATTGGCCAAAAAATGCTTTTTGCTGAGCTATGCTATTGGCGTGCACGTACGTGTAGGGTGAGTCAAGGGTGGTGATGGACCCTACGGACTAGAATTATGCGCCAGTAAAGTTACTTCTGACTCACTCGGTACACGTACGTAGTACAATAGGCAAGAGAAGAAATCGATGAGGGCACACACGTCTATGAAAAGCATTGTGGACTGACTCATTATGTTCTGCTAAACACTTTTTCTTTTTGTACTGTGAAAGCGCTCGTCAATTATTAATCCACGGAATATGTTTTTCTTCTTTTTTTGCGCAACAATACAACTTGCCGAAAACTGATCCTCCGACGGCCGCGATCCCGCCTAATTTCACCCCGGCGAGAAGTCCGACGGGTCCGCCCAAACAGGTGCCCAAGATGGCCCCGGCCACAGGGTAGATGGCGCTGGCAGAAATCTGCAACTTTCTTACTTGAAGTACAAACTCTGATGTCCGCGAGTGACAAATAAGCGTCCCTGGGAGGGGGATAAAATTTCTGCCTAACCTATGACCAAAACGAATTAGACTCAGATCTTGATGCCTACGCGGTGGAGACTTTGTTTGAGTCTTACATTAGAATAATCTTTTCAGTAGAAGAACATTAGCAGACTTAAGTTAAACAGGGCCTTCTTTAAGAATAGCGCACCTGGCTCCTCCGATATCGGCTGTTGCTGCTATTATTGGAGCTGCCCGAGAGCACTGAAGCATCAGAATTTTTCTCCTGAAAGCAACAAAAAACAGAATTTCGAGACGAGGGCTCCATTTTTAGCTGAAAAATGCTCCAAAGAGACTAAATAGTTTCCTTCTATTTCCAAGCGGATCCTTGTTGGGTTAAGTGAGTTCACAAGAATGGATGATGATGAGGAAAGTTAAAGATTTCACTTTTGGGGGCTGTCCTATGCGTTTGCGCACATTTCTGCAACACCTTAGGCTGTCCGCACCAGTCACCAGCTTTACACAGCCCAGATCGAAGCTAAGACTGTGGGCTCTTTTTTATGCAGAAGCGATAATAATTCGAGGCATCTCGTGCGACCAGAGGCTCAAGTCTAAATTAGCTCGTGTGCACTTGACAGTTTTGTGGCCACCTCGAAGAAGAAGTCCAGTGACCTCCATTAGGAAAAAGAGGAGTCTGTGTGTGTCAAAACGAAATTCGGCGTGCTCTGCACAGTGCATACTTGCAGGACCATTAGTTTCAGTTGGAGTTGGTCAACTTTTATAAAACAACTAATACGTGTACAGTGTGTAGAAAAAAACAGGTAGACTTAAGTGAGGGTGCCGGAAGGGGTCACATATTGGGGACTGACCCACAAGGTGGTTTGCGCAGCTGGCAAATATTTTACCATCTAGACGAATAAAGCATCCAGTGCAAAGAAAATGTAATCTCGCATATTTTAGACTTTGTTATTCACGAGGAACAACGCTTATGCGCCACTGACTGGAGGATCTTTTCTACTACACACTGTACAAAATTACGTGCCCTAGAAGTTAATCGCCAAAACTTCTTCCGCTCAATCATAGAAGGTCATTTAGGGGAGGCAAATGACGTCCCTTAACACAAGTGCTCACTATAAAAAGTATGGCCACCTCGTTCAAGAGTCAAGGGTTTTTTTCTGACTGTGGGTGAGGTGAGCTTCAATGACAAGAACTTATTCACTCTGAGGCTAATGTTGCTTTCTCCCTATTGTCTTTTTCTTCCTGACATAAATTTCTTCTGCAAATCCTGCCCTCACACGAGGAGAAAGTCTGCGTTACAAAAGCCCACAGGAATCGCTTACTTCTTCTTTATCTGCGTCACAAGATGGGAATGTATAACTAATTTCTGCCCCCTGATGTCCTTAAGTGTTTCTCTTTGTCTTCTTCACTTTACTACAAAAGAGGGTAAGAAGGACTCTCGTTTTCTTTCTTCCATCGATGGTTTTTCTTTCATTTTCTCTCCATCTTTCAAACTCTAGCTTTCTCAAACTAAGCAATGAGCTCACAAATGAGAGGAAAAACCTTGTAAGGCCAGAGAATATTGGTTATTGAGGAGGAAAAGAAAGGTTCTACCTATATTTTTCGGCAATATTGTCTGTCTTCACGCGGAGCTTTCTAGAGAAAGCCAACAACAATGAATCAATCAGAACGATCGATTTTTTGGGGAGAATTATGCACCCAACTGCACTGTCAAAAAAACCCGCAAGAAAGCACCTCATAAAAATGATCAAATTAACAAATAGCTCAAATTTACAACAAGTCACTCTTGCTGGGGCAGGTGAGAAGGGAGACGCACCCCGGGCTACGGAATATTTAACCAAAGTGTTTTCATGATTACGTCCTCGTGTGTGTACATGGATATGCACGGGTATGTGTGTGTGTATTATTTGTTCAGTTAACTCCCAACATACACACAAACGTACAGGGTGAGTCAGAACTAGTTGTAGTACAGGAGCCCGTTTGTGGACGCGATTGAGAAAAAGATAGAGCGTTAGAGTAGCACCTGGCCAAAAGAGGCCATTACATTATGTAGACGACTTCAGGTTTTTTTGGTTTTTTGGCACATTCTTATTAGCTTGTGGGCAAATTGGTACAGACCGAAGGCCCTGAAACCTCTAAACGTAACAGATTCTTGCCACAACAGGCATTAATCAACTGGAAAGGTTTTGCTCCTCCTTTATTTCAGCACTGACAGAGTCGTAGACCTCCGCTTTTGTAATAACCCCCTTTCCCTGCTTTTGACGCACCCTGTACGTGTGGAAAGAACAAAACTTGCCTTGTGCCTGCTGCACCAAGGTAAATATCGAGCCGAACACACACATACACCTGTGCATACGTACGCACTTGCTTGTATGTGTACAGATGTGTTGCTTACCCCTGCAACGGCGATATTGGAGAACTCCGCTATGAGGTCGTGCAGATCACGAATCTCTTCCTCCAGCATCTTCCACGACTGCAGCGTGTTCTTGCGCTGCTCCAGGTCTGACTTCCTGTCGAAGACGTCGTCGGTGCTCAGGACGGAGACCGCGTCTTCCTTGGGATCCTCGTAGAGAACCTCCAAGGTGCTGCCGCCCTAATGACGACACACACAGTAGTAGAAGCAGATGTTGCATCATCAGCCTGCTGCTGCTCCAAAATATGCATTAGAAATCTTTGTATGTGGAAGAGACAACTGAAAATAATAACCAGCTGCAGCTTTTATGATGGATTCATGTTTGTGCACACACACAAAATTGGTTGCGTGGCTCCTCCAAACAGAGAGTTGGCATGCAGTCAGGGGCAAACAAACACAGTACTACACATATCTTCACATGCTTGAGCTAAACAAGGTCAGGGTGAGTCAAAAGTCATTGAAGGCAAAGTAGCTGAGTGTCTGGGTGGCCTCCAATCTCTTCATTAGGAACCGAATGAGCAGAGCGGTTGGAAGGGCTGCTCTGGAGCTGCAGAGGCAACTATTGCGATATGAAGCTTCCCAGACACTTGAAAAAGGAAGTGATATTTCTTTGCTTCATGGATAACCCGTCCAAGTGGTCCGTCTGACTTTCCACTCACCCTCTACGTACTTTTTTGTATCGTCAATCTGACATGCTCACGCACCTGAGGGCTTGGCGGCATCTTTGGACTGCATCCATTAACTCTGGACTCAGCCGGACTGGCGTTGTGCGCCACTCTGCTGCGCCGGGGAATGGCGCCGCCATTAGCCGACGATGGACATTCTGGCGAGGTTGGCGCCAAAAGCAGTGGCGAGGGAGGAAGAGGACTCAAAGCCTACCATACAGAGGAGTTCACACGCATCGTGTACAGCTCGTACGTAGTTTCGTTCGTAAGTACTACTATAATGTATCAAACGTGCCCCCCCCAAAAAAAAGGTTGGCGGAAGGATTGCATGAGACCTCATAGCAGAACCCTTTCATGTCATCAAGGCTAACCCTTTTTTGGGAAGGGGACACAGGACGCAATTCATATAGTACCATATCCACCTGAAGGGAGGAGGAATGTGTGTCTTTCGTACGCGCATCCCCTCCTTCGATGAAACCCAGACTCCCCCCCCCCAACCGTCAAGAATTGCCGGGAAACGGAGCTGTTTGCTAAACTTGTGTACTATCAAAAGTTGCTCTTTGTGATGTGAAAAGTCTCCTCAGAGGGTAACTTCCTGAAGGATGGAAGGCAGGGAGAGGGGGGTGCCGGAAGGTTGACCGGAAGGGTTGACTAATAAAGGGGTTAGTAATGAGTCATGCAACGAACTGTGGTAGCGACGCTGGTTACACCCACACCCACACACGCGCACGCGCACATATAATATGCAAGTCACGAGCACAAGAGGAAGAAAGGAGGTTAGAGGTTCCAATGCTGTATAGGTATGAGGACGTGCATGAACATTTAGTACACAGGACCACAAAAGCAGTCTCCTTTTTTTTTTTAGCTACACTGATCTTACAATGAACGTCTGATCTCACCCTGATCCTTCCGTTTACCCTTGGCGAGGAACATGATAAAGAGGAAAAGGAAGAGGGCGCTGTCGTGGTCCGAGCTGTCGCAACGACACTGACTTTACTTTCACTCTCTTCGTCCAAGAAGCTCGAGCAGTCCTGAGTCTCTGAATCAGAGTGTCTTCGGAGGAGTGATTGACGGCAGTTCTTGGTGATTTTGGGCGGAGAATCTGGCGGCGAGCTTGCGGCGTCTTCGCCGCCTTTTCCGCCGCCCTTTCCGTTGCTGTTACCACCGTCGTTGCCGTCGCCGTTGCCGCTGCTGTTTGAACGTTCAAGACTGAAGCTCTTTGATCGCTCACTGCCGCGGTCGCCAACATCTTGAGGTCGCCGGGCAGGGTAGTTGGCTTGAATGCCAGGACATAGCTCTGAAACCAGGCGAGACATCATTTCAAAGACCTCCTGCTTCTCAATTGCCACTTTTTCGCTATTGAGTGACTATAAGGAAAGTTACCCCTTTGCCTGTATAGCCTCCTTTCGTAAAGGGAGACTTCATTTTGCTCTGAATGGAGAGAATGGCTCTGATTCGTCGTAGGCGACCTTCAGTATCCGAGTTGACCATGTCTATGACCACTTTGAAGGCTGCTCCACAACTTGTATTCAAAGGTCGAATGTTGGTGCCTTGAACTAATTCTCAGATTGGGAAACGTCTTTCTCAATCGTCAGATTCGTCATTCACCGGTCACTGTTCTCCGGATTTCCAAAAAAATTTCTCTTTTATTTCTGCTGTTCCTTCTGCACAAAGGTCTTAGACCAGCGGCCGCAGGCCCAAGACAGCCAGGATTTTTTTTGCTAAATCCAATCGTCGCGTTTAGTGAGAAAACCGCTGCTGCTTTCCACTTTGCTAATGAACTTCCAAAGGTGCGTGCTTGTTTTCATTAGCTCTTAGGAGAAATCATTTTCTCGTGCAATATAAAAACGTTTCACTATTAGGAGAGAGACAGAGTTGCAGTTCACAATTTCAAAATCATGAGAACTCCTTTCACGCACACACCAAAAACTGTTATTGTCTCCTTTTTTTTCTGATGTCTTCACCTTTGTGACTAATGGTCCTACCTGTTTTTGTTGCAGAGGACACAACTTGCCCATAAACTTTACTCTAGAGTCACACACAAAAGCAGTAATTCACTGCATTTGCCTTGTTCACAGACAGTACAGGCTGAGTCAAAAGTAATCATGCAATTTTGCCACGACACTGGCAAAATTGGCTAGCGGAAAAAAGTGAGCAGTTAGTATTGATTGCACTAGTTGACCTAGTTGTTGGAAAAATTGAGGATCACCCCTCCAGAGAGGGGGACCCCTCGAGCACGTGATAACTCTCAGGGAGTGTCAAGGGGTCAAAGACTCAGGGAGGACCTTTCTACCCATTTTCTACGTAATTTCAGCTCTAGATTATTTATGTGGGCTTGAGAGACGTAGTAGTATGGACCGCACAGCAACAACACAGGATCGAGTTGCCTGTGAGCACAGCAAGCTCCAGTAATCCTAACACGTAAACCTGTAAGCCTCCACTCATGTCGAGTTACTGTCGACTCACCCTGTAATCCGTGTATGGTAACTAGAGCGCAGGTCTTGGCCGGGAGGACTTTGGCATCAAAATAGGGTTGCTCAGAAGAGTCCAAGTAGGTCCTTGACGGGGGAGGGGGTGAGAAAAGACAAAACAGAATTGTCAACATCTGTTGAGGATATATATGTACTGAGACACGACTTACCTGAGGATTTCCATTTCGAAAAGCAGCGATCCCAGCCTTCGGACTGCACCAGAGGCCAGCTCGACCTCTTGACGAACGCCAAGCCAATCTCCCGATGCTTGGAGCTGCGGAGAAGAAGGTGGACATGTGGAAAAAGTTGACGTCGTTTCATTATGGAGATGATGGTCAAAGCGGAAGCTGATTTCAGAGATCCTTCCTTCTTTCAGGAGACAAAAACAAAGATTCATTTTTTGAAGCACACCTTCAAAATAACAGTTACAGGCTTGTCATCTTGTCAGACAGAATATGCACAGGTTCACCCAGAACTGCTTAAGTTTCAATGCAACAATCTCAAACTTTGTTGATTTGTTAACTGATTTTAGCACTAAATGCTGATAAATTACTGTCGACTTCAAAAAAAGTCACGCGTGGCTGCTTTAAGCGCATACTTCTCAATCACTTTTTTGATCATCGAATCATTTGAGTGATTGAAACATGGAGTGAGATCAGTTAATACTCGTCACTTTTGTCTCGTCGAGTATGCAATGTGAGTCTTTGTATAAGGGTGTGTGTACGTATTTCCTTAAGTAGAAGAAGGCTGTAACTACACACTCAACAGGTAAAGGAGGGAGGGGAAAGGAACGAAGTAGAAGAAGTGTTTGTATGTTTGCTTCCCTAATCATAGTATTTTTGTCTGAGAGAGAAGACAAATGACTTTTTCCATGAAAGTCGACTATCCATCAAAAATCTCCTTCGTTTACACTCGACCAAAGCCTTCATTAGACCCTCAGACTTCCAAAACTCTTCTAGGAGTGGGTAAAGTAAAGCCTTGTGTCCCACTAATTTGATCCCTGACAGTCATGCATGTACTGTTTAAAGCGATTTCGCAATAACCTTGGTTGGGGCTGTCTGAAGTTTTGCGTTTGTATGCGTGTGTGTTTACTATTGGGGCAACGTCATAACAGCAATCATCTATGTGTAGTGTGTGGAGTCTCACCGCCCCCCCCTCCCTGTGGAAGAAAGCTGCAAGTCCTGGTTGAGGTTGGATCAATATAAACCAAGACTTTTCTCCCTCCACTTGGGAAATTCGGCCAACATTTCAGCAGCACCTTGGGCTGAGAATAGATCCCTTGATAGCTGCGGACATTGCTTTATTCCATCACACAAGACATTAGAAAAATCATGCAACGAAACGTGAGGGTGTTGCAGCAATCGTCGACCAAGCGTCTCTTTGTTTGAATGGGAAAAACTTACGACTGCTCCAGAAGAATAAGAGTGGTTTATCATCTATTTTCATTTAACGAGCCGTGCATAACCAATCCGAAAGGCTGGAGAGCTTCAAATCACTTAGAAATTGACTTTGCCTATCACTTTGGCGTACTTTCTTTATTGTTTTGCTGTGATTGCGCTGTCGCCAGCCGCAAATGATTGGTGTGCATGAGCAAAACTCCTGGTTTACTACGATCCACCCTCGTCCTATCCATTGAAACACAGGCATACTGCAAAGGTGGAGAAAAGAAGGGGGTGAAGAAGAATGAGAAATGAATAATTGACTAAGGCATCGCACTTTCCTCATCAAAGGCATGTTTGTGCGTCGTTGTTGGGCTTGGAAAGTTGAACGAAAACGTTCAATTCTCAGAACAGGACTTTCCACAATAGGATGAAGAAGTGTTCAGACGTATGAGAAATGGCACCTCTAAGTGTGTGTATGTACTGCACACAACGTGTAGTATTTATGGACTGCCATTATGTTGGGAGTTTCAGCCTTCCCTTTTTGTCTCACTCTCTCTCTCTCTCTCTCTCACACACACACACACACACACACACACTCAAACGCGTACACACACGTGTGCAAAGTTGGATGCTCGTGAAATTATGTTTTTGTACTCTTGATGCTTTACAATAGTTGATATCGTGTGTAATTATGCTAAGAGGAGTTTAAGAAAGTCGGACTTTGTCACATGGTTTCAAATTGTAATGCACAATTAACGTGGTAACACGCACAAAGTGAAGGACTAGTGATAAAAATGTCACCCTACACTCAGACAGCAGCAGAGACCTCTGCTTATCTCTGCCCAACGGTTGTAGCAGTTCCAGGGCCACGTCTTCACGTCATATGTATATGTCACAGATCTCTCAAGCGAAATACCCATAACTGTACCAAATTGAACAAAAAAGCATTGACCCAAAAGGTCATCCAGCGTATGCGCACCACCTAAATTCATTAAGTGTTAAGGGTTAGATGGCACCAGCACAGTAAGTGAATCAGCTTAGACTGAATTGCGTAAAGTCATTGGGGTATCTAAAAGAGAGAGACAACTTTTTTTTCAGGCAAAGACTTTTTTCCTCTTCTCCTTCGTGAAATTCTCCTAACTACCTTTGCCTCCACCTCAAAGCAGCTTAATTGTGAGGCTACAACTTTAGCACTGCAGAAAATTCCCTCCGGGGAATAAATGCCTACCTTTTCAATGTTCTCCTTGTGCCGTTCGATGACTTCCAGATGAAAAGGAAGAGCGTGATGGATGAACTTCTGCAAGGCGTTGTCAAAACGTTTGCTCGGGTGTCTGAATAAGGCAAGTGTCAATTCCAGAAGCTCCCCTACTGGATGGATCAAAAGTGACGTCCAAAGTGGACGCTTTTGGGCGTACCAAAGCTTTCTGGGGAAGACAGATCCGAAAATCAACTGATCCAAGACCTGCGAGAAGAGCAGTGAGCTGACAAAGTTTTGTTAGGTACAAAGAGATCCCAGAGGGAATCGTTACTTTTGAAAAAAAAAACCTATACCCGGGCGCCTAGCAAGAAAATTGATTGGGAAATTGCTTTTCAATCCAATCTTGCACCTAAAGGATGAGTGTGTGTGTGTCTGTCTGTCTGTCGGGGAGCGTCTCCTCCGAGACCACTGGACCGGTTTGGAACAAACTTAGCTGGGAGGTAGAAGGGCCCCAGGGGACGTCTACCAGAGGGGTGAAGCGACCTGCCGTCAACAATGGTCTATTCAGTAGAATTTATGCAGTAAATCTTGCTCTTTGGGTTGCAAAGTTTCCTGGGGGAGGGGGCGGGGGATCTCTCCGGAGGGTATTACCACCGCTTCCACGTTGACCCGGAGGGTCGACCCAATCAGTCACCCTGGTGGGGCGACCGGGTGGATGGGAATGCTAGTTTCCTACGTTGTACACTTCCACTTGCATCGGGGAATCCTTTTCGGGAATCGACACTTTTCCTGTGCAACGTAGGTGGCGTCTGCGGCAGCTTCCGCCTGGGTGAAGCTGCTGCGGCTGCTTGAGAGCAGCCGCTGCCTAAAGAAGCGCGGCGGCCGCTGGTGGTGGCCGCCGCAGTGGCTGAAGCCGCCGTCGCTTCGCTCTGTGGCGGCGGCACCGACTGAGCTCGTTTAGCTTGATTCGGCGGCCGGCGGCGACGTAAGAGCAGCAGCCGCCGCGCAGCCGCCGGGCTCTGACATCCACCTGCTGCAGTGGCGGTGGCGGCCGGTCCGAGCAACGGCTCCGACGACATTTTCTGCTGCTGCTTCACAATTTTTTCCTACTTCTTCCCCACTGGTTCTGAGGTCGTCGAGGTCTTCCTCTCCTCCTCCACCTTCTTCCTCCTCTTCCTTGGCAGCACTTAAGCCTTTTTCTCATGCTTGAACGTGCCTAAAACGGGCCTCATTTTTTAAGCAAATTCACGTGTGTCTTCCTCCATATTTACTACGCTCGTTGTCTGAAGCAGTATTCATAAACAGCTCGAGTCCGTTTTAGTCCCGGACAATCCTAAGCAGTTCAAGGCTACTGCAGGTTCAGCTCCATGGAGCCTTTTGTAGCGGCTGAGCCAAGACCTTCGACCAATTTTGAGCATTAATGCGACTGCGTCTACGAACTTGGTCTTAGCTTTTGATTATGTTTATTCACATGCGATCTGATGTGAAACAGTGCGTTAAGTGCAAACAGTGACTTGACCAGACGAGGTCGCTCGCTCCCGGCGAGGGATCGCAGACCTGGAGTTATCTTGGCAGTGTCTAAGTACCAGGCCCGGAATTAGGCCTAAAAGTAGGACTAAAACACAATGTTTATGAATACCCTATAATTTGTGCTCCCATTCTTTTGCACCCTGGGATCCGATGCACATGTTGTTGTTGCCACGATAATGAGAAACGTGTGAAAGGGTCCAAACTCTATGTGCGACTGAGAAAAAGGGGCTCTTTTTTCTCTCTTCTTTCCCAAACGCGCACGCGGAGAGAGAGAGAAGGGGAGGGAGAGAGCGCAGGTGAAGCCTTGTTGGGCATGACCACACTTCATCGACATAAATGGCTTCGTACACACTGATACGACTGTATTCATGTATTGTTAATATACTATAGTGTAAAGACGCATTTCATACCGAGTGAGTCAGAAGTAAGACTGCGCTGTCGCCGAGTCAAGAGAAGTGGTGCTGTCCTGTGGTCGGTGGAAAACAGTGCGTCGACTCTTGGCAAAAAGCCCGACTTTAGGTGCAGCTGATTAGGCTTCTGGTGTGGCCGTGGCTTCTCACGTACAGCTAATTAATTTTGAGTCACCTCGTCTGAGACTGCCGACATAAATTACTACACTTAACACCACGTGTTCGTCTCGACCAAGCTGAAGTTGCACAATTACACCGTTCACTTTTGTGACACAAAATGCAGCACAAGTCTTGCCGCCGCCACCGGGAAGTGTTTCGGACCTTTCCTCTCTGTCCCTTGCCGCAATCAGCTCAAGAATGGGAAAGGAAGCAAAAACTATATCAAAGAGAAAAGAATGGCACAATGTCCTTATTGATCACACACGTGCGTGATGACATTTCCAGATATTAGACCATGCACTCAACAGAAAAGTTTCCCCACCTTTGGGAGGAGACCTTAATGTTGTCTTTCATGGCTGCCTCTCACCATTGGTGGCATCCAAATATTCCTCCTGATGAGCGGAAACTGACGAACTTTTGGCTTCGGCCATCAGGATTGGTCGAATAGGACGCAAGTCGAATTGATACGATGAGGAACTACTACGTTTTGGTCCGATCAATAGTCTACAGTGTAAGGCTTTATACTTGCGTTTACCGGGGTTTTCTAAATATGACTGGAAAAATGTACGTAAATACAGCTGCAGTTAAATTTTAACAATGTATTAAATTTCTTACAAAAACCCTAAAAATCACGTTAGCAACTGTTACTTAATCAGGTATTAATTCTTGTTGCCGAGACAGCGGATTCAGCAGTAAACCTACACCTCTGAAATTTTTGTACAATATTTATTATTGACTTGTCGAGGTCATCAGCAGTGTTCTCAGCACAGTAAGGTGAATTACAAGGAAACTGTATTAAGCACAAACACCATTACTTTTCTAAAAAAAAAATTACAATGCAATTACAGCTGCCTGTAACATAGTTAGCAGAGTACTGGTGCCCAGTATGCATTGTATTTTATATTTAAATTTAATTTGTGTACAAATAAACCAACTCTGAGTTAGTCACGAGGCGCTACCTTTGGTATAGACGTTGGTGTCTACGACTCATGTGCTTTGGCACCTCACACGACGACTAGAAGCAAGAGACTTTATTGGAACGTTCGGCACGCTCAATAAATCAACAGTTTATAAACAACAGCATGCTATTGCATATTTTTTGGTAGTCAACGCAACAATTTCCTTAGTACTTCACTTGCTAAGAAATTTGGCTTCATAGTGGTTTTTTGCACAAGCTCGCAAAAGGAGAAAGATACACCCATTCATCACGTTAAAGCGGAAGGAATTTTTTTTTTTAAAAAAAAAGACAAAAAACAAGCAAAAAAGTCCCCGTTTATCACCAACGGCCAGAAAATTTTTAGGCGAAGGGAGCGGAAAATTAGAAAATTAGAAGGGCACTTTACAAATCTCTCTCAGATCCCTTTCTTCCGGGTGCTTAATTCGCAAGGCTGCGCGCATACGTACGTGCGTGTCACACATACCGTATACGAGTATTGTGCTAGTCATATTTCATGACCGCCCAGACAGAACTTATTGGCCGAATCACTAAGAAATCACTCGGTGCGGCAAGATCAAAACAGGACAAAAAATTGAAGCAGTGATTGGTCAGTGACTTGGGATTATCGGCAGCACCATTGCTTCCGAATTACAATGCTTCTACTCTTCTCCACGCAACCGCTGGGGCGACTTGGCAGGCCCTCCAACACTTAAAATCATCATTGGAATGATAGTCATCGTGAAACTAAACATGAAAGGTGTACTTCTGTTCTTAAGTCAAGTGATTGTGTCTGGGCGAGTCAGTAGACTGGTTAGATCGACGTATGCGTGCACACGTGCGTGTCAACACGCCTTAGAACATGACTTGTCTCTATGCGGTCGATTCCTTCATGCTGTCTAGCTTCTTCAGCTGCCTCAACTCAAGCTGCTCAGGAGGCAGCGGGATCTCCGACTTGTTGTCCTCCTCACTGCTGCTACTATGGTCTCCGTGTTCCTCCGCGGGAATTCCTTTCGCATCTGCCGGCTTTGTATTGTCATCATCGTCCCCACCTTCGTCAGAATCTTCGACAGGAATTTGCCTCTCATCCGCCTCCTGAACAGCGTCAACGCCACCATCGTCGGAATCTTCAACGGGAACTTGACTCGCCTCCCCCGACTGAACAGCACCAACGGCACCACCGCCACCGCCACGAGCGACTTGAGAAGATTCGGACGATCCTCGGGAGTTGCTTGACGACACTGAGGAGTCCGCTGAGGAGTGGCGCTCCAGCACCTGGGAAGGAATCGCTTTTGAGTCCGAGTCCTCTTCAGAATCATCGATGTTCTTTTGTTGTTCCTTAGAATCTTCTTGTGGCGGCGGCGGCGGCGGCTCTTCCATTGATTCATCAACCGATTCTGATTTTGGTGGCGGCGGGGGTGGGGGTGGCAGCGGCTGACTGATGCAGTCTTCTTCAACTGGTGATTGAACCGTTGGCGTTGGCGCAGTGACTACAATCTCCATCGCATCCAGGCATTGTGGCAGCTGCTGCGGTTGCTTGGGTGGCGAGACTTCTTCATTTTCTTCATCATCTCTAGGAATTTCTGGTACCTCATCCACTGAGATCTGCACACAAGGCACTGACGGCGGCTTATTCATCTCGACTTTGGGCGGCGGTGGCGGTGGCGGAGGCATCGATCGTGCTGGCGCTGGCGGCGGCGGACTTGGCGGCGGTGGTGAGAACGAGGGTGGCGCCATCGACGGCGGAGACGTCACTGAGCTGACGTCCAGACCCTCGCTGCTGTCGTCAATCTCTTCGACGACGATGGAGGGAAAGAGTCCGATCTTTCCTTCGAACTCACCGAGCCACCAGCCGTCGTCAACGCCATTGGGACAACGTTTCAGTATCCTGGAGCAGAAAATTTCAAGTGTTAAAAAAGATATCGCCTAAGAAAGAAGCTTTCTTCCAGTGGCTCATAGTTCCTCAACATAGATCTGCATGTGGTTGGATCCAACTGGTGGGGGTTGCGTGGTAGTGGTGACGTCAACCACTCGTGTTTGAACAGAGTAAGACTGCATTTTAAAAGAAGTATAGGGATGGGGTTTGAATTAACACCTAGGGGTGGGGAGGTCATCGGGCAACGGGCTTTCTCTTTCCTGAAGATGGGGGCGACCACATGACTGTAGCAAGAGCTATGCAAATTGTGCGGTTTCTGGCTGAGCAGCCTCACCTAATTGAGTCTCCCTCCTCGAAAGAGATCTCATCGGCCCCGGTGGCATCGTAGTCATAAAGCGCTCTGCAAAAGTCCTTGCACGAATCGAAAGACGAAGCACTTAGACTGATCGTCGGCGGCCGCGCCGAGGGCGTCGTGGAAGCCACAGGAGGCGGGCCTGGCGGTGGGCCTGGTGGGGGACCCGTCGGGGGACCCGGTGGCGGACCCAACGACGGTGGAGGAGCCGACTCTGTAGCATCTTCAGCTGATGAGGATTCCTCTTCTTCTTCTTCTTCCTCTTCTTCTTCTTCTTCTTCTTCTTCTTCCTCCTCCTCTTCTTTCGGAGGAGGAACATTAGGTGCTTGGACGGTCTCAGTGGTCTCCGGGATGGTGTCCATCTGAGCTTGCTGTCCGTAGTAACCACCATAACCGCTGCTACCCTGAGAGTCCTGTCTGGGTAGGGAATCTTGCCTGCAATCAGTCCTCAACATGGAACAATGTTCTTTGTCACCGAACTCATGAATTTGTCAGCTGCGGTTCTTTTTTTTAAAAATGGTCAATTATAATAGGTGAATGACCCATCCAGCATTGTGTACGCAAGCAGCTCGGCGGTTTATACTTGATACACCGGATTACCTGTAATATCCATCCTGGGAAGACGCGTTGGAAGCCTGGCCGCTGCCATAATAATCTTGCTGCCCATAAGAATCTTGTCTATCAAGGGATCCCTCATAAGCCTCAGGTTGTTGTTGTTGCTGCTGCTGGTATTCTTCTTGCGGCTGCTGTTGTTGGCCGCTGAACTCGACGTAATTCTGGGGGATGTAGCCTTTCTGTCCTTCCGCGTTGATCCCCATAAGCCATCCTTCTTCGTCACACTCGTCCATGAGCACCGTAACCTACGCGATTGCCAGTTGAGTTATCAACTGTTAACTGAAGCTGCACCAACTTGAAGAAACTTTCTTCACTGTTTAAACATCCGCCGAATTATCAACGTTCTTTGCCAAAGTGTTGAAAGTTGGTCGGTTTATCAAAATTTCTTCAACACTAGAAAAACTGTTCGATTGGGAATGACTCTTTTTGCCGAGACTTAAGGGTGAGGCGAAATCCACTTTCCACATCAATTTACTCCTCAAAAAGCGTTAATGGGAGTCCGCTTCACCCTGTATGAAGGCAAATCACAAAGTTTACTTCTAACTCACCTGCTCGCCCTCGTTCACCGTCAACTCGTCTGGATGCTGCGCCTCGAACGTAAACAACACCGTGGCTGCGTACGCCTCCGAATTTTGGGCCACTGCTGTTGCTTCCGCTCCATTTTGCTGGTCAAAGTTGGCCCAATTCTATACAAGGATTCAGTCAGCTTAGCATCGAAAACTTTCAACCTATAGAATTCCAATTCCACTATGAAATTTAGACGGCATCACTAAGGCAAAAGTGAAGCACACGTTATTTTCCGAATCACAGCATTAAACGGGCTTCTTTAGAAGCAACTTATCTCCAATCTTGTGGACACGGAGACACGAGAAGCCAAACCTGAACGCCGCGCACCTGTTCTTCTTGCTGTCCACTTGATGACTGCGGCTGATTGAAGGTTGCCCAATTTTCTTCCTCTGCCTCTGCAGGTTCTTGCTCCACCTGCGAATCTGGCGCGGTGTCCCACCCGGCGTTGGCGTCGGTCCAATCAGCCGCCGGCGCTTGCGATTGTTGCCGACTGTAAGGAGCCTGCGACTCTTCTGCTTCCTCCTCATTCGTTGTTTCTTCTTGTCCAGACTAACAAAAAAAGCTCATTGTGATAAAATCATCAATACAGCATGAGCGGCATACAAGAACCTGAAGCAAGTGTTCTTAGTTGTGTCACAGTTCGATATTGTCTAGTTCTATGCATATGCCATGGGGCAAAAGGATTAAGAAACCATCTAATGAATTACCCAAGCTTGTTCCTGCCAATCTTGAGACTGTTGCTGTTGTTGTTGTTGTTGTTGCTGCTGCTGCTGCTGCTGCTGCTGTTGCAGCTGCTGTTGCTGATCGCTTTCCTTTTCGTATGTGTGAACGAAGGCGTCGATGTAGTCGTCCACGGCGATGCCGCCGGCGCGCAGGCAGTCGAGGCGCGCCTCAGCCTTAGCACGCTCCGTCTCAGCATTCCTGATCGTGATGTGGGTTTTTTTTTACGTGCCACCAATTTTTACTGACACTGTTACGTATGGAACACAAAGGTGTACCTGATGGCAACTCTGAGCTCGTTGATCTTGGTGTCGAGGTCGGGCCCTCCCGTGTCGTTGGGCTCGTGCTTCAGACCTTTGCTCTTGTGGAAGTGGCACGCCTAAAAATGAGAAAGCAGCTTCAAACTTGTGCCCAACGTAAATTTGGTTTGCTGAATTATCGTAGCCGTTCTTCACGTAGCAGTAGAATAGTAAGAAAGACCTAACACTCTCGCAGCAGATAACCTTTAGGGGGATTGGTAATATCTTCCACTTTGATTTTGAGGCCGCATACACATGTGACGTTATTTTGCCCGGTGCCATTGATGTCAGAGTTCGTTGATGAAAGTACAATTTGGTGTAGGTAGGCTGAATAAAAGCTGTGAAGCATCCCCCAGTAGTCATCAGCTAATGTAAGGCTTGCTCTTCTGTTTAGGACGACTGAAAGGTAACCTGGATGCGTTTGTGGTAGGCCTTGATGGTCTTGACAGACTGGTTGAGCTTTGAAGCGTTCTGCCTGGCCTCGTAGTTGAGACTGTAGCCACCGTCGTGCTCAGAGGGGGTGATGAGACGAACGTCGTCGCCAGCAGGAGCCTCATGCTCATACCTGTAAGACATCGAAAATGGTGTGAAGCTAGTTCCAAATGATTTGTTGAATCGCCGTTTCATACTCTAGTAGCAGTAAATTCATCAGAGTTTCGTACTCTAGTGATTGGTCAAGCCATTTACACGCGGTATGGGTCACTACTAAATCACTCCAGGGAAGTGAACAATTTGTTATGCTCCGTGCAATATTTAGCGTAGCTATGAGGATATCCTTCAATGAAGATGTCTTTCTTGACATACTGGTACACATAAAGTATGCGTACATTAATAGAAAGAATGGTTTATGCTGTTATTCTGGTTAGTGATATGACGTACGTTATGTGTTGTCCCAGCGAAGGGTACACTTTCGTGTAGCACTCGTAGTTGTAGACCCTGGACACTCGATCAGACAAATCCTTGAGGTTTGCGAGGGAACTCTCATTGGTCTGACACAAGGACAGCTCATGGCCAGACAAAGTTTTGAAGTACGCGCTCACTTTTTCGTAGAAATCGCCTTCCAGATGCTTCATCGTATCCTTAAAATGACAATAATACCATGCATTGCGCACATGTAGACGGACCGTACTGTACAGTAGAGTCTGTACTGCACACAAAAAAAGTCCTTGTCCTACCTGTAGGTCGTGCTTGTAGTATCTGTCCTGGTGCGCGTTGGTCGAGGCCAAGTTCAGTATGTAGTCGTTTCGGGCTCCGGTTGACCTGAAAGAGAAAGTTTTGAATCTCCATCGTCCTCTCTCCCACGGACAAGTCAGGTCTGCAATGGGTTCATAAGCTCTGTGGAGGTCCGAATCAATTGGCAGAACCTTGCACCTTCACTCGATGTGTGCTTTCAGTGATACTTGGCGTGACTGAAGAATCATTGTGTTGGTCACGTGATTGCTAAATCACTTCATGAAGCTTTACTTTCTTAGTAATGACTCCAGCAACGGTAGTGAGACTTTCCCAGTGTCAATGGGGACACTGTAGATGTGATTCAGAGTTGAATAGTGTTGAGTAATGAGAGTGTCAAAACACCTAATGTCGAGCTCCTCTTGTTTGGCCGATAGCAGCCCCGCGTGCTTCCTGAGCGTCGTCTTTGACTGGAAGAGACTCTTGAGATCTTTTTTCTTGCCCTTTGCCTTCTCCTCGGCGTCCTTAGCCTTGTCACGGACGTCGATGGCTCCGGTCTCCTCCGAAAAGTAGATCCGCTTCGTGCGGTCCAGCTGGAAAAGTGTGAGTGTACATATCTGGCTTTAAAGTGACTCCAAGAGGGAGAGGTCCCTGCTCACCTCTGCTACAGACATCTGCAGGTCTTTTTGCACTCCCGCCAGCCTCTCGAACGCCGGCTTCGTCTTTGTCTGTTTGGCCTTGCCGAACGCCTTCGCGTCCTTCTCTACCTCCTCCTGGAAGATCTGTAAGGCGGCCAACCTCGACTTCGCCATCTTCTCGTTCTCCTCCAGCATCCGGCGCCAAAGATTGTATACGTTCACCTCCTCCGTCTAAAAGATCATTTGCATTTGAGACAAGGTGGTCTTCGAAGGCTTGCTGCTAGATATCGGTTTGACGTGATCTCTGAGTTTCACAAGAGATACCAAGACATAAAATACAGATTTTATAGACATTACCACTACATGCTCCGTCACAAATGTGACGTGGATGCTATGAGGTAAAATCTAAGAATGTATACGACTAGGCACTATGCCTACATGACACACGAGTGTAACTGCTTCCCCGTGTATGTATACTCTATACGTGTACATTACACAGGGCCCAACAATATTTAGACTAGCTCGACGCTAAAAACAACTGACTTTTCTAAGCGACCTCATCATGCTACTGATCTTCGAATGGCTTCTCTGGCTTCGTCTTGAATGCTGCCTCACCTGCTCGTCCTGCCCTTTCTGGACGTCTGGGATGGCTGCCATTTTGTGGTTGAGGTGGTTTGTGCTGACCTTCAGCATCGTCTCCGCGTATGCCTTCTCGGCTGCGCACTTCTGCCTCACGAACGTCTTGATCTGGTCGAGCAAGTCGATCTCCTGACTATTTTTGGCCTGCAGCTTGGACAACTGATCCTTGTGCAGGCTCTGGATGTGCTTCGAGTACGCGCCGCGGCGAGGAAGCGGCTGCGGCTGGCCGCCGCCGCCGCTGCCGGCCGCCGCATTGGCGGCCGATCCGTCGGCCGCAGAAGACATTCACAGGCGCTGTAATTCAACAATGTTTGTTGTAGCTGCGTTGGAATCGTGTGTGGAATGAGTCTTCTTTTTCTCTAAATTTCTCTAACTCTCTAGTGCTTTCTGTCAAAGCCTCGCCCACTTTTTACCTGCTGCTCTTGTATTGTTGTCACGTTCACTACGATTCATTTAATTTCGTGCCTCAACATTTGATGCTTTTTTATCCTTGCTCTGAACACAAAACTTTTCTTCAAGGCAAAGGACTGAGATGGATTTTCAGCTCATTTCTTTGCTCTCTTTCGTCACGTGAATATCAGGGAAAGGAAGGGACTTCCAAAAGGCTCCACTGAAGAAGAAAGTCAGCCAAGAGGGCGCAGGAGCGCAGCAGTTAGAGAGAGCTCCAAGTATTGATTGCAGCAGCGCTGAAAATGTGCTCTTCCATACTTAGCGCACGCAGTGCAATATATGTAAGCACAGTGTATCTGTACTGTGTGAAGATATGCAACATAGGACAGCAAGTGTGAGCAAGGCTTCACATGACCCTTGGTATGCATTATAGATGTAAGACTCTGACCGACCCCAAAGATGTCATATCAAGGACACACGCATTACAACCACGCACGCACACACACAAGCAAAAGTTGGCCTTTCCCTTCGCTGTTGTTGCGCATGGTGTCTCTCGTTGCTCATATAATAATGCTTGTTCAGCTGGAAACGTGAAGGCTCGAGCCCGTGCTCGGATCATCTGGGTTTGATACATGCTTAGTCGATACAAACTTAAATAGAAAACAAATGATTAGAAGGAAAAAGTTCTGAAATCCCTTGTTCAGCTTTTTCTGTGCCATGGTCGTTCCAATTCTGATATGATCAAACCTTCCCGTGAGCTCTCCAAGGAAGCATCCAAACAAACAGCCGTTGCATTCCATCAGTGGTTCCATTTCTCCCAATTTGACATTGCATCAAAAGACTGATCCACGTTGCGATTTCTTCTGACTACACAAGCCGAATTCGCACTGGGCCACTGGGCTTAGCAGGCCGGCTGAGGCCAGAGAGGGCATCAGACGTGGGGCAGACAGGCTGGCACACAGAGAATAAAAGAGAGAGAGTTGTAATGTATAAGCATGCCGGAATGGCTCCTTGCCGGGACCACTTTCGCACATACAGTTCAGGTCACCCGAGTTTATATAGCTTGAACATGAAGAAGGATCCTACAATTTTGGTCCTGAGTGGCAGCTGACACGGATCGCAACCCATGCGGCAGTGTCGGGTCTCTCACTATTTTATTCTCTTGGACTCACGGCGCAGCAGCTGCCTCTCTACTAGTAAACAAACAGACAAGTGAAAACAGACAATGAGTGATGAGGAGACCCCGCCGGCCTCGATCAACGTTATCATCGACAGTGGCGGCAAAGACGATGGCGTTGAAGACGATACAGTCGCTGAGATCGAAGTTTACAATGATGTCGCGAACCATGAGCCCTAGTAAGAAGGAGAAAATGTCGTTGGCGTTATCGAGGATGAAATGATCACTGTGGAGAATCAACCAGGGGACAACAACTCCGTCGTGAACTTTGCCACGAGCATCATGTGAGTCATTAAGTCTCCTATGCAGTAGGCACTCTAACCTCTGACACTCCCTTAGTTCTGTCATCCTCCAACTTTCCTTCCTCTTATGTCATACGGGACATTTTTGTGACTCACTCTATGCATCGATGATGTGAATTTGTTTATTTGACGTCATGTGAGTACATATATAACATGTACTGCAATACTTAGAGTATCACTGAGGAATCCTCCTTATGTGAGAGTAGTGCTAAAACGACGTGGAGTTTAGTGACTCATTTTGTCTCTTAAAGATTGTCCTACTGCGATGTCCCCCCAAGGGAGCCCCTGGCGGTGACTGGTGACGAGGATGACCGGGAGTCCGTGTGGAAGCTGCACATTGGAGACATTATCTTGAGGTACGCAGGTAGCAAAGCATTGTTAAGACCAAGAAATACAACACGGAGCAAGCTTGTGCTGGCGTAAGATATATAGTAGTAAATATTTTAGTTATGTAATTTTGTCCAATTTTCAATGAGTGGTCCTGGATGTCAATAAACTGGTGTCTGTACCATTACTACTTACAAAGTGTACCGGTCGGTAGTAATCTTTAACTTAAGCGTGACTTTTGTAATTCATACTGAACAAATTTACCTTACAGAAGTTTCTTCTACTTTGAACTCTATCCTAAGTCTGCTCATGTTTCCGTGAATTTATGCCACCTTTTAGACAATCATTCTCTGACAAGGAATCGTGGATTCTTTGAAAAAATATCCCGATCTTCCTTAATCACTTCACAGAAGGAGCTTCTGTTACTGCGATGGTGACTGGTACTGATCTCTTAGCCGTCGGCAGCATTGATGGTGTCGCTACCTTAGCCAACACACAAACGGGGCTCTCTGAAAGGAACTGTCTATATCTGGGATATTTCAACTCAGGTAGGTAAACACAGGGTCAATTTCACAAAGACTTGGTAATCACCGACGGGTATGTATGATCTTTGAAGATCTTAAGTCATAACATTACAGTTTTATCAATCTTTTGTACGTATGATGGTCACATATGATTTTTACACATGTTTCAAACGTTGGCAGTGGATTTAAGGACTGTGCGTACTTGTTCAGGTTTGTTGTCTGTCACTGCTTGTTGACTCTGGAGTAGTCCAGAGTTCCCTGTACAATGACTGAGCACCTCCTCCTCGTCGCCATCCTCCTCGCCATCAGGATTCTGACTGACTGTCCTGGTTGCACTAAGTATCAGCTCGACTTTGCACAATCAAAGTAACAACACATGCTGTGCTCTCTTGAGGCTGATTTTACATTTCTTTCAGGAATGGAAGCATTGTTGCATCACATCTGATAACGGCCATGGGAAAGTTTTTGGCTTGACCATGATCCTCGGCGGCTGTGTTTGATGGTGAACCGTGTACTATGTGAGTCCAAAATATATCCGGTGGCTTCTTTCTTTGCAGCTCCTTGCTTCTTCCACCATTGGGACATTGTCTCAACCTCATCCATGTCAACTCCCCATAGTAATACACTGTGTTGTACAACCTAGGAAAAGTCAAGCAGTAGTTGACCTTATGGTCAGGGTGACTTTTTGGACAAAGTTAGACTTTGATTGTTAAATATCAATCGATCCCCACTTAATATTCATATTATATATCAAATTTGAACTCCATGATAAACAAGTAGGTATCCATGGCCTCGCGCAGATGGCAGTGTTCTTGCTGGTGTGGCCAAGCTTGTGGATGCTGCCATTCATCAGGAAGCTGTCAAAATATGCTGACTGCTTTTGGAGGAGTAGTCATAGAGCAGACTTCAATTCTGCGTATGTTTTTGAGGTATTTGGTGTTGATATCAATGAATTTTAATGTGGCTTTAGTGATAAAACATTGTGCCAAAAATCTCTTCACAAGACACTGCAAACCTTTGTATACCCCAAATTAAGCTTAGACTAACTAAACTCAATCTCGAGAACGCCTTCGTTCCGGAGCTTGCAAAAGGGTGCTAAAAATGGCCTCCAAATATCACGTCTTATGGCGAACCCGGTATAATGAAAATGAACACACAGTTTCACTATTAAAACATTTTATCCACTAACATTGGTTTAAACTGGCAGCAAATTTAGTTGGCTGAAGGGCCATGACGCACACTTTTGAGTAAAATTCTCTGTGTTCTGTGTTGTCAGATAACTCAAAATGAGTAAGCAAGACTGCTTTTTCTGAGGAGGGAGTCACTACTTCAGGGTAGTTGCACTAAGATGGAGGAGGATGCAAGATAATGGTGTGGATTCAGTTGCATTCTGATTTTCCAGTGAAACACAAATCTTCAAATGAGAGGTTGCAACCCCCAAAATGAAGCAGTTGCAATGACGTTTTCGAATTAGTCTTCTACTGTCTTTTTGAAAAGTAACGTATTGGAAAAAAAGATGAAACGAGTGAAATTTTAAGTCTCTGCTTTCACCTTAATTGTCTATAGTGTCTTAAACTGCCCGTACTTGTTGCAAAAATGAGCGGTGTTTCAGGTCCCGGATTGGCATCGTAGAGGTTTTCAAGTGCTTGAAGGCAACATTTAGGTTTGTGAGAGGTCATACAAATTTAGTATGTAGTCTCTAGGTTCTTGCCATGCCAATTTTGAACCTGTAGCACATACTGTATTGCTCATTGATGCACTTGAAATGGCAATCATCGACTCTAGGCTAAATCAGACGCACCCGGTATAAGTCTACGCTGCTGCCGAAGGTCTGGCAAAAAAAGCAGGGTTGCCAGGAAACTTGACTTTACGACAGCGTCTTATGATAGGAGAGAAGTTATGTTTGTCCGGGCGCCCTCCTACGGAGTAAATGGTATCTTTGAGCGTCTTGTGGTGAGAAAGTTAGAAAGTAATGCGTCTTTCCAATTGGAGTGAGTTTTCAAAAATTTAGTCGTCAACTACGTCAATTTGGCAAACCTGCGTCCCTCAAAAAAAAATCAGCCTAACAGCGCCCAACAGAGCCAGCGGGCCAGTGAGAGAAGAGCGAGAGTGAGAAGAAGAAGCTCTGCTGCTTGTTCTGTCGGTTTAGTCCGGTCAGGAGGACCCGGAGAGAAAGGTAGAGACCCGGAGAGGAAGACACAGACTCTCAGCGGAGAGAACCTTGGTAACCAACAGACCCGGTGAGTCACTGGGCCACCCCCGACAGCCGTTAGAGCTGAGAAAATCGGTTATAGACTGAGATGGTCACAGCCCCGCCCGCTCTCGTCCGTTTAGGCGGCCTCCCCGTGACTGCGTTCCCTGCTCGTGACCTCGCCTGCCCCGAGGTTGCCTTCATCACCGTAAAAGGGTGGGGCGGGGGCCGCTAGTCGGCCTTTTTTGTTTCGGGTCTAATTCCAAGACCGCGTATCGTCGTTACTTCCGCCTCGGAAGACCTGAGACGGGGCATGGCCACCCTCTTGCAGGTGGTCTTAGACCCCGAGTGACCCTGGCCCGGATTCTCGAGAAGCCCTTGGTCCTCATTTCCCAATGTGTGACTCAGAATCTCGCCACTTTTTGCCGAATTCCTTGATCCTGCCCATCCCATCCCCCCCTTCCCCTTCACTCGACGTTGACCTTGCAGGTAGACTCGGCGGGGCAGCGCGGCCTGGCAGTCACAGAAGAATAGGCAGTTCCTCCTTCTTACCTTCCAGAGACCCAAGGAGACCCATTTTTAGTAGACGCGTAGTAGTGGACTTCTTGTCAAGTAGCCAAGATTGGTACGACACAACCACTACGTATTGCTTTGAAGATGGAATCGCTCCAACCTCTTAGGGGAAGAGCCAGACAAGTCTCACTCATATCATCGCTGAACGATCACCTCTGATCGGTTCACAGCGAAGAATCTTTTGGTTTGGGGGTTGGAAGGCCTGCATTTTTCTCTCAGATTTGCCTAATGCCTGTTTCTTCACACATCCTCCACGTCCCTCTCACCCTGGCTGTGACGCCTGATAAAGAATGAGCAATGGACAAAATATTTTCCTGACCTTTCTTGCTAGTTTCCTTCATCACCCTTACTGTTTAGGGTTGAGGTAAAGCGCTGAGATGCTTAGAACAGGCGCATTCTCTGTACTGACGAATCAAGTGTATGTAGTACTTTTTTTGGCCTACATTATTGATGCTGCCTCAACTATGCAATTTTGTCCAAAGTGAAGTGAACAACTTTGACTGCTAATAATGCCCTTAAGCTTCCAATGAGATATAAAGAG
>JAAUXU010040769.1_pt1 | contig 27912 bp, 34 predicted proteins | sample 7278151 | NCBI WGS metagenome assembly JAAUXU01 (sample SAMN14350113, study PRJNA611818) | marine sediment metagenome | isolation source: surface marine sediment (1.8m) | place: French Polynesia: Moorea | collected 2018-08
AGACCCCCAACATCACTACTTAAGCTGTCATTCTGCACCAAGCTGCCTATCAGGGATCCAATAGGGGGCTCTGCCAGGCTGGAGGTCTGGGTGTAACTACTAAGTCTGTGGCTCAACAAACCCGGCAAGCCCAACTGGGGCTTGATCTGTCAACTGGCGGACCGCTGCCATCACTACCACGAGCTGGGGAGAGCAAGAGAGTGTCCAGATCAGCCAGTTCCAAAAGTAACAACAAAAATAGTGCATGGTGAGGTCGAGGCGCATGGACAGCGTGAAGGACGTGGTGGACGAGGAGAGAGAGAGAGTGATTAATAGAATTCTCCCGAGCAAAGCCGGGTTCAGATTCAGCTAGTTATCGATATAACTGGGCTACACTCCCGAAGTTTGCTTGGCAAGTGGTTGACCAAGGCGTCCTGGCAACTTCAAAATTGACCTTCTTCCTATTCAGTGGGAAAAAAGACGTTCGTCTCAGAGAAAGAAAAGGATCCTCTTCTTATACCGCATTGGTTCTGACATTGGGAGCTCAGGACTAAAGAAGTGTCAACTGTTTCCTCACTCAGTATAGGAAGAATTTGTAAGTGCTTTTGTCAGATCAGCGGCATTCTGAACTAAATGGTCACTCAAGCAGGACACCATTCATAGATCATGGACAGTTGCTCTCAAGTAGAGACTGTCTCCTTGATATGTAGCAATAGTAGCACAGCCTTGGATCTTGCCCAGGTGTTGAGGAAAACCAGCGACTGCATGCACACGTGCAAGGATGATCAATCAAGCCATTATTAGGCTTTCTTGATTAAAACTTCCAAGAGGTCATCGATTGAATGCCGACCAAGCAGCTAATTAAAATGACGTGATTTTTTTATTACAAGGCCACAATGCATTTGCTGGTAATTGCGCCGTTTTGTACGCTGGTCCTGGAAATTATCCACCACTTAATTTCCTTCAAATTTACTTGTTGTCACCAGTGGCAGAAAAGGCCAAGAAACGGTTCCAGGCCTTGCCATAGGCAATCTTGCTCTTCGCTTGGGCCAATTGAGCCAAGATTTCGTCGACCGACAGTGAGGTGTCCATCATTTCATCTGTTCTCAAAGTCGTTCCAGCAAATGAGTGCTTTGCCCTAATTTACACAGGGTGGGGACATCTTTTTCTTCAAATTTTGGAAAATGGCCTAAAACAGAAAAAAGGTCAGGAAATTTTCACGTTAAATCACAATTGCCACACAAAATCAAAATGAGGGGGGAGCAAAATATACATTTTTTTTACCTTTAGAAGTTACTATTACGCACAGGAGGGTTTTAAAATGTCACGTGAATTACACATGTTTGTTGTTACTTTGATGTTCAGTCATATAATTCCGTTTTACATAAGGTGTACATTAGTAGGTGTGGTTCGGCCTTCTATGTCATCACTTATAAAACATGGGTTTTCCTGGAACAGAGTTTTTGCCAGAAGTTTCACTGAAGATACATTCCCTGAATCTGAAAAGAGAGCCCACATTTAGTGCACAGGTAGACGGCAGAACTTGCCTTAAAAGACAGAGGTGTCGACATCGAATATTACACTGAGGGAAAAGTGGTAAGACACTTTAGCAAACTTTTATATTTATTTGGCCTTCTTCGGCGTGGATGGCAGAGCCACGTTATGGATGTTTTCATATAGTGCGTATTGCACATGTACCGGAGGAGGGACCCTGCACTGCTCGCTTTCTGAACGCATCGGTCAGCACAGCTGACCAGCAGAGCACCAGAGAGTAAGGGAAGGAGCTGCTGCAGAACTATAAGGTATCATAGAGCCCCTAGCATCAGCTGACTGTTACAGCCATGACAATGAACAAGTGTGGTGACGTCAAAGAACTGTGCGGGAACTTGATTCAATTAGATGTCATGAGCTGTTGTGGGCAGGCCTGGTTGTTTTTGTTTTTTGCTGATGATTACGTAACATATTTTAAGTGAAGTCAATTTCTGAATTCTCTCTCTGCGTGCTATTTTTGTTCGAAGGCCCTATTAGCATCTATTCCAGTCAAATGGAACAAGGAAATAGTCAGTTTTCGGGTCCCTTCCCATGTTACTCTTTTATTATTAAAGCTCTTCTTTTGACACTACAGTTAGTAAGGACATAGAAATTATCCCTGGGAGACAGGTCACTTTTCTCCCAAAAATCATTTGTCATTTCTGCTTGGCATTGGTAAAAAGCTAAGTTGCACTCATTCTCATTTTTGACCTTGCCGAGCATTAGTCTTTGAAATTTCAGCAATGCCTTCTTCATTTTCTGTCGTTCAGGTTTTTACTTTCTGCATAATGCGTCACACTGAGAAGTTTCTTTTAATCTATGAGAGAAGTATTTTCATTCCCTGAGAAGTTTCAATGAAGCAAAGTTTTTGACATATGCAGGCTTTTTTCATAGCTAGAACAGCATTTTCATGATGCCGCCCCAAATAACCCCTTTTCATACCTCGTGGTTTAATGTTCAAAAACCTTTGGAAAATTATTTTTTTTTTAAATTCAGTGCAATTTAAAAAAGAAATCTTCTATCGCCTCTATGTTAATTTTCTTGGTCGTTTTTGAAGCAAGTAGTTATGTATTAGGCTAGGTCAAACAGGGGTCAACTTTGGAAATTCACTGACGGCATCAGGGGGTTTGTTACATGGGATCAAAGGATGAAGATGTAGTCAAATACTTTTGAAAAAGAATTGTCTTTACCTATGCCCAACTTGATTAAATTTATGTAGTCAGCTACTGTAGTAAATTGGCAGTGAAAGTAGATTTCAGCTCTGGTGGATGTCAGAAGCTGCCAAACTGGGTGAAAATAACTGACCAAAATGCTGAACTGGTCCAGCTTGTCAGAAAAATATTTCACAAGTCCTGAAGAAAAAAAATTATAACTTATTGTTCAGTATTATGCAACTTTAAATACATTTGGGCATAGCTAAAACTCCTTTTTTCCACTTCAATTTGACTACTAAGTCTTCAAATGGTTTGTGGTTACAAATTTTGGGCACCCTCGGGGAATTCCAATTTTCGACCTAGCATATTATGTATATTACCTAGGTAATATTCAAACATTCGGCTCTTTTATACTATGTTCCATGTGTCCTCACGTCCTTTCAACAAGACTAATACGTTTACAGTCACACTTGTCAATCTCCTGGCAACAACTTGCGTCGGTCCGTTTGCGCCAACACCTTGTCCGCGGCGGCCATGCCCATTCAGGTGACCATGGAGCACGAAAATGTTCTTGGACTTGACACACTTTTCTCCTGTGCGTATCTTTTTTTGCCAAGGTGGAACCTCCAGACCCCAACTTGAGCGAAGAGTTCCAGGATAGCAACAAGCGATTCCACCCGAGCGCCATCGGCTCCATTCTCCTCTTCTTCATGTTTAGCGTGGCTGCCTTCATCATGTACATGGAGAACATTTCGTACTTTGACGCGTTCTACGCTTGCTTCATCACCTATTCCACGATAGGATTTGGGGACATTGACATTTACGTGAGTGTCACCATGTACACAGAAGCTGCACGCAAGAGCTACACGGTACAATAATGTGACATGAAGTATCCCAATGTCAGCTTCGTCAGAGCCCACAAGACCAGAGCGTTGCGTGGCTAGAGTTAATTCTAATGTGCACCTCTGATTCACTACTTGCTCAGTGCAACTCTTTTTATATAAATCAAATGTTCAGTCTATGACAAGCTCGCTTATTTCATGCTGAGACTTCCAGCTTGAGCCGATCTTGAACTCTTCCAGAGAATTTCCTATCGCTCCAACTGGTTCAACCTGATGATCTACGGCAACTTCGTGCACGTCATCGGGTACATGATAGTGTCGGCCTGGATCTCCTCCATTCTGGATAAGTGCGGAATAAGAAAATATTGAAGAAAAGCTGGACTGATTACAGAGAAATCATCTACTACGTTATTTTTTTGCTCTGTCTCTCCTGTGCACCTTGCACTCAGAACTAAACAGTACTTCGATCAGGACGCTTTAAGTAACAATCGAGCCAAGACTTGTAATCATCATATGTATCATAGGTATATATTTCTTTCAATAATAGACTTACGTGGTGCGCTACATACGTAGAAAGCGAGCAGTGCCGAACAATTCCAGTGATTTCTCCTGCGTATTAAAAAATTACAGTGTATCGGTCCGATTTATCAGCAGCACCGCATGTGGCTGGTACGTGAGCCAACTTTATTGGAGTCACTCCCACGTCCAATTCATGCGTCATTCATAATTCATGCTTTGTCCTACTACCTCGATAGATGGAGGATTACCTTTCTTTCAACATACGGAGGTGCAGGTATGGTTTTAACATCCTACAAAGAGTAGGAATCTGGTACTTTGAAGACACGCTTGCGTTCTTTCTCTTGACATTTTAAGCTAGCATGCCAAGGCTTCAGCTGCTGGCCTTGTTGCAGTTGCTCCACTGTCTCCACTCATTTCCACTAGCTCCCCTCAGTCTTGGCAATGGACCCTGAGGACCCGGCCTCGGGGCGTCGCCGGTATCAGGTCAATAGTAAGACAACCAGGGGACAGCAGAGCGAGTTGCAGAGGTCCTTGCAAAGGCTCGAGGTCGACCTGGACAGAGTCAAGAAGCTACTGAACAACAAGAGCACAGACAGCAGTCAGCACCACAGCAGCGAGGACCACGCCGACGAGGGCGACATCACGGAGGAGGCGACGAGAAGGAGCACGCCCAACGTGGCCACAAGGGAGAAGAGGGATAGGGTGAGGGATGATGTGGACTGCGCACGCTCACCCACACCCGCTCACTGCTGCCCTCTTAGCAGAACGTGGTGTCCACGTCCTTCCTGCCATCAACGCTGGAGCCCCCAGCAGTGATGTCCCAAAGGTCACCGACAGCCAGGAACACCATCTCACACCACACCACTCTGGCAGTCATCTCGCTCGACGCGACGCCGGTGCACACTGACGAGGACAACGAGGACAAGGAGATGCAACAGCTGCCCTCGCGAAGGTGACAGACATCACATGGCATAATTCCCCAGGTACGGGATCAAGTTTCAGGTCGGGTAGTTCAACCCCCCGCGGCTCTCGGACTGCGATGGGAGTGAAGGGTTGGACAGTATCAGACAATTCTCAACGGTTCCAAAGCCGGCGTGACGATTCTCCACATCTGCAGTATAGACGGCGTAAGCAGCAAGAACTGCAGCAAGAGCAACAGCAGCAGCAACAGCAACAACAACAACAGCAAGATGAGAAGAAAATGGCGGATGAAAGCAGAGAGTATTGCTGCATTTCGCCACTGAATCTCATGGGAAACAGACCCATCCTTAGATTATTCGTCATCATGTTCATCAATGGAGTCCTCTCGCTCATGTGTTCCGCCCTTGTCATGCACATTGAGCGACCTGCCCAGGTTTAGATCCCTCGCTGCACTTGACTCAGACACCAATCTACCTTCTTTCCCTACTTTCAGATAGAACGCATGAATACAAAGAGCGAGCTGCTCCAGAAGGTGGACAACCTCTTCTACAATCTAACCCAAGTCATCAACTTGACAGGCACCGACGAGTAGGTCTCTCTCCACTATGGCGCGCGTCATACCTCATGAACTCGGATTGTTGTTAGTCTTGTAGTAGATTGACCTCGAGGGTTGACCTGTACCGGGCACTCACACGGGCAATTGACTAAAAGTTGAGCTTCCTCCGGGTTAATCCGAATAGCTGCCTCTGAATGCAATGACTAAGCACCGAAGCTGTATTGAATAGACTTTTTTGAGGGAGGGAGGGGGGATGAGGGATTATTGAGTCCACAGCTTTTGGGGTGTTTTTGTCCATTTCATTGCGTCATGCATTAAATTGAGCGCTGAGCATTACATTGGCTAGTGAGCATGAGATGGATCATAAGAAATCTCCAAGTGGTCCTTGCGTGCAAGTTTCAGTTCTGGCCCATCAAACTATACATGATACCTGACAAGGTTCATGCTTCACTCTTGATTAAGGATGGACTTGACAAGTACGGACAATCCTCGCTACTTCTGCTTGTCAAGTGCAAGCCTCCAATGGACCTGACTTGAGCTACCTTTGCCTGACTGAACTTTCACTGAGCCCAAATTAATTGAACTAGACCATTCATACTTGATGCGCAATTATTTATGAAAGCAAACCGATTACAACAAGAAGGTCTGCCTAAGTAATTGAGACTGCTCTTCAAAACTTCCTCGTCAGGCGAACGCAAGGAGCTTTCGCTTGACAAAAGAAACCATTCTTTGTACCTTTTTTCTCATAACAATCAGAATTTTCGCCTAAAGAACTTTTTATCGGTCATATTAGAGAACTCAGGCCAGATTTGAGACTGTCTAACCGAGGAAATTTTTGCATCCTTTACTGTCCTGCTGAATTTTCTCAACAAAGCTGTGGCACTTGTACGTACAGGTCAGGTCAGCTATGTCTTCTTTTAAGGTCACCATCTCCAGCATTTGTGTGATGTAGAATATTATATAGAACAGGCAGAATAGAAATGAATATAAAAATTACTCACTCAGTCAATCGGTCTGAGTTCCAGCTTGTACGGGAGTCAACTTATATGGTAGATGTCGATCTGTGTGAAGGTCAACTTGTCCAGGGGTGAAACGTCCGTGATTCGACAGTAAAGACAGACACAATCTTCCCACCATAAATTATCTGCATATAATGTTAAAGGGTAATATGATATAACACCTGATAGGTACAACGATTATGTGGCCCTGAGCCTCTTGGACGAGCTAGGCGAGACCGTGTCCGTGGTCAGTCAAATGCCAGAGGAGATCCAGTGGGATATGCTCGCCTCTCAGGCCTTCATCACGTCAGTCCAAACCACGACAGGTGAGGTCTTCATCAGGATATGAACAAAACTATGTCGCCAAAAATAACTGCAGGCTACGGAGACATCATTCCCGTCACTTTCTGGGGCAAGTTCTTCACTCTCATCTACGCTCTGGCGGGCATTCCGGTCTACATGTGGTACATCTTCAAACTGGGAGCCGTGTTCAGGCTGGTGGTCATGAAGCTGTTCTTCGGGCTCTTCATATGTCTGTAGTAAGTGGCTCAAACGACGTAGAACAGTTAGACGTTGCCTTGACGCCTGCCCTATCGCAGCCCCAGCTACGACGGATTCAAGTTTGACAGTAATGCCGACATCGACAACTTGGAGAGGAGAGTGAGCACCTTCGCCCGGTAATTTTCAATTTCGCACCACACTGGTACAGGTACCCCAGGGTTGCTTGGATTATTATAAGACCCTCCCCGATCCTCTCCGTTTTCTCCAAGTAATCGCAGACTGCATGCTCTGTTCTATCGGCGTGCACGGTGCCGTCCACGCAATCCATGCGGTCCATGCACTCCATGCCATCCCTGTGCCCCGTCCCATCCGCGCACTCGGCGTTGTCCACACGCCCACACATGGGGAACAAACAGACAGAGCAAGCGAGCAAGCAAATGTACGTTAGGAGTATGTAAACAGTTTTGTTTAAAAAAAAAATTGTAGGTACGCTCATGCTGACAACACAAATGACATTTTATACGTACCGCGCCTGACTTGTTTAGCTTCATTGAGGTGATGTATGAATAGGGGATCACTGCAGAAGAGGCCAAAATGTTTGAAATAGCTTTGGAAAGTGGACCTTCTGCAGTTGGACGCGTCAAATATTTGTGGCAAGCAGTCGGGTGGAAATGGGATGACAAGCGCACATTGGTTTGGCCTTGGAAGTCTCGATGATGATTAATATGGGCTTTGCAGCAAAAGTTTATTTTTCATGCTCATGACAACGATTCCATTAAAGTGATGAAACTTTTCAACGTGCATTTGGAGTCCGATTGACTACAGCTCATGGCCCCAAAACTGACTAAAGTTAAAGAAATCCCTCCCTGTACACATGTAGTGTATACTTTAAGAACACCAATGTGTCGTATACCGCGTGTTGCACGTAGTTGTTCCAACTTACTGTACCTGATTTTGTTTTAAAAAGTTTAAGTTCCAGACTGAGGCTGCTTGATTTGAATGTGCGCTTGAAGCAGCAGTACTACGCCGACAAGCGGTTTCATCCAAGCGTCATAGGAGTCATCCTGGTCGTCTTCTTAGTCAGCGTGGCAGCCTTCATCTCTTACATGGAGGACATTTCCTACTTCGATGCCTTCTACGCCTGCTTCATCACTTACTCGACCATAGGATTCGGGGACATCGACATCTTTGTGAGACAAGAGTTCACACATGTGTGTAACGTGCCCGAGAGTAATAACACTTTCTTCTTTAATATCCCAGAAAATATCCTACCGATCCAACTGGTTCAACTTACTAATCTACGGAAACTTTATCCACATCGTCGGCTACATGATTCTGTCGGCTTGGGTAGCATCATTATTGGAAAAATGTGGTGTCAGGAAGTTTTAGTTGCCGTCATCCTTGTTGTGTGCAATGCACAAAGAACACGATTGCACGAAAAAATACATCAAATGCAGACATAGTCGAGTCTGAAATTATCAATACATATCAATTTAACCACAATTGTTTTTAGGCCGAACTGTAACACTACCTGTGTTACAGTGCTGTGTTGTAACGAACTGTAAAATCAGTTCGATGAAGATTATCTGGCGATGAAAAGTTCACTTTGAGTTTTGGAATGTGGCAACGATGAACTCTAAATCTCAAAAGTGCCAGAGTCAGTGTATGAAAGCTATGCATTGGTGCAAATGTGTCCGGTTTATTAGGAAAACAAACCTGTGCACCAAGTGTTTTTGAGGCCAACCAAATGTAAGTACTTACTCAAATCATATGTGGTTTCGAATAGAAAACCTTGAAAAAATGGGGGGGGGGTTGAACTTTCCACTTTTGCTTGAACTCGCTAAACGACTTTACAGCCGGCCTCTCAGCACTAACTTAACTCACTGGCCCATCTGCTTCTTGACAGGATCGCAACATGTTTCCTACGTTCACGCAACCTATATTGGTCTATCATGTGGTTAACTTTGTAAGGTAAGTTTTGACAGACTTAAGCTACACACGTGGGTGACCCCTTCAAGGAACGCTAAGAATCTCTTCTAAGACTGAACTGATGTGCACTTTTGCTCTAGCACCACTCACTGGTTCACAATATCTATAGTTTAGAAGTGCATCGATTGGACTTGGACGTCGATCAAAATGCTGCGGTGATCGTCCCATCCGTCGTCCATTGTATTATAGACCTACTATATAGATGGGCTAGGTCGAATAGGTATCATTTCTTGAATTTGATTGAGTGCACTTGGTACACCTCAAGTCACTGAAGAGCATACGACAAAGAGTCAGTCAGATAGTGCTGTGCGTCTATCTATGCTCAATAAGTGTTCAAGTTTTCCTATATAAGGCTGGAGCATGAATTTGGTTGCAGCGCAGTTGGCTGCGACTGCGCTGGTGGCAGGTCACACTGTACAGTGTAACGAGGAAAGACTCAGGATTAGGTACTTTCAGCCCTCGATTGAGTTTGCAAATAGACTACAATAGTAGATGACAACAATGATGAGAGTACATCAATAGATGCAGTGACAACAGCTGCATCATTGGGAGATGGGGAGTCGTTAAATGCTGGCGAATGTTTGTCACTTTTTTCTCTGTCTAATCCACGGTCACCCTGGATAAGACGCCGCCTGTGAAGTGCCAGTGGGGTCTGCCCGGCTTTTCTGCAATGTTCGTGCAAATTTAGAGGTGCAATAGTCGGTTCGGACTTATCTCGATATAAGCTTTGGATAATCGCGATTCAGATGCTTGGGGATTTTTGCCCTGTGTGGTAAATTACTTTTCTTTCGGCCTTATGCGGGAGAGCTGTTTCTGATAAACTTTATATGACTGGGATTTTGTCTTGGACGTCAATGCAAAATTAAGCTATAGCATTGCTATCGGTAAAACATTTTGTCAAGACTTCTTTTTTGCCGAGGGGTTTCAGAATCTACGCGCAACAGGGTTGCAACAGTGTTTAAGTTGAACAGGGCTGAAAAACAATATATAAAGGTATCTTTCTTTGTCAGTCCATTGGATGAACTCTTCAGTAGCAAAAGGACAAACTTCTAATGTGGTACTGAGCATTACAATCTCAACAGGTACAAGTTTTAGACATCAAAGCAGTGAATTTAGTGCCAGTAAAGTAGTCAGGAATACAAACTCGGTGTTAAGCTTCATAATTTGTGCACTACAATATGAACTAGAGCAATACCAAATGCTGAACGCATGCTGAAAAGTGAGAGCGAACTTGCACCAATTTTTTGTGAGCTCCCTGGCCAGACTTGGTCATGAGTTCGTCTTTCTTGCGTGCCTTGAGCCAAAATTGGTCTTGGTTGGTTGTTCTCAACTCTTCCCCTTCCTGCGCCAGCTACGTCAGAAGCTCCTTATGCACTGGCCGGAGCCAAGCAAGTGTCCTTCAGGCCAACAAGGTGAACGCCATCGCTGGAGGCGGCAACACGTCTGTGGCGGCCCCGGCCGACGTACTGGGCAAGCCCTGGAAGAAACAAAGAAGGTTAGAAAAGGGGTCGGGCCTTGTCCGGCGATACGTGCGAAGAGACCGGATTATATCTTGATGACCCCGTTGTTGGAGGCGAGTGCGCAGAGGCAAAAAAGAGGGGTTGAATGGTCCTCGGATGCCCACACGGACTACGTACCATTCTGAAGGTCAGGTCAGGCTAGGCTACAGTCGAGTCACTATACCAGAATGTTCGTTTCCGAAAGGAAATTCGATTAGGAAGACATTCCGAGGAAAACTGTTCCTCACTGCAGAGCAATCACTAGACTTTGGAAGTCCAGATGGGGATTCAAGTTTTTCCTTCCAAAGTGCACTTTTTGCCATTTTTTCCCTCTCTTTTACGCGATTTTTCAATGTTTTAACCTCAGCGTTGCCAAAATCATCAGTGAAGAAGAACCACCGAAGTGAGCCGGACCGGTCATTTCAGCTAATCATTCTTTTTGGTCATATTTAGTCATGAAGATGATCTTTATATGGATTTAAATCTCCCACTTGATTCCATCTTGGAAAGAATTTGTGTCTGGCGGCGACCAGTGACTTCGCCAAATTGAGATTCGACTGTATTTCACATCAGCTTGCTTTGTACATTCCTTGGTCAACGTCTTCTACGTACATCTTGGCCACGTTGGTCCTGTGCAGGTGCTTTGCAGCGATCCAATTTGCACGAGTTTTCGCAAAATTGCCTCTGATGCTTCATCCAGGTCTTCAGGCAGCTGCATCGCCGGCTCAGGCGCTCTCTCTCCTCTCTCTTTTCCCTCTCTGTGTCAGTTTCGGGTCTCTCCTCTGCCGGTTGAGAGTTGTTTCGCGACAGCAACAACAACGCAAGTCTCTCGAGCCCCGACCTCGTCATGTCCGCCAGAGCCGTCAGTGAGGCCACAGGCAAGCGCCTGCTCAACGAGCACCTGACGCCCGGCCTGGCAGCGCAGTGCAGGTTCGCTGAAGTCAGTGAGGCCCAGGACTGGGACGGCCTGGTCGGAGACAACCCCTGGGTCAAGAATGAGGTGAGCGACCAACTGACCCTAAGGTGACTGTACCACGCTTGTAGGACACGCAGACGGTGGCGACTTGGTCGCTGAGCGACGTCCTCGCTCGACGAGGTCGGCGGCGGCGGCCTAACCCTTGACGGGCCATGCATTCATGCCAAGGTGCAGATCATGGCCAAGTGTTTTGATTGTGACAAGTGTGGTGAAGGCTGGACTAAAGGTGCAACCTGACCACCTGGTTAGCTCATGAGACGTGCATACGCGTCACAGTCGTTAAAAAGACGTGTGTCTTGACAAACCAACTGGGTCTGCACCACGCAGCGCAACCTGACCTTGCCCGTCTATTACTCCCAGCAAAGATCAAGACTTCTACTCATGGACGTCTTGTCGCACATGCAGGGTACATAGGAAGGCGAGGAGGGGGACAGGTTGGTGCCTGGGCCTGGGTAGGTCACCTTCGACGTCAGGGTGACTTCCTTGCGCAGGGCAGGTGGCAAACAAAGCAACATGAGGATCTCATGACTTTTGACGCGAGTGCGCATGCGCGCTACTGTTGGGAAGAAAGGGAAAGCAATGGGGCTGAGGGAACCCGCGCACTGCCATGAGCAAGAGGTGCCAGGAGAAGTCGTCCGTGATCAGGGTTATCACGAATTTCGCTTTCCAGGCCTCTTGTTCATTCCAGAAGTGGTGACAGCTCCGTTACCATTTCAAATTATTGCTTTGCTTGCTACGAAAATCCGTGATGAGGTGAAAAGGTGGAAATGCAGCGTTATAGTCAATGGTCGATTATTTGCAGAAATTGGTGGCCAAACCGGACCAGTTGATCAAGAGACGTGGCAAGTTGGGGCTCATAAAGGTGAAGGCGGACTATGAGGAGGCCAAGAACTGGATCCTGGAGAGAATGGGAAGAGAGGAGAAGGTGCGCAATGAGTCAGCTGGTGGGTTTTTTTTTCTTTTTACCCATTGATCGCCTTTTTGTCATGTGCACAGATTGGCAAAGCCTCTGGGAAGTTGCGGAAGTTCATCGTCGAACCTTTTGTGGCCCACGAACAGGTACGATCCCACCTCGATGAAGAGATCGCAGTGTGATGTCAAGCTGCTCTTTAATCCTCGTAGGGTGATGAAGCCTACGTCTGCATCTACTCGGGTCGAGATGGCGACACCATCCTGTTCACTCCCGAAGGCGGTGTCGACATTGGTGACGTCGACGCCAAGGCCAAGAGATTGGATGTCCCCGTCGATAAGGAAAACGACGTCACTGAAGAACTAGTGGGAGAGAAACTTTTGGAAGGATTGCAAGAACATAAGAAGAAGTGAGTAAACTGCAAGAGTTTTATGTAGCGTCAATTCTAGTCGTGAAGTCAGTCTCGGGGACCCGAGAATGACCTCACATCGGCTACTCTTAAAGAATCGCAGATCAATAAGTTCCCATATGTCAATGATCCAATGTGCCCAAAGCATTTAAAAGCTTTGTGTAAGGCCTTACAATACGTTGGTTTAATGCACTTCTCAGCTGTTTCAGAGTCTTAAGGCCTCAAGACGTAAAGATTATACAGAATGTTTTTCGAAGTTTATCAGTTGACAAAGGGCTCATGGCATCTTGCATTTAGAAGTGAGAACTCGTTGAATTTCCAATTTCAGTCGGGTGGCAAAATTCATCGTTGATCTGTACCGCGTCTATGTGGATCTCTACTTTACCTACCTAGAGGTCAATCCTCTCGTTGTCACCGAAGAAAACATCTACATTCTGGATCTGGCTGCCAAGGTACGAAGATATAGCTTTGTAGTCAGGTCCGTTCAAAGTCAGGTTTTGTTATTTTATAGCTGGATGCAACCGCTGACTTTATCTGTCGAGGCAAGTGGGGCCAGGTCGAGTATCCCCCTCCATTCGGTCGTGATGCTTTCCCCGAAGAAGCGTACATCGCCGATATTGACGCAAAAACGGGGGCGTCGCTCAAGGTATACAACACAATATACAGGGTGGCTCTGGGACATTCGCTACTCGCCTGTTCTTTTTTACCCTCAACGTGAGTTGCGAATCTTCCTTTGTCCAACCTCTACGAGATGTTCTTCTTTAACTTATCCGATGAACAGCTCACCATCTTGAATGCTGCCGGCCGCATCTGGACCATGGTTGCTGGCGGAGGCGCCAGTGTGATCTACGCCGACACCGTGTGCGCCCTTGGAGGTTCAGAGGAGCTGGCCAACTACGGCGAGTACAGCGGCGCCCCTTCGGAGCAACAGACCTACGATTATGCCAAGACCTTGCTGGGACTGATGACCAAGCAGAAGCACCCTCAGGGGAAAGTACGTCAAGAGAGACACTGAGTGATATCTAGACTAAAGGCGCGTCTTTGTAGGTTTTGATCATTGGAGGAGGCATCGCCAACTTCACCAACGTGGCTGCGACCTTTAAGGGCATTGTGCGCGCCTTGGAGGAGTACCAGGTCAAGCTCAAGGAGTTCAACATCAAGATTTTCGTGAGAAGGGCAGGCCCCAACTATCAAGAAGGGCTCCGGTAAAAAAAAACCCGACACCTGACTACCACTCGTGTACACTAACGTTGCTGCTTTGGTATTGAAGAGTCATGCGCGAAGTTGGCAAGAATCTGGACATCCCGCTCTACGTGTTTGGTCCCGAGACCCACATGACCGCCATCGTGGGCATGGCCTTGGGCAAGAGACCCATCCCAGTCTCCGCCCCCTCCTCCTCGGATACCACGGCCAACTTTCTCCTGCCCTCATCGGTGATAACTCTAGATATAGTTATATGATAAAGCAAGCATCGAAATTTTTTTGTATCGTATAAATTTGGTGGAGTCAGGATACGGATCTTCTAGCTTTAGTGGCTGCGCGGGTGTTGCCCGAATTTCCTATGGTAACGTACCTAGATTTGCGCTTTTTGCGATATTTCCGAAAGGTTATGCAGGTGGTGTGAGTGATGTAGTAACCTCCTACCATATAACTGTTATTTCATAACACGCTATCATTTTTTTCTGCTGCTTACAGGCTAAAAAGGTATTAATATTGTGTCCTTGAGTATTTTGCCTACTTAACGACGACTTCTGTTACTTTTTCCAGCCTGGAGACGCCAAAAGCCCCGCTCCGTCTCGCAAGACCTCTGATACGATCCAGCCCAAAAGTGACGGCCCTTCTGAGGATGACGTCGTTGGAAGCCAAGTGACCCCTGGGACGCTATTTACTAACAAGACCAAGGCCATCGTGTGGGGGCTTCAGACCAGAGCAGTGCAGGTAAGTCCATTAAAAAAGCGTCCTTTCAATGATTCTTTTACAAGAAGCTTGACAGGGCATGATGGACTTCGACTACGTGTGCCAGCGAACGGAGCCCAGCGTCTCCTGCATGGTATACCCCATGGTGGGAGGAGACTCGAAGCAGAACTTCTACTGGGGACACAAGGAAATCTTGATTCCAGGTCATTCTAGTGCCACTGACATGACGATTTTGTCAGTCTGTGACCAAACTAATATTTTGACACTTGCAGTGTACAAGAGCATGTCTGACGCCATGAGGAAGCATCCAGAGGCCAACACCATGGTCAGCTTTGCTTCCCTCCGCTCTGCATACGACTCGACACTGGAGGCAATGGAATATCCACAAATCAAGACCATCGCAATCATTGCTGAGGGAATCCCTGAAAATATGACCAGGAAGCTGATTAAGGCGGCGAAGAATAAAAACATCACCATCATCGGTGAGAACTTGTCATAATGCACAACGTAAGTGCATGCATTACTTTTTCCCTCATGCAGGCCCCGCTACTGTTGGTGGCATCAAGCCCGGCTGCTTCAAGATCGGCAACACGGGCGGCATGATGGATAACATCCTCCACTCCAAGTTATACCGTCCTGGTTCAGTGGCGTATGTGTCAAGGTACGGACAAAGATTCGATCTTCCCTAGCTCTGGTACTGACGTGGTATACTGCTTCATTTTCCAAGATCTGGTGGCATGAGCAACGAGCTGAACAATATCATCTCTCATCAGACCAATGGCGTCTTCGAGGGGGTGGCTATTGGCGGTGACAAGTACCCCGTGTCTACTTTTATGGACCACCTCCTGAGATATCAAGTAGTGACATGGCTATTTTCTTATGGTTGTACGTGCTACACTGTCCCAAACTTAGTCCAATCCTGACGTGAAGATGCTGGTGCTCCTGGGCGAAGTTGGCGGCACCGAGGAGTACCGCGTCTGTGAGGCCGTCAAGGGGGGGATCATCAACAAGCCCATCGTGGCCTGGTGTATTGGCACATGTGCAGACATGTTCACGACGGATGTTCAGGTGAATTTCGGGCTCTGTCGTGCTTCGTCCTGTGGAGATAAACTTTTTGCTGATTTCCAGTTTGGCCATGCTGGTGCCAGTGCTGGTGTCGCTGCCGAGACGGCCTCGGCCAAGAATGCTGCTCTCAAGGCTGTCGGAGCCTTTGTTCCGGCCTCCTTCGACGAACTGGGTGAGTCTTTACCAGAGTTGTTCAGTCAACCTTAGAGATAGATAGATTGATACATACTACCTCCTGCATACGTTCAGGTGAAGTCATACGCGAGGTGTACATCGATTTAGTGAAGCGCGAGGTCATCGTGCCTAAAGCCGAGGTTCCGCCGCCGCCGGTACCGATGGACTACGCGTGGGCGAGGGTAAGTATGCATTTTCTGCCTTAAACCGTGACACACTTTCAAAATTTGTCATAACTTTCAGGAACTTGGATTGATTCGCAAGCCTGCCTCATTCATGACGTCGATTTGTGATGAGCGTGGGCAGGAGCTGATCTACGCGGGAATGCCCATCACGGAGGTCTTTAGGCAGGACATGGGTATTGGAGGCGTTCTGTCACTGCTATGGTTCCAGGTAGGGCACGTTTGGAACGTTTGACATGTACGTACGTTGTAAGTCAGTGTGCACCTGCGTTCTAACGTTACATCATTTTGGTACAATTGTGGCATAGTTGGGCAAATGTTTTCTCCCTGGCGTCGGTCCATCAATTTCTGGCGTGTCCACAAACTCAATGGAACAGGTCACGTCGTCTTCCTTGTGACACCCTGGAGTTTCCAATTCAAATATAATCACCTCGTTCTTCTGACACTTGGGCTTCAGCAAAGTCGAGGGCACGTACAGGGTGACCTAGATTACACCGTGATGACTCACTTCTCAAAAGTTACTTGGTCAGTTGTCATTACCTGTGGTCCCACGATAGGCCAGTACCTGCCCAGATTAAAGCCATTGATGAAAGCCATCCCCTTAGTCCAGCTGTCCAGCCTCAAAAAAGTGTCCTTGGCAACAGAGTCCTCGCAGGGAAGTTTCAAAGTGCCTTTCCAGAAGCTCCCGTGTCCAGAGGTCTGAACGAAATCCTGGACTGAAGTCGCTCTTAATACAGACTTCTGACGATCCAGGATGGAGCTGGCGTATTTTCCCAACAATTGACCGTTATCCAGGGGCATGGAGTACATCGTCCAATCGGGCAGAGTCCGTCCATTTAGGGTGACGTTTCCGATGATACCCTTAAAGTCTTTGGCCAACTTGCCGTAGCAGATACGGCCCTGGTTCTCTACCAGGATCTGGAGTCTATTTCCTGGCCTGAAGAATCATTGATGGTAAAATAACCATACAATAGAACGTTGATTTAGCGAGCTTTGACTGACTAAGTGAGCAGTTTGCTGTCGACAGAGTTTTTACTATGTCATGGGGGTTGACTGACCTTGTGGATATGACCAATTAAGTGAACTTTTCGCCGAGGAAGTTTGCTAAACCGGCATTCTACTGTACAAAAGCATGCAAACTCAGCTGCTGAATACCATTGCTCTGACCTTACTGAGAGTGGCATGTCCATGCAGTTCTCCCCCCTGCTTAGAATGCCTTTGGGTCTGTTGTCCACGTAGATGTAACCCCTGTCATGCAATCCCCCCACCACCAGTTTGGCGGGATCGGGGAACAGCTCGGTGATTGTCGTCTCGTAAAGCACGAAGCCGCTGGCCTGATCTGTAAGAGAACGATGGAGAGATTCTCCATCCTGCGTCCTTTAAAGGATGCCAAGACTTGCCCAACTGCTCGAAGGTCATCGGCCTAGTCGAGTTGCACCTGAACTTGAGGATGGCGTCCTTGCTAAAGAAAAAGGATGAGACGAAGCTGAGGCGGACCCTGCCATAACTTCTAGAGTCTCCAGAGTCGACGATGTCCTCATTGATGGCTGTGGCGTCTGTTGTGTATTTGGCAATGATTTTCTTGAAGGCATAGTACTTTTCCGTTAGTTCTCCAGATTCGGAGATGAGTGCGTCGTAGTCATACGACGTCGGCTCTGAAACAGAACTTATGTTGGTGTTTTAGGTCTGGCTGGATGCATGTCTGGTGGTACGTGGTTGAAAGGGTGGAGCGTTTGCCCCTGCCTCGAATCCGAAGCTTGTCCCTCCGTGTACCATGTATACATTGACGTTGGCGCCCGCCTGGAGGATGCGCTCGAAAGCGGCCGCGGACTCGTTGACACCGACACGATGATGAGGGATGCCCCAATAGTCCAGCCATCCTGTTTGCATTCAGTTGTAAACAGGCAGAAACGTTCATAAGGTGGCCAAGAGCAAGTGATGGAACTTCTTTAAGCATGATTCACCTACCCGAATAGAATTCGGAATTGACTAGAGGTCCTTGGGGCTCGAATTGCCTCTGGTTGTGGAACGCCTTTTTGGGGTCTGTTCCGGGTCCGAAGTCAACGGTGGCGTAGACCCCCGGGGTCTTTCCGCACCTCAAGTCCCCGAGGCTGAATCCGTCGGTAGTAAATAAGACGACCTGAGGGCCCAAGTGGTGCCGTGCGATGGCCTAGCGTAATGTTTCGCAGTCAATTTAGGACAATGTTCTGCTGTTATGTTGGTTGCTCACCTTTAGGGCGTTCATATACTCAATGTCGCAGTACCCGGTCTGAAGTCCGTAAGATCCATATTCATTCTCCAGCTGCACCATGATCACGTTTCCTCCGTTTTCGTAAAGTCTTTCTCGCAGGATTGGTAGAAGTCTTCCCCACCAGGCTTCGACCCGGATGAGGAATCGAGGATCAGCTGACCGGAGGCTAATGTCTGGATGAATGGCGTACAGCCAGTAGGGCAGGCCGCCGCCGTCGCGCTCGGCGCAGATGTAGGGGCCGGGTCTAGCGGTGGAGAAATGGATTACCCATGGACATTGACATGATATCCCTTTATCAGCATGCATACGGTAGACGCAGGTTGTTCTAGAGATAACCAAGAACATATATCCCTGAGGATGACGGACATCTTAATAGATTATTAATCTTCACGGTCAAGGAGATTGGTGTCTGGACTTGGTGGCGAACAGACGAGTAACGACTGTGCTGCAAAATTTGCCTTCAGACTGCGTACGTTGTCTCTCATGATAATGACTTTTGAACCATTTTTGAAATTTTTGCCGATCTTTCTAGGGTTGCCGCGTAAACAAAGTTTCTTGTTTGAGTGTGCCTTAGAGGAGACATTGCCAATTCATCGGACATACAACAAACCTGACAATAGCGTAGAGTCCGAGTGATTTTGTCAGATCTAAGAAGTGTTCCAGATCCAGACGGCCAGAAAAGTCGAACTGGCCAGGAGAAGGCTCATGAAGATTCCACTGGACGTAGAACTGATGGACAGAAGAAAACAAGCTAAGATTTGATAGCAAAACCTCTTGAAGACCTACCTGGATGGTGTCGAACCCAGCGGCTTTGATTTTTGTCAACCTGTCCCTCCAGAGGTCTTTCACCACCCTGTAGTAGTGGATGGAGCCCGAGATGTACCTGAAGGGCCTGCCGTCCATCATGAACGAGTTTTTCTCATAGTCTATGCGAAATGATCTGCTGCTATTGATGTTACTCTGGCTCAGAGCCTTTGAAAACGTCACACCAATCCATAAGACGATGACAGCTTTGCCCAAAGACATTGTCGATTTTGTCCAAGATTAGCTCTCTTCTGGGGCAAGACTGCTTGGCAGCGGGGAACCGGTTGCTTGACTTCTTTATACTTTCCCCTGTCATAATCGAGTTCATGAGATAAGGGGCTAAAGGGGCGTTTCTATTGCAGACTCTCCAGGGGTTTGTACTGTCTGAAAATGAATTTGTTCGCTTTGGGTCGTCCTCCGGGTTGACCCGGACATTTGTGGATGACTCACCCTTCCTCCTTTACTCCCTCCAGAGGCCAAAGGGCAAGTTGTAAGAATCGAACAAGTTTTCTGTACTTCACCCATTGTTGACTGGAGGGGGTTGGGGTCAAGAGCCAAGTTACGTCCAAATCGTTGTCTCGGAGGAAATGCGAATGGAACAACCACTCATACATACAAGTGCGTTGCATAGCAACAGATGTAGCACCACTGTCTCTCTCGCCACTGAACATGGATATGTATCATGGTCAAGTAGAGATTGCGTACTTAACGTTCGTATAGAGACTGTCCAGACAAAAGAGGAAAGCTGTGGTAATTCATGGACGTACTAAAAAAATATGTTTTCAGCGCCGTCTTCCTCCCTACGCTTGCAAATTTTTGGAAATGTGCCTGATGATCACGGCTGACCACGGCCCAGCTGTCTCGGGCGCCCACAACACGATCGTCTGCGCCAGAGCCGGAAAGGATCTGGTATCATCACTAGTATCTGGACTGCTCACCATCGTAAGTCGAATATCAATTCGTACTGAAAGAATGTTATCAGCATTACTGTTGAATGTGTTATCCAACTTGTACTTTGTTTTCAGGGTGACCGTTTCGGTGGAGCGCTGGACGGCGCAGCCCGCCAATTCACCGAGGCGTACGACGCCTCCATGATCCCGATGGAGTTCGTCAATTCCATGAGAAAGAAGGGACAGCTGATCATGGGCATCGGGCACAGGGTTAAATCGGTGAGTGATAAAGAGGAAAGAAAGCTGAGTCTAGTAATCTCAGGTGAAGCATCGTTGTAGATCAACAACCCGGACATGCGAGTGTCACTGATCAAGGAGTTTGTAATGGGCAACTTCCCCCAGACGCCCCTGCTGCACTACGCGCTTGAGGTGGAGAAAATCACCACTAGCAAGAAGCCCAACCTCATCCTTAACGTAGATGGATGTATCGCCGTCAGCTTCGTGGATCTTCTCAGGCACTCTGGGTGCTTCACCAAGTGAGAAGCAATATTTTTGCCTTCAAATGTCAAAGTAGAAACTAACGTTTATTACAATAGGGACGAGGCCGACACTTACGTACAGACAGGAACGCTAAACGGACTTTTCGTACTCGGCCGCAGCATCGGCTTCATAGGTATGTTGATCACCGACGTCTCCAGACCTTTAGCGACATGTGTGGACTTTTCGCAGGTCACTATTTGGATCAGAAGCGTCTGAAGCAGGGCCTGTACAGACACCCTTGGGACGACATCAGCTACGTCCTGCCCGAGATGAACCAGTGAGGAATGTCGTACATCAAAGAAGCCAACATTCCAAAGTGTGTACATACACGATTAGTTGTCTTGAACCAGAAAGTTAAAAAGGAAAAATACCTTGTTAGTGTGTCCCAACAGTTTTTGCTGTTTATTCCTTGTTATACCTTACAGTTTTACGCTCGGAATGCGGCCGTGGATTTATCTAGCTCGTTTTTATTTTTTATGCAGTTACCACGAGTAGCACGAGTATTATTAGGTGTTATGAAATATAGTAGATAAACCATGATGTTGGTGGACAACAACAGTGTATTAGATAGAACACACGAGTTTACTCATGCTTGCTTGAGGAAATATAGAGAATCGTGTTTGAAGTAGGGTCTATATTTTAAAGTTCCAATTCACAGCTTGTAGGAAATCTTGTACAGCTGAGGATGGCCTCTTCATAGCATCAGGGGCAGCCTCGAGGCCACATTGGTAGGATGTTGCTCCTCCAGCTTCTTGAATTCAGCAGACACCTGGTTGCGGTCGCGACACATGTCGAGTAGGTTGTACAGCAGGGCCTATTTAGTGCGTGTGATCATGTTTTTAGAAGAGCAGCCAGTAATAACATTTCAGCAAGGCTCACCATCATGTAGAGTACGTCCTTGACCCTATGGTGCGCCTGAACATCTTGGAAAGCTTCCTTGGCCCTGGCCAAATGTCGCAAGGCCTTGAGAGTCGCCATTCTCTTGTCCTCGCAGCTGTCACTTTGCACGTTCTCTGCGGCTACCAGACACTTGGCCATGAGCAGGTGGGCTCTGCCCACCTCAAAACGATTCTGTTCCCTAAGGATGTGAGGAAAGAGGCCTGACAAGACTTGCAGAGCATCCTTCGGCCGATGAAGTTGCAGCTGGAATATCTCTAAATTAGCGTAACAGGAATGGGTCACTCGGAAAGGCTTTCTCACCTGTATGTGAGCAACGTGAAGTTGGGCAATTAGTTCTAACCACTCCAGATGATACTTTGCACATGTCCTCAGGGCACTGATGACGGGACGGATGGCGCCTGAGGAGAAACGATGTCAGAACAAAAAGCAACAAGGCTGATGGCCTGCGTGCATACCTGCGAAATTTCCGCACAAGCAGAACCACTCGGCCTCCAGCAGCTTGACCCTGGCCTTGCCGATGGATTGATTGGGAGAAGCGCGAGCCAGCCTCGAACCCATCTCGCAGGCTCTACCCTTCCAGAGAGACTCTCGCATAAGAAGAAGCCGCAACTCTTCATCGTGATGACCATCGTCGAGTTGGTCACAGGCCGCTTGAGCCGCAGCCCAGTCAGTGGCGTGCAGGGCGCTGGCATGCGAAACTTCAAGGCGACAGGAACGTACTAAGCGGCCAAGTGGAGTAGAAGGGTGTCGATAGAGACGACTAGAAAAACGGAATTGTAGGTTGAATTGTCTTATATTATTGCACACATTCCAGTGTGCTACACTACCTGGCTAGATCAAGCACTCGATCGCACTGCTTCCCCCTGCCCGCGTCGTAGAGTCCCCTGGCGACGGCGCAAAGGGCAAGGACGTGCGCCTCGGAAGTCACTGCCGCCGTCTGCTGCCACCGAGGATCTCCGCCATTGGGACCTTGCGACGCCGTCCAGAGGAGCAGCTGCCACGAGAGTAGAGAAAGTCGGCCTCGTCCATACAGAGTCCAGAGGCAGGATCGCTGGGCCATAGAAAGAGAAGTGAGTTCGTCGCTGGCATTCTTGGCGTTGTCGCGGCAAGACGTCAGGTCGCACAGCATAAGCGTGTCCCAGATCTTCTTCGGATGCATGCCTAGACGACCGTCATATCCCTGATTGTTCTATGCATGTTGTACTGAATTTCTCACCTAAGCTGGCCATGAGCTTTGCCTGCTCCTGGTAACCCAATCCCATGAGGTAGGTCAGCCCAAGCTCGTTGGTCTTTTCGATAAAGTTGCCCATCAGTTTCAACTGATTGTCGGCTGTCTCGTTGTGCATTCTGTGTTTTTGGATCAACGTCTTTGGGATCACATCCCGAAATAATAATCGAATGCTCACCTGAAGAGCCAGTGCATAGCATGTTGAAGACAAACATAATCGTTGGCCTCCTGTGCCATCTTGATGCTCTCCTTAAGAGCTGAAATGGCTGAATCTCGGTGGCCAAATCGAGCATGAAGACAAGCCAGCTTCAGGGAAGCATATCTTGAAGAGTAACATACATGTTGTATATACCGTATTGTTGAGAGCTGAAGTACGGCACCAAGTCGTGCGTCATCACTTACCGAAAGCCCTTGTTTGCCTCCTCTGAACTGTTGCCTGCCGTGGTGTTGAGTATACTGTCCATGTCGTTCTGCTGTTGATCATTTATGCTTCCAGTCTCAGATGTCCCAAGGCAGAGGTTATCGACGGCGTTGGAATACTCGCTCAGTCTGAGCGAGTTCAGATAGCGTAAAAAATGCGCACCGGACAACAGCGAGTCCCCCTTCAGAATTCGAGACGTGTGCAAGTCCACCGACGCAGGCGAGTCCGCCAAGGACTCGCAATTCTGAAGCAGCTCAACCTGGGCCAGGAAACTATGACATACTGTATGGCGACGACGACACACAGTGTTACCCTAACCTGTTGCGCAATATAGAATTCTGCCTGTCTTCTTGAGTAGACCTCCGATTGCTGATGCAAGAATTGCCCCGTCTTGTCTTCACCAAGTCCATCCTCAACCTCTTTTCTTCCATTAAGTCTTCCCATTCCAACGTTGGGAACTTGTTTATCAGTCTGAAAATAGGACTGGAAGTTCTGCAGCAGGTGCGACACCTCGTGGAAGGTGAGGCGGTTGAACTGGAGCACCAGACGACGGAGATACAGGCCTATTGGAAAACGAAGGAAGTGCTTTTCAATGCCACAAAACGATCTGGACCATGGACGCTCACCGACTATGGATGTCCGGTGCACAAGGCTTTCTCCCAACAACTGTGAGGTTGTGGTGGTTCCGTACAAGAGATTCTCCAGAGATACGGCCAGGTCCATCAGTCCGCCCACTCCGTCGTCAACGGCCCGTGAGATGCCCTTCCTCCAGATAGAGGCCAGGCGGGAGAAGCCTCTTTGGCGCAGCCGCCGCTCTAATGAATCCGCAGGTAGGTCGTTACCCTGGGGAACGAGACTCTTCGCAATGACACTCAAGCAAGGCATTTATCAATCTACTCACCTGTATCAACCTTAGAGCCAACAGACAAAATTGCTTCCTTTGCCCAGGCAAGAACGTTGCCCTGACATTCACCACTGCGTCCCCTCCAAGTTCCTCTTTCTCGTCCTCGTCGTCACCGTCGACGCCGCGGTGCAGAAGGCGCCAGTATTCCCTCAGGAGCACCCCCAGCGCCAGCTTGGCCGGAGTCAGGGCTTCTGGAGCCGAGCCGGAACTCCAATTTCCCGAAATAAGAGACTCCGACCCGAGGCCAGTATTTGAGGACGAGGAAGGACGCGGCAAGGGAGGAGGAGGTGGAGGAGGCGGAGGCCGAGGAGCTGTATTGGGAGGATCCATTGTTCACAAGCCTGGTGTCTTCAACAATCGTTTGTTTTCTTCACTAAACGGCCGCCTCCTGACGAAACAACTCGAGCAAGACACTACGAAACCTCCTTTCGTGCTTTCATCCGGGTCTGTGGCAACCCTGATCTGCAAAGTGAGTGTAAAAGCAAACATCCACGAAGTCTGCGGTAGCCGCTGCCTGAGAGGCACTGGACTGGGTAAAGCAGACTGGGACCAGATCAGTGAACTGGATCAGATCAGAGGCAGACGCCGGACAAGAGGCGAGATAAATATTCGAGTTCTGTCTGAAGGCGTAGATCTTTGAGAAGCTGACATCACGTGGGGTTAGTAAGGCCCTCACGAATTAGGTCCGGAGAGAGGCTTAAGGATTACAAGATGTCCACTCCGGCCAGGCGCAGACTGATGAGAGACTTCAAGCGCCTGCAGGTTGTCGACGTCAGCGTTTTACTTAATTCCTGCCCTGCATCTAGCATAATGTTACAGGAGGACCCTCCAGCCGGCGTTTCAGGGGCTCCCGGGGACAACAACATCATGCTGTGGAACGCTGTCATTTTCGGACCGCACGACACTCCCTTTGAGGACGGCACTTTCAAGCTTACCATCGGTACGACAATATGTGGTTGATTGCAAGTCGACCTCCAGTCATTAGTTGTTCATATCATGATATGCACTGCAGAATTCACTGAGGAGTACCCCAACAAGCCTCCAACTGTGCGCTTCATAAGCAAAATGTTTCATCCGAACGTATACGCGGACGGCGGAATCTGTCTGGACATCCTACAGAACAGGTAACGACAGGTCTCTCGTACTCGAACCCGCACTAACAGCTCATGTACAGGTGGAGCCCCACCTATGACGTCTCGGCCATCCTCACCTCGATCCAATCGCTCTTAGACGAGCCCAATCCCAACAGCCCTGCCAACTCAGTGGCCGCCCAACTCTATCAAGTAAGAGTCGCAATTAGATGTCTGGTTTTCACTGCACAGCACAATTTCATCTAGGAGAACCGTCGAGAGTACGAGAAGCGTGTAGCGGCCGTGGTGGAGCAGTCGTGGATACATTTCTCCATCGATCAGGACGGCAACAAAGTGGAGGACACTATCTAAGAACGTCACCGTGCAAGTAAGACCATGAGTTGACAAAACGTCAGTTAGACCATGCTGATCACTTCTAGGGTACACATGGACGAAGTCCACATCTTGCAAGCCATCTTTAGCGAGCTCCGCATACTAGGTCGCCAGCCACTGCCCATATTCTCATTAGACTTGGTTTCCTCATGCCCAAAAGAAGTCCCCTTCAGCTTGACCGTGAGCCTTCCCCCCGGATATCCCTTGTCTCAGGTGCCCGAGATCAGTGTCTCCTGCATTTGTATGACCAGAGAAGAATCTGTGCGATTTACGACTAGTCTTGGTACCTTCGTAGCAAAGGGCAAGGGTAAGAAACGGGAAAAGGGATTAGGCCTTGAAGATGCGTTATCAAGCCGGCACTTCCTTTTTAGGTCAGCCTATCCTATTTGAACTAATTAATTACTCCAGAGAAGTGGTCGGAGAATACATTTCGGGGTCTCAGCGGTTCGAAAAGTGTCCCTCCAGCCCCGAAAGTTGCGAGGAACTCCTGATCCTCCAGATTGACCACATACGCGACGCCAGAGTTTACCAGAAGACTGTCAGTCGGTGGGTGGGCGACCTTGAGTTGCGAGGGCGCTTCATCATCTGTCCAGGGAGGATCCTCCTGGTTCTGGAGGGCTCGGCGGATGATTTAAAGAGCTATGAAAAGAGACATCGGACTCAAATAGTGGACGTGGATTCTAGGGGTAGACCCTGCAAAGAGAAGATGCTGACGGTCATTTTCAAAGAGCGCTTGCGTGAGGGAACTTTCACAGACTTTCAAATTATGGAAGTTTCTTCAGTGCACGAGCAGAAGGAGTTCTTTGAGAAGAGAGGACTTTCCAACGTGTATAAACAGTGTTTTTAGATTGCTGAACATCTTCCTAATGGTCTTGCTTGCATATGTTGAAGATTAAGTGTGTTGAAGGTAATGGGGGGCTGTAGTGTTTTGTGCAAGCACACTTATTGCAGTTTATATCCATACCGTATGTTTGTGTACATATCTGGATTTGTCCAGATATCTAATTTGGTTGCCTAGGCGTAAGAGATGAGTCATTGGAACACAAGTGATCCATAAGGATATACCGGGTGCGCAAAATTAGTGTTTCACGGACGTGGGCTACGTCGACTGCTCCTATGCTGCATTCACTTATACTGAGACAGAAAGTTGAGACATTAAAGTTAAGTTCTTCGAGCCTCACTTTCAAATCATAACTTTGTGTCACTCTATAAAGTTTTTAAAGCGAGCGAGCAACGCTGATTTGGGAGGATTTTGCCTTTTCCAGTCAGTACAAGCAGGCTTATGCAATTCTGACGAAATAAGACAACAGTACGACCTCAAAGGGGAGTTCGACAGTACTTTAACGGCGTTTTACGATGTCCGTGCAACTGTTCCACTTTGGGAACGTCAATTTCTCATCTGCGAGCTACTTTCGTCTGGAGGATGATCACTGCAAAAGCGGGTTAAGCATAGCTAGCAATCATCCGTGATAATATCCATAGCAACTGATACGACCTTCTCTTGCAAGCCCTCACTTTCACATTTCTTGCACCCTGGGAGCTAATATTGCCTTGTTTTGGTTTTTTGGTTTTTTTTTGCTTTCTGTGATAAGCGATAACTATTTTACTCAAGTTCGAGTTATAGACCATGGTTGCAGAAAAGTTCCCTGTCCATGGATCCTAAAACAGTAGTCTTCTGTCATTTCATCATCTGAGAACCCAAGTTTTGATGAGCGTATCCGAAATATTCTTAAAACCAATAAGAGTAACAACAAATGACTTTTGTTACCATGGACTTTGAGAACTGCTGCTGTTGAGTGTTTAAATCTCTCTTTTACCTGCATTGACAGTCCATTGGGAGCTGTGGGGTGCAAGCCTGGATTCCAAAAGTCCAAACTTTAAATTTCCCACTGGCAGTTAGATGTCTGTATACCGGGCTCAATGGTTTCAACCAGAGAAAGTACCTCCATTTTATGAAATTAGAACCGGAAAGAGTGATGACTGGAACCGGACTATGACCGTAACCGGGGACTACGCTTCATATGATGCTTAAGCAGCGGATGTAGGTGTAGCTGTGTAGCATGATGCTTAAGCAGCTCCGCTGCTTAATGCCGTCGACTCATATGTGGAGAACTTGAATAAAGAATCATGAGTTAGATATTCACTTTGTATGCCATTTACATGAGAGCGTGCAAGACGTCATGGACACGTTGCTGCAGTGCTACGGTGCGAGTGGTGAACAGGATGGCAACGCTGACTCACTGCCTAGTCCAAGGGGAGCTTCTATCCAGAGAAAAGAGAGAAGAACAACGCGCTTTCGCCGATCGAACGTAGGACCAGTGAGGTGTTATACTAGTATAACACCTCACTGCGTAGGACGCAAAGTCCACAGCTGAATCAGCTGCCACTAA
>JAAUXU010148691.1_pt1 | contig 27891 bp, 35 predicted proteins | sample 7278151 | NCBI WGS metagenome assembly JAAUXU01 (sample SAMN14350113, study PRJNA611818) | marine sediment metagenome | isolation source: surface marine sediment (1.8m) | place: French Polynesia: Moorea | collected 2018-08
ACAAAAATGTCCATGTGCCACAGGCATAGAACATAGAACACGATGAAGGACAATTTATCCCAGTTGATGATCTGAGTTGTCAGCTGTGTGGTTTCCACCCCCAAAATGCTTCGCTAGCCCGCACTGGCCCTAGTGTCACACTTGTAGTGACAGAAGTCTCATGGTCGCAGGGTAAGAGAGCAAAAGCTCGAGCTTTCGTAATAGTCATAATTGACTATTACGAAAATGGCTTATGTAGATCTCAAATGAGAAGTTGATACCCCCAAAAATGAAGCAGGCACTCCAGTGCACTGGTTTTTATAAATGTCCTTTTTACAATATTTCTACCATTGAATCGCATAAAAACTTCATGCAAGTGCACTTTGGAATCTCTACTTTGAGCTGATCCTGTTTAACTTGACTTTTTATGCATGTCCAGGCAGTAAAAAACAACTGTCCAACCCCCTCTATCACCTTTCTTCCCATGCGCTTCGAACACACGTTAAGTCCTGTTTTGGAAGTAAAACTTTCTATGAGTAGAGAATAAGGCCTCTACTTGCTGCTGAAATTGGCCCTGGTGCGACAGAACACATTTTGTAAGTGCTTGAAGTAGTTGAAGTAGCGCTCGTGGATGGGAAAGCTAATTCTGGCGCACCCGGTGCCATCACCAACCGAGAAGAAGTTCATACATGCGCTCAGTGGTACCAGGTTTCAACTTTCAATGCTGGCAACAGCTGACATCAAGCAGTGCGATTTTTGAAAAGTGCAACTGAAAGTATCGTTTTCTAGCGTCAAGTTTGGTCTCAGTTGTTGCTGGAACTTGAACTTGGGTCAAGTTCAAATTTGCCGGGCAAAACTTTGTACCACTAGACTTGACTCGAAGCTTCAGCACAGCTCTGGCGGAGAGTCTATAGAGTAGGATAGACTCTTCTCTAAAGTTCTGTGGTAGAAGTTCCCAAAATGGGCCGGAAGCTCTGGAATTCCTATCGGTCCCATCGGATCAACTGCATCGAGGCTTTGGCGAAGTTTAAAGCCATCATCACGTCAGGGGAGTGAAGACGTGACAGCTCGACGAGCAGGGCTCGTCTGGCTTCGTCTGTTCAGTCGGGCTCCGGCCGCTGCCATAGTAACCCCCAAGGAGCTGCTTCTACTCCAGGTAAAGGCGTCCGACACCGCTTGCTTGCGCTAAATGTTTTCCTTCCTGGTTGCTTGATGTTATGGCAGCGACCGATTGGTCCGTGAGGAGCCGGTTTGGCGCGCCGCCATTGGTCCAGGTGGAGTAAGAGTCCAACTCCGATTCACTCAGCATAAATTTCTCCTCCACTTCGGGTCGGAAGAGTAGGGAGAGAGGACCAGACCGACAGTGATCATGAGGTGGTTCTGGCTCTTGACGTTACTGAGCCTTTGTTCGTCGGCCTTGAGCAGCGGCGACGATGGGCCCGGTGACCCCGAATTCGCCGCCAACGACGGCGATCTGGAGAGTGCAGTTAATCCTCTGGAGCAACCACAAGGGAATTACAATGTGATCGAAGACGAGGGTGTCTTTGTCCTTAATAGGGACACCTTCGCACACTTCGTCATGCCCAAGGATCTCGTCCTCGTCGAGTTCTACGCGCCCTGGTGTGGACACTGCAAAAAGCTCGAACCAGGTGAGGTGTTCTCAAGTCTAACTTTGTAGTAGCCACACTACAGTGCGTGCAATAGCACGTATTGGGGCCGTTGAAAGTTTGGATCGGTGTACCCCGGACCACGTCAGATCATCCTTGATCAGCGCGATGCCGTCGAAGAAAAAAGTTTCTAAAAAGGTGAATGCATCTGCTCTTCTGTGACTCCCTGCAGAAGTCCAACGCGTGCCGCGACGCCAACCCCAACAATGTGCGGGCCCCTGGTGTCTTGCTGATCAAATGGGGACCTGACACTGATGACACAGGACGTAGATTACCACAGTGCATCTGTACCATACGATACGTCATAAAGAATTGAGGCCAGCTTAAGACTTGGATAGTTGCAGGAAACCCTCAGAGAGGTGCTCGGTAGCGGTTCAGATAAGAATGTCAACTCCCGCCATAAGGAGTTGCGAAATGTATGAGCAGACGTTATCATAGTGATCGATACGCAACGCTGGCCAAACTCAAATTGCAGCAAGTCGGAACTTTTGACTTACTAACCCGTTCATTTTTGATTTTCAGAGTACTCCAAGGCTGCGAAGAAGCTGCGGCAGCATGACCTGTTCCTGGCCAAAGTGGATGCTACGAAGGAGAGCGAGCTGGCCAAGGAGTACATGGTTCAGGTGATTCCCTGGTTATATGAATTGTACCAGCTTGTTACAGATAAACGACATAGTCTGAATATTGCAGGGCTTTCCTACTCTGATGTTATTCCGCAACGGTGTGAAGGTGGAGGATTACGACGGTGGACGCACGGCTGACGAGATCGTGGAGTACATGCTCAAGCAGGTGCTAAACTGTTTTGTACCCTTCTGTACTGTGCAGCATTGATTCTATCGCATCCTCAGAATGACCCTGATTGGAAGCCGCCTCCGTCATCTGTGGTCATTTTAACGGCAGACAACTTCACCAAATTCGTCAAGGACGAAAAGTTGTCCCTGGTCGAGTTCTACGCGCCTTGGTGCAAACACTGCAAGCAATTGGAGCCGGGTAAGCGGTAGATGTTTGTTGTAAGAGGCGCACTTGAATGTAAAAAAAAATCATCTCCAGAATACGAGGGCGCGGCCAGCGAACTGAAAGAGTGGGGTATTCGCCTGGCTAAGGTGGATGGCACCAGAGAGAAGGAGCTGGCCGACCAGTATGGCGTGAGCGGGTGGCCGACCCTTAAGATGTTCCGCAAAGGTCGCGTCTATGAGTATAACGGACCCAGGGAGAAGCAAAACATCATAGACTTCATGCGTGAGCAGGCCAGAATGCCTTCTGAGGAGAAAAGTCACCTCCTGGGTCTCACCAATAATATGGACCGCTTGGAGGCTACCGTGGTGGGATTCTTTAAGGGCAAAAGCGACCTCTACGATGAGTATCTCGTCGCTGCAAATGAAATGAGGCGTACCTTTAAGTTCATGCACACCTTTGATGAAGAAATCGCGAAGAGTTTTAATATACCTCAAGAAAGCGTGGCTGTGTTCCAACCTGAGATCTTTTGGTCACCCTACGAGAACAAGACCTACACTTTGACGAAGAAGTCGGCCACGTACAAGGAGATCATACATGTAATGAATTTACTTGACATTTTGCGCACTAAGCGGCATGGGGTTGTACAGTAAAACTGATATTTTTTTTAAATTTTAGTTCATTAAGCTCAGCAGCTTGCCCCTGGTGGGACAGCGCACGAAGAAGAACGACTTCAAGTACGTGGAGCGGCCCCTGATCCTCGTCTACTACGATGTCAACTATGACCATCAGGTAAGTTAGTAATTGTAGTGTTCATCTAAAACAGCAAGTAATGTCGATTTTTCGTGTTGCTATAGTATGTGGCAGACACTCAGTTTATACGCAAGAAGGTGTTGGAGGTGGCCAAGAACTTCGTCGGTTCTAATCTCAAGTTCGCTATTGCCAACGAGGACGAGTGGGAAGATGAAATAAAGGCCTTTGGATTCGAAGACTCCGGTGAGGACGTTAACGTCGGCTGCTTCAGTGAAAAGCAGAAGTTTAGGATGAAATCCGTGGAGGAGTTCGAAGCCGATGACTTGGCAGGGTTCATCGAGGAATTGCGTACAGGCAAGGTGAAGCCGTACATGCGCTCCCTGCCCGTACCCAAGAAGCAGGACGATCCGGTCAAAAAGTTGGTAGCTGATAACTACGACGATGAAATCCATAAGGTGAAGAAGGACGCCGTGGTCTTCTTCTATGCTCCATGGTGTGGTCACTGCAAGGAGTTCGACCCAGTTCTTTCCAAGGTCGCCAAGAAAATGCTCAAGACGAACGAGAACATCGTGTTCGGTAAAATAGACGCGACTGCCAACGACATCCCGTACATGTTCCCGCCGCTGAAGGGATATCCCTCCGTTTTCTTCCTCTCAGCTTATGAGAAATTCGATCCCATTCAATACCAGGTATGATACATTCTAAGTTGGCATAAGAAGTTGGTAGCATTCTTTGCTCAGGATATAGCTGGCAACATTGATATAAGTACAATCGGACATTCCTAGAATCGTAGCAACCTCACCAGCTGTATCCGGGGTAAGTTTACTTATCCTCAAACATCCTCCTACGTTTGACAGGGTGACCGCAGCTACAAGTCTGTCAAGGACTGGATTAACCGCCACTCGAGTATTTTCTTGACGGAGGAGGAGCGCACTGGGAAGGCCGCCTCAGAGGACGAGGAGATCGAGTCCTTTACGAGGGAGAACTTTGAGGAAAACGTCAGCAAGAAGAAAGAAGAGGAAGAAGTCGAGGAAGAATCAAAGAGCAAGGACGAGCTGTGACGGCATGTATAGATGTAAAGAATGAATGCTGCGTGTGGTTAGTTACCAATGGAGCTGTTACTATTGACTATTATTATAAAAGTTATTACACAATGCGAAGGGCACTTATATATCTTGTAAAAACATATAGGTTTTACAATGTATTCCATCCCCAAGACCAGTCACAAGATTAATTCTTTGGTAGATTACGGAACTCTTGTACAAAAATAGAGTAGCAAATGCGCTCGTGAGGAGTATACCTTCCAGCAGAGATAGTTCAACCGCCACGACACACAGATAATGTTGTGTTGACCTCAATGTCTTCTTTCTTCTGTCGGCATTTCAGACACACTGTATACACGTGTAGAGGTCAATTCAGCTCTGACGTGAGTGATACACGAGTCGCTCAACGACGGCACCAGCTGGGAGGTCCGTAACTCACAAGCTTTCGTAATGTGCCTTAAATGATATCACGCCGTGGAAGCCACTAGATGAACTGCTGTAGTACATACGAGGTCCCTTCGTAGGTCCCTTCAGGTCTGACACATTAAGACCGGAATGTCTTGATGACGTCCCGGATACTCTCTCTGCAGATTGGGCAGGAACCTCCGCCAGGGCGGCCCCGCCACAGCTCTACAGCACAACCATGACACATGCACATGTGGCCACATGAGTAGATAACGCAGTCCACGGGTCGCTCAAGGCAGACAATACACTCGGCTGCGCCTGTCCTAGCGGTGCTCTCAGGATGTTGCTGAATCACCTGTAAGCGACAGAGAGTCAGGACTTTAAATTCAGCCTGGCAGACTTCAACCACAGTGAGAATTTTGTAAATCTTTTCTAATTATCAATCTATTTACGTTATCATTGCTCATATGTTTTCATGCTCTTTGAATGCTAAGGACAGCCAAACAGCCTGTCGTAGGATAGATTGAGTCAGCCTCCAATGTCAACTAAGGTCATTGGCAGCCACTTTACGGTCAATGCACTAGTCGCAAACAACTCTAACGGCCACAATGCTGGGAAAATGCTCTAAAATGGTAACTTCACACAGGTTTTGTCAGGCTCTGAGGCCAGTCAAGGTGATTTAATGCCAATGTACCCCTAGGCAAGACAGGGTCCTCCGGTTGGGACATCAGAAGACGCTTTCGTGGTGGTCAGTCATTGGCATTTGAAATGAGAGGCTGCATCTCCACTATCATTGGCGTCACCTTGAGCAATGCAGTAATATTGCACTGTCACCTGTACGTATTGCGTGTACCTGTACCTGTGCCAAGCGAAAGTGTTTGGAAAAAAGCCACTCGAAAGCGCAGTCGAGTTGCACGATAACGAATCTCACAATAACGAATTTTTCTCTGCCGACAGAACTTTTATGAAGTAAATTGTCTCGAATTAACAAATCCAAGATGCAGGCCAAGTCCCGCAACAAAGTATCAAACGTATGTTGAGTATGCTTGCTTGCTGGACCCTGAGAAGAAGAAAGTCCAGTCTAATAGTACTCAGCAAGTCACTCTAATAGTACTCACTACTCAATAGTAGTGGTTTCTTCAATCTCGACTGACTTGTGTGAACGCCAACGCCCTTTGTATCTATGAAAATCTGTATGCATTGGTTTCGCCTACCTGAGGAGGCTGAATGTTTACTAGTGGGGCCACAGGTGGTTGCGGCCTCAAAGGCTCCGAGGTCACTCCGAGCAGCTGGATGCTCGCGGTGTTGCCGTAGACGTCCCAAAACGCCCATAGATTCTGGGAAGTGTCGACGTGCATAAAGACCGAGGGCGGAAAGACGCCGTTCTTAGAGAACTCGACGGCTCCGTCGGCCCTCACAAGGAAACTCAGCTCCTCTCCAGCCCTCGGACTGCTGCCCACGTCCTTGCTCACGACCCAATACTCAGGACGGTCGAGCAGGAGGTCTGAGTCTTCAGGCAGCACATGAGTGTCCACGGAGCTCGGGTTGCAGTTCGTGAGTCCGAATGCTAACGATCCGATGAAAGAGTCTTCTGTAGCAAGCACGCGGACGATCAAGCGCTCTCCCGGCGTGATCGGTGATGCTGTGAAGACGTAGCCTTGCGCGAACTCCTCGTCCAGACGAGAAGCGACAGTGGAGTCCGAGTTCAGTCTTACGTGACGGCCGGTGCAGAAATGGAAGGTGAGAGGACGAAGTGAAGGCCCTTGCGCTGGAGGAGTTATGTCGTTTGCTACCACGTACGGAGTCGAGTCGTTGCGTCTGATTGAGAGCGTCGTCACTTGTTCCTCGAGATCTCTTAACTCTGGATGTTGGTTGCCGAAATTGTTCAGGCTCCTCCTGAAAAGATAATTGCAATAAGAAATTTTACACCGCATCAACCACTAAATCATTCAGGGGAGTGCCAACTTTGACCTAAAAGATTATAACTTAGATCCGTTGAAGAGTGCTGTACCTGGTGTCAACGAGTTCGATTCCGGTGCAGTTTCCGTAGAGGTCCACGATAGCCCAGAGCGGCTGGCGGGTATCGACGCCTGAGAAGAAGACGCCGCGGTCTCGCCCATCAACACCGAAGTGGACTTCGCCGTTGCCGGACACGTAAAAGTGGATCCGAGCTCCGGGCGTACCAGTCACATAGCGGTCCGGGAGTGCTTTGGCCCAGAAACCTGGACGCTTAGTGAGATCCGGGCAGGCGTACTTTGGGAGCGGCCCTAGTTGCGCCGGATCGTGGACAGCAAATCCCACTCGGAGGACCCCGCTCCAACGGGAGCTAGTCTCTAGCACGCGCAGGCACACGCGTTCACCCACGAATACGGGCCGGTCGCTAAAGAGCACACCCCGACAGAAGCTCTCCACCCTCCTGGCCGTTAGACCGCCGTCCTCCAACCGGATATTTTCCCCGTGATGGCGATGAAATCGCAGCGCCGGCGCCTCCAGTTGCGCCGCCGTGAGCGCCGACGAAGCCGCCGCCGAGGAGGACCGGTGCCTGCCCTGTCTCTGGCCCATCCCGGCAGCCGCGCGGGCGACGGCGAATAGACTCTGGTGGAGGACCCTCTTCAACTTCCCCTGTCGCCGGGACGAACCTCCGGCCATTGCTCCTCGGCCTTCGGGATCATCAACTCCTCCAAACTCTTCTTTGTGTTGTCTCCTTCCTCCCTGGCTCTGCCTGACTGACTACTGAGTGCTCTGCCTGCTCATTGTAATGCTGGACGCAGGCGTCGCCGACGGAGTTGCCAGAGGACGCGAATCACCTGGCCGAGCAGCTGCCACAGTCGAGAATAACCAATGAAGAGGAATCTGGTTACGAATGGCAACGGCTGTCTCAGCTGTTGGTTGTTTACGGCGTCCGCAAGGAGAACGACAACGTCTAGTGTTGGTCTTGCGATCCCACACGTTCTCCCTCCAATCCCAACTCGACATGTCCTCGTCGGCCTCGAAAGCGCCGGGCGCAAGAGATTCCAGCGGCGGTCAGGCTCAGCAAGGAGCCGCGGGCGGCCAGGAGAAGCGCAAGAAGGAGTCCATTCTGGAAATGTCCAAGTTCCTTGAGAAGTCTGTCCGAATCAAGTTTGCAGGTGGTCGTGAGTGCAGCGGTATCCTTAAGGGGTACGACCCCTTGCTCAACGTCGTGCTGGACAATACTGTTGAGTACCTGAGAGATCCTGACGATCCATACAGGCTGACCGAGGACACCCGGCACCTTGGGCTCGTGGTGTGTAGAGGAACAGCTGTTGTCCTCGTGTGCCCCCTTGATGGCATGGAAGCCATTCCGAATCCGTTTGTTCAAGAGTGAAAAAGTCCCTTAACAACACCATGAGCAAGACGCGTCAGGACATTTGTGACAGCTTCATACTCATTGATTACTGCAAAGTGTATACTATTATTTACTGTACTGCCAGAAAATATGTCTGCGTTGAGCTTCAGAATAAAGTGCCTGAGGCTACAGTTCGTAACTTTGCTTCTGACTGTCACTCATCCGAGGTGCAGCACTTTGTGTCTGCTCTCTGTCTCGGTATCTTGAGCAGGAAGTTTGAACCAACTTGGACTGAAAGTCCCAAGAAGTAGAGCTGTGCAGTAAAATTGCAATCCATCACTGAATATCCCATTGCTCCTTTGCTGAGTGCGGTTCTTATGTGGTTCTTCAGCCAGGGTCAAGGAGCACTTTCAAGAAATCTGATGAAGATATTCCATTGCTGTCGCATATGAGTGTGAACGATTTTAGCGTGGTGCTGAAGTGCTCGGGTTTGGTTCACGTATCACAGCACACTTGAGTCATCCTTGTCCTTTGCTGTATCATCCATTGGCTCTTTGTTCATGGCCTCTCCACTCTCTCTTTGTTCACTGTACTTGGAAGTAGAGCTGTTTTCCAATGTCATCAGCATCTCGGTAACTCAAGATCTGAGCCAAGCCATAGAACGCGGGCAGTGACAACCGGCTGAATCAGAGCCTGTGATTGGTTCGCCCGGAGCAGCTGCCGCCAGGTGTCCGAAGCCCGAGAGGAAGAGGGAAATGGAGAGTGGCTGGACATGAGACGGCCTCGCCGAGTACATGACAACGCTACGACAGGAGTGATTTCCGGGCTACTCGACAATGCGTATTCAACTAAGGGCTAAAGCATGAACGCCGACTTCGTGTACAAGTCGGACACGGACGCGTATTTATTGACTATTCCGCTGAGGGAGATCCGGGCACTGTCATTGGAGCATTCGGCTTTTCTTCACCATTTGTACTTGTTCGGATCCGGTCCCCACATGCTGGACTGCTTGGAGGCGGCCCTGGAGGGAGCAAACCCGAGCGCCTTCTGGATGTTCTGCCTGATGCTCATAGTGCAGAGGATGTAGAGGAAGATGAAGGAACAGTCGGTAAAGTCGTCCCCCAGGAGGTTGCGATGGGAGAGACCCTGAACCCAGGTGATGGGCGTGAACGGCAGCTTGGCGACGACGCGGCCGTCGAAGATGGAATTGAACATGGAGAGGAGCGAGGTGAAGGCGAAGCCAATAGCGAACATGGACTTCATCTTGACCAGCATAAGGTCTCTGTTGGTATTTTTAAGTCTCTCCTCGTCACGTTCCATCTTGCGCTTCTGCGTGCGATCGAGGGCGGCATCACCGTGGGCTTCCTTCTTGCGCTCCAGTCGCTTCGTCTGCTTCTCGATGTCCAACTTCAGGCGCTGATACTTTTCGGTCCGGTAAACCAAGAGCCAGGTGAAACCCTCGCCCAACAGCGCCGTGCACACGGAGATCGCCAGGATGAGCAGTGTGTCCGCCCACATCCTCAACGTTAGCGACGAAGACCGTAACAACCGGAATCTGATCAACAGAAGCCCTCAGCCCTTTAGCACGCTCTTGCACGACGTCACGCTGAACCTGATAATGGGATTGCCACACAGTTGGCGAAACTGCGGTTTGAATTTACTGATTTATTTAGCATTTTGGAGGATTTTGCACATTCGCCTTGACTTTGTGCCAACCCTGAATGTCAGCTGTCGGACGTTTCTCAACAATCCAGAATCTGGGGAAGAGCCCAGAGCCGGACTCGGGAGTAGACGGCCACCGGCAAGAGGGCCTCGATCGAATTCTTCTCCATCTGGACCGTCCTGGTCTTCGCCAAGATGCTCTCCACCTTCGGCGGCCACTCGAGCTCCACGCAGGCAAGACACTTGACAGGATCAAGACAGACATTATTACGGGATTACGGCTGAAATCTCCTCTAAGGCCATTTCTCGCAATCGTCATGAGAAATCACCGTGACGCTATCAAATTCAAAGCTCTTAATGAGGTTAAAAACTTAACGTTTCTAAAACAGAATGCCCTCCTCTTACCTTCGCTGATGACCAGCGGCGTCCATCAAGTGCTTAGGCACCTGCGACATCGACACCGCCAGGGCGCAGCCATTGCGGCAGCGACCGCCAGACCGAAGAAGGAGCCTCCGCTATGCGAGGTTAGCCTAGACGAGGTCGTCAAGGGCCTCGAACGCTCCGGGCACCTGGCCAGTTTGGTCTCGGCATGCAGGAAGGACTTGGAGGCGCAAGCGTCAAGGTCAGTTTGAGCTCTTTCTCCTACTCGAATGCGATGGAGGGATTGCGTCGTAAGATCATGAGGCCTTCATGTCACCCAAGAACTTCTCTTTTCACCTGCGAACAATAAAGCCATTTGGAATCGCGCCAGCGATGGTCGTACATGCACTGGATCCTGCAGGAAAGCTTCCAGAGACTTTTAATCTCTCTGTCATGTTCTCTGGGTTTCATGCGCCCATGGGATGGTCCAGTACACCGCAGAAGTGTTGTCCACCATAATCGTGCGCAAGGTGTCCGAGACATTGTTTTAAATTGCTTGAAAACTTTGTGGCGGTTTTTTTGTACTTTTATTGATATTCATTACACACGGGTAGCGTAGATATAGTCTAAGCTTTAATTTTCGGTGTAAGATGCCCCAAAAGAGTAAGAATACCGTACAGTGACTTTTAATGGACAAGAGCCGTAAATCCAAGGCCCATTGAGGAAAACTTGGGCCGCCCTTGAGTAAAAGCTCCACCCTGCGGATTAACTTCCTTTCACTCTGGGACCGAGCTCCTCAGAGTCCTTCTGCTCCCGGAAGAAGAGCAGAAACTGATGAGGCTGCCATGTTGGTGGCAGACAATGCTGACGAGAACATACGTGATGTCGACCTCCACCTTGATGTCATGGTGATGGATCAGTGCAATGACAGCCAAAAGAATTGAGCACCTCAATGAATGAACTGTCAACCAAGGTCTTTTGAAAGTGTTGCGCGAGCACACAGATGCATTGGATGGAATTCTGGGGAGGTTCAACCAAAAATTAAGAGTCTCCCTAAAATAAGAGCTGCAGCCAGAGGTGGAGGATTCAATAAGAGCTCTTAAGTGTGACAGAACAGTAACCAACTTAAAGCAAAATGTTTGAGAGAAGGAAAAAATCAAAAAATATCAAAATATGCGCATTCTGCAATTGTCTCTTCATCGCATTTCTTTGACATGAACTTCATAAAAATTGATGCTGATTAGCTTTTTTAAACCCAGAGTATGTGTAAATTCAACATTTGTTCTCTGTGCACCTCTGCAAAAGCTACCAGCTTTCTTGAAAAGCTGCCTGATGAACAACAGCACCCTGAACATTAACGACACGAGGACAGGATGGCAAAATTGTAGGAGACCTTGGAGAAGGCTGTGTACATCATAGAAAGCCCAAATGTGGAATGTCGGTAGAAAGCTTGTCAGGCATCATTTCACATTTAGTAACCCTGAGCCACTACATCTTCGGCCAGATGTAGCTTTCGTTGTTATTTTTTTATACAAGAGTCCGAGACATTTCCCGATACCTCGTACTCTCTTACAGTATCTGTGCTGATAGTTTGCACAACATGACAAAGGTTCTAATCTTGATCATGCTTCTCAGGCTGCGCTGGAGCAAGCCCCCCTCTTATGTCTCTGCGGACACGTTCTCCGAGACGTTGTTGAGGCAGTCGGTGATGACACCGCTCATGGCAACACCGACGCTCTTTTCTCGCACCTACGAGAGGGTCCAGAAACAAATGGTCAGAGGATTCAAGTCGAAGAGAGTCACTCCAGACGGAGGAGTGCCGTTTAGGAAAAGGAATGGTGAGGGTGTGGCCACTGTGGAGCAACCGCGACCTTTCTTCCAAGGCCTGGTAGGACTGCAATTCAATCGACTGTAGCTGTCAAATAGCTTGCTTGTGTTGCTAATGACTTCGGCGCAGCAGTTGTCACTGACGATGTCTCCTCTAAGACGCCACCTGCAACTGGAGAGTGTTCATTTCAGGTGTCCGGCAGCAAGCCTGTGGTCAATCAAGAGGTGCTTCAAGTGTCCGAATTAACTAAGGATGACAAAACCAAGATTTCTGCAGCCTTGTTAGGATTTACAGAGGGCTACAAAGTGTCGACCTTGGGTCCTCCGGATAACAAGTACGTAACGTCATGCTCTGGCTACCCCATAGTTTTCAGAAATTCCTACTTTATAGGAGTGGAGGCTCTGAGTCAACAGGAGAAACCAAAAAGCGAAGACGTCTACTCAGATTCTCTGAAATGGTTGGTAAAGAAGACGTAAAGTGAAAGGCGGAAAGTAATCCCTTATGACTTTCAGTTCTTTACGTCACTCGCTGCCTCGATAATGGCCGTATACATCTTCATAGCCTTTGCGCAAAACCTCGGGGGTTCCCTGCGACTCAACAAAAGTGAGGTTTACATAGCCACGCTAAAATGTATTGGGGAATGATCGGGTTTTTTTCCATGTAGTAGGGAACGAAATCTTCCCCGAAGAGATTGATGTTACTTTCGATGACGTCAGAGGATGTGACGAAGCTAAACAGGTGAGATTTACTGTACGGGAGGTCCTGACCAGCTGAAGACTCTCCCAGATCAGTAATGTTTCTGAAAATAGCTGGAATCATTCTGAGCTCTTGATGCTTTAGTGGATGCCTGTGAGGCTCTTGTAGAGTAGGAGAGACTGCTGCAAACTTTCCTTATGCAGGAGCTCCAGGAGATCGTGGACTTCCTGAAGAATCCCAACAAGTTCTCGGCCCTTGGAGGGAAGCTGCCCAAGGGCTGTCTATTAGTGGGCCCACCAGGGACGGGGAAGACACTGCTAGCCCGCGCTGTGGCCGGGCAGGCAGGAGTGCCTTTTTTTCATGCTTCGGGGTCAGAATTTGATGAGGTGAGCACGGTTCGTCTTAAGGAACTGGGACAGTTCAGTGAAAGCCATCAACTTTTCATGTGGGGTTCTTTTGATAGTAACAGTCCTTTCCTCCAGGTCTTGGTTGGTCAGGGTGCTCGTCGCGTCCGTGATTTGTTCTCCGAGGCCAAAAAGAAGGCTCCCTGCGTCATCTTCATTGACGAGATCGACACCGTCGGGTCGAAGAGGACCTCCTCAGTCCTGCATCCTTATGCAAATCAGGTAGGTACCTGAAAAGCACTGATAATAAACAGTGTGTCCGACTTAGGATATTGCTCTTATCCTGAGTTCCATGTTTATGGGCTTTTACTATTGCAAATGTCCGTTAAATTTGTACTTGTCTTTTTATGGCAACTTTATAGACCATCAACCAACTGTTGGCCGAGATGGATGGCTTCGTGTCCAACGAGGGCGTGATTGTGCTAGGAGCGACCAATCGGGCAGAAGAACTGGATAAGGCCCTGCTCAGACCTGGCAGGTTTGACACAAGGGTGAGAACGTTACAGTGTCCGTATGGAGAAGTCAAAATAACAGCGTTTGTACAGGTAACCGTGACCAAGCCAGACATCAAGGGGCGGCGCGAGATCCTGGAGCTGTACCTTAGCAAGATCAAACACGACTCCTCGGTGAACGTTGACAAGCTTGCCAAGATGACGGTCGGATTCTCCGGGGCCGACCTCGAAAACGTCGTCAACATGGCGGCAATCAGAGCAGCGGTCGACAGTAAGTGACTTAGAAGGGTCATTCCAATGTCAATCAGGTCCTGGCCGTCACAGGAATCTTTCCTTCGTGTGTCGGACGCAGCTCAGTGTGTAGCAAACGATGTAGCAAGCAATATCGAATGGGCATGGAAATTGCCAACTTCCCGAAATCGTACGTCTGATATTCTAAGAGACCCTTAGAGTTCATAGCAGTTAGAAGCATTGTGAGACCCTCGCCCAGACATAGGAGACACATTCGCCACCAACGTCTTCGTCCCTTCAAGGACACGACAGTTTGGTTAGGCGTTCGCAGGTGTGTGGGTGAGCATGATGCAAGTTTCAAATCCGGACACCCCATTAGAAGTCAGCTCTCAAAGCTGGAGCCCAGATGACGTTAAGAGCTTGTAGGATCTCTAAAGGGGACATTCAGGTCCACTAGGGTGGTATACATATTGAGTCTTCTCGTTGTTCTTCCGCAGACAAGGATTTTGTGACGATGTCTGAATTTGAATATTCTCACGACAAACACGTGCTGGGAACCGACTGGAAGTCCAGGGTGAGGGACAAGGAGGACCTACAGATCACCGCCTACCACGAGGCCGGGCACACGTTGGTCGCCTACTTCACAGAGAATGCGCAACCTCTGCACAAGGTGAGTAATCTTCAGTTGCAATTTTTGCACTCAAAATGTGCGCAAAACAATTCACTGCATCGACGTAGATACAGTCGAATAAGGTATCGAGTCCAATAAGACAGTAGGTAAGCTAAAGCAGGCTTAATGGTCACCTCCCGGTCTTCCAATTGCGAGATCCACCGATATTATGAGTTACAATACAATGTATTGCGAGATCAAGTGTGCATTGGACCTCTTTTGAGCTTCATTGTCAGGTGTTATCTAAGGCTAGTCTAGTCCTGATTGAACTGCCGCAAGCAGTTTTTCTTCCAGTGTGCCTGCTCTTTTCTGCCTCTCTTTTAACTTGTGATTGTTGTCGCCATCAACGCTCAATCACTTTCTTTACGCTCGGCGCAACAGTTTTCAAACCTTGGGATTGGACAGCAGCTCATGATCATGGTCATTTGACAGATTGACAGCGGTGCTGTCAACACTTACTGGCATTTTCATGAGATGACGGAGGAAAACAATTCATCCTTGGTGTTTTCCTCAACTCTGGAGCTCTGTTCTTTGACACATGTAGGTGACCCCGAACGTGGACAAAGTACTCATGATCCAGAATAGGAATTAGTACATACTTAGCTTCTCTTCGAGACAAGACTCTTTTTTTTCCTCGTGTGATTCCTGCTAAATCATCCAGGTAATTACAACACTGACTACCTGGCATAACTCCAGCACTTCAGAAGAGGCACTGAGAGGGGGAAAAAGATGCACTCACTGCAAAAAAACAAAAAAATTGCAATTTTAGCTAGCGGAAGAAGCAGAGTCCGTGTATTTGTATCTAATACATACTTTTTCCTCTCCAAGAGGACAAACGGCTGAGACGTGGCTTTAAAGCGGCTGACTCAGATGCTGCTGAAGCTCATTTTTGCTCATAACTTAGTGAAATGAATTCGTTCCCTTACGTGTAACTGTACTTAGAACAGTTTATGCTAGAACGTCGAAGAAAAGCATTATTCAGCATCAAAACGTTCTTTGCGTAGGTGACCATCGTGGCTCGTGGTGCGAGTGGCGGCCACACGGCCTTTCTGCCCGAGAAGGACTCGTATCACGAGACGCGAGCGCAGTTCCTGGCCTCCATGGACGTGGCCATGGGCGGGAGGGCCGCAGAGGAGCTCATTTTCGGGAAGGAAAAGATCACAGGTATAACGAGTACGACGATTATAATAACACAGCAGTGTTAAAAAGCATTTTGCCCGAGTCCGCGGCCCAGGTTTCGATCTTTTTTGCCGTTGCCGTCAACGATCTACTACATGTAGCTGTTTCTAGTGGTTCAAAGTGTGTGTCTTGACAGGCGGCGCGAGCTCTGACCTTTACGCGGCCACGTCAACAGCTGAATTGATGGTGCGGAAGTTGGGAATGTCGGAAAAAATCGGACTGCGGGTGTTCCCGGACCCTCCCGAGGGCTTAATGCCCAAAAGTCCGGACCTCGGGCCCTCCACCACCGAGCTCATCGACGCTGAGGTCAACGTGATTTTGCAGGACTCTTACAAGAGAGCTGTCGCCATCCTCAAGTAAGTGACTTCGTCGAACCTTCCTAGACCTCACTCATCTAGTCAGTTGCTGCTCAATTTTTATGTTTGGGCACGTTAAGAGCTTCCATCTTTGTCTCAGATCGCACCGCAACGAGCTGGATCTTTTGGCCAACGCTTTGTTGAACTACGAGACCTTGGACGTGGACGACGTCAAGGGCATCATCGACTCGAAATCCCTGCAGAAGAAGAGCAACAACCAAGTCAGATCCAGAGGCAACCTGCAGATTGATCAAGATCCTAAGAAGACAGTCCCTAATGGATCCGAGGTGTTTGTTCAGTGATGAAGCCTTTGTTGCTATAGACTTCTTGAAAATATATACGTATTTACGTGCCTACATGTATGTAAATTGGAGTCAGAAAATGCTTGTGACGGTCGAGTTGTCCCCCAGGTGCACAACTTTTTAGTCTCTAGTCCATAGGCCCCAAAATTTGCATGGCATTTTGGGCGCTCCTGGCTCACCCCAAATAATTTTGAGCAGCACTCATAGATATCAGCAACGTTGCTCTTGACCGATTCAACAGCATTTTTGACAAAAATGTTGTTGAAATATTTTTCTTTCTGTTCCTTCCTTTCGCTGTGTGTGTTCATGTTTTGGGTCTCCGCAGCAGCCGGGGAAATTTGAACCCGGTGGCTCGGGTTTCCCAGAAGAGGAGGGAGAGAACTGTTAGCTTGTGTTGCTAGAAAATGTCTGCTGTTCTGAACACAGTCTTATGTGGTTGCAAAACTATATAGCCTAAGTCATACATTGAAAAAAGTGCGCTCATGCGTAAGAGAAGAGGACTAAGAGAAGTGCATTTTGAGCAACATTCTTATGTTAAGCACGCGTTGATGGAGGGAGAGAGAGATTTCTAACTGTCTGGTACAGCTGGAAATTGCTCTCGAGACAAATCAAGAGTGACCGTTATGATTCGTACACGTCCACGTGGAACAGGATGACGTCATTTTTTTTCTCCGGGTTCTCCTGCCATCGGACTCGTTGATGATAAGTTTCATAACACAGACTGCACCATTGTGGTGCACTGGCGAAGGAGACGGGGGTATCTCCCCCATCCCCTACCGTGCCAGGACGCATGGACAGCAAACTCTCTTTCCTGCTCTCCCTCCCCCCCTCCTCCACGTTATATTGCCTGAGCAACCCGATCTTGAGGATCGCGTTACAACAAATGCGTTTCCAGCAGCAAGAGAGAGTTTGTGTGCGCGTGCGCGTATGTTTTAGAGGGCAGAGTTGCCAGCCTTGCCGTGGCAGAGTCGCTCGATGCGAGACACACGACTCCAGCCCATGCTGACCGTGGCACGCCACGTCAGAGGTGGCGACTCTGAGTCAAGACACTTGGCTGGCTCCACGACCTGAGCTGGAGGGACTGCGGTGGCAACTCTGCCCGCATGCAGCAAGAGTGCGTGCTTGTGTGCATATGTGGAGGAGAGTCTGAAGGGGGGAGTAAAAAGGAAGAAATGCACCAAGTGGAAGGAAGGGAGAAAAACCTCGACGAATAAAGACGAATCAAGACTCTGGACGGCTCCAGCAGCTCGAACGTGTGCGGAGTTGATGGCTCACAGGACCTCGATCATTCTTTTAAGGGATCAGCGCAGCCTTGAACGCTCCACATTGATCTCCTCCGTCACCACCACCTCCACCCTCCCATTCTTCAGCACCACCGCCACCAATGTCTTCTTCCACAGCAGTTCTTTCGTGTCCCCTGCGCCGAGAGGATTAGTCAGATAATTCTCGATAAGGCGATTTATCAACGCCACAAATGTGGGAAGAGATTCCCCAGGGGAAAATGAAACATCACGTCAGGGAGGGGAGTAATTGGACGTGCAGTGAATCTGATGAGGTAACGAGCAGGATGCACATTTGTCGAACCGAGTTGCGGAGCACGCCACAATTTTGGCTTCCTCGCCGTTGCCATGAATCCAGACGTGCACTCGTCCACCCCGGCGAGGACGAGTGGACGTCGGTACTGCTCCTACTCCTTCTAGTACTGCATAGCTTTATCGAGAGCTTCTTGTATCCTTCGGCAGCAGCAACAGGTGTGTGTGTGTGTGTGAGTGCGTGCGTGTGCGCGTGTGGGGTCGAACTGGGCTCTCTCCTCCTTTTGTCATCCAACACCTCTGGAGTCCGTTAATGTGCTTCCAGCAGGAGGTGCTTGGGTCAGCAATACAACTTAAAAACTTCCGGATCAAGGCTTCAGTGTCTCTCAGGCCCTCCAATTGTCAACACTTCTCACCCGCTCCCCGAGCACCCGACCAAGTAAGTGAAGCTGGCTGCTCTACTGACCCACAGCCCCAAAACCTCTGTCTGATGGAGCTACCACATTCCTTGAAGAAAAAAAAAGTCTGGGGGAGATAAGGTTTTACAGCCTTTTTCTCCCTGACCTTAGTTGCCCATAGTTTATTCTCCATCCCCGTGCGTGCGTGCGTGCGTGCGTGCGCGCGCGCATAAAGCCAAGTCATCCGTATGAAGCTGACAGAGAGAAAGAGCAGTTAAATCCGATCTGACCTATAGGATTTCCTGCTTCTTCGATACCCTGGCCTTTTCAGCTGTTGCGCATGAAAATCCGATTGTCCTCAGTCAATCATGCCCCGGGCTTAAAGTCTCTGTCTCCACTCAATCATGAACTGCTGCATTGGGCGGAAAAATGGCCGCCACTGAAGCAGCTCCGCGTGGCAAATCGACCTAAGTCATGGCAGTGCTCATTCGTCAGCTGCCCACTTTTTACCCATTGTGCTCAATGGGCAGCTCTTCAGTCAAGCATCGTGGAGACACGAGAAAGCTTCGATCTGGCGCGTCAGCGCTGACAGCCAAAGTCTTCATACAAACGACGAAATTTTGGGTCATTTGATTTCTCCAGTATTTTTTGGTGGGGGGAGGGAAAAAAGACTGACAGACAGACAGACACGGACAGACAGACAGAGGGAGGGAGGGAAACCGAAAAACTGTCAAACCCAATCTCCGTGCGAAGAAGAAAAGAATGTGCTCAACATGTGTGTGCGTCCGTTGAGACACACAGAATGGTTGGATTTGGGCAGCTCCGTCCAGCGCTCCTTGGCAGTCATGGGGAGGGGGGGGGGGAAAAACCCTGAGTTCTCTGCTCCCCTGGCAATTTTGTCACTTCTCCCTCCTGCCAGGGATAACTCTGATTACGCGTCTGGTGTCATTTAACGGCGTAGCTTCGTTAATTATCCTACTAATGACATCGTTCCTCCATTCTTGCGTGCAGGACAACGTAAATTCAAGCCCGAGCGCGCGCCCGCGTGTAAACCCGACACCAACGCCCATTGGCCGAACCTCAAGGCGGCGGCGGGCGGAGGTGACGGCGGCGGCGGCGGCGGCGGCGGCGGCGGCGGCGGCGGCGGCGGCGGCGGCGGAGGCAGTGGCGACAGCGGCCACGGAGACGACGACAGCGGCATCGGCAACAGCGGAAGCGGCGGCGGCGGCCCAAAAGAGCCGCTCTCCTTTTTTCTCCTTCTTCTTCCTTGCCACGCACACGCGCACACACGATGTTGCCTCGACCAGAGGACGACGAGAGCAACGAGAACAACGCCGCCGACGTCGAGAACGCAGCAGTAACGTGTGCGTGTGTGTGAGGAAGAGAGAGAGAGAGAGAGAAAGAAAGAGAGAGATCATAGACAACAGCTCCAACACACATGCGTACGAATTCAGCTTTCAGTTTGACAGACAGTAGTAGGATTCCTCCGCCTTGGAGTTCATGAGCAATTGGGCATGCCTCAAATGTATTCGCTCGTCCGTAAGGGCTATGATGTCTCCGTGCCCTCCACGGCTAAGGCCAGACGATGCTTCCTCGTTCCCAAAGGACTGCTCGCACTGCCTTTGGTTCAGCATGAAGCTGGCACGGTCGGTGTGAGGCCCGGTTTGCACTGGCAAACTTTTGGCGCACACACGTGTCGCGCACCAGGGGCCAGCGACTCCGTCCAGTCCCACCCCTCCCCCGGCCGCGTCCACTGCTGCCCGTGTAAACGCACCCTCAAGGCGCACATCGCACCAGATGTCGTCAGTTTTCATTTCAAGGATCTCTGGGACATTTGACATGTGATGAGTCAGGCCCACTGGCGAATACTGAAGGCCCACTTGCCAGCCCTGGCAAAAATGCCAAAGTGTAGCTGGACCCTCACGGGGTCTTCTTTATTTTACAGCCTCAGCAGCAACCGAGGACCAAGTTGAGGATAGCCGCGTTGCTTCGTCCTCCTCACCGCAGCAGCAGCTCATGTCCGTTGTTTCCTCTTGGGACGCCGCAGCCGCCGCCGCCGCAGCAGCAGCCGCAGCCGCCGTCGCCGCCGCCGCCGTCGCCGATTCGGTTGAACCGGTCGCCGCGCCGCAAAACGCCGTTGACGAAGCGGAGTTTGGGCATCCCCAAAAGCAGCTGGAAAATGGGTCCGCAGCCGGTGGCGGCAGCGGCGGCGGCAGCGACGGCAGCGGCGGCAGCGGCGGCGCCCAAATTTCCTCAGTTCCACAAAGAGAAGAAGAGGAAGAAGAGAGAAAAACTGAGGAAACCGTCTTTGTCGTCGTCCCAACGCGTAAGAACTTTTTTCTTTCTTCGTTCCCCCTGCGTTTTCTGCAAAATTGAAGCGATTCCGCATGAAAAATACCGAAACTTCACCACTCTTTTTGTCTTTGGAGGATCGAATTATTTGCTACTGGCGAAGGATATTAAGTTTCGGTATGTTCGATGTGTCACAGAAAATGAATCTTATTTTTCTGAAACGCGATATTTCTTCTCAGAAAAACACGAGGTGCTAAAAGAAAAGAAAAGCTTTATACGGGACCTATCTTAAGATCGAGGCGTAAACATTTGTGGGGCACCCAGTACGAAAGCAAGTCTCAGTCCAAGAAGTTAGTAGAGCGGAAGAAGCTGAAGTAGCAACAAAATTGTTACCCTATGAGCGTGAATATTTTATCAGAGGCCAACGGGGAGCTGCTGACGAGGGTGCCATTGACGGAGGAGGCGGAGGTGAGGATCGAGGAGCTCGGGTACGAGCAGGGAGAGACTCTCACGGCACTCACAGGTAACATCAAGACTCATACAGTACCTACACACAGGTATGCGTGACCTGCATACACACAGACAGACGCGCAAACACACACACACACACACACCTACTACCCACAGAACAGATGTTCCTACATGCTCAGGCAATCGGAGACAAAAAAGTTTCGGTTGCTCTGAAACTTGGGTTGCATGAAATTGCCATGTAGAGGATTAGTTTCGCTCAGTGAGGCCGAACTCAGCCTCGATGACGACCTCCACGCTGAAGCACGCAGACCTGTGCAGGACAGACGCAAATCCTGGGGAGGACATTTTTCTTCGACGCTCCTACACTGGGATGTGATTTCTTTTTCTCAACACTTGCTCGTTTTTCAGGCGCATACGACCTCGGCGCTCGTTGGATCACCCCCGTCAACATCGCATTCGAGACCTCAGAGTTAGTGGTGGAGCCCAAGAAGGTGGATCTCGTCGATCTGAGTCAGGAGAAGCTCAAAAGTGAATTTTTAAAAGAGAATCCAGACCAAAATGACAAGGCCAGAAGCGATGGAGCGAAACCAGCCGCAGACGTCGCAGGCTCCGCCGCCGCCGCCCAGTGTGTGATCGGTGAAGGAAACGTTACCAGGCTGGCACTGTGCGCCGACATGACTAGCGGCATGCAAGTGCCGAACAGCGCCAACAGTGGCGCAAACACTAGTGCCACTGACGCCCCGAATGGCGCTGCTACTGAGGACGGCGCAGGTCAATACCAAGGATACTTCAACAATGGCGCAACTGCCGCCACTTCCAGATACCATAACTACATGGTTGCGCCAACCGGCGGCAGCGCCGGTGGCGGCGGCGGCGGCGGCAGCGGTGCAGGAGGTGCGGGTCTTAGTGCATCGTATACCGTGCAAGACTCGAGTGTGGCTGCTGGTAACAGTAGCGCCGCGGCTGCAGCGGCGGCCGCCGCCGCAAGTCAGCAGTACTTGAATCAGTATCACAACGCCTTATATCAAGACGGCAGCGGCGGCGGCGGCAGTGGCGGCGGCGGCCCTCACGCGGCCAGCGCGTTGGCGGCCGCTGCCTACTATAACGGCGGCGGCTTCAGCTCATTCAACAGCGGCAGCGGCTCTAAGCAGCACCACCATCACCAACAGCAGCACCAGCAGCTTGACTACACCAATTACTACAACTACGCCAACTTTTACGGCGGCTACGCCGCTGCGGCCGCCGCTGCTGGTTATCCCGCGGCGGCAAGCGGCGGCCAGCAGCCGCTGTACCAACTGAGCAGCCTCCCGCCGCCGGCCTCCATCACCGAGGGCACAAACGTCATAGACGCCGACGTTCTGAAGCCGCCAGGTAAGACGAGAAGTTCATCACAGCAAAATTCCGGCCAAAGATCGTTTTGGTCCAAGAATGTTGCAAGGTCATCGTTATTGATTCTCAATTAGCGGCAGCAGTGAGTTTCTCTTTGTTTTCTTTTTTTTTGAGCCGCCCATTTTTTGCTTTGGAATGAATCAACAACCGCCCATCGACAGAGCTGGGCCTAAGCTTGGTCTGCAGCGTGAGCCAAACTGAGGTGCTCCCGGGGCGTCCTCATCAGTCCGGACGCCTTCGGGACCGCAGGCCCAAGAACCTGACCCAAACGCGATCGTGCGCGATTCTCGTCGGGGCTCTTTTTCTCGGAGATTTTTTGAGTCACACTGTAGGCTCGGTGCATAAGCAGCCCTCTTCTATCAGTCATCTTCCTCAGTTCTTGCCGACTTTCAGCCCAAGAAGAAAGATTGCGCCAAAGTAGTCGATTAATTCCGGAGTTCTTGACCTGATTTACATACTCGCAAGGTCATTTTTTGGACTTTTTGCGAGGTTTCAGCACTGAGCAAATCTTCGACGGGAAATGTTACAATCCCAACTTAACCGTTTGTGTCATCAAAGCTCAATTCATGGGGGAGAAAAAGTGATTTTTTTTTTTTTGATGGTTCAACTTTTGTGATTTGCTTTGATTGACGTGAAAATGGGGTGGGAAAGGACTGCCAATGAAGGGGAGTGACGTAACCGTCGTCCCTATGGATTTCATTAAATGCTTACCGGGTGTATGGAAAGTTCGTGCCCACTCGAGGGGATAACTTTTAATGTGGATTGTGCAATGAGATTTATTTTATGTGCACACCAGGACCAGAAATCAGGCCCAAAGTAACAGGTTGAAGGCTTGAAATCCTCCAAATCCTCTTTGCCAATCCCAAATGCCAGCACAGTTGGATGAGTCTCCTGGTCGAACGATGAACTGAGCGTCTCTTAGGTGCACGAAAGAGCAGCGTTGCCAAGCCATGACTATAGTGAGTGAGGACTCCCCGGACACCCGTGCAATTGCTCTGCTCGGACGAAATCGACCCCGCTGACGACATCAACGTCTGTTTCTGCCCACAACGTCAAAGCGTTGCCTGTCTTGACCCCGACAACTGTTTGCACGGGCAGAAAAGTCCGTCAGTCTGAACGCGCCCTCGCCCGCGCTGCCCAAGAGCAAGCTGTACACGCACCCCTCAATGAGCATTCCTAGTGTGAACTGATGGGGCAGAATTTGAAGAGATTCTATTCATAGGAGCTTAATCCCTTGGGCAGACAGACAGAGAGCAAACAATTGGGCAGGGCAGAGACCCAACATTCTTCTCCACCGTTATGTAACAGTTGCCGAGCAATTTTGAGCATGTTTTATTAATGTTTTTGAGCCACTTAGCTCTTAAGCCTCTCTTCTGCTCCCCTCACTTTCTTTGTCTGCGCTCGCTGGCGCATGAGAAATAGAGGGGGAAAAAACACGCCGGAATTCGCCTCTTGTCATCATCAAACTAATCTCATGCAAATTGGATAAAAACTCCTGGAAGAAAGAGCGAAAAAAAAAGCTACACTCGAGGGTCCGAACTCGACCAAACTTTACTGTTTCTCGGGTCCAGGAGATGCACAAAAGGTTGTCAGATGGGACGGCCTGATTATTTGTCCAGCAGAGATGGCGCAGAAGAGATATTTGTTGGTCCAGGATGGCCACCGCAGATAGCGTCTGACAGATTTGTTGGTTTTACTCCCACAAAGCTCTTGTTTTGCCCTGTCCGGACACTATTGAGCACTGTTGGGTCTCTTCACACAACTGGCAGAAAAAGAAACTCCACCAAAATTTGGACAGGCTCGCCTCACGTGGTCATACTTGCCACAGGTCCGACGAGGCAGTCACACTCTGGTCCAGACTCTCGTCACACCACTTTCAGCCCCTTCTTTGTGACTCACACGGCTGCGAATCTCACATACTGTGCGGTGCACAACAGGTCCGGAGTCAGGCCAACGTCTTCCTGACCCATACCAGTCACGCATGTGCAGTCACTCCCACCTCCCCCTTTGCACCCGCCCTCCTGACTCCTCCCTGCCACTCGCAACGAAGGTCAATGTCTTACCAGAGTGTATCAATCTGGAAATGGCGTTTGCAATTTTGAGGTAGCCAAAGACAAATATCGAATAGTGGTTCGACAAATACAGTGGAAGCGGGATAAATGCCTCGTCCCAATTTTACTGTGCTATCTAGCAGTGAATTCATAATGGACACTATGATCATTTGAGGCCTGCATCATGGAGATTAGGATCATTTTGTTCCTAGGGAAATTGACATTTGTTAGATCGACACGAGCATTTTTTTGACTTCTCCATAGTGGCACGGATCAATCAGCTCTCTCGGATCGGTCTGAAAATGTTGCAAAGGGCCCAAAGTTGACTCTGGTTCAGAGCAATCGTTATTTATTCTACAGAGACAAAGTCAAAGTCTGTGTTTTGTGCCTGGTCCATGTGGGGAAACTTCCAAGAAGGGAAAGTGCGCTAAATGTTATCACAGTTGATAATCTGATGTGCAATGGCTTTGGGGCCCAAATCAGGCATCCTCTGGTCAAACACGGTTACAGTGACCACACGCATATAACGACCAAGTTCTCTGGTCTCTGTGTGATCGTTTTATCCATGTTTCACTCTAGCAAATAATGAAATGTTCAGTAAAAGTAAAAGTAGAAGACAAGAGCAGCAAGCAGACAGCGCTTTTTGTCAGAAAATCACAATTTCCAGAGGTGGAGAACACTCATTCAGATTCTGCTCTGGTCCCGACACCGACAGCAGAGCTTCTTTGAGAAGCTCGAATCTGCTTGGCAACTTATCAGTTGACTCAAACACAGCAAATTCTTTTGTTTCGTAACTGCATTTCACGGGCACTCTGATTGCCGAAATTTTTGTTTTGTCTCACATTTGCTCTCAAAACAGCAAAGTTCACTAGTTAGCAAATATTTTACTGAATGTTGCCAAGAAACGAATAAAAAATAACCTCTACAATGTTTAAGAATAGCAAATACGAATATTCTTCGTAGCAAACACTTATTGGAAGTGACTTAGTCGCAAAGAGAGTAAAGTTTTCACTTCGTTTTAGCCCGCAAAAGCTCGAGTCGTGGCCGCAGCAAGCAAAGGAACAGCCAGAGTCCCGACCCCGAGGGTAACATCGAGAGAGTCTTCATCTGGGACCTCGACGAGACAATCATCCTGTTCCACTCGCTGCTCACCGGATCTTTTGCGCAAAAGTAGGGCATGATTTGTGTTTTAAGAGAAAGGCAGGGAGGCAACCCAAGTGTCTGATTGAGCAGGTACGTCAAGGACGCTGACCTGTTGCACCACCTGGCCCAGAAGATGGAGGAGTTGATCTTCAACGTGGCGGACACCAGCTTTTTCTTCAACGATCTGGAAGAATGTGATCAGGTTCGTGCCTCCAATGCTTTGCGCCCAGGCCGAGTCCAGAGATGAGACTGCGCCTGACAATCTGGCCGGAAGTGACTTTGCCGCAACTTGTGTTGACTCTTCCAGATACACATCGACGACATGAACTCGGACGACAACGGCCAGGACCTCACCAACTACAACTTCGCCACCGACGGCTTCAGGACGGCGAACTCGCCCAACGACGTCTACATATCATCAGGAGGTGAGCGAAACTTATAGATGAGGTCCAGGTTCCACTGATTTTCTGCTCCCAGTGGAACAGAAATGGAACCTTTTTGAAGCTGATCCAATGATTTCAAGCGTCACGTATCAGCAGCCGAGCAAGTGAGAACGGACATGGAAATTTGCCGGCGATTTTTCTTGGTGTGGACATCAATAACATCAGACTTGTCTCGGGTCATTTCTTGTGCTTTGACACTCGTGTCAAGTGCGATGATGGAACAGTCGAGTCGGGAGAAATAGTAGAACCGACAGCTGGAGAAAAGAAAAAGATCCGTTTTCCGCTGACTTTTTCAAGGCCGTTTTCGACCAGACAAAGGAGGAAAGTTTGATCACTTTCCAGCACAGGGAAAGGACATGAAAGTCTGCGTTGATCGACCCTGCATTCTTACTTCATGACTTCTTTTGCCACACTTGTGCGAGATTTTCAAGGCCGAAAAACGCCCTGGTTAACTCCTTCACATACCTGTCTTATCTCTCTCTACAGTCGGATCTCGATATAAGGCACTTTGCAAAAACTCTGCTGCAGCGGAAATTTCCCTTATAAAGTAGAAGTGTGGTAACATCCGTTACATCGAGATTCGGCCGCGCGATCGTGTACTTGAGAGCTAAAACCTGATTTCGACATCGCAATGATGACCAAGGCTGAAGCTGGAAAGCTGGAAAGGTAGCTCAGCACAACCTTGCAAATGTGCTCACGCCAACAAAGTAAATGTAGTTTGACTTGAACTTGTCCTTGATCATTTAGCACTACGCACCGACATCACATTTGTACCTAGAAAAATATTTTTCCACTTAAATCTGGCGTTATTAGTGAAAAAGGTATATTGGGATTTCCCTCCCAATAAAACGAATCGTGCTACATGTGCAAGCTCTGTATCCTGCAGCTCTGTCTCGAGTGTGATCAGTTCCTCTAGCTTGAGCAACCCCAGTTTTTGCATAGGTTTTGAACACACTTCTGCAGTTGTCTGAAAAAAGAGAGTTGTGCACAGACCTGGGGTCACCAATCCGGCACAAGTCAGCAATCGGCCTGAGCGGACTCAGGGCTTGGTCGACAATGGCAAAGTCATCATGTATGACGATATGCTATAATAAAGGATTTATAATGAGTGAGTCACCATATATGATTGGCTGATTGAGGTACCTGAGCAGGTATTATGACGTCTGTAGGAATGTAGTAGAACGTATTGGTTCATGATAGGCTAAGATGATATACTCTGGAGTACTGATCGTGGTCAGGTTACTGCATTGATTGACCATTTTGTTCTCTCTGCAGCTGCACATGCAAGGTCGCAAAACTCTTTTTGTTCCACAGGTTTGGATTGGACAAAATCCTTCATTTTCAGAGCAGCAACTGAAGTGTTGTAGTCAGAGCAGGTGTGATTTTGATCTCCCCTTTAAGTCAACAACTCTGTTGGCTCCAGACTCTACAACCACAAGTACTTCTGATGCTCCTCATCCGCCCGATCAATTACTAAACACCAGAGATTGTGTAGCATTATTTTAATCTGCAACGATCAAAGCTTTAGTTCCAAATAGCTCGCTTGTTTCGAAACAGAGGGAGTAAAAATAAGCATGAGTCAGGTCCGAAATTAGCAAGAACAGAGTCGCTTACACAAGACAATATATAATATTTTGCCCATCAGTGGCTGTAAAATAATAAAGTTGGTTTTGATTGTGCTGTGAACTCAGGGTTGCAAGTATCCTCTCAGCACATACATAATTGTATTGTAGTTTTTGAGGCCTCAGACAACGAGCCGAGCTGAGCTTAGGCTTGATGCAGCTCAAGCAGAATAGGGCACTCTGAGTTCACGGGCACTGAAACATTGAGCTCTGGAGTGTGCACCCCATGGAAGCCCTTGGTGACAGCCCAGCAGCTGTGGAAGAACTCAAAACATATCTATATCTTGGCCAGTGATGACATG
>JAAUXU010050155.1_pt1 | contig 27875 bp, 33 predicted proteins | sample 7278151 | NCBI WGS metagenome assembly JAAUXU01 (sample SAMN14350113, study PRJNA611818) | marine sediment metagenome | isolation source: surface marine sediment (1.8m) | place: French Polynesia: Moorea | collected 2018-08
CCAAATTTGGCATGGGCCACCCCCTGGTATATGTGGGGAACCTCGAAAACCTTTTTTGGGTTGACCCCCCCAGGGGGGGGGGTATAATTTTGGAAAAAATCAAAAACCAAAAATTGCCCCATGTGGCCTATATGGAGGGCGGAATCCTTTTGCGGCACCTTTTGCGGCACCTTTTGCTGCACGGCACCTTGTGCGCAACTAAAGAAGTATTCAAATTATTTTTTATAGTTTTTTTTGTAATTTAGATACTTTAAATGGGCCGAGCGGAGCGAGGCCAGTCAACGGGTTGGCCTTCAACGGGTGCGGAGCAGCCCGCACCCACCTAGTTAGTAATAAAAATGCAATAAAAAGTTAAAAACTATGGCGCATTTTCCGGAAAAATTGGCGCATCTATTTCGAAAGAGCAATTGTGGCTCATTTTTCGATTTTTCGATATTTTCATCTGGAGACACTGCTGATCACCTCAAGCACCATAATGTTGATTTGTTGACCTCCCCCGTTCAAATAAGACACCTCCAGTCAAAGAAAGAAGCAATGAAAGAGAAGAAAAGCATCGTTCCCACACATGAGAAGGAGGAAGAGGAAGAGAAACGAAAGCGTAAAAAGCACCGGGAAAATAAATCCTCCTCCGATCGCCGCCATCATCGGAAGGGAAGGTGCCGAAGGAACAATCACCGCCACCGGCGATCCGCCGCCGCCGCCGCCGCCGCCGCCGCCGCCGCCGCCGCCGCCGCCGCCTCTTCTTCCCGCTCCTCTACCGAGCGCTACTACGAGCAAGACCACACCGACTCCTCCTCCGACGGAGAGGGAAAGATGGCCCTCTGCTCCAAGGTGAAAGTGATCAGCGCTCACGGCGAGAACCCCTTCTCCCCTCCGCCCTTCCATTCCACCCTGGCCGGGGAGCCACAGTTCTGCTGCTTTACCACCCGCGCCGCCGTCATCGTCTTCGCCGCCCTCTCCTGCCTCCTCCACGCCGTCAGATTCCTCTTCCTACTCTCGCACGACTTTGCGCAGTACGCTCAGGACATGGAGGACGGCGGGGTGCCGGGGATGCACGAGGCGGATGTGGCCCTGGAGCTGCTGGCAGTGCTCCCGGCAAAGGCGGCAATGTTGCAAGCGGCCGCGGCCAGAAGCGGCCGCGCGCGGCGGAAGTGCCCCGCGCACCCTGCCGCCTTTGCCGTCCTCACCTACCTGCACTTGAAGGGGGCGCTGGTGATGGCAGAACTGCGAGAGGGCGGATCCCACGGCCGTCCGCCGCTATTCCTGGGAGAGGAGGAGGCCAGGGACTGGCAGACGTCCAGTATTGCCAACAGGGCCATCTTCACCGCCATGGACGTTTGCACCTACGGCCTCCTCGCCTCCGCCTCGCTCAGTTACGCAAATTTCTTGCGCAAACACGGGAAGGAGCTGAGGAAGCAGCACGAGAGAAAGGAGCTCGAATATCCAGCGTCGGAGTCTGATTGAAGTGACAACTATTTTTCTCCCATTGCGTGAATTTCTCCCTGTTTTCACTTAATGAATGAAAAAATTAATTGTGCAGCCCCACTGCCACCAGCATTTTCAATATATATTGTACGTAGTAGGTGATCAACAACTCCAGTTTTTTATCTGTCAGGTTTTCCGATTGCCTGCGAGGGCGACGTCGACGGAGCTCTCGGGTGCTTGGTGGGGAAGCTCTTGGGTTGCGGCGCCGTCTACCTCTCTGACTGGCTGGAGCACGACAAGACCACGCTCACCCTATGGCACGGAGGGATTGCTCCATTCCAGGTGATCTGGAAGATGATTTTGGACCGAAAAAAATAGATACATGATTTTTTCCCCCTCGCCAGTCGCCATCAGTTGAAATAAGAGAAGAGTGAAGAAGAACAAGAAAAGGAAGAACTCCGATTGTTCCATAGCCGCAGGCAAAACATTATTTATTTTTTTTGGAAATCTGAAATCCGCATACAATACACTCTAACGATACCTCTTTCAGCTGAGCGAGGCTGTTGGCAGCCCTCTGGGCCCGTGCATCAGCCGCCACTTCAACAACCGCAAGGCCGGCTGCCTGGACGCCACCATCAAGATCGGCATCGACGTCACCGTCTTCCGCCTCTGGATCTTCGCCGGCAGGTACCACGCCGTTGTGCTGCAGGGGAGGACCGTCAAGCCCAAGAGGCACCTGCTGGGAAACAACGGACTGGTCGACTTTGGGGACGACGGGAGGGTGGACATGGTGAGGGGATTCGATCGGTGGGTCCAAATGGGATTCCCGCACCACGTCTGCGTGGTGGAGGGGAAGAGGGCTGACACCATCAGGTATCTTAATAACTGGCTCTAGCATAAAAATTCCAACAATAATTTGTGGTTTTGCAGGTCCCTCTTGAATTTGTGCGATGTGAAAATTCTGGCCAACGACGGAAGCGGTGCATAAATCGCAAAAAGAGAACAAGAAATACTTACTACTTACTGTATGAAAAGGAAATAAATGGAAGTACGTCTAGCAGAGTAATAGTTAGTACTGTGGGTATATTATTAAATTTTCGCGTATACCATCAGGGTACTTCAATTTTTACTTCATGAAGACAAACATGCGACAATCGGACTTTTTTTGGACTCTTTAGTATCCAACGTTTCTGTGCCGGTGCCTCTCCCAGTTCTCCTGGACGATGTCGACCTGCGGCAGGATGCACCTGTGGCACTGCACCTGGCCGCCGGAGCCCCCGTGAGGGTCAGGCACGCAGTCGCACACCTGGCAGGGGGAGGGCTCGGCGCGGGAGGAGACCCGGCGGGCGAACACCGTCCCGGCCACCTTGTGACTCCTCCGCTGACTCCTCGATAGAGGACCCAGTGAGAAGACAGAGCCGCCGGTTTCGAGGGCGAGGGCCGACAGGTAGTCCTTTGCCGGCCGCAGCTGCCTCTTGAGGGCCGCGCTGCCCGCGTCTAGGCTCATGTGGGCGGAGGTGAAGGCCTGGTCGCGGCTGTAACCAAGAACCCTGCCCTTGGAGGAGGAGGAGGAGGAGGAGGAGGAGGAGGGAGAAGTGGGCTTCCTCCTGTAAGCTACGTCCTCCTCAGACAGGCGGTGCAGGGTGATGTTTTGCTCCTTTGCGACTGTAAGGGCATCTCCAAAGAATGCTCCGTCGCCCTCGGCCGGGTTCCCCGAGCAGGTCACCAGGACGAGAGACTTGGAGGCGCCCGCGCGGAACGGGAGGCGACCGGAGGCGAACTGCAGGGCGGAGGGGACATCGCCGCGCTCCGAGTCGGGAGAGGGCCTCAAACTAGGTGGACGGAAAAAGGTTCATTGAGACTAAGTTAACTTTGGGATAAAGAAATGCTTACTTTCTGAAGGCCGATCCTGCTTTTGAAGCAGTATCGAACGTATCTGCTCCCAGTCCCACGTACGTCTGAGGCTCCTAAAAAAGCAACGTTGCAAAAGTTTCCTGGACGAAGTGGTTCATGACCAACCTTGAATCCTCCCTCTCCGCCGAATCCGACCAGGGCGAACCTGTTGTCGGTCAGTCCCCTCTCCTCGAGAGACCTGTCTATAAGCTTGGGCAGGTCTTCCAGATCGTATTCGCCCAGGCAGCCCTGCTGCTCCACGATGAACACGACGTCGGCGGTCCGCGGGGCGTCGTTCTGGTACATGATGCTCTCGCCTCCCTGCCAACGGTCAGTAGGGTTGAAAAATAGTCTTTTACGGTAAGAACTACACTCTTACTCTCAGCGAGACTCCCCCGTCGTTGCACTGTACGCAAGCCGGCGGCGAGTAGAGCTCAATCCCTCTCAGCCTGCACTGCTCCACGTAGGCGATGGCCACCGAGCAGGCGACGGCGCTGTCCTCCGACTCCTCTTGCTCTCGCATGTTGGCAAGGCACAATTCCAGGAAGGGCCGAGGGTCCATGGTGTCGAAGCAGGGCTGGAGGGCGGAGCGAGCGGAGAGGAAGAGGTCCTCACAGGCAAGCTGACGAGACTCTGAAATCTGGAGAGGGAACGTCAATAGGAATTTAAAAGTTTACATAATCTCCTTTCTCATATGAACCTCCTCGACGACATTGCTTTTTTTCTTCCACACCACCGGGGCCTCCTCGGGGGCCGAACAGCTCCCCACGGTCCATGATTCCGCGAAGACGTCCTCGTCCTCCACCACCTCCCTCATGGGAGTCATGAAGTCGTTGGATGGCTCGTTGTCGTACACGCCCAGGAGGCCGCCGGTCTTGCCAAAGTACCAACCAGAGACGGTCACGGAGCAGATAGAGTCGGGAGAGGATGCGCCGAACGAGCAGCGGACGCGGAGGCCCTCGGTGTTCTCCACCAGGATCTTGTTTCCAACGCGGCGAATCAGGGTCTTGCCAAGTAGCTGCGGCAGGCCGTACTGGCGTCCGTTCACCGTGACCTATCAAGTCGAGGCAGTGATATACGTATAACACCAGAAAAATTATTTCATTTTACACAGGTTCTACCTTTCCCCTGACGGTGTCGAGGTGGATCTCTCTCCCGTCGCTGTTGACTGTAAGCCCCGTCCTGCTCCCGCCAGAGTAGTGCCCGACCACGGAGAACCGCCCGTGGAGAAAGTCAGAGGTGACGAGGTGGTCGCAGCGGCCGGAGAAGGAGAAGAAGCGGCCGTCAAAGGTGCGGACGGTGGAGCCGGAAGTTAAGAGGCCGTGGGCGGAGAAGGGCGGCATCAGGTTTCTAGAGTTGAGAGCGGCGTCGACGGCGTCTATGAGCTCCATCACGTCATGGTTGAACCGGACGTAGTCGAAGGAGGAGGAGTCAGAGTCTGCGGACTGGCCTCCGTTCGAGCAGCCGTCTCCGGACAAGAGGTGCCTGATCTTTGGCCCCTCTGCCAGCGAGTCCCAATCCAAAGGTAGCGACTGGCTGTAGTGCAGAAGTCCCCTCTCCAGGTCCACCTCGTAGCGGTAGGAGACGAGCGACTGGCCGCCGCCCAGTGAGCCAAGCAGGCGGACCAGGAGGGAGGTGACAAAATCGATCTGGGGACATGGAATGAAGGTGGTGGTGAATAATTCCGCCAATTGTTCTGAATGATTCTAACCCACCTGGCTACCCAAGGTAGAGACGTACCCGTGCGGACTGCCTCCTCCCCCTCCTCTTCGGTAACCCGCGAAGATTGTCTCTACGATTTCGATTCCCCTGGAGGCGAGGGAGAAGGCGAATCTTGCGATCGGGTACCGCTTGGCCACTTCCACCCACTGGCGGAGGCGGTTCCAACCGGAGTAGACGGTGTCGACGGCCAGGCGGGCAAAGGAGTAGACGGACTCGGCAAGGCTGTTACAAGAGGAGAATCGGGGAATACCTCATCTTAGCATATATCTAATAAACTTGTACGTGATTGCATACCTAGTCGCGCTTCCCAGTACTTCCCCGACGCGCTGAGAGAAGTGAATCTCCTCCAGCCAGCTCTGGTAGTCAAGGTACGTCTCCACGACCTCCCTGAAGGCATGAAACTGCCTGAGGTAGTCAGAGGCTTCTGCTGCCAACGAGAGGAGGTCCCTCCTGGCGCCGGACACCGCCGCTCCCAGAGCCTGACCGAAGGCCCCAACCTTGCTGGAGACCACCTTTTGGTAGAAGCTGCGGCACAGAGATATAATAATAAAGTCCCAACGTCAAAAACATACTTTAAAAACCTGTTTGTCGTCCTCAGGAAACGCCCAAAGATTTGGAGGGCCCTCTTCGCCCTCTCTCCGAGGAGAGCCTCGAGGTCGAGATTTTTCAGGGAATATGATACGTCCTAAAATGAGGAAGGGGAAAATAACGCCAGCAATTAGGAACACGCAAATACTACTATACTAGTATGCTTACTCCAATTACGTGGGAAATCGTCCCTCCCACGTCACCGAGGAACGCGATTTGATCGCGGCTAAAGCTCATCACGCCATCAGAGACGGCCTTGAGCATCTCAAGGGTGGTCATGTCAACAGCAAACCTGAATCGCAGCAGCTTTATCCTGGAGCAAAAAAAAAGTATTGCCGCTGAACTTCTACCACAACCAGAAACAAAATTTCCTCACCAGCCGATGGTAGCGTAATCAGCGATGTGAGACACTAGGGGGCAATCGCTCAGGTGCAGACTGAAAAACTCTCGGGCCTGGCGGAGACTGCCATCCTTGTCCTCCAGGACTTTCTGGTGGAATCCTATGACGTCTTTGAGGGCCTCGTCGGCGAACTGTTTCAGGCAGGTCCTTGTCGCCTCTAGGGACTCATGCGCCTTAGGCACGAAGGAGAACGTGCGCTCGCCCTCACCCACGGCGTTTTGCCAGCCTTGTTGCACCGACCTGAAAAGCAGCACGGAAGCAAATGGATACATTGATCACCGAGGTCAAGGTTTAAACTAAAAACTGTTGCCACCCACCTGAGGTCCCAGTTTCCGTCCACCTGCAGTATGTGCTCGTCCACCAGGCTGAGGGCGACGCGGAGTTCCGCCGGTGTTTCCCGCCCTCCCCCGATCGGAGCGGCTCGGGCGCTGATCACTGCCCTGTCCTCGTCCTCGAACCCGGCGAATACCACCGAGCGTGAGTCCTCCGTCTGGAGGGTGCCGCTGACGGAGGGGAGGCGGCCGGAGAAGGAGGCGGCGGCGGCCGAGAGGACCGGCTCAGGGCGGTCTTCGGCGTGGACGGAGACGAACAAGTGGAAGGACTCGGGCTCCTCCAGCATTTGGCCCTGTAAGTCAGTTACGTAACTCTTCAAAACGCGGACTTTGTATACAGAAAGGTTCGAAAGCAGATACCTGGAAGGTAAAGACCTGTCCTTGTCCCTTGATGAAGCGTCCATTTACAAGGTTCTTCTCTCTGTCGAAGTCCAGCTCAAGGATTCCAGAAGTTGGGCGGAGGAGGCCAAACTTGGCGAGGAAGTTTCCGTCGACGTGAAGCGAATTTCCAACGTTGGAGAAATCAACCTTCATCTGGACAAAGTTTGGAAGAAATAATTAGAAAGCTCCCCAATACTGAAATCCAAACAGAATGTCTCACCTTTGCCTCCGCCCGGTATTGCTCCTGCGGGTGCGCGACAGCAAAACCGACGCTCCTCGACCTCTCCTCCACGTTCCACGTGGCTCGCACCGACCTCTCACGTGCTCCCCTTGTCTCGACTCTTTTCAGGAGGAACAGGCCCTCGGCGGAGTGGGGACTCTCTCTGCGCCTTAGGACCGCCTCCAGTCCCTCCATGGCCCAGGGGCGACCCCACCGGAAAAAAGCCCGGTGTTCGGTCTCCGTCTCGTCCAGGGCGCCCGCCGTCCAAGGGCTGAGCGGAGCTACCAAGTGAATCTTCACGTTGCCGATGGTCAGTTCTCTCGCGAGTTGCTGGAAGGACGTTGACTCGACGCTCCTGAAGATCGTGTCTTCTCCCTTGGTTACTTTGAGAGATCGTCTTGGTCCCACTTCATGACTTCCGGGAAAGTTTTCGAAGAAGAGGCCCAGGTCGGGGGTTTGGGGTCTTTCCAAGCGGATACCGAAGCTTCCATTTTCTTTCTCGGCGGAGAAGCTGGCACCATAGCACAAGCTGCCATTGTTGTCGCAGTACCTTTGAATCTTGATGCTTTCTGGTGTGAGGAGCACCTTTGAGATGCCTTGAAGATGCCTGGAAAGCTCTGAGGAAAACTCCACTCTTCCCAAAACCCCGCGGCGGAGCATCAAATCAACAGTATCCGGAATAGCAACTTGAAATTCCACCGGCCACCAAGCATTGTCAACCGTACCGGATGCTCTTCCCAGGTCCCTGCCAAATTTCATTACGGATGCAGTCAGTCCTTTGACATCATCGAGTTGAAGGTTGGTGTTGATCTCCCACTCTTCCCAGTGAAAGGCAGCTTTTACGCCTTCCTGCGTTCTCTGGATCTCCAGTCCCTTCTCCGCCTCGAAGCCTCTTCCCACGATGGCGGCTACCGAGAGGGAGTCCTCCACCCGAACCGTGAATCCTCTCGGCGCAAAGCCAACGAATGGGAAGGAAGCTCTGGCCTCCAGCGACAGGTCACGGGCGGAGCGGAAGAAGTAGTCCAGGGCCACCCCGACGGAGCCGTCGCGGCACTGGCAGAGGGCTTTCAAAGTCTTCCTGCTGGTGTTTTCAAACGCCAAGTCCAAGCGGTAGTGATGGCGCTCCCCCGTCAGCGGGCGGTAGAAAGTGGTCTTGCCGCGGACTTCGTATCTGCCGAGGAAAGCCCCTCCAATATCCGCCTTCGCCAAGGCCTTGTTGTTCAGGTCCAGCCTGGCCGAGGCCGTCTTGGCTCCCCAGTCACCGGCCGCCATTGCCGACCACTTGTTGCCTTTATGGTCGAAGCAAGTTACTTTCAGGTCTGCGGAGTCGGTCCCCAACGACAATTCCCCAGTGACCCTGATCTTCTTCAGCTCGGGAAGTCCGATCGTCGCCTCGATGACGAGCCACTCTTTGCCGCCTCTGAAGACTTTGTTGGTCTCAGTGCGCGCCTGGTATTCGCCGAAGGGCGTTGATGCGGAAAAATAGAGGACATGAAGACCACCTGAGTACCCAATCGTGCTCATCTGGAGGACCAGCTCGGGCATCTCGTTGCAAGGGGTTCGCACGCCCAGGCTCGTCCCATATGCATTTCTGTCGAATCGCAGCTCCCATGGTCTCCCGCCCTTGAAGTCTTGCAGGCGCAGAAACAGGTGGGGCTTCTCGGGGGAGACCTCATAAAGTGCGTTCCAGGCATCATCTCCGATCTGAAGCTTTGCCTTTCCCTCGAACGAGCTCTTGCTGCGAACAAGGACCTCTCCTGTCACCCTCACGGTGGCCTCTCCTAAAGAAAGGGTCGCCTCCGTTGACATCCGACCATTTCTACTTTCGGATATCTTGAATAGAAAAAGAAATTATTAAAAAAGCTTTTTGCTATTGGCAAAGAGAAATTGTTCCAACCTCAGCTTTGGTGGACAGCTGGTCTTGGAGGAGGAGCGGCACCTTGACGGTCAGCTCTGCCCTGGTCTGGGAGGGGCTCAACGAGGCCTTCAGGAGGTTGGTTCCGGCCTCTGGGTTGTCGTAGGAAAGCTCGACGGAGTAGACCCTGCTCGGCCTGAACGTCAGTCTCGCTTGCGCCTTGAAGTTGTTGAGGTAGCTCAAGAGAATCCCTCGGCCGGAGAAGAATGGATTGATCTGCTCAGCGGAGAGGAGGAACTCCTGCTCCCTCATCTCCAGAGACCCTGTCAGAGAAAACGCTTCAAGCTTGAAGCAATGTCAAAAAATACTGTAAAAACAATGGCCATCACCTGAGAGGTACGTGATTTCTTCGGATGAGATGCTGCCATGAAAGACGGAAGTCTTTGGGTCGAGAGACACTTTCAGACTGACAGGGCCGGACGGCACGAAAGGGGTATCGACGCTGACTGCGAAGTAGGAGGCGCTCCTGAAAAATGAAAATAAGTTAAGCAAGTACAACATTTAAAGAAGCATAAAGAAAGCACCTGAACAGGTAAGTCATCTTGTGCAGTGCGCTGTCCGTCTTGAGGAACAGCACCCCAGTCCTCTTTCCGTCCTCCCCGATGCCCATCTCGAACTCCCCGAAGGAGGGACCGAACACAGAACCTTGGAAGGAGCCTCCTGTTCCGGTGCTCCTCCTCACCCTGGCTCCCATGGGAGCACCCTCTGGCCCCTCCCTAACGACGAACTCGGCCGAGGTGACAGACTCCCCGTCGCAGGTGAATACGAGGGCCACCTTCTTGGGGCGGGAGTTGACGACGCCCGGACCCAGGTCCAGGTTGGCCACCAGCTCGCCCTCGCCGCTCTTGACCGAGAGCGCAGCCAGCTCTAGGCCTGAGGAAGTCTCCACATTTGCGTGGAGGTTCATGCCGTCCAGCACGTCCAGGTCGGCGGCGATCATTAGCGATTTCTCGGGGGAGGCACCCAACGTCAGCTCCAGCGAGAGTCTCTTGGCTTGCTCGTCCTTCTCCAGTCGGATGTTGGCCTCCGGCGTGGCTCTGTCGCCGATCTTCCCCCGAATGTAGGCCGAAAGGATTCCCTGCATATGAACAAACGCAGCTAGAGTGGAATACTTGTATCAACAAGAAATTGAGTTCTCGCCTGTCCCTCTTTTCCTCCGCACTTTCGCTCCCCTCCAACAGTGATCTCGTACTCTGTCCTCTCCCCGAGGGAGAACCTTGCCGACGCCTCTACGTCGTCTTCACCCCTTCGGTACCGCACCCCGCTGCCATAGGAGTGCACCCCGCTCGTCACCTCAGCCAGGACCTCAAAGTCCCTCTTTGACCTTACGCTGAAGACCACCTGCAGGGCCTTCCTGGAAACGCCCAGCGGGGGCACCTCCAGCACGTGGCGGACCACGATGTTCTCCAGGCTCTCGTAGTTGAAGACGTTGCGGAAGCTGAAGAGGACGTCGGTGCCGCCGAGGGAGGAGGACACGGGCGGGCTCTTGGAGGCCGACGCCGTGAACTCTAGGTTCTTGGGGCCCTGGTAGCCAACCCTGAACTCCACCCTGCCCTCCCTTAGCACCGGCAGGGGCGTCTTGAAGGAGGCTGTGGCCGCCAAAAAGTTGGAGTCCTCCACTCCGTACCTCATCCTGAACTCGCTGTGCTGCTCGAAGACATCCAGGTCGACAGAGACCTCCTTGCTGGAGTCGTCACTGGCCGTCACCATCCTGAACTTGATCTGCTTTGTCCCCTTGGTCATGGCCCAGGACACGTTAGCCTCACCGTCCGACCGGCTGGCCTCCGCCCTGAAGTACAGCGGCTCAAGCTCGATCTGTCCCTTGGCCTCCATTGCCACCCCCCTCCTGCTGGCAGTGTCCGTCCTCTCCCAGGTACCCTCCAGGTGCAGCGAGGTCATCCCAGGGAAGGGGCTGGAGAAGTCCAGGACAAGGCCGTCGTCGCCCTGGGCCTTCACGCTGAGGTCGATAGAGCGCTCATTGAACTTCAAATTTGAGACGAGCGACCTTGCCTCCAGGTCCACCCTGACGCTGGAGGTCAGCCTGTTGCCCTCCGTCTCGGCCACGATCCCAACTTCCTTGGCCGACTCGCCGATGGAGCCAGAGAAGGAGAAGGAGAACGCACCGGGCTTCCCTTCGTTGTAACGGATGGAGCCCTCGTAGGTCCTGGTCTCAGCCGCGGGCGAAGCAGGGGGGTCAAAACGAAGCTCAAAGGACTTCAGAAGCGCGGCCGGGGACTCCACCTCCAGGCGGAACGCCCCAGAGGACTCCTTGGACAGCTCGATCTCCAGCTTTTTGTCCTGGCCCCACTCCAGCCTCACCTCCCCGTTCTTCTCGTCGTCCCCTTTCCTGGAGAGCTCGATCTTCACCGACATCTTCCTTGCTTTCTTCGGGAGCTCGATTTTCCCCTCAAACTCTACGCCGGCCTCCACTTGGCCTCGCTGCTCTATCTCCAGGGTGGCCTCGCCCTTGAGGATAGGGTCCCCTTCGAGGGAGATGTCCAACCTCAGCCCCTGCTCTCCTTCCCAGCCCTCCTCGCCGATGTACTCGATCGTGGCCTTGTGCTCCTTGTTCCCGAGCAGCGATCCGCCCAGCGTGGCCACCGCCTTGGAGGAGCCGGCCAGTTGCACTTCGGCGGTGAGGGCGTCGTCCACGGCGATGGATGCGGTCTTCTTGGCCCTGTTGATCTCAAAGTGCGCGGTCCTCGTCTCCGAGTTCCCCCTCTTGTAGTGCACGTACAGGTCCAGGCTGGTGTCCTTGGGCAGAGTCTTGAACTGGTAAAGGTTGCTGGAAATCTCGAGGAAGCGTTCGGTGACGCTCTCCTTGATGGTGATGTACCTGCCCTCAAACTCCTCCCGGACTTCGACGGACAGGACAGATTCCGAGGAGGAAAAGACCTCGATGACGAGCGAGTCTTGCACTTTGGAGCCTCCCTTCACCTCTACCTTGTAGTCAATGCTGAGGGGGCCCGCGTCGGCGACTATCTTCCCTTCGGCCTTGAACCCCCCGTCCGCCTTGCCGTCTGACTTCACCGTGATGGCCACCAGCTGCTTCGGGGGGCCGTTTCCGTAATTCTTGGCCTCCAAGTTGGCATCCAGCTCAAAGTCCTTCCGGCCCCGCAGGTCGCTGCTGACCTTCAGAAGTAAGGACCGTCCGTCCGCCAGCCTCAGCTCTGTCCGCAAAGTCTCTAGCCAGCCGCTCCTCCTCGAGGTGAGCAAGGACTGTCGCCCGTCCAGCACCACCTTCAAAGATATGTCTGACTCCTTTGGCGACCACTCTGCGGAGACGTCTGCCTCGTAGTGGGCGCTGCCGGCGATGGCCTTGACGCGGAACTCCTTGGCTCCTGCTCTTCCCACCTTCCAGCCCAGGGAAAGGGCGGCGGAGGGAAGGAGGGCTGGAACCTGGAGGCCCAATTCCAGGTCGACGTCGAGGACGTTCTGGTAGTCGGCCGACACAGCCGCGGAAAGAACCTGGAGAAATGAGAGTTCATATAATTTAACAAGTAGCCTTTTTGCTGCAAAGAAATTGGGAAACTAGAAGAAAGCCAAAAATGTACTGCAATTTCACAACTTTCAGGCACGAAATTCCTTCCTGCGGAAGCAATCGAAAAAATCTGCAGAGAAGACTTTCTTGGTTCAATCAGATGAAAACGCACCTTGTTCCCTGACTTCTCGTCCTTGATCGCGACCTTGGCCCTCTTCCTGCTCCTGGACAGGTCCAACGACAGTCTGTACTCGAAAGGACTGCACGAGACGGACCGGCAGAAGAGCTTGTTCTCCCCCTCCACGCTGGCGTCCAGATCCAGCTCGCGCCTGCCGACCTGCTGCGCCCTGAATTTGACCGTCCCCTGAGCCCAGTCTCCCTTGGCGGCTAGCTGACCACTCAGGCTCCCCCTGTCGGACTTGTACCCGACCTCCACCTTCTGCTCGAAGCGGGCGCCCCAGACCTTGATCATGGCCCTGGGCGTGGGCGAGGTGGCGGCCATGGCGCCGAACTTGAGCAGGTCGCGCCCGTTCAGCTTGGTGGTGGCCTTGAGCTCCCACGCCGTACCACCAGGCCGCGTCTTGAAGGTCGCCTTCCCCTGGATGTTCTCGAAGCCCTGAACGCTTGTTCTGCAAAGGCAGGAAGGGGAGGAGATTAGAACATGCAGTGCAACATTTTTAGGAGTGTAATGGAATTACAGAAACAAAAGAGAAAGCTGGAGAAGGAATTCTTGAAAGTGCTGGTTTTGGGGAGGAAACAATTTTCGCCTCCATTGACCTACATTATTTCAAAGGTGGCGAAGCTCCTGTAGTCCGTCTTTACTTCTATCTTTGCGTCGAACTCGTTCCCCGGTTTGGGTATGCCGGCGACGCTCCCGGAGGCTGTGAAGCCATCCTCCTTTTTCTCCAGGTCGAGCGTGATCTTGGAGAAGAGTTTCCCGTCGCGGTCGGTACGCAACTCAATATGCGAGGGGAGCGGCCCGGCACCTCCGAATTCGTAAAGGAAGGTGTCGACCTGCTCTCTGAAGCCTATCCAGGGCACGTTGACTGCCTTGGTGACGGTCCTGCCCTCCCACCGGTCGGGCCCGTAAGAGCGGTTGGACTCCCACTCCAGCCTCCTCTCGCCGCCATTGTAGTCGGCCGTGAAGGACATCTCCTCCGTCCTCTCCGAGCTAGTCGCATCCACCTCGTAGCTCCAATCAGTCTCGACTCGTTTCAGCGAAGGGTGGTAGCTCTCCACCTTGACGCTTCCCTTCTTGGGCCCGTCCAGCAACTTGATCTCCGCCCTGATCCACCTCTCGCACACCCGTAGCTCCGCCCCTGCTGAGGCGGTCCTCACCGAACTGTCCCTGTCCCAACGCAGGTTTATGGCTAGCTTTGTAGCGCCATCCTTGGTCACGGACAGGGAGACCTCTCCCTCCCCCATCTCCGCCCTGGCCACGATCCCGTCGCACTTTTCCTCGGAGCAGTTCAGCTCAGCCTCCACCACGCCGGGAGAGACCCGCCTCAGCGCCAGCTGGGACTGGAAGGCGTCGCCCTCGAAAGAAAGGACCGCCTCTCCTGGGCCCTTCTTCTCCAGGGTCACCACGAAGTTGGTGGTGGGGCAGCTCCACTTGATCTCCCCCTTGGTCTTGTCCACCGACACCTTGACTCTCATCAGCTCGGATCCGTCCGTGTTGGAGGTGGTGAGCACTTTCTGAAATGGGACAAAAGAAGGAACCAATGCAATTATCAATGTACCTCAACAAGTTGCTGGCTTGCTGCACGAATGCCAAATCGAAAATTTCTGGGGCTCACCATATCGAATCCCTCCGTCAGTCCTCCCTTGACAGCGAACGTGGCGAGAGTCTCTGTGTCGTCAAAGGGCGGAGGAGCGAGGCCGGGTAGCGCCAGACGCATCCTCACAGTCTTCTCCTCCTTGCTGACGGCGCGGACTCCAAAGGCCAGGATTACCTCTTCCATTTCTCCCGCGGCCTCGAAGAGAAACTCTCCTTCTCCGGAGGCCTGCCTCTTGCTCCTGCTGAGCCGCACCGAGCGCACCCCACCGACGGGCACGTCCAGCCTCAGCTCCTCGGAATCGCCGGCATCCTCCAGCACTATTCCGGCCCTCGTCTCCTCTCCAGGACTACCGCTCTTAACCATGATTCCTGGAAGAGGCATTGTTTGTTCATTTCTTTGCTATGTACCACTACTAGTAACTCGTGCGATGGAGGCAATCTCAAACTACTCACCTGGGATTTTTCCATACGGTCTGAGCTCGACCCCGATTCTCCCCTGATGAAAGAGGTCGCTCTGCACTTCTAGCCCGACGACATTCTCGCCACTTCTGAAAGCGACCCTGTGCTCCCCGTGCTTGGTCCGGACGAAGAAGGCGGCCGCCCTCGCGCCGCCCTCCTCCGCCACAATTTCTGCATCACCCTCTTCCGAGGTCGCCCTTACAGCGAAGCTTCCTCGGACATCGCGACGCAACCTGTGGTTGAAATAAAATGTCCCATTACGTTCTTTAAAGTGTTCACGATGGCTCCATACCTGACAGTTGTTTTTGCTTGCTCGACGGCGATATCTAAATGGGAAGCTGCGCGATCGAGAAGAAAGGACGCCTTGATGGGGAACTGGACGTTTCTCTTGGCCCCGTACTCTTGCTCCACAGCGTCTACCGACAATTCGCCCTCGATCTTCCCCTCCTCCCCTGCCAGGTCCAGGGTGCCTCGCAGGGTGAGCTGCTCAACCTGGGGAAGGCTGGCCTTAAGGACGATCCTACCTCGCTCTGAGGTGACTTCCAAGTCCAGGACCTTATTCTCCCTCTGGGAGTTGGGCCGGACGTCCCCCAGCGTGGCCTCCACTTTCAGCACCTTCTTCCCCTCCGAGGGCCTCTTCAAAGCAGCTGTGGTCTTCACCACTTTCCCGCGGGACGTGAAGCTTCCACTGAACTCCTTCCCCACGCCGTAGCTGCCTGGCGTGAATTGCTCTTTCAATTTGAGGCTAAGGGCCAGATGCTTTCTGTCCATCCTGAGGCCGTAGCTGGCTTTGGCTCCCAGCTCCGCCTCCCCTCCTCCGTTCTTGTACTTGAGGCCGTACTCCAGGCCGTACAGTTGATACTTGCGGCCGTAGGAAAACCCTGCGCCGACGTTAAAGTCTTCCAGCCTCTTGAACCTGCAGTCCAGCTGCACCTTGCCTTTGATTTCCAAGGCGGGCACGTTCACTTCCAGGAGACCCCTGTCCCTGCTGGCCTTCAGCGCGAACTCCACCTGAGGCTGCTTAGCGGAGTCGTTCTCCAACGTGACCGTTCCCTCCAAGTCCATGACCTTCCTCCTCCGGTCCACGACTCCGTGAGCCTTGATCTTCAGCTTGTTCCACCTAAGCATGCTCTCGTGGGCCTCGGCGTTGACCTCAAGGTCAATCCCACCGTCCTCCAGCTTTCCCACGACGTCCAGGCTCGACCTCCTGCCGTCCTGGTCCAGGAAGCTCCTGGCGGTCAGCTCCCTTCTGTCGACCTTGACCTCGGTCTCGGCGCTCACCGAGTGGAGTCCCCTCATGGCCGTCCAGGACCACCGGAGCTCTCCGTCGGCAGTTTCCAGCTCGGCCTCGAACCGAACGTCGTCAGAGTTCACCTTTCCACTGGCGGACAAGGTGTACTTCTTCTCAGAGGGAGAGCTCCCGACGGTCTTCTCCCACTCTCCCTCCAGGGAGACGCTGGAGAAGGGCCGAAGGCTGCTCGTGATGTCCACCGTGACAGCGTTGCTGCTCTTTATGGAGGTGGACACGATGATAAAGAAGTCCTTCAGCTTGGCCTTGATCTCCGCCGACTTTTTGGAGATGTCCAGCAGGGAGGAGAGCTCAACCATCTTATCACCGTTCACCGACACCTCGCTGTCCAGTTTGAACACGTCCTCGTCGTACAGCGTCCTTAGCTGGGCGTTTAGTGCCTCAACAACTCCGGGGAGGCGAAGGCCGAGTGAGGCCTCGTTGACGCCGCCGTCCCTCCTGGCCTCCAGGTCGAGGCTCCCCTCTCTGTAGAGCTGGTTGTTGACGGACAACTTGATCCCCTTGTCGCTCAGGGAGGCCTGGACGGAGGTGGACTCCCCTCTGGGCGAAGAGTAGGTGGCGCGGGCTGTCTTCATCCTGGGCGCCTTCTCGATCATGACCTCAACTTGGTGCTTCCCGCCTCGGCCCACCTCCACCGTCAGCTCTACGCCCCTGCTCACCCGGTCCTCCTCGATGTCGTTGACCAGCTCCGCTTCGGCCGAGACGAGCGGGGATCCGTTCAGAGTGGCCTTGGCCTCGAATTTCCCCTGCCCGATCTTGCTCAGGACAATCTCCAACCTCTTTTTGGGCGAGTGGTGCCTCTCCACCTCGACCGCCACCTTCAGGCTCTTGTCCACCAGCCCAGAGTCGTCCGTGACGGATGCCGACACCTCCGCCCGGACCTCGCCCTTGATCTCGCCGGAGAGGACCAGGTTCTTCTCAGTCAGATCCAGATTGATGTTGGCTTCCGCTTCCAGGCCCTTCTTGGGGTGTTCGAGTGAGAAGCTGGCCTCGAGGGGAGCCCCGGTCTTGTCCTCCTTCCAGCGGCGGATGTTGGAGGCGAACTCCGCCTGAACAACATTGGTCCTTTCCTCTTCGGCCGTTATCTATGATTAAATCTTGCGGTCTTGGACAAGATTAATTTCAATTATCCTTTTTCCTGGTTCTTACCTGTTTGATCACCGTCAGGATCAGATGGTTTTTGTCTCCACGTTGCTCCCCCACCAGGGATGCTGACGCCACGGGACCGGCCTCGTTCTGGCTGCCCCTCCAGTACTCCAGGTTGACATCGGCCGCCAGTTCGTTCCTGCTCACCGCGGAGGTGAGGATTAGCTCGTCAGTCTCGAACTTGGCGCTCGCCTCCAGGTTGACAAAGGATTCTGCGTCGGCCTTGTTGCTGACGACAACGGAGAGCTCCGGGGACGCCTGCTGGCGGCGGCGCCGGTTCATGAAGACCGATGACAGTGTGGCGTCCACCTCGAAGTCCTCCCAGCCGCCGTCCAGGCGGTTGCTGGCCTTGAAGTCGAAGGCTTTGACGGGATCGTACGGACGGCCAGAGTCCGCCGTCAGGCTGTAGGCCAGCTCCCTGGCGTAGCCGGACCGCTTTCCTGAGAAGTCTATCTTTAGGGTGTTTCCTCGACGGTCGACGAGTCTGTAGGCTACGGTGATGTCGGAGGCTTCCGGGGTCCAGTCGAAGACGCCGATCAAAGAGTAGGACTCCCTCCCGAACTTGCCCAGGAGCTTCAGGTCCTTCGCCCCGGCCTTTTCGAAGTCCCACTGCAGGACTCCAGCAAATTCTGGCAGGGGACTCATCCTGCTGCCTCTCCTGGAAGCTTCGAGCTTCGCTTCCAAATCCATCTTGGCCAGTCGGTAAGAAGTTGCCTTGCCCAGGAATTCCAGCTTGCTGTTGGTCTCTGAGTCCTCCCAGACGACCTTGGCCTCCCTCTTGGCGGCGTCGATCCCTGCCGCAAACGTGGCCCTGACTTCTCTGCACCTTTCGCGGGGCCGGTTGCGCAGGAAGCACTTGAAGTTGCCCCTAGCCACTACGGTGGTCATGTAGTGCAGCTTCTGCCCCGCCCTGCCTTCCAGGTTGTCCTGCGCCGACAGGTCCAGCAGGTCTCCCTTCAGTGTGGTCTTGCTAACTATGTCCACCTCGCCGCTCCCGAACCTCGGCCTGACCACGTACTCCACCTTCTGCTTGAAGGCGGGCTTCTTGACCGCCACCTGCAGCAGGGCCTTGTAGACGACGGGGCCGCTCTTTCCCGCCGCCGCCACCTTGGCCATCTGCTTCCCGTTGACTTCCAGGCTGGCCAGGACCTCCAGTCCGTGCGAGCTCTCGTCCTCCGCGTCGTCCGCCCTCTTAGTCCCTGTAACCTTGAGCACCACACTCTCGAATCCGGGGAAGTTGGAGGTGGCCTCCAGCCTGGCGCGCCTCTTCCAGTCTGTGGCTAGCGTCATGGTGCCCCGGGCGTCTATCCTCTTCGGCGGGATCTCCAACTCAAAAGAGGCGGTGAAGCCGTCGCTCTTTTTAGTCACCGAGGCGGAGGCCTCAACCATCTTGGCCCCGTCTCTGGTGACCTTGTACTCAATGGCGGTAGGCCAACCGTTGGAGGGGTTCTTGGTGATTTCGTACTCAGAAACCTGCTCGTAAGACTCCCTGGGAAGGTGTTGCCTGATGCTCTCGTGGCCCTTCCTGCTAGAGGGGCTGTCGGTGGTGATGCTCTTCTGCTTGTAGAAGTGCCCGTCGGCCAGTTCTATGTCAGTCTCATATGTGGTGATAGTCTTGTCGCCGTCCTTCTCCACTTCGCATTGTACAAGTAACTTCGTGAGGGGGAAGTTGCCAGCGTTGGAAATAGTTTCGAAATCGAACTTCACCTTGTCCCACAGGGCCAGCTCCATTTCGGCCTCCCACGACTGCTCGTGCTGAGGGAGGTCCAGTGTTAGGTCTAGGGAGCCGCTCCTGGCGGTGGAATTAACCTCCAAGCTAATCCCCAGGTCGACGAGCTTGGTCGTTCCAAGCAGCAGCTTCACGTCGGCGCTGCACCGGTTGCCGTCAGAGTCGTAGTTTACCGTCAACTTGTCCGGCAGGGAGATGAGTTCGTAGAAGTCCAGAGTTGGCACGAGGCCGTGGTTTGGCATCGACACCGGGGTATACAGATTCACCGTTACGAGCTTGTCCTCCTTTGAGTGAGTCACTTCCAGCTTGATCTCCGTGTGGCCACTCCCTACGTCTTCGCTAGTGAGAATGAGGCTGGCGGTGGTGGGGGCGGCCACGGACACCTCCAGGCCGTACTCGGCAAGGTTGAGGTGCCTCAGGTTGACCTTGGCGCCGAACGAGAAGGGAGCATCGCTCTCCATGGTGACCCTGAGCTCCTCTTTCCCGTGGGCCGCCGTCTCCAGCAAGGCCAGGAGAGAAGCCCTGTACTGCCCGTTGGACTCGTCCTTCTCCAGACCCACCTCGAAGCTCCTGACATCGTATATTTGACCCTCCAAGGCAGGAATAAGAACAGTGCCCTGAAAACAGCAAAGATGATTAATACGCGGGGAATGATTCATCGCAGAAAAGAGAAAAAGCAAAAGCAATTTCCGGCGGCTTGACGCCCCTCACCTTCAGGCCCACGTTGTTATCTCCACAATCAAAGTCATAGTCCACAGAGATGTTGGCCAAAAGGCCATTCTCTCCACTCTGCTCCACGCTGACTCCCCTCTTGGTCCTCCTCAGCTTGAGGGACCTCAAAAGCGATAGGGGTGTGTGCAGGCTGAAGGCATCCGGCTCCAATTCCAGCCCGACGCTTCTCCGCTGCCTCCTCGACCTCCCTAGGGAGCTCCCCACCGAGGTGGTCCCCGTCCTCAAGGCTAGCACCACCGACTCCAGTCCTTCGAACGGAGTGGAGAGGTGCAGGCCGAACTCATTTTTGATGGGAGAGGCGTCGGCCGACAGGCTGTAGACCTCGTTCTCGTGGTCCTGGTAGGTGACCTCCAGTTCGTACGGCTCCTCCCAGCTGGCGGAGGCCTTGAGGCGGTGGTCCAAGTCCCTCCCGAGCAGGAGCACCTTGACGCCACACAGCACCTTGGCGGAGGAGTCCCGGAGCACCACCTTGCTGTTGAGGTGGAGGATCCTATGGCTGTTGACGGTCAGGTGCAGCTGGATGTGCTTGGCCACCTCTCCCTCCAAGTCTCCGGTCTCGGGAAGGCTGCTGTACCTCCCTCCTAAAACGATGCTTTCGAATCCCTCGAAGGAGGTCGTCAGCGCAACCGTTGGAATGACCTCCTCCAGGTCGACCTTGATCGCCACGCTGTCCACGCGAGTCCTTCCCCCCGAGAGGCGCTTGAAGGTCAGGGAGGCTTCGGGTTTGGCCTTAATAACGTAAGAGGCTCGCACCTCTACTTCGTTCTGTAGAACGAGAAACACAAATTGATAAAAGATGGTCTAACATACGTGGAAGACTTAAAGACAGCTCACCCAATTTTCTGTGTTGCTCCTGTACATGGCGACCCCGTCAAACTCGTCTCGAAAGAGCACAAAGTCCAATGTGAGGTTGCTGGCAAAGTCGTCCCAGTCCAGGTAAAGGGCGGCAGTCTTCTCCCTCTTGCTGACGTCGTAGACGGTCTCAGCCTTGAAGGTGTGCCGGGAGAGGAGCTTTCCACTCACCTCAATGTGACCTGGGAAGACACAAAGGATGTAAAAATAACGAGTATCTTTGACAGCAGGCATTAATTAACTTACATGCAGGACAAAGAACTGATTCCAGGAAAAAGGCCTTGACTTAGAACAAGGCCAATCAGTCTAAAATGAAATGCCACTTACCTTTATCCGTGAAATGCTTGAGGTCCCACCGCACGTTTCCCTCCGCCAGTGTTCTGCCGCCAGTCTGCAGGAGGAGCGAGCCGGCGCCCTCGCTGTAGTTCCACTTTACCTCCGCCAGGCTCTTCTCCCCGGTCCAAGGGGTGTCGACCTCGGCAATAAGTTCGTCGTCGCCGAGCCTCCCAGAAACGTGGATGATCCTATCCCCTTCATGTTCAAGGCTGACAAGGACCTGGATGAGAACAATCAACATTTGCACAAAACAAACGCAGTTTAATTTAACTCATTCACCTGTTTTTCGGCGAGGAAGTCGTTGGAAGCCACGAACTTGGAACTCCTGATCCCAGCGTCAGGGAGGTCCACGTTGACTTCGAACTTTGTCTTTGCCATGCTCCTCATGTTGACTTCCCCAGAAAATTCTGCCACGTTGTCGTTGTAATAGAAGCGCCCCTCGAACCTGCCGCTCCCGGCACTGTCCTCCGGGGCCAGCAGCAATCTTGCCTCCAGGTCACTCGTCCAAGTAGAAGCGACAATGGAGAGCTCCTTCGCCTCCCCAGTGTCGAGGGTACCCGTCACTTTCACGTCGCCGTCGGTCTGGAGCGACATGAGCACGGGGCCGTTGGAATGGCCCCCCAGGCCGGACAACATCACCGATGCCGACTTGACGACAGGGGAAGGAGTGGATTTTAATTCCACGAGAATCATTCCTGTCCTCTCGTTCCAGTCTATCTCGAAGATCCTGCTACCCCTCTGGTCCACGGTGCCCTTGCCTCCGTTCTCTTCCACCTTGTAATCGACCACGATGTCCAAGTCACGAGCTCCGCCCAGGCTGAAAATGGGAAGCTCCCCCTTCGCAGTGAGAGAGCCCTCGGCCAGGCCCACGGTCCCTCTCGAGTGGAACGTCCTCCCGTTGCCAAGGTTCATGAAGACGGCGAAATCCGTGGAAGAGGCCTCCAGGCCGTAGGAGGCCGACAGGCTGTACAGGACGTACTGCTCTCCCCTCTTGGTGATTCTCAGAGCAGCCTCTGCGTCGTGCCCGTTGGCAGTGGGCGCGACCCGACTGCTGGCGGTGGCCTTCAAGACATCTCCGAAGGCCAGCTCTCCCTCCGCCTTCGCTCGATCTACGTCAACCTCCGCCGTCGCTTCCAGATTCTTGAACATTGTCGAATTGACGATGAGGGCGGCCTTCTTCGTCCGTGATAGGTTGCCGATGAAGGCCTCTGCTCGGATACTTTCCTTCCCCGCTTCGACCTCCACATTGGCTCTCTTCTCATCCCCATCCAGGTCGGCCTCCGCCTTCAGCACTGCCTGACCCGGGAAAACCGTAGGTGCGCTGACTTGGGCCTCCCCGCCGAACTTGAGGTTTGCCCAGTTCCACTCGTTGACCTTGGCTGAGGCCACCACGACCTGGGAGCGGGATGGGGAGTCCTTCTGGAAGACCACGAGCCTGACTCCGGCCAGCGGGAGCTGGCCGGTCCTCTCAGCTTTAAACTCAACCGGTGGGAGCTGCGCAGCCGCCAAGTTTAGACTGCCGTCCAGCCTCGTCCTCTCCTCGTCCGCCGTTGCCTCTGCTCCGAGCAGGAGTTCCCCATTCTCTGAGAAGACATCCACCTTGGCGGAGTCCGAGGTTATCGTGGTCTTGCCCATGACTGCTTCTCCGGAGAGCCACGGAAGGGCGGCGGCGCGGAGCAGCCGCGACCTAAGTCTGGCCACTACGAACCTGCAATACATCCCATCGTTGCAGCTCGAGCTGGAAGCCTCCAGGCTGTGACCCACCGCCGAGTCCCCGTCCACTTCCCGCTCCATCGTCCACAAAGCCCGCCAGTTTCCGGCCCGCTGTTGCGACTCCTCCCAGGATGCCCTGGTTTTTAGTCTCAGGTGCGGGGGGACCAGGCTCCCGGTGACGTTGAACTCTACCCCCTGGGTCCTCGTCTCGGAGTATACCGAGCCGCTGGTCGTGCGCTGGGTCGAAGATTCCAAGGAGAGGCCGTTGAACGTGGCTTTCACCACAACCTTCCTGCCGCCCGGTTCGACCGGTCGCACGCGGGCCTCTACGTCGATGTCTCGAATAAGGTCGAAGGTGGAATCCACTTTGAGCGCGTGAGTTTGTTCCCTGAAGAACAAAGACATCTAAAGAAAGTCGACATTCCTAATCATGGACTGACGTACTCATCCTGCCTGCCTAGAGTGTACAAGAAGTCGACGCTTGATGCCGAGGCCTGCAAATGGCCGCTGCAAGACTTTCCCGCGAGGAAGTCCAGGTCCAATTTCAGGTGGGGCCTGGGCGATCCCGCCGTGTCCAGCAGGGCGGTGGCGGTGTACTTAGGTCCACTGAGTTGCGAGGTCAATGATGCCTCTGAGGAAAAATTAATTTGAAAATTTCCTTTTATTCATACGTACATGCTGTATTGTACTTACCCGATTTCTTGACTTCGTTAATTGAGTAGGTGGCATTGCAGTTGAGGTCGAAGCCAGACTTGCGCCAAACGGCCGACAGGTCGTGAGAGAAGGCCGCAACCCTGGAGAAAGCAAAACATCAGTTAGTGAAGTGCCCTTTAGGGAACTAGGGCCTTTTGTAAGTTATGATGTCCTGTGCTTACTCACTGCTCAGTTTCTCACCTTGCAGACATCTGACTGTCCAGGGCAGGGTCGTTCTCCCTGTTCACCTCAATCGAGTAGACCTCCCTTCCTTGCGTGGTGAGGCGGCTGCCCAGCCTTGACCGGACGCTATTCCTTTCGAGAGACGCAAAGAACTCTGCCGGGCGGGTCGGGCACAGCAGCCTGGCGGAGACGTCAAAATCTCCCCCTACGGGATCCCTCTCCGCGCTTACGTCTACCCCCCTTGGGCCCACTAAGGCGTGCAGGCGGGCGCTCTCGCTGGGTGACGAGGAAGTCGGCCTCATCACTCCAATCACCACGCTCAGATCAGGCCCGAACGTGTGTTCAACTGTCAGCGTTCCCCCCAGGCGGCCGTCGGAGCCGCCTCCCAAGTGCAGGGCGGCCGTGGCCTCGGCCCGGTTCTCCCCGGCGTTGTGGTCCAATCGCGCCTCCATCGCGTCAGCCCTCCGCACGTCGTAAGCGGCGAAGAGGGACTTTAGCGAGCCGAACGGGGTTCTCAGCTTGAGCGTGGCGCTGCGCGGGGAGTCGGTCTTCAGGCTACCGGAGAGCATCTCTACTCCCTGGAACTTGACCTTGGCGTAGTTGTCGGACTTCCACGATCCCCTCGAGGTGGCGGCCTCGCGGCGGAACCTGACGATGAGGTCGTCGGCCATCGAGTTGGTGGACTCCGTCTTGAGCCTGGCCTCGGTGACGCCAGTGGAGTGCGCGCTGGCGTCGAAATAGACAGAGTGCTCCATTTCGTTCCACTTGACGGATATCTGTGCGGGGAAAGGAATCATTAATTTTAGGGGGACTACGTAACGACGTTTCCCGATAAATTTGTCTAACTGATACTAACTGTAGAGTCAAGCTTCGTCAGACTGCTGTCTCTACTCAAGGTGTGACTGGCGAGAAGGCGGACCTCCCTGGCAGCCTCCAGTGAGCTGTTGAAGTAGCCCCTGATTCCGTACGCCCCCTCTCGCCTCTCCCTCAACTCGCCCTGGCCTTGGGCCCAGAAGTCAGGTCCGTAGGTGACCTGGAGGAACGTAAACTGTAGCCTGAAATGATGATCCCCTGGCCATGTTTTTGGCCAACTTATACCTTTGCGCCAACTCCGTTGTCCAGCAGCCAGGCCTCTGCCGATCCCTGGTACCTGAGGAAGGCGAACCTGGCCAAGACCCTGTCCTCCTCCAGCTGAGCCTTGACCTCCACCCTCTTGTCTTCGCTCACGCCCTTGTCCCAGTAGAAAGAGGCGTCGACGTCGCTCAGGTCGCGGCGACACTGAAGATGGTTAGACATCGGTTAATGAAAGCAAAACCAAATTGAATTGAAGACAAAACCACTTACAATGACGGATAGAGAGAAGTGTTTCTCCGTCTTGACGTCGACCGTGACGGCGCTCAGAATTTCGTCGAAGCGGTAGACGACGGCGCCCTCGTACTTGACCTGTTCAAATATACAGCGACTATCCTAGTAAACTCATAATCAAATTTAGTGCTGCTCTTTTTGTTCTTACCTGATTCATCTGCAGGGTGGCTTGTATTCCATACTCGATGCCTTTTTCTATCGGGGCGTGCTCCACTTCCAACAAGTAGGTCTTGGATCCTGAAAGGATAAATTAAAAAAAGTGAGCGCAAACTGAATGCTGAAATATATATCACCAGCTACCGTATGTCCAGTGTAGCCTGGCCTTTGATGCCTCCTGCCTGTGGTAGAGGACCCCGTCTGCCTGCAGCGGCGCCCAGTCGAAGGGACGCAGCTCGACGCCGACAGAGTAACCGGAGCTGAGGGAGTTGCCGCGACGAAAGGTGAACTCGGCGCTCAAGGACTCGGCGTTGGTGGAGCCCCAAGAGGCAAAGGTCTTGCCCACGTACTCCTTCATAAAGAGACATGCGTCGAAATCACTGAACCCTTGTGCGAGGAGCGACAACAGAAACAGAATTGCCAACCTGCCCGCCTCTGTCTCCGATCTCGAATCCTGCCTCCATCTTCCTCCCCGGGTACTCCAGCCGGGCCGTCATTTCGTGGTGCATGGGCGAGTAGGAGCGCTCGTGCTCCAGGGAGGCCTCGAAGCGGAAGTCCCGCCCGTAAGAGACAGCGATCTTGTCCGCTCGCACCGGGACCGAATCCTGCAAGAGGATGAAATAAGCTTAAGTGCGTTCTCTCGTTTTCTTGAGAAAAAAAAATAAGTACCTTGTGAACTAGGTCCACTTTGTATTCGTGCCCGCTGCGAGGGTTGGCCAGCATGACCTTGAAGAGGAGCTCGTCGTATTCCTCGTGGGTCTGGGAGGAGTAGAGCTGCTCGAAGGCAAAGTTGTTGGTTTTGCCCACGCGCAGTTTGGCCACGTTGGAAAGGTATCCTTCGCTCAGCTGGGTGTCCCAGGAGAGCTCGATCGGGAAGTCGGGATGCTGGGTGCAAAAGGTCTCTTTAAAGCAAAAGAAAATTCAACAGTAAGGATTGCAACTACCTCAATAGACAGAAATGCGTTATGCTTGTCCAGCGTGCCGCTGGCCCCGGCGGCGTACTTCCCGTTGACCCCCACCACCTTCCACTCCTGGCCATGGGCGCTGTACGAAGCCTCCCCCTTCAGTACGAGCGAGTCCCTGTTCTTTCGGACGTGTCCCGTCAACTCTGCGCTGAAGGGCGTCGAGTCGACGGAGGCGGACACAGTGACGGCGTCCCTAGAGGCGTGGCAGTCACCAGAGAACTGGACCGGGGGATGGAAGAAGCTCTCCAGCTTGCCTCCCGCGCTGGCCTTGGTCCCCTGCATATGGAGGCTGCCGGTCCAGTCCAGCACCTGCACGTCGAGGTAGCTCGCCTGGGCGGCCATTTCGTACCTTCCGGAGTTGTCGCTCTTGAGAGCGGCGTTGACGGCCCCTACGTTCCTGCCCATGGTTCTCAGGTCCCCCTTGAGCTGTTTCTTGCCCTCGGTCCACTCGTAGCGCAGCGAGGTCTTAAGCTGTCGGTAGGGCACCTGCGCCTCCAGGTTGAGGAAGCGGTGGCTGCCGTCGTAGGCCAGGTCCAGGGAGGTGCGGTGGGTGCGGAAGGAGTCCGGGGTGTCTAGGGCGACCCTCAGGGTGGTCAGGGCAAGATCACGCTTGGTGTCGTCGCTGGACCAGGTGTACACCAGGCTGTACTTCTCAAACACGTCCGTCTTGGCGAGGTTCAATCGCAGGCGGAGAGGACCTGCGTTGAACAAAAAAACATATAAGTAATCCTCCAATTGTGTTTGTTTTCGTGTGCTGCAATGAACTACTCTCACCTGCAAACATGACCTTGTCTAAGGCCACCTCCTCCTCTTGGGATCCCGTTGGCCTGTGCCACTTGGCTTCCCCGCACGCCCTCAACGCCAGAAGGTCGCTCACCACGTCGGGGGAGCAGGCCGAGAGAGACTTCTCCTCGTTGTCGGCCTCCAGCTCCACAAAATCGTCGCCCTGCAGCGAGTAGAAGTCGACGGAGGCATCCAAAACCTCAGTTGTTTCCCTGAGAATCGCAGCGAGGACATTGTCAGAATGAAGAATGAGGATTAAAATAAATCTTCTCACTTTGGCATGTGGACGGCGGCCGTCACCGAGTTTCCGTAGGCCCTGACTGAGACGGAGGCGTCGGCGAACGTGCTGGAGTGGATCCTGCTGACGGACCTGAGGCCGGTCCTGGCGGCGCCGGCGCCGGCGTCCACGCCCATGTGGCCCACCACCTCAACCGAGGCAGAGGGGTACAGGGCCAGCCTGGCCTCGGCGTCGCCCGTGCGGAAGTACTCCGCCGGATCCGGGGCGTCCAGCGCGGAGGTGATCCTCGCGCTGTAGGTGCCGTTGACTGCCACGGAGAGTGGGATGCCGGCGGCGGTGGGCAGCACGATGCCGCCGTCCAGAAAGACGGAGGAGCGCGCCAGGTCCACGCCGGCGCTGGCGTCGATGGCGCCGGCCGCCAACTGTCCGAGGCCGTCGAATCCTCCGTAGTGGACGTCCTTGCCGAAGAGCCTGAGGTTCCATCTCCCCCTGGGCTCCTCCGGTCTCCTCTGCGAGAATGCTTGCCCGAAGTCCTGCTGCGCCTGTCGCTTGTTCCTCCTGAGCCCGAGCAGGATCTTGTGGAAGGTGTCCTCCCTGGGCAAGGACTAGCGTACGATTACTTGTAACTAGGGTCTAGGTATCAGTTCTGGAACCGAACTAGGGGTCGGCTTTGGCTGGGCTCGACCCAAAAAATTCCGGGTTGGGCTGGGCTGGGTCGGGCCCAGCCCAGCCCAAGCCAGAAAAAAATGGGCTGGGCCGTTGGCCCATGGGCCCAAAATTATGATATTTAATAAAAATACTAACAAAATTGTTTTTTTCTACGTTTTGGAGGAATGGTTTTTTTTTACCAAATTGAAATTTTCCAAATTATGCCAAAATTAATGATGAAATTAAGTCTAGGAAATTTGACTCTCTTAACGATTTCTTCTTTTATTTTTTTTGGGCCCATTCGGTTTCATTTGGCCCGGCCCATAACTTTTTCAACTAAGGATGGCTTCGAACTTAGTTCGAGTTCGAAAGTTCGAGTTTTTGTTAGGGTTGGAACGAGTCCGGACTCGGACTCGAAGACTCGAAGACTCGGA
>JAAUXU010042127.1_pt1 | contig 27858 bp, 31 predicted proteins | sample 7278151 | NCBI WGS metagenome assembly JAAUXU01 (sample SAMN14350113, study PRJNA611818) | marine sediment metagenome | isolation source: surface marine sediment (1.8m) | place: French Polynesia: Moorea | collected 2018-08
ATGACAACAATCATTCACACAACTGGCTAGGACACCAGAGAATCCCGCCTTTTCCAGCACTGCCTAGGACATGCCAGCAATGGCCGTTTGCCGTAATATACGCTAACATATACAGTTCAATAGATGTAGTAGGCATTTCAGTAGATGTATTTATCTTCAAGTGACATAATTCTGCATGCTTCGACCGTCTAGCTATTTAAGAGCATCATACTGTGTCAGTAAAAGAAGTTGTTCGGGTCTGCAGTCATGTATCCGTCTACCACGTATTATCTTAAGGAAGAAGCTTCATGAGGCTGTGACAGATTCAATATTGAACGATGGTGACATTGCAGAAAAGAAGGGACTTCCCCAGCAAGTGCATGGTGTACCTCCAATATACAGGGTGCGTCGGAATTGGTGTCCCTCGGGTGACAACTAGGGCCTCTTGCAAGACTTCAACAGAAATAGTAGAATGCAGTATGGCTAACACGGACTGAGATGGTAACATTCATGTAAATATACAGTTTACATGGCTCAATCAGCAGGACAAAACCGAGTTTTGGAGTCACTGAAAGGTGATGTGAGATTTCACGTTCTAATAGCAGCACCTGCAAAGTTATATCTGTTTAATGCTGAGTGGGACTAATTCTGACGCACCCTGTAATCGACGAGCGAGGCAGCAGTGGCTACAGCTCCGAGCATTTGTTATGCTCTTGCTACCTTGAAGTTTAAGATTAGATAGTCCACGGCAACACTGCTAGATATGTTTTGAACAATAAATCGGCAAATACAGACAGCTTGGGGAAAAATCAGTGTAAGCTGTTACACGTGCTGCAGTTGTACAACTTTCAAAAAGCGTCGACGGTAGCACACACAAAGTTGATATGAAAATAAAGATATCTTTGGCCATGATTTGTAGTGTTTCCTCACAGCTCTTGAACGTTCCACCTTGTGTGACAACTGAATAAGCGCAAACAGCAAGTCAAGGGAGCCAACCTGCTCGTACAGCGACATTCGGGAAGTGGCGCATTGTCTGATAAATCGAGAGATGACCCCATGGTGAGGTTTGGAGTGTTGAAATCAAAAGTATTTTGAAAGATTTGAGGAGCCATAAGAGATGGTTTGGGAATCTTTATTTAATGTTTAATCAGGCTCTTAATAGGTAGATTCTTGGCTGCTCACCTCATGCTGACAGCTCTCCACTTTGAAACTTTGATGGCATGGATGAAGCTGTTTGCCATTTCTTATGGTGTTTTTTTTTTGCATTTTTTTCTCTCTCACATGTCAGACGTTTACAGCAGCTTCAGAGTATTCAATTTATGTCATCGAACCTGTTGAAAGCGCCCAAAACCACAATGAGCCACTTTTGAATATCCTGTAGACATCTGCACGACCCACCAACATTGCGTAATCCACGTTCATGGTTCGGAGATGTCAGCAGTTGTGTACGTTTGTCTTCAAAAATAAGGCCAGTGTTTGAAGGGGGGAAATAAATTAAAGCTTGTTGACCGATGGTTTCCAAGGGTTGGAACACAGCAGTGGCTTACCTGGTAAAACCTCTTCTTCGCAACAAGGCCAATGTGGTCGCAAACCTGTAAACGCATGCATGAACAACAAAAATGGCTGACATCGGTTGTTCGGATACTGCATGGATAAGACGATGTTGGGGTTGTCGGTGTGAGGTTGTGTTGTGTTGAGGTTACAATTGGTTAGGCTGAGCGATGCTGTTAGGTAGCATTGCATCATGTTGGGTTGTGTCAGGTTAGCTTCTGCCAGGTTAGATGATGTTGCGCCGGGTTAGGTTGTGTCCGGGTTGGTTATTCCGGGATGGGTTGTACCAGGTTTTGTTGTGTCAGGTCATGTTGTACCAAGTTATGTTGTATTGAGTTAGGTGAGGTTGAGTAGTAGTAATGATCATTTTTGCCATACAAGTCCACTATCATAGACTAATTGAAGAGGGGTGTGGAGAATTCGCAAGCTTCTGTTGGGTCCTCATAGCTCATGTGCTTCTCATTCAACAACTGATGAACTTGATAGTGTCGTTAGCTTTTCTGAGAAGCGTTAAAAACAAAAAATGTTTTTACAATTTTTTATGAAACTGCAATAACTTCTTTCAACCCAGTCACCCCCTTAGCCATGACGAGGAATGTAGCCAAGCTGACTGCTAGACTTTTACAGTCCTGACTAAAGTTGAAAGGAGGACTAAGGATATTTGCAGTGTTGCTTTCCACTGGCAGAGTGAGTTTAATGTTCTCACTCCTCTGAGACGGTCACGACAGAGAAGGAAACAATCTGATCCGCAGTTTGGACGCAAAAAGTCGTTCCTTACCTCGAATGACGAGTTGACGTCCTCGGGCATTTCCTCGGTTTCGTGGACGTGGACGTGGGCGTGGGTGTGGGCCCGCTCGCGGCCGCCATCGCCGGACTTCACGACGCTGCCGTTGCTGGGAGCGTCTGTCCGGTCCACGTTGGACTGGTAGTGATACGAAATCAGGATCAATCAACTCGTATGTGACGAGGTCGACGTCGTCGACGGCAGCGTCCACGTACCGGTTTCTGTTGGTGACAGCGCATGACGACCAGATGAGTGATCTCCTCGGTGACGTATACGATGAAGAAGCCGCCGAGGAGGAGAAGCTCGGCTAAGGGCAAGCCTAGTGCGAAAACGACTTCCGTAGCTCATAAATCGATGATTCCCATTCATTAAGTTGATTCTTTAGTGTACACTAAGAAACTTAGAAAGTGTGGAGAGAGCAAGAGAAGATCTATTACGTTGTGTCTGTTAGAACAGGATAGCTTACATAAACATTGACTGAACAGGATTAGTGCTGAGCAGAGCAGAAACATTATCTATATAATATACTTATATCAACGTTACGTTTCTTTGAGTTGCCAATTTACACAAACTTGGACTGTGTCATACAGTGCACTATACGGTCCATTGCGCAACAGTGCAGCTCCCTGCGCAACTGTACGGCCCTCTGTACTCCAGAACACCACTGCGTCAAAGTACAGAGTGCCGCACAATGGTGCAGCCCATTGCACGATGATGCAGCCCATTGCACAATCAAGGGTACAGCCCACGTACTATTGCAAGAGACTGTTGTGCAATGTTGCACGACGGTGCAGCCTGCTGTGCAATAATAGCACGGTCCGCTGCAAAACTACATGGCCTGCTGCATGACTGTGCGACCTGCTGTGCAGCTATGCAGCCCATTGCTCAATTGTACAGCCTGGTGCGCAACTATATTGCATGTTACCCAACTGTGCAGCCCGCCGCAGCTCTACGCGCTTGATTTATACCCGAAGACACCAGACCTCGCACTGCACGAAACGTTGTAAGCAGAGCAGAGAACATTTGAGGGGAAGTAAACAAAAAAAACATTGATATCGAAGGTTCATCTGGTCAAAGCTTGTGGTTCCTTCTTAGATTTTGTCTTAACCGTCATTTTGTCAAGTCACGAAGACATCTTGTCTTGACCCACTAGGCCTCGGGTCATGACGTCTCCTTGGGAACACGTATCACACCTTAGCCGACTCCACGGCCATCCAGTCGTCAATGCCCTCCTACTGCAAAGTCCGAAATCGGGTGAATGCTGCTAGGACAGATGGACGTGGAAAATTAAATCTAACACATGTATACAAACATGCATGTAACATTACGTAAAGTTAACAAAAAGGTCGAAGAGTCTGTCTACTGCTCAGCAGAGGCGGGGCCAAGGCCTTGTCAGCCCTGGCCAGTCCGTTCTGTCAAAATTTGAATGGGCGAATACTTTTGAGCTGAACAGAGCCTTTCTTAAGCTTTTCTTTTAAATCAGGGCACGAAGTATTACTTTTAATCGTAGCATATAACATTACAAATTATTGATACAAAAAAGTAATCACTATTTCTACTGAAGTGCTTTTGAAAAGAAGAGCAGTGGTCTCCGGATGTACTGATACTAGATATACTGACAGTGACCATTTCTTCAAGCCCTAATTGTTCACAACATCAAATGCTCTTGCATTTTCTCAGGTTGCACCAACATTTTCTGACTGAGTCACTAAGCAATTTCTTCTTTTCTCCCTGGCTAAAGAATTTCTTATTTGATGCTCAGCAAAAGAACATTTTTCAACCTCCTAATCAATGTGGCAGCCCAGGTGGTTGCCACCCAGCACAAATAGGCTGCCAAGCAGTTCAGTGGTGGCACTTTGCTGGCAAAACTTTCCCCAGATATACTGACACCGTAGATGTACCGACAATTTCGTCCGGTCTTGAGGGTGTCGATATATCCGGAGACCACTATTACTCATTATTTTTAAACGTTCATTTCCAGGCATTGTTCAGGGGCTGCACCTCAAGTGTACCCTCTTACAGTACCTACAGGTACTGACGGCTCTTCCTTAATCTATAATTGCAGTGAGAGAAGAACCTCACAGGACTATGAAGCAAAGACGCGCTTATTTCCGCCGTTGAATCCCATAAAGAAGAGTCTGAGAATCCCTTTTTTAAAACATAAAAACAACTAGCAGAAAGTTGCGTCGTTCACTTTTTTTGCTCTAGTAGAAGTGTTTCGGCCTCTAAAGGCCTTTGGAACCTGCTTGCTAGACCATAGTGGTTACTGCATAATGATCACCCACATCATCCCCGGGGTGTCCTAAGGGTGAGCCCAGTGATGTAATCATGTTGAGCCCGACCCGAAAACCTGAACCCTGTTTTGGACAGCCTAAACTAGTTTGAACCAGACTTCTGAACTTCAAGGCTTAGTCTAATACCTTGCTTCAAACCCGAACTCAAGCCAGCCCATCCTTGATGGCACACAAAAGAGAGATTTGCCTGCTTGACCCTTCTGCTGAAAATGTTTTGCACTTTCAAAGTGTCCTGACTGTCCTTACATTGTTTTAGGCTGTTTTGTGACCCAACTTTACCCGACCCGACCTGAAAGGTTCCCCAGTTCCGCTTGGCCTTATCCGAATTGGATTCTCTCGAGATCAGGCATCTCCCTTTTTTCCAACTCGATTACATCCCTAGTGACTCCTCGTATTTGGCGCTGAGACCTGGTGACCACCTACGGTAACCCCAAAGCATGCAAAAACCTGTCTCTCTGCTCTGCTTTCTCTCTCCTTTTTGTGGTGCTTCAGATCACCTGGCGTCGGTCGCAGCTAGCCAGAGTCTTCCTCCCGTAGACAGCTAAGACTGCTGCTGAATCTGTTCTTCTGCCGCCAGCTAGGACCGTTCAGCAGTCCGCAAGAGGTCTGCGGCAGAAGTCTCCTCGTCTCCTCTTTGCGGGGATGGCAGAGGGCCAACTATTTGACCGGGCCGAGCACGAGCGAGGCCCACGCCGCGCCGAGGTCTGATCACCCTATGTCACTCCCCGGTACCTGCCACGTCCCCTTGCCAAGTCCGATCGTGATCTGTCCGGAGGTTCGAGAGTTTACCTCGCACAGAGTATGAAGGAAGTGTGACATCTCTTATGCTCCTCTCAAAGTTTGGATGACTTGTCAGTGGCAGAGAGAGGTTATGCTATTACAGATCTTTACAGAAGAGAGATAGAATATTTCGTGTAATGTATTACTTTGACATCCCGTTTTTAATGTATCCTCTAAGACTCTAGAAACATTGTGTCCACTCATCAGAAGGACGATTCACGTTTCACAAGGTGTGAGACTTGATCAGATCTCTGGCTTTCACTTCCGGACCACTTCTTTTTGCCTTCAAATGGCTCTAGATGAAATGCGACATTGGGATAGGATTTCCGGGAAATCCCGGGCAAGTTCGAGTGAACCATGTTAGCAAAGATTCTCCAAAAAATGCCCTTGATGACAAAAGGATGGTAGCTCCTGAACAGCCGCGGTGAATTCCTACATTGATCAGAATGGAACACTTGAAACTGATCTGTGGCAGACTTGGCAAGGGGAAGACGTAAAAGTGCTACTACGTGTACGTCTCCTAAAATTTCGTGCAATATTAAACCTCAGATCGCACCAAAGTTGATGGAATTATGTTACCTAAAAAATCTGAAATGTTTTTCTTTGACCCAAAACCTTTGAGTCTGCTGATGAGAATGCGTAGGGATGTTCTAGTCCGCTCCCGGGGAATCTTTCAAGTTTTCTTCGGGAAATTTTTCGGACTCAAAACAATAATTTCCTTGGATTTTCCAAGCTTTGAACATCACAAACTTGCCGGACCTCGTGACGCTGGGTGTGGTGCTATTTGTTATGTTAAACCTCTTTGTGCGGGCTCAAGTCTACAGTTCAGGCAAAGGTGAAAACACCGACTTAATGTAGGGCAGACGTACGTCTAGGCAATCATTCTTATCCTTCCCGTACGTAGCACAATACAACGCACAAAGAAACACACTCGAACTTACCAGTGTCCGGCATCGCTCCGGTTCTGATGTTGTCCCTCAACATCATGTTCGTCTCCGGCAGCATGTGCCCCACGCACGTGGTGAGGATGACCCCGGCGCCGAAGCACGACAGCGCCGAGAGCGCCATCTCTGCCTTGATGTTGCGATTGTTGCTGTTCTTTCCGTTGGGGTCAATGAATCGCCTCAGCTTGAGCGGCACCACCCCCAATAGGAGCGATATCCCACCGAGCAGGGCCATGGAAGTGATCTTGGACCACAGCAGCTCCGACATTTTCGCGCAAGGTCTTTGTGCAAAAAAAAGATCAAAAAAGATTCGAAAAGAGCAAGTGTGGCTTGGTGTTTTTTAGGGCAAAACGAGTGCGTCCTTCTGCGTGAAAGTGCAGCGTCCGTCTGACGGTGTTGAGTGGACACACGCGCCCGGCCGCGTACACTGAGGAGATTGGGCAAGGGAGGGCGCGGTAGACGAGAGTCTTTCTTCTTCCTCTGCATCTGCTCTGCGCTTCCGAGCACTTTTCATACCGTGCGCGTAGGAAAAGGTCAGACAGTTAGAATCTGCTTATAACTTCGGCGAGGCCGCTTTAAATTTCGACAAACTTCATCTCAGGCCGTGCAATGATCACAGAAGCCAGTTGTTGAAGTCTTGGACCAGCTGTAATTCGTCCATTGTGCTCCCGCAACAAATACTTCTGTATCAGGTGCAAATAAAAAGGTTAAACACGCATCAAAATCATATAGTTTTTTGCTTTTTTTTTTTAGTAGGAATGAGGAACAAAACCTTCATGCATCTTTGCTCCCTTATTCCTCATCCATTTGCATGAGAAGACAAAGACTGAAGAAACAGCAACTAGTATTTATAGTTTTTTTCTAATTGTCCGGATATATTTGGTCTTCTTCTATAAAGCAATTGAAGGAAGGAACTACAAGTGTGTGCGCACCAGGTTTTTCCCTGGACCTTACTTACTGTGCCACTGGTCCCAAAGAAGACCATTTTCTCTCCCAAGGTCGCACAACGTAGTGAAACCTTTGGACTGAGACTCAGGAACAGTAACTTCATGCAAAAAACATGAGAAACATCTATGAATATTTTAGACTTTCAGCCGTTGTCTTCTCAACTATCTGGTGCAAAGATAAGGGATCCCTGAGCAAAGGTGAGTTTAGGTCATGTTCTTAATCAAGTAAAAAATAGCACAAACTAAATGGTATTGATGTGTGTCTAATCTTCTTTTGCAGCTCATACAGGAAACAATTGTAGTCTGAACACAATGAACGAGTCCAAGGCGGTCAAAGATGACAACAATTGACTTCAGTGATCATTTGGCAGACGCGAATGAAATCTTATCCAATTTAGAGCATTTTAGCCAAGATAGAAGGAGCTTGTAAATTGTCTGACCTTTTGCACTATCTATATACGTTGAGAAGTCATCTCCATCTCCTTACGATCACCTGAGGTCGTGAAATTCTTACAGGACATAGAGAAAAGGTAGCTCAAAAAAGGAGATGAAGAAAGTTAAAGAAAAAGTAAGATTTGGAATCTGCGGAATGCGGGGTGACTGGTCTGAACTTCAAAATGCACAAGCGTCCTCAGGGCAAGTTAGATGTGACGACAGAACAGGAAAGAAACTTGAGTACGTACAGTACTCAATGCAGTAGATTTGACGGCTGCTGCTCCTCCAAGCATTACATGACTCCCTCAATGATTGAGGCCTACTCGTTCGCATACTTTTAAGGTGTCTTTGAGTACATTTGAGCAGTTGATGTTGGCAGCAACGCAACATGTTCTGTGTCACTGACTGCTATTGTGACTCTGGCACAGTCTCCCTCTCTGTCAGCGCTGCAATCGTCATCGGCATGGGGATGATTAGCGACACTTAGCAGTGATTATAGTGGCGCCGCTAGTTGGAGATCGTCCACAAGTGGTCTCGACGTCGTCCACTAGATGTCACCACTGAATAGCGCCACCAGCGCAAGTATGGGCGAGCCGGTGAGCTGTTACCGCTCTCTGGGGCGAGCTTCTGAAGCTTCGGCGCGCGAATAGGATCGTGACCAGGAAGAAGAAGTCGCCAACTTCATTCACGCCAACAAGATGCGTCAGGTGCCTTCCTCTACGGTGGCCTAGAACGGCAGTCCGGCATCCGCCGATTCGCAGTATTCATCGCCAGAAACCTCAGTTTTGGGCAGATTTTAGAACAAATGTTCTGGTCACTTGTAAATATTTTGTTTTCGCTCTCTTCAAAAAAGGGAAAAAAAGAGTCCAGCTTTGTCATTTCGGGACTTTGCCCTTAATATTTTATCTGCCATTTGGGTGGAACGATCACTTGCTTCGACGTCGGTGACCGAGGATGATTTCGGCCGTCGCGAAGCTGTTGTTGGACATCTTCAGCACCGTGGCGGCCATCTGGGGTCTCGCCATCGTCGTCCGCAGAACGAGAGGTAAGGAGAGCAACAAGATCGTTGACTTTTATGACGCTCTCTCTCTCATAGTGTCCCCCTCCTAAGCCGAGGCGCTGAGTCCGATAAAACGAATAGTACTACAAGTATTCCAACAAGTACCCCTCCGACACCTCCAACGTGAGGCTCAAGACTTTGGTAGAGGCTCGAGAGGGAGGGAAAATGTCAGTTTTAAAGACGACCTGAAAATGATCGATTGATAGGTACTTTTAAAATGTCCTTCTTTCTTTAATATGATGACATGAGTACGTAGAGCAACAGACCAACGCCGGTTAACTACAGCCTTTCTCCTCCCTCCCTCCCTCCCTCTTAGTCGTGCACGACGGCTCTAAATGAAAGAGAAAGGCCAAGGAAGAATGAAGGTCGCGCGTGCCATCGGGGAATATTTCTTCGCCACTCAACCATACACTGTTCTAGTAGTAGAAACGATTGCTTCTTATGAGTCCGCAAAAATTGGTGTGTCATTGTTTCTCTCAACCAGAGCTTCTGGATTGACGCCAGTCCCTCCTTGGCAGTGGTGGTGGTGGTGAAGGAAGTGAAGAAGCGCAACAAATGGACGGCAGCAACAGCGACAACACGCCAGGTATTTCAAGTCCTTGTTATCATTATTACGGTTTTCAGTTGTTCATGCATCTTCTCCACGTCAGATGTGGCTCCGCAAGAGGAGAATGATCTGTCGTTGTCCGCCACGGCCGCGGCGGCTCCTGCCTCTCCTTCTTCCTCTTCGACAATGAATGACGTCTCTTCCTTGGTCGTGTCCATCAAGGGCTCTGAGTCCGCGACTGCGTCCAGTGCCTCCGTGATCTCTTCGTCCAGCAAACCTTCTTCCATGTACTACTCCGCTGAGAGCCTGGACGACAGTGACGACTCAAACTCGACGCGTTCTGTGAGCGAGGTTGATCCCGAGACGGTCAAGCCCTCTGCAGAGTCTTCCACGGTTGCCCAATTCTGTCAGAATCTGATGGCAGAACTGAGTCAGCAAAACAGCGACTCCTCCGAAGACAACGACACTCAAGACCAAGGAGGTGAAGAATCGCTGCTTCTGCAAGGCCAAGACAGTCTCAGAAGGGTCACGGAGGATGACAATGATCATGACTTCTTCAAAGATGCTTTCACAGGTTTGAATGCCGCTCGTCACGAAAGTGCCACGACTCGTCCTTGCTTACGTCTTCTCCTTGGTTGTAGACCTCGTCCGCAACGAACGCCTCGACACAGTCGAAGAGGTCAGCGAGCCAGCTTCTTCTTCGTCCTTCTTGGCAGACTCGCTGCCCCAGGACTTGGCCGCGAGGATGAGCAGCGGGACGGCATCATCAGACTTTCAGATGGAGTCGCTGCCGCCAGATCAACAACCACCTTCTACTAACCAGAGTAAGCCTATAGAGTGCACTGACTGACTCGTACCTTGCTCAGTCTGTTCTTCCTCTTTTTACAGCTGCTTTTATGAATGTTTCCATCACTAGCAAGGAGGAGGTCTACAGCGTCTCGGAGATTGAGATCACTAACGCTTACGTATCCTCGTTGTCGACGGCAGACACTGACGGTAAGACCGGCAGCCCCTGATATCAATTTCTCTGACGTGTAAGTGTGGGCTAGACGAGACTAAAGTTTCATGCTTAGCTCCCAAGAGACGTGCGTACTCGTTCGCTTCGGGCGACGACGAACTGTCCAGCAGGGAGAAGGTGAAAGCTGACGCTTCCAGAAGGTCCCCGCTGGAAGCGTTCCGAGATCTAACCGACTTCCTGCAGTCTGAACCGCCCTACGTGGCCAAGGCGTTCCACTGCGGCAGAAACGGAAACGGCGAGTCCAGGTTCTTTCTGCGCTCCCTCTCCGCTGCTCCTGAGCTTGGTGCGTTGCGATCATGATCTTGAGCACCTTTCCCATCCGCACCTGCATGGACGGCGCAAGCAGTATTTGCATTGAATGCCAGTCTTTTTACTGTTGGGGTCAAAAGTTTGCAAAACGACTTTGTAGCAAAGACTGTACCGGGTGCGGACGATAAGACGCTCCCTCACTTTATCACCGAATCGAGGCATTACTTTTGTTGGGATCTTCACGAGCCTTTGAGCACAATCAGCAAGATTATTATCCAGTGTGCATGCCAAATTTTGTGCATTTCTATCCACCAACAAATGAGTCGGTTTTTGTGGATGTTGACCCAAGGAGAATTCACAGCTTAGTTTGGGTGTAGAGGCCGTCTGAGGTGGATAAAGCACCAGAAAGCTGCACGAATTTCTGGACTCCATCGCTTTCCTGCATCAAAGTTATGACTTGGTCATTAGTAGCTTTCAGAGGAAGCGTTTTATTGTCTGCACCCATCAGGAGCAGCATAACTGACTGAAGAACCAACACATTCTTTTTGGGAACCACTGCGCTTCTTCATGCGAACCAAAAAGGAGCTCCTGAGGAAGCTCGGTATGCAAACTTTTGACCCACTACTCACTTGCGTTTTATACCTCCACTTAGGTAAAGCATCCGCCAGTACTTTTGCTGATAGCACCCAGTCAGGACATCATGCTTTAAAATAGTTTTAGTTCTGAATAGGAGTTTTATTTTTCCCTCCTGACTTCATGCAAGCTTTTGACCTTATGTAAATGCGACTTCAGTAACTCAAACTGGAATCTCCAATCCAGCTCTGCTCACGCACGTATTTGCAGTTGATCGTTTTTTTCTTTCTTTGCTTTGTTGCTGGTGGGGCCTTGAAGAATTTCCTTGGGCTTGATCGATTTCTTCGTATATTTCTGCTCCCCCTTCTGTGCCTGCCCTCCCTCCCTCCCTCCCTCCTGTCATGCCTGATTATTCAAAAGCCTTTAAAAAGCAGCGGGGGAGCAACCATTTCTCCTTTCCTCATTCTCTCCTTTGCCCGGTGCGTGTGTGAATAGACAAATTGACGCTTGGCGAGAGTGAGCAAAGAAGTGGAGGAGGAGACTGGCCTGTCTTAAAGAGGGGATACTTTGATCTAACACCTGCCAAGACTGTGTTTATACATATTGCCTCATAGACGGAATTTGCACTTCTAGACTGTCTCCATGATGCCAAACTCGATGTGGACGAGGACGACCTCAGCTTGAGCGTGTCTCTACCCAGCGGGAGTGAAAGTGAGGAGAGAGAGCAACAACAACCTCAGAGATCCACAGAGCTGAGGAGAAAAATCTTGAGAATTCTCAGCGAAGGCGAAGCAGAAGAAGATGAAGAGAGACAAGGAGTCAAGGTATTCAACGGGAAGAAAAAGAAGAACATGTGATAATTTATACTTGGAGAACTCTTTTTTAGATCCACCCTGTGGTCGAAGACGAAGCTGACCGAGCCGAGAGGGCCCTGACAGTGAGGACAGTCAGTATAGACCTCGGGCCAGACCTGCAAAAGTTTGCCGAGAAACACGAATATGAGGTGACTGCTACGTCTGCCTCAACGCTAGCTGCTGTCAAATATTAATCTTAGGTCATTTTTAGTGCGCAAAGACAAGGACCGTTTACTTTTGCTTGACTTCTGACTATGTCCGAAACTAATGCTTAAACTAAACTTCGTCTTAAATGTTATTCAGAGGGTCGAATATGTCTCTAAACACACAAAGTTTCATGCTGGAGCAATGGCCAGAATGGCTGGAATGCTGATTCCAACTGGGGCACCCATAACTTATCTGCCCAAAAGAAATGGTTTTGGGCGTTTGCAATCATCAAAGAGAGAGTGTGTCAAACAGGTCAGGGTTATTGAGCATCTGCCCCAAGATCTGGAACTTGCTCCTGCTGATTTCTTTCTTTTTCGGATGACTAAGGAGATCCTGGGTGAAGGCAAGATTGAGAAAGAGACAGTGGAGAAAGAATGGGAATGAGTAATTTGCTCGGCACGCAAATCCGGGTCTGTGCTTTCAACTTATGGCCTCAGAGTTTCCTAACGTGCCTTGACCTAGAGGAAGGTGATGTTGAGAAGTAGCGGAAAAATCAGACTCGCAGGTGTTGTCGTTTTGGAATAACACTGTGGTCATTGGAAAGGAAGCGCGCCTTCTTCCATACTAAGAGGCACCGAGGCCTTTTCTGTTCTTTCAAGTGTGTGGCTCTTGAAGGCTCGTTAGGCCTGGGCTTCCTTTGGCAATTAATCTTTAAACTGTATTCAACAAAAGTCTCATGGTCCAACTGAAGAAACATTGTTTTGCTTACCGTAGGACGCCGAGAAGGCAGCTACCAGGATGCCACCAATCGCGATTAGTCAGCCTATGGTGGACCCCGAAGACATACAGGCAAGCCAATAAACTTGTCAGCTATGTCGTACAGCAAAAATAGTATGATACTCACCAAATCGTCAGGTAACTTCCTTGGACGACGACGGCGAGGAGGAGGAGGAAGATCACAGTGTCTCGATGAAGACTCCGCAAGATCAAGACTCCGGCCTAGGTCGCGACACCGGCGCCGATGGCAGGATCAGCCAGAGCTCCGCGGCGTCTGGCGGACAGAATCACCACCAGAGAGACAACGCGAAACTCTGGGCGAGCTTCAAGAAACATGTCCGGAGGTTCGGGGGCAGCACAGGATCGCTGTCGTCCCCTTCGCCAGAGGACCAGCAACAGCAGCAGCAACAACAGCAGCAACAGGGAGCTGAAGACGTTACAAGAGAAACGGACTCTCCTCCAGAGGGGGGGTTTGACACTGGTGGACCCCCTCCCATGCAGAGCGCGGCTTTGCTCAAGCGACGCATCGCTGAGCTCTCGACGCAGCTGTCAACGGCAGAGTCTGACAAGCAAAAGATTGCGTATGAAGCCTACAGGTGGGTGAAAATGATTTTGAAGCTTGATTTTTCTTTTCTTTGCAAAAGTAACTTTACTTCCAGGCGACACTTGAAAATAAAGAGTGATTGCGACGCTAAGTTAGAGGACGCCAGGTTGGCTCAGAACAGACAGGTCAGCCTCGTGGAGAGACTCAGGGTACGAGTGTCGAGGAGAAACTTAAGAGCTTGCTGTAAAACCAAAGGGTCTGTTCTATTAGGACAAGGTTGTGGATTACCACGAGCAGCTGGATTCTTCCAACCGAAAGGTGGTTGAGCTGACCCACGTTAATACCCAGGCACAAATACGGAGAAAGGACATGGACGAGGTTTTGAAGACTCTTGAAGAAAGACTAAGAATAACCGAGGTTAGAACAACGTACTACTGCAGAATGTCACGTGCCTCTTTGGATCAGTACGTGTAATTTTCAAGAGGTTTTAGGCCCCTCTTCCCCTAGATAAAGAGTGTAACTGTGTTATCTCTTCCAACAAGCCTCAATTGTTTTATGAGGGGAGGTTTGAGGTTTTGGTTAACAGCCCTGTGAAAGCTTCCTGTCATGAGTGCTTGGTTGAGGCAGGTATTGTGGACTACACGTGCGTAATTCGTAGGTATTTAGAACGCTACGTATGGCTGATATGTCCTGTCAGGGGATTTTTCTGCTTTCTTTCGCCTGAAAAAGTGAACTTTCTCCTCCCAGCACGGTGGTACAACAAAATGCACTTTTTTTGGCCCTCTGCACACCAGGAGAAAAATTAGGGAGCGACATGGCTGAAGCCTAATGTAAGTTTTCACGCCTCATACTTGCTTGTGACTTGTTCTTTACGGCCCAGGCTGCACATCAGTGTCCCAAAGGATGCCGTGATTGCTTGCATGTTTCTTCTTCCGCCAAGGCCGGAAGGAAGGAAGGCAGAAAGAAGCACTCAGTTGCTTTGTGCGTGTCAGTTTGCCCGAGACATTGTCCGAGAACTCTATATTGGGGTGGGTGAAACAAGCGTGCACAATCAAGATGGTCTGCCCCTGGAGAGCCTCGAGCCTCATATTGCTTCGGAAGCAAGTACGTTGCGTTAGTCCTAAGCGCGCGTCAATGAGGTGTGCAAACATGGAGGGTAGAGGAGATGTAAGGCGGCAAGAGTAGCGAGGAAAACTGAGGCAGAAACAAGTTGTCACGCACGTATGGAGGTATTAAGTAAGGTCCCGTTTTTACCCGGTGTCGGAGAGAGGCTTAATGAGGCCTTACTGACAGTCTGGGACTGTAGGCCATTTTTTCTGCGTCCTTCTAGGAGAACAGGGCCCAAGAGATCCGTGGGCTGCAGGCACTGCTGGAGGAGAAGGAAGCAACGAACCGAAAGCTGGTGGAAGAGAACCGCAGGGAGAAGCAAGTGAATGCTGTGCTGAGATCTCAGTTATCTGCGGCCGAGGGCAGCAACCAGGGACTCGCCGCTGACCTTCACAGGCTCAGCAGGGACTGCACCAGGCTCCAGGAAGAGCTCGAGCAAAAGGTATTGTCCAGAATATGCTGCACAGAAGCGTCTGCAAGTGCATAAGGTATTGCAGGATCAACGCCAAGAGATCCCTACCCCTGTGGGTCGTTCGGACTCGGCTCCAGATGGGGTCAAAGTCTCTCAGCTCTATCACCAACTCCAGACCTGCAGACGGCATTTCAAAAATGTCAAGATGAACACCGAACAGGAGCTTCTCACACTGAAAAGTAAGTGTCGTTCAGATGCGCAGTAGGCGGCCGGACTGGTATAAAGGGATCTGGACCAGACAGCCATTATAATTCATCACAACGATCAGGCTGGTAGTAGTGAGGACAGATTTCTCGGTCTCAGACAAAATCTCCGACATTCTTCTACCTACACAACTCAAATTTGGAGCCGCAAGACACAGTGCGTAAGATGACCCAGACTGTAATCGCGCCACACCCTGTCTAGGTCATCTTAGGTCAAAAAGTCAAGCAGCCACTTTTCAGATTTCAACTGCTTCCTGTCGGGTACCTAATGCATTAGTACTACGTACTGGACCCAGGTACAGGACCCACCGACCTAACCAGAAGTTGAGCACGTGCACCGACCCAACCAGAAGTTGAGCACGTGCACCGACCCGGCCGGAAAAGGGACCCCAATAGGATTCTTTTTTTTTCTCAAAGTCTAGCACCTTCACTTTATCCCGCTCAGCCGCCAATTGCGCATCGGCGGACGATGGTTGTATCGTGTGGCGAGAACAAATTTATTGATTGACATCTTCGCAGACGACCTCGCGCAGTCCAGCAGCGCGATCACCACTGCCTGCCTGAACTTTTACACCAAGTCGGGAGTAGTCGAGGTCCAGGGGAAAGAGGTCCATGTGGGGACCCACCAAGAACTCCACGCACAGGCAAGAAGCGTGATACTTTCCGTCATTCCACATGAATAATTTTTAGTTTCATTTCAGCTCGAACGCTGCAAGCTGGAGAAAGGCCTCCTGGAGCGCAGCACAACCTCCCTGGAACGCCACAACGAGGTACTAAAAAGAGAGGCCGACCAGACCAAGAGGACGCTTCTGGAAGTGGAAGGAGAGAACCAGGATCTAAAGGAGAAAGTGGAGAGGCTCCGGAGAAACGTGAGTGTCATGAACTTTTGCAATTTGAACCAGCAGCGAATCAGTGCAGCGATTCGATTTTCAGAATGAAGTCCACAGTGAAACTAACAGGCAGACCCGTCTGTTGGCTTCCCACAATCAGCAACTGCAAACGTCGCTCTATGATATAGCCCAGATCGTCCTAGACGACGCGGACAAGGACCAAACCGACTCCTCTGTCCTCATCAAGTCTGCCGTTAAGCCACTTATGCGAAACACTGGGTAAGCGATAGAAAAAGAAATGGATATCAAGAAAGCCAAGAATGACACTTTGCGACTGCTACTTCGTCTTCAGGTCTCCGGTGAGACAAAGCAGACCTCTCGTGGCCTCCTACACTCCTACTCCCCCTCAAACAGAACCTCATGCACTTGGGGAGAGCTTTTTCACGCCAAATTCGGCTCCTCCTCGACGAACCCGATCAGCCTCGCCGGCTATGATGGAATCCACCCTGACGGCAGTGCAGGCGGCACTCAATAGGAGACAGTTGCAGGTGAGGCGAGACTCTGACGAAAATGTGAATATTGTATGTTTAACTTATGGCATTGCCTATAGGTCCATGACTTCCGTTCGAAGCTATCCAATGCCGAGCAAACGGTTGATCAGCTCCGTCGCCAGCTTCGCTCCAAGACCGACCTGGTTGAGGCCGCAGAGAAGAATTTGGAGAGAGAGCGTTTGGAGAACGACTCGCTGAAAATCACGCTGGAGGAGGCACAGCGCGACAGAGAAGGAGCGGCCGAGAGGCTGGAGAATTTAAGATCTGAGAAGGAAGCATCCGAGCGGAAATGCGAGAGTCTCCGTCAAGAGGCTGAGAGTTCCAAAAGTGAGGCTGTCTTGCTGAACGAGGCTTACAACCGGAGCGTTAAGGAAGCCCAGGCCGTGAAGGCTGCCAGGGAGCACGCGGATAAAACATGCAAGAGGATTAGGAAGGATTTGGAAGACAAGAAGGTCATGATTGGCAAGCTGGAGCAGGTACACTAGAGGACCAACATCTTAAGACTCAGCTTTCAGTGGGATGTTACTGTTCATTGTAGGTGGGCAGTTCTCTTCGGGAGGAGCTGCTGCAGATGAAAGAGCGTCTAACTACTTCAGAACGTGAGCTTCTCGACTTGAAGGAGCTTCAGAGCGATAGCGAAGCAGTGGCAGCGTCGTCCAAGGCTAAGGCCAGCGACTCAGACGCAGAACTGGCAAAGCTTAGGCGGCAAGAGCGGTCGCTCAGGGACAAGATGACCAACTTGGATAGCGAAAAAGTGAAGCTGGAGAGTACAATCACCGAACTCGACGAGCTGGTCAATGGGTGAGAGAAAGTTGCTGTCGAGAACGTACAACGCTTACTTATGCTGACTTTCCTACAGACTTGAAGAAGAAAAGCTAAAGCTGAAGGTTGAATTGGCAGAGAAGAAGTCCCAGTTGACCTCGCTAGATGAGGATTTCAGAAAAGCTGAAGACAAGTATAATTCGTTGAGCCTGGAGAAAGGCCAGATAGAGGAGAGATTCAAGACAGAGGTGGAGACCAACGAAAAGGTGAGAAGCAGTTTCATGAAAACTGCGATCAAGTATTACAGGTGTTATACAAGTAAAGGTCATTTCAGCTGGAACTGGACCTCAAAAGTTCGAACAAGCGCTGCCACGATCTGACCAACCAGGTGACGTCGCTCACCCTACAGAAGGACGCGCTGGAGGACGAGTGCGAACACCTGCGCAGCGAGATGGAAGAAATCCGCCATCACCTCGACCGTGTGTCCACCGACAATGCTGAATTGAGCGGGAGGCGGGCCGAACTCGAGGCCACGGTCGAAAGAATGGAGGCTGAGGTCCAAAAGTTTCGAGAAACTGGCCGATTTGTCAAGCAAGAACGCGATGAGATGGAGGCCATGTTAGACGAGCTGAAGAGAGATCATGGTAGTGCGGTGATTAGTACGGGTATTTAGGAAGTTCGAGTATACTGTACACCCTGTGTATTGTTGTTAACAGGAACTCTCTTGAGAGAAAAGCAGAAAGAGGTGGCACAGAAGGACCAACTCACATATTCTAACGAGGCGTTGAAGAAGGAATTGAAGCACCTGAAGGAAGAGTTGAACGAGAGCATAGCAAAAACTGAGTTGATGATGAAAAAGCATGTCGAGGACGTTGACAAGATCAAGCAAAGGTACTGAACTGTGATGTTTTGGGTATAAAGTGCTGACTGAGCAACTGTTCCAGGCATGAGCAACAGATTCACCGCCTCAAAAACTCTTTGTCCTCGTTGGATGAGGAAAAGCGGAAGGAAAAAGAAGATCTCAAAAAGCAACTGGAAAAGGGTCACTCTGGTGAGATCTCCAAGCTGAACGAGGAGTTGGAAGAGTTGAGGACTCGATCGGAGAGCGAAAACTCAGACTTGGTGACGCAGATGGAGCGCTTGAAAGAGTCCCATGAGGAGGAGCTGGTCTTGGCCGAAAACCAGAAGCAGCAGAGTTTAATGCTGGCACAGCAAGAGCAGACAGCGCTGAGGGAAATGATTGAAGAGATGACCAAGGGTATGGAGGAGACTCAGGCCGAACTGGACAAGGCCAAGAGAGACGCCGCCACAAAAGCAGAAAGAGATCGCTCCGAGATCAAGAACTTGCGATCTGAAGCCACTAAGCTGAGGTCAGAACTGGAGGAGAAGCATGGAAAGTTGGGGATGGAGAAAGGAGCCATTGAAGAAAGTATGAGGAAGGAGAGACGACTCAGGGATGAAGCTGAGGCCAAGATACAAAAACTTTCCGCCTCGCTCAAGTACGCAAACGAGAGAGTCGACAACCTATCTGAGGAGCTGGAGGAGGCTCGCCGAAAACTGACTGAAGAGGAAGAAGGCAAAACTTTCACTCGGGAAGAGTTCACAGAGGTAGAGAAGAATCTGCGCGAAGCCAGGGCGAACATCCAGAGCCTGCAGAAGTCCAGGTCGGAGCTGCGCTCCTCTCTCAAAGAGTCCGAGACAGCAAAGGCTGAATTGAAAAAGAGCGTTCAAGAATTGGAGGAGAAGCTTGCCAACGCTGACCTTGACGGAGACCACTTGCGGAGGGAAGCAGAAGAAGCCACCGAGAAGGCTCAGGCAGCCTCGGAGACTGCGGCCAAGGCTGAAATGAAATCCGCAGAGGCCGAGAGAAGACACAGGTCCCTTCAAGCTAAACACCGAGAGCTGAACCTCGAACTGGAAGCTGCTAGGGTAAGGCTGCTCTCACGCATTTGTCGTAGACTTGTTAGTTAATAAAGTTCAATCTATAATGCTTCCTCTCCTCTCAGGATCGATCCACTAGTGGAATGGATGAGCGCGATCACGGTCGCCGAGAGACCCAGCAGCTAAGGATGCGAATCGCAGAGCTCGAGACCGCCAGAAATGCTCTCGAGAGAGATTTGTTGACCGCCAGAGCCTCCGTCTCGGGCGAAGAGGAGACGGCGAAGCAGCGGATGGAAACGCTGACGGAGGTAGGAATCTCATCATAGCTTGGTCGTTATGTGTTGACCTAAGGTTTGTTTTTGGTCAGGCTCTGGACGAAATGCGCCAGCGAGAGCGCCGGCTGGAAGCGCAGCGCCACAACCTGGAGCTCTCCCTGGCTTCCTCGCGCAAAGAAGTCAACGACCTGAGAGTCTCGATGAGCGCGTACGAGGCCCGCACGACGGAGATGAGACAGGCGCTTGCTCGAGGAGATGCGGCAAAGAGAGACTTGGAGACAAAATTGTCAACTGTCTCAGTAATCTTGCGGGAACTCCGGTATAAACCCGCTACATACGAATGGTTCACGAACAAGTACAAATCTTTCTTCGTCCGTCAGGTCGACCACGAGCTCGCGTCCGGGAACCCCATCGAGGCGTTTGCCCTCGCCTTACGGTCTCCGTCAGCTCGGAGCTAGCAACACTGCCAGTCCGGACCAGTGGGACTCAGGATCTGGAGGAGAATTCGACGTGGAGTCGGTCAGGGGCAAGATCAAGGAGCTCCTGGCTAGGATCAGTACGATAGAGAGGGAGAGGTAATAGCTGAATCCAGTAATGCATTGGCCGTTTACAAGTGTACACATGTGTACGTTATGTGACTCGCAGAGACGACGCAATTTTGGAGGCGTCCAGTCTCAGGACGCGTAACAACGAGCTTCTGTTGGCCAACAGTCGATTGGACGACGACCTCCAGAGGATGAGAGACAAGATGGTGGGGTCGGAAGAGCAGCTACGGAAATTGGAAGAGAAGATCTCTATCAGTGACATCACTTTGGCAAGTCAGGTACGTGCGTAAGAAGGTTCACGTTGGAAAGACGTCATAGATCAAACTTCTATAGACGACAGACAAGTGCTGCCTTTCTACTCGTGTCATAGAAAGTGAATATAATAGGGGGATAGAAGTCATCAAGCAAAGCAGGATGGATGACGTTGACCCATATGAAGAATCGAACTTGTTAGATCAATACAACATTATGTGGTCCTTCCGTTGCAGGATGAGGATTTGCTGAAACGAGAGCGAGAATTGAAGGATTTGTCAGGACGTTTGGAGGACTCGAGCCAGCAGCTGGAGGAACTCAGACGTCGAGCAAACGCAAACACTGAAGAAATAAAGAGACTCCGAGAAAAAGAAGTCCGCTGGGAGGCAGAAAAGCGGAGGCTGCAGGTACGTAGAAGATTTACAGTTAAACTTCATGGTCATGCAATAATGTTCTGTATCATACTATTAAACTGACCTAGCATGATGCATTCATAAATGTAATTTTTGTCCGCTACGTGATCCTAAAGGACGCCCTGAGTGAAGTTGACAGCCAGAACGCCAGACTCGAGGTCCACCGTAAGGGGTTGGACGGAGATCATCAGAGACTACAGTTGTCACTCTTTGAAAAAGAGACTGAAGTCAAGGTGAGACGTCATACACTGGTGCACGGTACACACAGGGTGACTCCCAACACTTGACTGGATACTCAAAAATCGTTATAAGTGTAGATGGGTGAATTTAAGGTTTTTGAACCACGCTGTATGATTGCCACGGGGGAGACGAAACTAATTGTGTGGCATTTTCCAGACGTTGAGGACCAAATGTGAGAGTCTTTCAAGGGGGATGTCACGCTTGGAGGACAAATGTGCGAACCTCGCTTGCACCGTTGACAGCCTCAATGTGCAGCTGGAGCAGTCGGTGCAAAATGAAGCAGACCTGAAGGTTGTTTATATGATCAGAATTATTCCAGCGTTTTGTTTCTATTACGTGGAAACTTGAATTTCTTCTTCAGGCCCGCGTCGAAGATCTGAGCCGAAGTCTGGCGACCACCAGCTCCAGCTCTCACGGAGTCCAAGAGCAACTGTCGCAACTGCAACGTGCACTCAACGCTGCCGAAGGAGAAAAACAAGTAGGGAGAGCACACAACGAATTTTAGCCGAAAGTTTCAAGGCGTTGCTTTCAGATTCTGGAAGACAGACTGGATGCTTCCCGCCAGCAAACAGCTGATCTTAAGCGGTCTCAAGAAGTCCTCCAGGAGAAGCTTTCCCATGTTCAGAATGACCTCCAGCGCTCCGAGTCCAAGGCGAATCAGTTGGAGCTTCAGCTAACCACGTGCAGGTCGCGGATGGAAGACGACGAGTCTGCCGACAACTACCTCCGAGATGAGCTGGGCAGAATGAGAAGAGAAGCCGCCGATGCTCAGGAAAAGATCAAAGAGCTGCGAAAATCGGTGAGAGTCATGTCTGAACTATGCACAATAGTGATCTCTGCGACTTCGACTCACGAATCATGTTGTCAGGTATCCTATCTTGAGGCGGAGAAGTCTGATTTGGAACGCCGATTGCAAAAGTCTCCGTACAAGTCTTCGGCTGACCAGGTGGACAGCGGCAACCGCCTCATGCGCTCCCAGATTCCCATGGTCTCTTCTTCGTCATCGGTCGAGGCCGTCGTCAAGCTCCGCATCGTGGAGCAGGAGAATGAGCGGCTGATCAAGAAGATACGAGGATTGGAGACGCAGTTGCAGGTTAAATCAAGCTGTATTTATGTTACGTATGTACGTCTATGTTATCGAATCGTGTATGCGAATGCACCGGTAGGACCTTGAACGAGTGCACGGCGAACGTATCCAAGAGCTGCTCCGCGAGCGTCGCAAAGAGCGTGACAAGGAGAACAGCCGTCAGCGCGAGTCGACCGCTCAACTCGAGACGACGATGACGTCGAGGGAGAAGATTTACAAGGATCGAATCCGGAGTCTGGAGACGCAGAATGAGTCGCTCAAGGAAAGACTGTCGAAAGAGATGCGCAGCAGGCAGAAGTTCATATCGGGGGCCAGCGCCATCAACCAGGAGGCGACTGAGCTGCGTCAGAACTTGGACGCGTCTCTGTTCACGGTGGCACACTCTCCCAACGCCAGGCTCGACGCCGGCCTCCTCGATAGAGAAAGCACCAGGCTCAGCAGCGCCGCGGACATCTACAGTACCCGGTCTCACTCTCATCGACGATCTGGGTCGCACTCGCGGTTGATCAGGACCGCCGGGTCTGTGGACAACCTGAATCGGACGCCGGCCGGACCTGCCGATGCCAAAAGGACGCTTTCCTTCAACACCTACACGTGAAGGCCACGGAGACCCCACGATTCCACCTACCGTACTACAACACGCCTCTGCAGACCCACGTACAAATGCACCAACACTTCCAAAAAAGGACACAATTCACGCACATATCAAACCCAAAGACGCATGCTAGAAGAGCTTGATCTCAACACAAAAAAGCTGTTTGTATGTCCGAATGTGAGTAGCCACCGTGTTAACTCTAACCACACTTACATGAAAGCCGTCCACACTTGAACATGAAGCCGCCCATGCTACAAATACGTTTGTTTTTATTGAAGCACAGTTTGTATAAGCATTCCAAGTATATTGTAAGTTTGCCTGCATTTACGGGCGTTTAATAAAGAATTCCTGTATTTTAGCCATTTTCATTGATTGCGCTTGCTGCCAGCGAGTTCCAGGTTCTTCTCTATGGCCACTTGGATCATGTCTGTTGACATGAAAAAGTCGTGCAGGGTGTACACGTTGGCAAGGTCCCTGTAGTCGGTCCGCCACCAAACAGTAACGTTGCGGTTCACTTCAGCCGCCAGCTCTCGCAGGTTGTACCTGATGACGCATTATTCATCTAGACAGTTAGCAAGATACCGCAAAGGGTGCGATTTATTTAGCTTGTGCTATGAACAGTGATGACTAAATTTAGTTCTTCAATCAACTACCACACGAGAAAAAGCACAGACTTGGCAATGACTCGAGCGACCGCATCAAGGTTAAGGAGAGAAGTCTTCCCTATCATTTTTGCCCATCACAGTTTAGCATGGTGTTGATCTGGATGCAGGAGGACGGTTTCGGCCCACTTTTGAGATGAAGAGAAACAACGAGGAAAGTTCTTAGCTGCGGACCAATTCAGTAGAGTTGACAAACTGTTGCTGTTGAGCCCAATTTAAGACATGGGCTGTGAAGTGATAAAACTATTTGGGCTCATCAAGGTACAGGAGGGGAGTCTAGAATGTTTGCAGCCGCGCTGGAACGTGGGCCTGTTGCTGCTGGGCATTTTGCAATCTGTTGCACTTTGGCTGGATCAGGAAAAAGTTGGGCGGCATGCACAGATTTGACCGGGAGAGTCTTGACGACAAACACAGACTTGAAGGTCCTGTTGCTGCTATTCATGAAGATTCCATTCGTGAATTTCATGTAGCTGTGGATTCAGGGCGCGATTGACCAACTTAGAGTCAAGAAAGTGATTGAAGGTAAATAAATCGCACGTAGGCATGGACAGACCTGTTCTCTATAACTCCTCGCACGTTTGGGGTCAGCTGGCAGTTGGGCCTCCAGGGTCTCATCGTGTCGGGCGAGTCTCTGGCCTCCTGCGTCACCTGGTCCAGGTACTCCCTCAAGGACGCGTTGAAGCACGCGATTTTAATCCCAACTTACTCGTACAGTTTATAGTACTAATACTGGTACTAACAATAACTAATAATCTTTTCCATTGTTTCTGACTTATTAAGAGGTGATTTAAATCGCGTGTGAAAAAACGTGCTTTAAGTCCGCAATGTGGTCCTTGTTGCCCCAACGCTCAGGGAAGTTGGGGAAGTAGAGGGCGGGGTCGTCGTAGTTACCGTTCTTGAGATGTTAAAAGGTTAGTCACACACAAGCAGAATCATGCAATAACTTAATGATACTTTTTAAGTCAACGTGACTTTATCAGCGTTATTATTCTAGCTTACACACTACACAGTGATACAAGGTATAAAAGTCGTTACAATGTGGCCCAAGGAGAATTCAATCCGTTTTGGTCCACCCTGTGCCATCATGTGTCATAGTAGCACACTCGTAGATTGCAAACCGCATGTTCTATGTACTACCTACGCACACATGTGCATCATTCTTTGTGGGGCACACGATTCATCCACCCGTCGACGAGAGGTTTATGCAAGTGACTTAATGCTTTCAATATTTCTGATCGCCGCTCTGATATCTCTGATGATCTCGGACTCTTGCTCGATGGCTTTGCTGATCGAGCGCTTCAGTTCCATGATCAGGGTCAAGGCGAAACCCCAGGAAATCTCATTCTCCCTATAGGAATTGATGAACCTAATGACTAGGTTTGTTCTCCTCTTCGACGTCTCAAGCTCTTTCTTCAAGCGCCTTGACTCTCTGACGAGTCTCTCCATAGCCTTCATCTCCGCCTCGTAGCGCACCAGGACGGAGTCGTTGCTCAGGCCCGAGGCCCACTCAGAGCACACCTGGCTGCAGTTTTTGAAGTCTTCAGCTGCGTCTAGATTGGCGATGATCTTCCTGAAGACGAAGGGCAGGGTCTGTGGCATGTTGGTGTACGACGGGCCGGCGGAGGACTTCATATTGTTGTCGTACCTGTTGCCTGCGCACTTGCTACACGACTATCTCGACTAATATGTCGAAGAACCATCGACGTCTCTGGTATCTCAGTACAATCACCCCACGGTATCCCATCTGGTCCACCCCATGCCAAACCAGGAAAACAGGAGCCGCCCATCCCAGAACTGTGCGTGAACTTTTCGATCACGTGGGGTCAATAGAGCTCATTACCATTAAATATAATTATTACACTTATTAATTTCTAAACGACATTGCGACAGGGCCGCATACATTAGATTGAAAATTCTATGATGTGACGCGTAGTATTTAGAATTGGGTAGACACTTTACACCTCTGAATGAAAGTGTAAAGTTTGTTTCGTCACAAAAATTCTTGACACTTAACATAGAACATGAGGGCGTCCAACTATAGAGTGTGTTTGGAGCCATAAATATAGTTAGCACATGATGCGTAGTACACAGAACAGTGACACGAACCTCGTATACATGAATGATCCTCCCCTCCTGTGACGGCAGGCCATCCTGTTGCCAAATCTCGTCCAGGGTGAGATCCCAACCTTTGTCTCCGGGCTCTACCCACCAACGACCAAAGGCCTCCCGAAGAATTGACTGGTACTCGGCGTGCACTTCAGCGTCCCAATCCTGAGATCAACATTAGACTTTGCAACGAGTAAGAAAACCAAGTGAAATGGACGTTGCTTCTTGCCCTGTTGAAGCTGTGGCTGTCCCACATCATGATGTCCGTGGAGCTCCGTAAATAGGCCTGCACCAAGGGCAGCCCTTCAGAGAGCGGGCGGTCGCGAGCGACCCCGTGCACCAGCCAGAACTTCTCCTCCAGATTGGGATCTGAGGAGGTCAAAACTTTGAAATGAGTGTAAAGAGAAAGCAGCAAAGATGGGATGGATTCAGCTTCAGTCAGAATCTTGGCCATGCATTGGTCAATCGCCCCCCCCCTCCTGAGGCCACACTAAAAGGTTGAATGAACAGCTGCAACAGAGTCCTGAACGCCATGTTCATCATCGAGACTCTCAAGGTCAATCAGGACTCTCAGGGTCAATCAGGACTCTCAGGGTCAATCAGGACTCTCAGGGTCAGTCAGGACTCTCAGGGTCAATCAGGACTCTCAAGGTCGAGACAATGCACGCCGGTCAGCCTGTTGCTGACCTAGCCAGTGAGGGAAAGAGTTTGACAAAGAGAAGTGTGTCCAAAAGCAGCAATTCACCTCCCAGAGTTGCTAAAAGTGCTTTGCACTCTAATTTCGGCGGGTCACCTTGCGTGTCGCACATCAGTGAAGCTGAATGAATGGCATCCTGTGGAATGAGAACACTCACAATATCCAATCCTAATGTCTAGGAACCTGGCACCGAGCTGAAGTTGCTGCTCCAGATCCTGGTCTTGCGTGTACACGACCTTAGCCAACAAGAAATCGTGGCCTTCAAATTGCCTGACAATGTATAATGCATGAATCCCAGGGACTTTTCTGCGGTAAATCAATTCACCGCACCTGTAGGACGCGGCATCATGAGAAGCCAGTAACATGAGATCTCCGATCATGAGTTGCCCGAATTCTTGCCTGTGATCGCTCATCCAAGTTGGCTGGCCCCTGATGCATCTCGACTGGGTCATTGGAGCACCCGTGGAGGCGTCCTCAAGCCGGATCCAGTAGGGGAACAGACACTTGCTCACGTACCTAGGGTTGTAAGCGAGATCATCGGTGTGCTAGTCCTGCGCTCTACATTATTCAAGGTGTGCTCGCCCAATGTCCTGGCTGGTTAGGTATGGCAGTTGCACGTCTTCCACGAAGGCGAAGCCATCGCCTTCGCCGGGTTCCACGCGTAGGAGGGCACTGTCTGACGGCTGCGAGTCAGGATCTTGGCCGTAGTAGACGGTCACGACCGATCCCTGTCGCAGGCCGTACCAGTTGGCCTCCAGGCGCCTGCGCACGGCCTCGCCACTGTCCGAGACAAAGCCCTCGGGGTTGATGGCCAAGTAGACGCCGGGTCCTTGAAAGACCATTCGCTCTACCTGGTAGTGCCGCGTCAAAGAAGCAAGTAGAAGAATGGCTCACCTGACGATCTGAACTGCTTCAGGTTGACAGATTTGGCATGACTTTCTTGCATTGAGTGCAGCAGCACCAGAGAGGTCACAAGTAATAGAAGGCACTTTAGTGAAGTCGGCGCCATTTTTGTAACTACAACGTCATGCTTGTGTACAGGGTGTCCTAGATGAACCCGAACAAAGTTTAGGACGCTGGATCTCTTAAGCAAAGGGTTGTGAAAAACTGTCGCTCATGAGAGGTCAGTTTCAAAAGGTATGTTAACATTTTTTTCAAGGTTACGCCCAACTACGTTTGCTTTAGGTGTTCTACAGAGCGCCTTTTATCTATGACACCCTGCATATCCGTGCAGTTCTTGTCGGGTGATTGCGTGATACTCTCGAGATGATTGAGCAGCCGGCCAGTTTTCGTCTTTTCTTCTCTTTTGCTCTAAAAACAACGTACAAGCATAAAAAGTGTGTGTATAGAGGTTATCATTTCTTTAACACCAACGTACTTTAAGCCGCCTGTGCAAAACATTAGATATGACACGAAGTTTTTTGACCCTGGAGAATATAACACGTGCGCTTGTATCTCCCAACGTCTTTTGTCCTGGCCTAACCCTACTTATCTGTTTTACATTTTAATGCAGTAAAACATTTCAATGCTGCTATCAGTATCTTCCCTTATCATCATGGAGAGGTTGGGGAGTGGTTCAAAGAAAGCCTTAAATATGCTTCTCCTTCATTTCTATGTCAAATGCATCCGCTCCTCCCCGGCCAAGTACGAGAAGATTTGCAACGAGGTCCGGGCCCTTTGCCAAGTGGGGCCACATG